>VOFC01000161.1_pt1 | contig 72001 bp, 114 predicted proteins | sample 5384161 | NCBI WGS metagenome assembly VOFC01 (sample SAMN12384722, study PRJNA508395) | human gut metagenome | isolation source: healthy gut B | host: Homo sapiens
AAAGGTGATACCGTCAGAGTGCAGATTGACGCAGATGCAAGTGGTGAGCGTTACGGATTTAAAGTCAGCAAGGTTGTAACGAAGAATACGATCGATTATAAATTGAATGGCGGACTTACCAAAAAATAATCCAAATCCTTATTCATTCAGCTCAGATAGTACAGAGCCTATTATACTGAAAGATGCAACAAGAGAAGATGCAATCTTTGTCGGATGGTATACGGATAAGGCTTGTACCATTCCGATTACAGAAATCAAACCGGGTATAGGTGGTGTTACAGTTTATGCCAAATGGCAGGAAAATCCGGCTGTTATTTATAAGCTGAATGGAGCACCGGATTCTGTGAATAAGCAAAATCCGAAGTATGTACCATTTGATAATGAGGAGGAAATTGTATTACAGGCAATTGAGAGAGAAGGCTATACGTTCCTTGGCTGGTATACGGACAAAGAATGTACAAAGCAGATTACTGCGATACCTGCTCATACGAAAGTTGCATTAACAATTTATGCAAAGTGGGAAAAGAAGACAGCACCGGCAGAACCGACACCGACACCTACACCTACACCTGTGCCAACACCGGAACCGTCCAAAGTACCAACACCGCAGCCTTCCAAAACGCCTGCTCCGGAGCCTTCAAAGACACCTTCGCAGGAACCGGCTAAGACACCGGAAAATAAACCGGCGAAGGCAGGTACACAATTATCGGCTGCAGAAGCAGGTGCTTCTTATCAGGTTGTGAGCGAGGATGAAAAGCAGCCTACGGTCGTTTATACAGCACCGGCAGATAAAAATGTAAAGAAGATAACTGTTCCGGCGACAATTACGGTAGGAGGCATTACCTATAAGGTTGAGTCGGTTGCACCGGATGCATTTAAAAATTGCAGGAAACTGACAAGTGTTAAGATTTCAGCAGGTGTTCAGAAAATAGGTAAAAATGCATTCAGTGGCTGTAGTAAGCTTTCTTCCGTGACAATTGGCAAAGATGTTACAGAGATAGGTGCCGGCGCTTTTGCAAATTGTAAGGCTTTGAAGAAGATCACAATACCGGCAGCGGTTACAAAGATCGGCAAAAAGCATTTAACAAATGTAAAAAACTCAAGACAGTGACCATAAAAACAAAAAAACTGAAAACTGTCGGCGGTTCAGCGTTCAAGGGAATTGCAAAGAAAGCGGTTATCAAGCTGCCAAAGGCAAAGAAGGCTGCTTATAAAAAGCTTTTAAAGAAAAAATATGATAAAACAACAAAGCTGAAATAATGAGAGTTTAAAAGGAGGAAAAGTATGAGAAAGAAACACTTGCTTACGAAAGCACTGACACTGGTGCTTTCAGCAGCAATCTGCGCCGGAGGAACCGGGCTGGAAACCCTGGCTGCGTCTGTGGAAATTACACAGACGCAGGAAGTGCAGCCGGATGGCGCGCAGGAACAGGCAGATACTGTATCAGCAAATGATGCAGCAACTGAAGAAAACGGGGATACAGTGACAGATCCGGAAGAGCCGCAGGAAGAAGTCACGCAGGGGGAACTAGCTGATCCGGAAGAGACGGATGATGAAAATGAAACAACAGGCGAAGAGGAAACAGAAGCTGGCGAGGAAGATCTGGATGCGGATGAAGCAAAACAGCTTCCGGTTGACTCAGAGCTTTTTGCCAATGTCAGTGAAGATACCAACCTGACTAAAGCAGTAATCGCACTCTATAATGAGGCAACGGATTCCTCTGTGACAGAAGGCACTTTCACAATCGGTATGTTAAAAGAATATACAGGGATTTTTGACTTTACCAGCGCAAGTGCCAGTAAATATGCCCAAAACATTACAGACATCACCGGGCTTGGCTGTGCCAGAAAAGTAACAGCAATCGATATCAGTACAACACAGATAACTGTGATCCCGTCTTTTGAGTTTAATGGATGTACACAACTGACAGAGATTAAACTGCCTTCCACTGTGAATAAGGTAAGCGATCGTGCATTTGCAAGTTGTAGCGGACTGGCAGAGATCAATCTGCCGGATACAGTAACAACAGAAATTGTGCATATGCATTTAGCAGTTGTTCAAAACTGGCGGATCAACGCAGTAAAAAAGACGGAACAGACAGTATCTTGGATACACTGCCGTCATCTTTGACACAGATCGGAACAAATGCATTTGACGGTTGTTCTGCGCTGCGGAAAATTGTCGTTCAAGCTATGATGGTGCGATCCTGCAGAATGCGACATCATTGTTTGCAAATTGCAGCTCTCTGGAAGAGGTAGAGATCGGAAGCAGCATCATGCATATTCCGAGTTCCGGCTTTAAAAACAGTGGTGCTGCAGCGGGTATGGTAGTGACGATAGAAGAAGGCTCCAAGTTGAGTAAAATTCTGCAGTCTGCATTTGAAGGCGCTTCTATGAGCAGTATTGATCTTTCCAATTGTACAAGATTGACAACAATTGAAGCAGATGCCTTCGCAAAAGGAAATTCCAAAATCCGCTGACAGAGATTAAAATGCCGGCTGATATCAAAGAGGGAGAAACACAGCTGCAGCTTGACATTGGAAAAGAAGCCTTTTATCAGGCACCACTTGCCAACATGTATGCAGGAGATACGGCTGATCAGATTGTAACACTTCCTGATTATGTAAAATCTGTTGGTGTAGCAGCATTTGCAGAAAATACTGCAATGCAGGAACTGGTACTTGCTGCTGATTGTAAAACGATCGGTGATTTCGCATTTAATGCCTGCAGCAATCTGGAAAAGGTGACACAGAGCACAAGAGACGGAGTTTGTGCAACGGAAAGCATCGGAACCTGCGCATTTCGTGCAACGGATTTGCAGATGCCAGCTTCCTTGGCAAGATGAATCAGCTGAAACGGATCGGTGGAGAAGAGCAGAATCTGGACACCATGGAAGACCGTGAGGAGGAAGGCTATAAAAATATCAAAAACCGGATTACACAAAGAATTATGTGAAGAAAAATGAAAAATTCGGTTCAGAAGTATTTACAGAAAGTAAAGTAACGACGGTTGTGCTTCCGGCTTCCATTGAAGTGATAGAAAGCCGTGCATTCTATAATTGTCAAAATCTGGAAAATGTTACGTTTGTGAGTGGGAAAGCGCAGTCTGATAAGACCTGTCAGATCAATTCAGAAGCATTCAGACAGTGTAAGAAAATGACAAAAACTGTTCTGCCGACAGACAAAGAACTGGAAATTGAAAAGGGTGCTTTCCTGAAATGTGAGAAGCTGGCATCTGTAGCGGAGCCACAGACAGAAGGGGGAGAATGCTAAAGATTATAACGGTACTTTCCCCGGCAACGCTGTCAAAAAATTGCAAGCAGTGCATTTGATACAACCGGACTGAAGGAAGTGATCTTACAGGATCGCGCGGACGGTAAAATGCCGGAAATCGGAACCTATGTATTTATGGACAGTATGTCACTGACAAAGGTTGTTATGCCACAGGCAACGGCGAAACTGGAAAAGGGTCTGTTTTACGATTGTGGTATTAATGATTTTTCAACATCAGGTACTGTAAAGAATCTGGAAGAAATTGATGATTTCGCATTATTTGGCAGTACTTTCGAAACATTGGATCTGTCTCCTTATACAAAATTGAAACGTTTGGGTAGTCATGCACTTGCTTATCGGGATTTGAATAGAAAACCGAATGCCAGAACAAGCAGAAATGCAAATAATAGTGTAAAAACCATAATTTTACCAAACAATATAGAAAATGGAACATTGGAGCTTGGGGATTTCTTACTGCGTGGAGCTTATCACTTTGACACTTTGAAGGTAAAGGATCGGGAATCCTGTCAGCGGGATGGTGTTGTAAGTATTCCGGATTATGTAACAAATGCCTCCTGTGTGGGTGGAACTTTTCTGCGACAGCTGTAAAAGAAGCCTTCTGGGAGTATACAACGACAGGAAAGAATCCATGGACTTATATTCCTGAAAGCATGTTTAATGCAACGGATGTTGCAGATATTTCAAAATGCTTACTGCCGGTAAGTGATCTGAAGGAGATTAAAGCCAGCGCATTCCTTGGCTGTCGGAAACTTACCACGATAGATATCAGGGCATATGAAAATCTGGAAACCATAGGGGAAAGTGTATTTGGAGAATGCCTGAATCTGCAGGATGTGTATATGGCACCTAATATTAAGAAATTGCCGAATTATGCTTTTTTTGTTGGGTACTACGATGAAATCACAAGCAGTGGGGGATATTATTCGTGCTTACAATATGTAGATCTTGCCAATATTGCAGAAATCGGGGATTACTGTTTTGGCTCCGTGAACTTAAAAGATGATACAGCGGGAAGTGGTACGAAGCAGTATGTAATCTGGCCGTCAGTGCTGCAGGCGATCGATCTTTCCAATGTGACAAAGATCGGAACAGGCGTTTTCTGGGGACAGACAAACTTGAAGACTGTGAAATTTAATGATAGTTTAAAAGAAATCGGAAACAGGGTATTCCAGAGTTGCGCGTCCTTGAGTCTGAAGCCGGAAACTGCAACGAATATTACAAAACCGGCAGATGGTACAACTGTAGAGATCAAAACAGCAGGACTTCCTGCCGGTCTGAAAGCATCGGAGAATATGCGTTCTACAGATGTGAAAATCTGGATACCGTAAAGTTCGGATCCAATATAACCAAGATTGGCAAATATGCATTTTCTGAAACAATCGGACATTTTAATTATGCTTATAAAGATAGTGATGGACATTATATAGCACCAACGCTCGAACAAAGTAAAAAAATGTATGATTGTACCAATATAAAAAAGTATACCGACAAAGATGGTATAGAAAAGGTAAAAACGACTGATTATGACTTTACACAGGCAACAAAACTTGCGACGATTGGAGGTTATGCATTTTATATTTCAGACATTGGAAAAGTGGATCTGCAAAATTGTAAGGTAAAGGATCTGGAGAGCTTTGCATTTGCAGACTGCCCATATCTGGATAGCGTAGAACTTGGAAACAGCGCTCAGCAGGCAAAGGATAACAGTTTTGCTGCCTGCCCAAGATTACAGACCTTCGAGTATATACAACAACAACGATCAGTAAAAAAGCATTCAATGCAGTTTCTAAATTTAACAATGCTGCAAAAAATAACACAGCAATTGCAGATATTTATGATTCGACAGCTACAAAGGCATCATTATCTATTGATGTGACAACGGAGCCGGTAACGACGATCGGTATAGGGAGGCGAGACAACGCTGCCATATTATGTAACACCTTATGAAAAGGGCGATGAGCCGGCATTTAGTTATCTGCTGATCGGGGATCAGAATTCACCGGATACGATCGATCAGTATATGCGCGTAGAAGGCAGAGTGGCATCTTATTATTATAAGAAGATCAATGATGATACAACAGATGCTTATCGTGTGGGTGAGGAGTACTTTACCAATACAAAGGATCCGATCACGGTAAAAAACAAGTGCAGGTCAGACGGTTGAAACAATTAAGATCACCGGATTAAAGCCGATGAATGCAAATGAAACGGCAGAATTTAACATCCGTACAGCAATTGCCTATGAAAGAGCGGATAACGGAAGAGATAAAAACGAAAAACTCACGCCGATCAAGAGCGAGTTTACAACAACATATCACATTAATATTGCTTCCGTCCATTCCGGGCGCTGCTTTATACGGATGCCAACAGAACAAAAGAGGAAAATCTGGCATACGATGCAGCAAACGGAACAGCAACTCTGACACAGACAATACGTGCATGCAAAAAGAAAGCAAGCTATACGCAGGCATATTATTATGATCTGGCAAACCTGAAAACATCTGAGTCAAAACCAAATACCTGTAACCTGATCATTGAAAGCAGTGACCCTTCCGTCATTGCAATAGCAGGAAGCGCAAAGCAGGTTGCGGGAAGCACAACCCAGTGGAAGCTGGATGCGGCTGCTTACAGTAACAGCATTACAACTGCTTCAATGGCTACAAAAGGTAAGACATTCGGCGTGACAGCCAAGAAACCGGGGACTGCAACAGTTAAGATTTATCCGGAAGGAAGTCCGGCGCAGACGATTACAATGACTTATAATGTAGTGGCTGATATTCAGAGAATCACATTAACTGCTCCAAGGGAGATTACAAATGGTGTGAGACCGGGCGATACTTTTAATGTACTAAACAGTGTAAATACCTATTTGGGACAGATGGTTTCTAAGGATAAAAACACACTTGGTACACTTTCGCAGCTGACCGATAATACGATTACATATACATCTTCTGATCCGAAGGTATTGACAGTTGACCAGCAGGGTAATGTGATTGTACAGAGTGTAACTGCAGAGAAACAGAAAGTCAGAATTACAGCGTCTGTTAAAACACCGGATGGCGATAAAGTGGAAGGATATGTGGATTTGAATATCGCATATCCGCAGATGAAGAACGGTGCAGAGACAAAGGACAGTACAGGTGCAAGTGTGACAGTAAAAACTGCCGGAAGTGCAACAAAACAGGGCGAGGTCAGCTATACAAAGCCGGCAGAAGGTGTAACAAATGTAACAATTCCTGCTACAGTTGTCGTAGATGGTGTAACCTGTAAGGTAACTGAGGTAAGTGCAGAAGCCTTCAAGGGAAATAAGACAGTTCAGAATGTCACAATACAGGCTGATGTAACAACCTTACCAAATGATATGTTTAAAGGCTGCACAAATTTGCAAGCTGTAACATTACCGTCCGGTATTACGAGTGTTCCGAGTGGAATGTTCAATGGCTGCGGTAAATTGAAGACGATCAAGATTCGGGTAAAGTAACAGAAATTGAGCGAATGCGTTTAAAACTGTAAGGCGCTCACGAAGATTACGATTCCGAAGCCTGTAAAACAATTGGAAACAGTGCATTCAGTGGCTGCAGCAAGCTGAAAACAGTTACGTTCCATAAAAAAGCAGTTTTGACAACGATTGGAAACAGTGTGTTCAGTGGATGTAAGGCAATGAAGGCAATCTCACTGCCAAAGAAGCTGGAAAGCATTGGAAGCAAGGCATTCTATAAGTGCGGTAAACTGAAAACAATCAAGATTCAGTCGACGGTATTAAAGAAAGTTGGAAAGAATGCGTTTAAGGGTATTTATAAAAGGCGACGATCAAAGTACCGAAGAAGAAATTGGGAGAATACAAAAATCTCCTGAAGAAAAAAAGGACAGTCTTCTAAAGTGAAGATCAAGAAGTGAAATCTATAGGGTAAAAAGCGAAAGGTGGTCGGTTTGTGACCACCTTTCTTTTGTAAATACATCAAAAAAGTAAATGCGAAAACGTTTGAAAATAGTAAATGTGCCCAAAATAACGCACAATTTTTGTGTACTTATTTCAGTACAAAAAGGATGCAATCGCCTTTACACAATCTTAAGAAAATGTTAAAATGATTTACATAAAATTCATGCTTTGGGTTTGCTATGCCCGTAATGACCGAATTTTAAAAAGTAGGAAGTAGTATGAAAGGACAGTAAGATGGGGTTATCAGGAAGAAGGAAGATAAGAATCGGTGATATTCTTATCAATGAAGGTATCATTTCACCGGAGCAGCTTGACGAAGCGCTTGCCAAGCAGAGGGAAAATAAAAAACGACTTGGCGAAATCCTTGTAAATGATGGATATGTAACAGATGAGACAATGGCAAATGCCCTTTGTCACCAGCTTGGATATGAAAGAGCTGATCTGCAGAGCCGCATCCCGGATGATCTGATTTCCATGTTTGATGTGGATATATTGAAAAAGTATTCAGCCATCCCTTACCGGTATGATGATCGTAATGTCAATGTGATCTGCATGGCAATGTCCGATCCGATGGATATGCTGGCGATCGATGACCTTTCGATGATCAGCAACCGTATGATCCAGCCGGCTGTCGCAACGCCGCGTGAGATTATGCTGGCGATCGATAAGTATTACGGAAATGCCGAAGCGATCAAGGCTGCCAATGATTATGAGCAGGAAAGAGCCGATCTGTTCCAGGAAGATGAAATGGATCGTATGATCAATGAGGATGTCAACAATTCCCCAATCGTACAGCTCGTTAATAACATGCTGGAACAGGCAGTCCGCCAGAGAGCTTCCGATATCCATATCGAGGCACTGGAAAAGAAAGTCCGGATTCGTTACCGAATTGATGGCGCATTATTTGAACGTATTACATATAATATAAAGCTGCTGCCTGCAATCGTAGCCAGATTAAAGGTTATCGGCGGAATGGATATCTCTGAAAAGAGAAAACCGCAGGATGGTCGTATTACAACGTTTGTTGATAACAGAGAATATGATATCCGTGTATCTATCCTTCCGACGGTATACGGCGAAAAAGACAGTTATGCGTATTACCAACAAAGGTAATCTGACAAGAGATATTTCAGAACTTGGTTTCAGCGAAAGCGAGAGAAAAGTATTTACTCATATCTTAAAAAATCCACATGGCATCATTCTTGTTACGGGACCTACAGGTAGTGGTAAATCAACAACGCTTTATACGGCACTGAGTGAATTAAATACAGAAGCGGTAAATATCATCACAGTTGAAGACCCTGTCGAAGCAAACGTGGCAGGCATCAATCAGGTACAGACGAATGTAAAAGCAGGACTTACCTTTGCAAGTGCACTTCGTTCTATCCTACGTCAGGATCCGGATATTATCATGATCGGAGAAATTCGAGACGGTGAGACAGCAAAGCATTGCGGTGCAGGCATCAATCACAGGTCACTTGGTTGTCAGTACACTGCATACGAACTCGGCAGCGAGTACGGTTTCCCGTCTGGAAGATATGGGGATTGAATCTTATCTGATCGCAGATTCGGTTGTCGGTATTATCGCACAGCGTCTGGTACGCCGCCTATGTCCGAGATGCAAGCAGAAGCGTCTTGCAAATGAAGATGAGCTTGAAATTCTTGGCATGGAAGGACAGGAAGTGGAAATTTACGAACCGGTCGGATGCCCAAACTGTGACAACAGCGGTTATCGCGGACGAATCGGTGTATATGAGATCATGGAAGTGAATAATGATGTAAAGAGATGTATCGCAAAAGGCGGAGATGCTGATGCAATCAAAGACGTGGCGCTCCAGAACGGTATGAGTACACTTCGCATGAGCGCGACGAGATATGTGCTGCAGGGTATTACATCAGTCAGCGAAATGATAAAAGTTTCCTTTGAAAGCTAAGGGATACAGAAAAGATAGAAGAGAAAGAAACCTAGGAGGGTGTGCAGGTGACAACTTATAAATATTCTGCTGTTGATAAAAACGGTAAATCAATCAATGGCTCAATTGAAGCGGAAAGTGAACAGAAAGCTGCAGAACAGCTGAAAAAAAGAGGGAAAGATACCTACCGAGATCAAGGAGCAGACACTTCTTGACAAAGATATTAATATGGGGTCTTTGTTTAAGAAAAAAAGTTGCGGTCAGAGATATGAGTATTTTCTGCCGCCAGTTCGTAAGTATGCATAGAGCCGGCGTTACGATTCTGGAATCTATGCGGATGCTGACGGAACAGACAGAAAATCCTACCTTGAAAGATGGACTTCAGGAAGTATACCTTGGTGTACAGAAAGGAGAATCACTTGCAAGTTCCATGGCAAAGAGACCGGATGTATTCCCGAAGCTGCTGATCCACATGGTCAGCGCCGGTGAGGCTTCCGGTAGTCTGGATATCGCATTTGAGCGTATGGCGGTACAGTTTGAAAAATCTGCCAAGATCCAAGGGTTGATCAAGAAAACAATGGTCTATCCGATCATGGTATTGGTTGTAGCGGTAGTTGTTGTTATTGTCATGCTGACATTTGTTGTGCCGACTTTCATGAGCATGTTTGCGGATATGGATATTGATATGCCAAAGATCACATTGGCTGTCGTAGCTGCTTCTAATTTTATGCAGGCGAGATGGTATATTGTAGTGGCTGTTATCATTGCGATCGTATTCTTTATCAGATGGTTTAAGAGAACGGAAACCGGTGAAACCTTATTCGCATAAAAAAGCTGCAATTAAGATTCCAATGCTGGCAGATCTTACAGTCAAGCAGAACGCGGCAAAATTTGCAAGAAATTTATCAACTATGCTGGCTGCCGGTATTTCCATGCCGGATGCGGTTGAAATCGTAGCAGAAACAATGGGAAATAAGTTTTATATGATGGCAATGCGTGACGCCAGAGCGGATGTTATTCAGGGTGTTCCGCTTTCGCAGCCGATCGAAAAATCGGGATTGTTTCCACCGATGGTATATCATATGGTAAGAATCGGCGAGGAAACAGGTAATATTGAAAATATGTTGGATACATTAGCTGATTATTATGAAGAAGAAGTAGAAGTGGCAACACAGTCATTGATGGCGGCTTTGGAACCGTTAATGATCATTATGCTTTGCCGGTGTCTGCGGCGTGATCATCGGTGCGGTTATGGCTCCTATGGCAGCTATGTATACAGGACTTGATAATCTGTAAAATAGAGGGAAAAATGCAAAAAAAAGACAGGGGATTTTCACTGGTAGAACTCATTATAGTCATTGCGATTATGGCAATCTTGATCGGCGTATTAGCGCCACAGTATATCAAATATGTAGAGAAATCCAAGGTAACTGCGGATCGCGATATTTTGGAATCTGTGTACCGGGCATGCTCAACGGCTTCGGCAGATGATGATATTACAGATCTGCCACGGGCGGGAGATACCAATATAACAGTAGATCCTGCGGGCAATCATTCAAATTGGAGCACAAGGGTGCTGGAGCTTTTAGGCGTATCAGATTTTGAACAGGATGTTGCAGGAAGATTAAAGTCGGCGGTTGCAACAAAGGCTGATCGGGGAAATAAACAGATCTCGATAGAAGTGGATGGAAACAATCAATTTACTGTCTATGTGGGAGCAAAACGAATGCAAATCATAATGCGACAGGGATTGTTGTGGGTGCCATGGCAGACTAGTGGTGGTGATTTTAAATGTTCTGTTAATAGGGGACAGAGCTTTTAAAATAAATATTTTAATAAGTTAAAAGGAGAGGTTAAAAATGAAAAAGACAAATAACAAAGGTTTCTCACTCGTTGAGTTAATTATCGTTATTGCCATCATGGCAATCTTAATCGGTGTATTAGCACCTCAGTACATTAAATATGTAGAAAAATCAAGAGTGTCTGCTGATAAGGATGTTCTTGACAGTGTATACAATGCTGTAACAACAGCAACATCTGATCCGGACTTAACAACTAATGTTCCGGTAGCTCCGGCATCAGGAACTGCAACTGTTACAGTTGGTACTGCAAGTGGTAGTGCAGATGACTGGAATGATGAAGTGCTCAGTACTTTGGGAGCAACCCAGTTCAGCGATGTAGAAGCTAAATTGAAATCTAAGGTTGGTAAAGGTGCTTCAATTACTATTGAAGAAGATGCAAACGGTAACTTTACAGTTTATGTTGGTGCTAAGACAAACGCTAACAAGAATGCAACAGGTATCGTAGTTGGTGCAGGTGCTGACTAAGTTGTTTTGATTTGGTAAGTTATAAGATCAGCTAAACTGATCATATTAAAGGAGACATTCCCCTATGACCACGTTACTATTGACAGATAAAATAATACTGGGAATCATTATATTCCTCTTTGGGATTGTGATAGGCAGCTTCTTAAATGTCTGCATCTATCGCATTCCCGCAGGGGAAAGCCTTTCGAAGAAGAGAAGCCACTGCATGAGCTGTGGTTATCAGCTTCGCTGGTTTGATCTGATCCCGCTTTTTAGTTATCTTTTTCTCGGTGGTAAATGTCGAAAATGCAAGGCACATATTTCAGCACAGTATCCGATCATCGAATCGCTGAATGGTGCACTTTATGTGCTGATTTTTATCATTAACGGGTGGAGTATAGATTCAGTTATATACTGTTTATTGACTTCAGCGCTCATCGTACTGAGCGTGATAGACTTTAGAACTTATGAGATTCCGTTTGGGATCAATCTGTTTATACTGGCACTGGGGCTGATTCACTTAGGATTTCACTTAGGGGATTGGGTGACCTACGTGATTGGCCTCTTTGCTGTCAGTACATTTTTGGAAATAATTTTCCGTGTTTCGGGCGGCAGAGCGATCGGTTATGGCGACGTCAGACTGATGCGTGCTGCAGGTTTGTTGATCGGCTGGAAGCTATCGATTCTGGCTTTGATCCTTGGATGTATCTTAGGATCTGTCATACATATGATTCGTATGAAGGTGTCCGGCGAGGGACACGTACTGGCAATGGGACCTTATCTGGCAATGGGTATCTTTATATCCGTGCTGTGGGGCGAACCGTTTATCAATTGGTATTTTAGTTTGCTTGTGACACATTAGTCGGCGCAGCGGACTTTATATAAAAAAGAAAAAAGAGGGTAAAACCTATCGCTTTTAGGGAGGTAAATCATGGCAAAAGCACAAAGAGTACTTAGTATCGAAATCGGATATTCCCTGACACAGGTCTGTGAAATGGATTTCCGGTCAAAACATCCACAGGTATATGGTGTTTTCAGTATGAAGACTCCGGATGGTATTCTGAATGATGGCGCGATCAGCCCGACAGAATCTTATATCCAGGAACTGAAATCCTATATCGCAGCAAACGGAATGAATGCAAAGAAGGTTATCTTCGCAGTTTCTTCCACAAAGATCGCGAGTAGAGAGGCAACCATTCCTATGGTAAAAGAGAACAAGGTTGCAGAAATGCTCATGAGCAATATCACAGATTACTTCCCGGTAGATCCGAGCAGTTATCAGTTCGCTCACAATATTATGGATACTGTGACAGATGAAGCAGGCACAAAGCAGTACAGAGTCATGATCATGGCGTGCCTGTCTGAAATTCTGGAAGGCTACAGCTATCTTGCCCAGCAGCTTGGCTTGGAGCTTTCTTCTATCGATTACAGTGGTAACAGTATTTTCCAGGCACTGCGCCACAGATTCGCAACCGGCGTTAACTTAACGGTTAAGATTGATGAAAGAAGTTCCCTCTTAACAGTAACAAACAATGGTGTCATCACAATGCAGCGCTCCGGTATTTACGGTGCGGATCAGGTTGTAGATATCATGATGGATACAGATGTTTACGGAGAGCCGCTTTCTTATGAAGCAGCAGTAAAAACACTTCGTAGAAACAACCTGGTTATGAAGGCAGACGAGGAGGCAACACTTGCAGATAAAGAGGCTGAAGTTGCTGAATTGGAAAGACAGAATGAAGCAGCAATCGCAGCAGCAGCTGCAACAGGTGACAGCTCACAGGTTGCAAGCGCAACTGTAAAGGCAAAACAGGCAGGTGCGAATCTGAAAATGCTCCGTCTGCGCAGGGATGTTACTTATGCATACGAACAGCTGATTAGTTCGATCGTCCGCGTAATCGATTACTATAACAGTAAAAACAGAGATGCAGCGATCGACAACATCATCATTACCGGTATTGCAGCCGATTTCTGGGGCTTCGCCGGTCTCCTTTCCGATGAACTGGGAAGAGAAGTAGAAGTACTGAAAGATCTGGCCGGTACAAACATCAATCAGGGCTTACATCTGCAGGATGTATCTCTTGGTGATTATATTTCCGTTATCGGTGCAGGTCTTGGCTCAGTCGGATTTATGCCTGCTTCCATGGCAGCGGAAAAGGGCGGAAAAGCGAAGGGCGCAAAGAAGAGCTCTGCATCCAATGAAAAACTTCCGGTTATTGTATTTGTTGCCGGACTTGCAATTGCGGTTGTTCTGGTCGCATTGTCTGTTCCGAAATACTTTACAACCAAAATTGAGGGTGACAACTTAGCGGAAAAGAAAACACAGCTGGAACCGGTACAGGATATTTATGATACCTATGTACAGACAAAAGCAAATTGCGATTATCTGAATGCAGTATATGCACAGACAGATAATTACAACAGAGATTTATATGATGTGATCACGGAACTGGAACAGAAGCTTCCAAAAGATGTAGAGGTTATTACATTAAATGTAACAACAACAGGGGTTAGCTTAAACTTCTCGGTAGCAAATAAAGAAGAAGCGGCAGCTTCTATTATCAATCTTCGTTCCTTCGACTGTTTCTCGGACGTAGTTGTAACAACGATCACAGAGGTTACAGATGAGGATACAGGAACAAGTCATGTGGAAGTGACAGCAGATTGTACATATGGTACAAATCCTGCACTTTTTAGAAGAAACTGACGACAATGCAGATTCTGCAGATGCAGAAGCAACAGCAGAATAGGAGGAACAGAGATGAAGTTAAAGAAATCAGATGTAAATATTTTATTGATTGTTTTGGGAATTGGTGCAGCGCTTCTGACATATTTCCTCGTATTCACAAAGCTGAATGATAAAACAGATACATTGAAGATCCAGAATGCTTCTCTGCAGCAGGAAGTGGACAGATTACAGGATCTGGCAAATAATAAACAGAAATATCTGGATGATACAGCTACCATGCAGGATGAGATTGAAAATATCAAAGCTCAGTTCGCAGCAGCGTATCAGCCGGAAGATGAAATCCTCTATGTAGATAACTTAGAGAAGAATTTTGATACTACGGCAAATGCGATCAATATGCCCGGTACATCACCGGTAGAAGTTGTTACGACAGCAGATACATCTGCAGAGCAGACAGCTGATGCATCAACAGAAACAGATGCGACAGACGCAGCAGATGCAGCTGATGCAACAGAAGAAACTGCAGCAACAACAGATAATACCGCAACTGCAGGTACAGCTTCTGAAATCCTGCTGTATCAGACACCTGTTACAATGGATTTCATTGCATCTTATAATGCGGTAAAAGATATTGTAAAGATCATGAATGAGGATCAGATGAGAAAATCTATTGATGGACTTTCCCTTTCCTTTGATGCTGAGACAGGCGATCTGACAGGAACACTTGTATTTAATATGTATTCTCTGACAGGTACAGACGCTACTTATACAACACCGGTTGTTTCCAATGTTGTAATGGGAAGCAGCAATATCTTTAACAGTGCTGAAAAGAAGACTGCAATCCAGAATGAAAAGGCAGCACAGAAAGCAGCGGATGAGAGTGAAGAAACTGCAACAGAGAAAGATAATACAAAAAGAAATAAAAATCAGTAGTTAGAGAAACCGGATAAAAGAGGTTCTTTCATGGGAAAAAGCAAAAATAATAAGGGATTCACATTGACGGAGCTGATCATTGCCGTAGCTGTGCTTGGCATTGTGATCTCTCCGCTTGTGGCAAACTTTATACAATCAGCAAGAATAAATAAAAAAGCAAGGATAAGCCTCAATGCGACCAATATGGCACAGGATATCATGGAAGGTGCCAGTGCTTATACCGCTGAAGAATTTGTGGAGATGTTTGAAAGCGAAGTAACGTTGATCAACAAAATTCTGCCGGCGACAACAAAAGGGTATACTTCACATGGGGACTGCAATGATGATGGAACACCTCATTATGCGGCTGAGGCAGCATCTTTTGACACAGAAGATGGTGATGCTTCAACCAGACGGTATACAACAGAAGTAAAGGCCGGAATTGCACAGAATATGCGTAAATTGTGGGATGACGGATCTAAGGTTTCTGATTATTATCTGTTTGCTGATGGTGTAGAAATCGGGAAAAGTAAATACAACCTGAAGTTTCATTTGAGTACAGATAAGACAAAAACACAAGCAGAATGGAAAGTATGTTGCAAATATTGCGACGATCAACACAACCTATGATGCGACAGGCAATCTTGGTAGTTCAGAGATTGAAGCAGCAGCAACAGAGTTTTTGAGTAAATCCTCAAAGGCCGGTGTAAAAACGGCGGCAGATTTTGCTGCTGTCATGAACAGAAATATTGAAATCCGGATTGAAAAACAAAGATAAGAGCGGAATGGATTATGCGGTTGGTATTTATCGTACCTATACAATCCCATCTTCTTATTACAGTACTCTTGGCATTACTGCTGCTAATGATACTGTGACAAGATCGGATGCCAATATTTCTCTGTTGAATTTCTACACAGCTTCCGAGAAGTGTATATCTGTATTTTAAGGGCATGGAAAGTACTTCAAAGTCGAATGTAACAGATACGATTACGATAAATAACAACACAGAAAAGCCGATCACGGTATATTTGATCCGTACACAGACGCAGGCGGAGATGACAGCCAATGTACTTTTATAACCAGAATTATGGTACAAAGGTAGACATTACATCAACTGATTTTGATGGCGTGGTTCTTTAAATAATCTCACAAAAATTGTATCCAACCTGCGGTATAATTTAAGTGAGGAAGCAAAAGAGAAAAATGTCCGTGTTTATCAGGAAGGCAGTACAACGGAATTTGTGGCGGACAGAGGTTATACAAGCAATGATGCACTGAACTCAAAATATGATGCAAACAGATGGTATACATATAACGGTAGTCCGGTCAACGAAACTTTATATCTGAGTAATTTCTCGGATGGTTATGAAGAAGAAGAAAAGAATTTTGTATATGAGACAACAGTAGATGTATACGATGCGGAAACCGATAAAAAGGTTGCAACATTTACAGGAAGTCTGTCAGATTAATAAAAGGGACAATTCATTGGGAAAGGATGTACATTCAATGATTGGATATTTGAGGAATTGGATGAAGAAACAAAAAAAGGATAACCGTGGTGCGGCAATGATCTTGGTTATTGTCAGTATTGCCTTTATTGGAATGCTTGTTGCAATGATCGTTTATATGGCATATTGCAACTATTTGATGAAGGGAACAGACCGGGTTGCAAAAAACAACTTCTATTCTGCAGAATCCGCATTGGATGCGATAAATGCAGGTTTGCAGCAGGATGTATCGGACAGCATGGCAGAAGCATACGTACAGACGATGCAAAATTCATCAGGTCTTTCTGCGGATCAGATGTCACTGAATTTCCAGACAATGTTTTTTGGAAAGATCAAGGAAAAAATTGCGGATAATCCGACAGCAACGGATCCTACATGGAAATTGTCTCACTTGACGGATATGTTGACGAATGACAGTATTCCGCTTGCATCAGCTTCCGGAGAACGAGGTGCATGGCTGGAACCGAGAGTGACTGATGGCAATAAACTGGTACAGAAGGGTACTGCTTATATTACTCTTTGAAAACGTAAGGGTTGTCTATACGGATGAAAAAGGATATGTATCTATCATTGAAACTGATATCCGTATTAAGGTGCCTGAACTGAATTATGCGGTTGCATCTTCCAGACTTGATGTTGAAAACTATTCCATCATTGCAAATACAAGTCTGATCAATGATGGAAAGAACAATGATGGTAACAGCAGTCATGCAGGAGGATCAACCGGTACTGATATTACCGGTAATGTGTTTGGCGGAAATGATGGTGTTTATGTCAGCAATTCGGCAGCACTTTCCTTTGTAGATGATACATTGGATTCGGTAGACAGTTATTATCTGATTTCCGGTTCTCTGAATGTAAATAATGTAAAAGACCGAAATGGTATTACGGTTGATGATAAACATGAAAAACTATACAGGTGGCATTACAGTCACAACAGGTAATCTGGATATTGATGGTACAACATATGTAGCAGATGACCTTACGGTAGATGGAAATACAAGCAGGATTAAGTTAAGTGGTATTTACAGAGGCTATGGAGATTCTCTTTCCGGTGCGGATAACAGCAGTTCTATCCTGATCAACGGAGCCAAAACAAGTCTTGATTTTTCAAAATTAGAGGAACTTCTTCTGTCAGGTCATGCTTATGTAGGTACAAAGCATTATGATGCGGATATCGACAGATATAAAGCAGGCGGTGGAAAAGAGGATTCTAATTCCGATTATATTGAAAATATTGAAGAGTATGAAACAACACTTGGTAAAAATACAGAATACCAGGAAACTGAAACAACAGTAAAGAAAAATACTTCCGATATTCTGCTTGGTGAATCTCTTTCTGTTAAGGCAGATCAGCTGATCTATATGATTCCGGCTGAATGCATGGGGTACAATGCAAAAACCGGCGAACAGGTGCTTGCAAAAATCCTATGAGTTATGATGAGTATAGAAAATTGACGGAAACATATGTACTTGATGAAAATAACCAGCCAACAAAAGAACTGGTATATCAGCCGGTTAACTTAGAGAAACTCTGGGAGAAACTCGGAAATTCTTATACTAACAATTATAAGGCTGTATTCAGAAGAGTAAATGGCAGCGTTCTTGTATATTTTTATTTGGATTTCGGTTCAAATGAAGTACAGGCTAATAATTTCTTCAAAGCATATTATGAATATGACAAACAGGGGTTGACAGATTACATTAAATCATATGTGTCAGATATTAAATGGAACAGTACTTTGAACAGTAATGATAATGATAAGCTGACAATTGCAGGTAATGCATTTACTTTAATAATGCAGGAGAACTGGTGCTTCAGGATGATACACTGAATGGTGATACGGATAAGCTGGAGAATTCTATTACCAACGGAGAAGTTTACAGCGATACATATACATCTCTTTTACATATGCTGAAACCAAATATTCTGGACACAACCAGCCTGCAGCAGTCACAGACTGTATTTGAAAATATTGTGGATGCGAATGCTGTAAACAATAAGATTAAAACCCAGAATTTCCAGAATGATGATGGATCAATTAAAGCACATGTGGATAAAGAAGATTATGTCTATGATGGTGATGCAAAACTGAAACTGATCATTGCCATGAAAGATGTATATCTGAGAGCTGATTTTGATGGTCTGGTTATTGCAGGCGGTTCTGTATATATTGGTTCAGGCTGCAAGAAGGTGACATATAATCCGACAGCTGTTCTGAAGGCACTTCGTACAAAATGTCCTTCCGGATTTTATGCTTATGAAGCACTGGGCGACAGTGGTGTGCTGAGTTATGCGGAGACAACAGAAGTGGTTGGAAATGAATATATTGATTTAGGATCACTTATCGTATATCAGAACTGGAAGAAAGAATAGGCGGTGTCTTATGAAGAAAAACAATGATGGCTTCACAATAGTTGAATTAATTGTAGTCATTGCTATGCTGGTCATTTTTATCGGTGCGGTTTCAGTGAATGTCGGAAGGATTACCGGCTATGATGCAAAAGAGGGATATAAGAAGATCTCATCTGCCATTACGGAAAATAAAATAGAAACACTTGGAAAAGCAAAAATGACCGGTGATATTTATTTAAAGATTTATAAGGATAGTTCAGATAAAAATCTTTATGTAGAGACGATCCACAACGGACGTAGTACAAAGGATGTTACAGACAAGACGAAGCTGACAAAAAGAGGCCATGCATCTATATCCTATGAATTATCAAACGGCACAAAAAGTAGAAAATGTAGATAATTCAAATCCGCTTGTAATCTGCTTTAACAGAGCGAGTGGAGCTATTGTGGATATTAATATAGACGATATGCCAAATAGTAGCTATACAGTTTCTGAATTAAAGTATATTTATATCACAGCAGGAAGTTATGAATACACGATTGAACTTGTACCGGAAACAGGTAAGGTAATCGGTAAATAAGAAGGTAAAGGGTAATTTCTTAGTAAGAGGAATGGAGGAGTTATGGATTTGAGAAAGAGGAAAACTGAAAAAACAGGGGGTTTCAGTATAGTCGAATTTCTGGTAGCATTTGGTATTCTGAGTGTTATCGTTACGACAGTAGGCTATATGATGACAACATCCTCCAAAACTTATAGTGGATTAAGTACGGAAGCTCAGCTGCAGTCTGAGGCACAGCTGGTTGCAAATGGTATTTCAGAGCTTGCCATTGATTCTTTTGATGCAGGTAATACTGCAGAGTCGGACTATACATGTCAGATTGATGATTCAGTAAGCGATAAGCTTGTTCTTCTTTCCAGAACAAGAACAGAATCTACGCGATACAGAATCGAACGCGGCGATCAGGCAGATCCAAGTGATAAAAATAAACTGTATTTATATACGCAGAGCTATGATAGTGATGCAAATGCATATACCGGCACAGAATCCAAGGCATTGCTTGGACAGTATATTGAAGGCTTTGATGTAAAGCTTGATCGTGTGAAGGATGAAAAATATTTCTTTTTTCATTGACATATAACAAGAACGGCAGAAGTTATGTAGGTGATTATCAGGTGTTGATGAGAAACCGTGCTTATGCAGATCCGGATGCAAAGGAAGCAAAGCCGGAGGATCCACAGCTCAGAGCACTTACTTTGACTCCAAAGCTTGTGTTTATTGATGTGATCAACAATAAACCTGTTCAATATTATAAGGATACTTTAAGTGCTTCGCCGTATACGATCACGTCAGGAAATGAAAAGATTGACTTTGTTGCAACACCTATCTATTCTGGTACACCGGAAAAGCACTGACAGTACATGGAGTCTTTCAAGGCAGATGCTAATATTTTCAAATTGTCTCTAAGACCGGGTCAACATCAACACTGGTCATTGATCCAAGTCAGTCCTTTATTGATTCAAGCTGTACAGAACTTGATGTGGTAGCAGCACAGCAGTCCTTAAAGAAAACAGCAAGGGTAAAGCTCAGAATTGTAAAGAAAATTGGATTAAACAGTTCAAGTGGAATTACTTCCTGGAAGTCTTCTTATGAATCTGCTTTATATGGAGGGAAGTAAGGCTGCGGAAGCAGAAGGATATGCACAGCCAAACGGAACTGTTATTGTAATGGCATCCATTGACCAGTACAATGTGAACAGTGCATTAGATTGGAAGATATATTACCGGGCTTCAGATGGAACGGGTAAATGGACGGAGTGCAAGGATGCCAGCTATGCATCAATTGCAGCAGCATCAACAACCAGAACAACTAATACAATCACTCTTGGAAGCAGTGCGACAAACAGTATGGAATTTAAAGTGGAAGCTACTTCTCATTTTGATCCTTCTGTAAAAGGATCTTACATCTTTTGGTGTGGTACCGACAAAGGGCGGTGGCGGAGATGGATTCCACAGCCGTGGTTTCTATGTAAATATGAATGATTATTTTACTAAGAATGTACCGGCACTGCAGGGAGATGGAAATGAAAGACAGTACAGAGTTGCCAAAGTACTTGATATGTGGTTTGGTGAGGGTAGTAACTATGATGTGTAGATCCGGGTAAGGCATTTAAATGGGATAAAAATTCACAGTGTCTGTATATTGATTACGACTCTTTCCAGTATTCCAGTAAGCAGAGGGAAACATTCTATGGATCTTTCGAGGTCAATATTCATCTGCGATATATTGATGTAGACGGTGTGGAAAGAGAATATGGGGTATATAAATATCCGGTGCATGGTGTTGAAATTACTCCGACAGGAGCCAGTTCAGTATGTATACAAAAAGGTAAATCTTCGGATTTAGATGTTCATACTTCTTATTATAATATCAGTAAGAGAGAGCAGCTTGGTATTTACGTTAAAGAAGCAAGCGATACTGATTTTTTCAGGCAATCTGAACAGAGAAGGTCAGGAAGCAACGAATAAGTATCTGACACCGACAGTAACAAGTTCGTATGGTGATGTGAATACTTATGTAGATGATATGACGATCAATGTAGCAGCAAAGACATCCACAAAGGATTATCCGGCAGATTATATGGTTGTAAGAACGACCGTAGATGATTTTATAATGTATCAGAACATGGCAATTCAAAAGCCTATTATGATTTTAAGGTATATGTTGCAAATGTGGAAGGACAGGGAACTTATATTCGGGACCAAATTCCAAATTTGGCAGCTGGCCATCAAGTATCGGTACTGAAGCCGGTTCGGCTACAGAAGTATCCGGTATTGATACAACCGGAAAGACAGTAAAAGCTAAGGTTTATAAAGACGGTAATAAATAACAAATGTATCTATGGTTCATCTACTTATACATATAACAAAAACCTATAATTACTGGAAGAAATAAAAGTAAATTTCCGAGTGGGGAGAGCATATGAAAATGAACGGAAAAAGTAAGAAATTAATAGTTGGATTGGCAGGTCTTTTGCATGGCAGCTGTTATATTTGTCGGAGAGATCATGACGAATGTTACAGATGTGCAGGCAACAACAAAAGTATTTGATGCCATAACCGACAGATACAAAAGACAGTAATACGTTTACCATCTTGGAAATTGAACCTGATGAGAGTTCATACAGTTTTACGGATGAGCAGCAGACTAATGTTTCCAAACATGCAGAACTTGGTTATTTTTCATCTACTTCAACCAGAAGAAGATACGGAGGTGGAGACGGACTTGGTGGTGGCTTGCCAAATGCAGCACTTGGCGGTGTACATGGAAGCCCGGCTACGGGATATAATGATGCGGATTATGCATCACAGACCTATCAGCTGCGTATGTATGGTCTTGTAAAACCAAATGGTATGGATTCGCAGGGTATCAGCACAGGTATAGCGGAATATCCGATGTTTGCGGAAGCTGCTATTTTTTTTCGGATTATTATAATAAAATGACCTCCCATATGTATGACCAGAAGGATTGTTTCGCAAAAAGGTGTATATACAATGGTAGAATCCGGTGGAGACTATCAGCTGAGAGACGGGTATAAGCTTGATGATAGTGGCAGAATTTGCCGGGTTACGGTCAGTACAAATGAAGTACCGATTATGGAAAAAGATGTCAGTGGAAATGATGTTCAGACCGGTACAAAAATAGAAGAAACAGAAATTCTTGAGCCGGTAACGGACATTGATGAGACAAAGTTACAGCTTCCGACATCTGCAACAGATGGTATTCCTTACATCAAGCAGGTACAGGGAACCGGTAATCTGACTTTCAAACGTTCCGAAAAAGCAACTACCATGCAGGAGTATTATGGTATCACAGATCTGGCGCTTTATTATGCAACGGATATAGAGGGAAAAAAGTTTTATAACAGTGACTGGTTTAAAGAATACGTACTGGGCAGTAATAAGAAATATGCCAACATGAAGATCAACTATAAGATGGTAGCAGCCTCAAAAGTTACCACGGCTGATATTGATTCGGCGGATTTGATCTATATCAACGGTACTTATCAAAGCTTTGTAAAGGGAAATAATGATTTAAGTATGGTGATCATGGCATACCTTTACAATCAGGTAGTCCAGAATCATAAAGCGTTGATGATGGATTACGCCGGCTATGATGCTTCGCTTTCCAATAATATCAGTAAACTGGCTCTTCTGCTCTGGCAGGAAGGACAGTCTTCTGTTGTGACAGCTGCAAAGGATACAGGTATTTTTAATTCAACTACATCTGAATTAGTGGATCCGGACGGATTGTTCAAGAAAACAGATATCATCAATAATCTGAAGGATAGTATTCTTTCAGGTGGTAATGGTAACTTTGTCAGTGGTAATGTATATGTATATAACCACCATATGAGTGATTTTGTTGCAGCAAAATCATTGGTTGATGCGCTTGACAATTTTGCAAACGGTGATTTCAATACACCATATAGTGCAGCGGTAGCATCAGGCGGTTTTCAGCCCTGTTATCAGTTATATCAATGCAACAAACAAGAACTCAACCTCAGGCAGTATGTCTACCAATGTAACGCCTGCTGTGGCAATCCAGTATATTTTGGTAAATGATGGTACCGGAATCAGTGTGGTAAAGAACAACTTGAGAATCCTGGAAATTGAGCCGACAACAAATTTCTTGTATAGTGAAAAATATGGCATCGAAGAGTACAGTGATTTTGATGATTATAGTGAGTTTAAGAAAAACAGAGATGACTTTGTATCCAATTATCTGAGTGCCTTTTATTCAGACAAGGCAAAATACATTGAATTTGAATCTATGACAATTGATGAATTCAATGGACGGAATGATGATCTGATTGAAAATTATGACATCATTTATATTGGATCTGAAACAGGTAAAAGTAATAATAAGAGTTTGTTCTACACAAATAAAATTAAAACCAGAGATGTAAAAGATGGTATATATGATTCGGCAAAATTTGTGGAACGGGATCTGCCTGCCTATAATGATGGATATATGACCGGTATGGTATATTACAATATAGGTGATACAGTCAAGGTAAAAAGTCAGTTAAAAGGATATCTTGATACGGATACAGATGTTGTGCGATATGCCGGAAGAGATCTCACAAAGAATAAGCTGAAGAAGCTGGAAGCTTATCTTGAAGCAAAAGGATTGTTAATTGTTGCGGGTGATATGTATGGACCTGTTACAACAAAGGATAATCTGGTTGTAAATCCGACAGCAGTAACAGATGGCAATGAAACGGACAGAGATCATGGGCGTGTGGATAATTCTTCCAATATGTATGAACTTCTGATGTTCGGTTGTGGTAAGCTATACAATACAGCAACAGGTCAGTATGAAGATAATAGCGGATCAACTCAATATACTAAATATGAGAATATGATCAGTACGAGTATGATTACTGCAAAGAGTATCGAAAAAGGATCTGATCAATAAATATGTTGCAACAGAAAAACTTGTATTGACTGTAAACAGTCAGCCGCAGGAATATATGTATGAGAGGAAGCAGAATTTGAGGTTATTGATCCTGATAAAGTAAAAGTACTTGGAACAGAATGCGGATGGAAGCAGAACAATGACATTTGAGTTCAATATTGCTTCAGACAGTTCTGATCCGACTATGAATGCAACATATCAGCCACATTTATATATTGATATCAATAATGATGGTAAATATTCCAGCACAACGGAAGATATCAAGGATATTGTGGTGTCGGTAAAAGGAACAGGTGCGGAAGCCGAAAAGAATGCAGACGGCAATTATGTTCTGAATAAAGATGTAGAATATGTGTTAAAACGTGATGTTTCTAATGAATACAGTGGGCTTTTTGAAGTGGAAGCTGGATGTGCAGTCTTATCAGTACCAGAACGCACATGATTCGGCAGAAGGTTATACACTGGCAGCTAATATCACAGGAGAAGATAAGATCTGTAAGATACTGCAGCTGACAAATAATACAGGTTCCAACCTGAATCTGGAAGCACAGCTGGCTGATCCGAATTCCAAGTTTGGCAAGTATCTGCAAAATGTACCGGGCTATACGGTAGAGATCAAGACTGTAACAGTCAGTGAGTTTGAAAAAAGACTTTGTAGCAAAATACAGTGCTTATGCTGCATCTGCATCGACAGATGCGAATGGTAATACTGCAACGAAGAAGAGCTTGAAAGAATATGCGCTTGATTATTTCAATTCGGTTGAAATCAAAGCACCGGAAAAGACAAAGACGATAAGGTAACAAAAGAAGGTGTATATGGTGCGAATATGTTAGTCCTTGGATTTGGTGATAACTTTGCCAATTTCTCAAGCGATGATGCAATTGCGGCAGTAGAAAGTTATATGGAAAGCGGAAAACCAACGCTTTTGACCCATGACTTTATCATGTTCTTCTCAAACTACAAACAGGCAAAGAGACTTCGTAATCTGGTAGGTATGGATCGTTATGGTATGACGCAGAATATTATAGCAGAGTCAGATGGAACAAAGATAACGGTAAAAGAACTGGTAAATGCGGCAACTTCTTCGAGTGGCGTCAAATATCTGCATTCCTCTAATGATTATACAAGAGCGCAGAATGCAAGTGAGATCATGACAATAGAAGCAACCGGTAAAACGGTAGCATATCAGCCGGGTAAAGGACGACAGACAGTTCTGAGAACAACGCAGGGGTGTGAATAATACAACTGCAGTACGTTTTATGAACAGCACAGGCGATAAGTATTGGATCAACTCTAATAAGGCAAACAGAGATAAAAATGAAAGTGGTGCAGATTCTTATACTGTAAATAAGTTAAATGAAGGTCAGTTGACAATATATCCTTATGTGTTACCGGATCAGTTTAAGGTAACTACAACTCATTCACAGTATTTCCAGTTGGATATGGATACAGATGATGACGGTGACGGAGAATCAGATGTTGTAGTATGGTATACATTAGGCGGAAATGGTCATGATTTCGACCCCTATGCAGATAATGTCGGGGGACCGATGGCATCTGACGGATATTATATTTACAATAAGGGAAATATTACATATACCGGTGCAGGACATTCATCATTGGAAAAATGCATCTGAAACGGAAGCTCAGCTGTTTGTAAATACCTTGTTTGCATCCTTTACGGCAAGTTATACAGAGCCATCCGTTGGATTCTTTGAGACACCGAATCCAAATGCAGCAGCAATCACAAGTATATCAATACCGTATGATAAGAATGTGACGAATCCGGACGGAACAACAGCAATAGACTCCTCTATTCTGACAAATTCTAACGGAGTAAGGAAGTATCAGTTTGTAGATCCGAATACAAATGCCGGTGTAGATGCAGCAACAATCGGAACTCCAATTTACTTCAGACTGAATGATACAAACTTTGTCAGAGGTACAAAATATATGGCAATTCAGTATTATCTGAAGCTGGATGGAATGAAGAAAGATGATGTTGTAACACTGAATGATAAATCGGCAGTGAAGGTAGAGGAAAAGGTTATCAATAAAGTCACGGTTCCGGTTGTGAATATTTCAAAGGTGATCAAAACTTATTCGGTAGCAAATAATCAGCTGAATACAGAGATTGCAAGAGATGCAAACGGCAAGGAAGTGAAGAAAGCAGATAAGATTTATCTCGCAACTGACCCTGACCGCGAGGGAGAGGCAATTTCATGGCATTTATATATTGCACTGAAGCTGGAAAATAAAAGGTATTATCGTATTACCTTCAATGAGATCACAAAGAATGCAGTCAAGGAATCGCTGAAGCATCCGCGTGAGATCGATATGGGACTTGTGGATGCACAGCAGGCGCGTCGTGTACTGGACCGTATGGTAGGGTATCAGATCTCACCGCTTCTGTGGGCGAAAGGTCAAAGAGACTTTCTGCAGGCCGTGTACAGTCTGTGGCACTTAGCGTATCATTGCGACAGGGAAGATGAGATCAATGCATTTATTCCGGAAGAATACTGGCTTGTGGATAATGATTTTACGAAAAGGGAAAGAAAAACCGATACCATTCAGATTTTTATCGGTACGGAAATGGTGAAAAGATAACGATTCATTCAAAAGAAGCCCTGGATAAGATCGTTGCGGACATGGAAGGTGAAAAGTATCAGGTGGCGGAAGTCCATAAAAAGGGAGAAAAACAAAAAAGCACCATTCCATTTTACTACCAGTACTTTGCAGCAGGAAGCCAGCAAGGTGCTGAATTTTTCAACACAGAAAACCATGCGTATTGCGCAGCAGTTATATGAAGGCGTGGAGATCAAGGGCAGTGGTACGGTCGGTCTGATCACCTATCTCCGTACAGATTCTACAAGAATTTCTGAGGAGGCAGACGCATCAGCAAGAAAGTACATTAGGTGACAATTACGGCGGAAATATATTGAGACACAGGATGGAAACGGCAGGCAGGATAAGGGCGGCAAAAAGATACAGGATGCTCATGAGGCGATAAGACCTACAGACATCACATTGTCACCTGTGAAGATAAAGGATGAGCTTTCAAGAGATCAGTACAGGCTGTATCAGCTGATCTGGAAGCGTTTTACCGCGAGCAGAATGGCATCTGCAGTTTATGAGACAACCTCTGTAAAGATCGATGCAAACGGATATCGTTTCACCGTAGCAGCTTCTAAGGTGAAATTTGACGGAAAAGGCAGAAGGGAATAAGCTGCTGGGCAGTCTGGATGAACACACAAAGCTTTCCTTGGGAGAGCTTTGACAGTAAACAGCATTTTTACACAGCCGCCTGCACATTATACGGAAGCAAGTCTTGTCATAGAGCACTGGAGGAGCAGGGGATCGGACGTCCGAGTACGTATGCACCGACGATCACAACGATCCTTGCCAGAAGATATATTGCTAAAGGAAAAAGAATCTGTATGTAACAGAGCTTGGAGAAGCGGTCAACAATATTATGAAGACAGCCTTCCCAAGTATTGTGGATGTCAGCTTTACGGCGAATATGGAGTCACTGCTTGATTCCGTGGAAGAGGGCGGCGTCAACTGGAAGGTGGTCGTTTCCAATTTCTATCCGGATCTGCATGAGGCCGTTGGAAAAGGCAGAAAAGGAACTGGAGTCTGTAAAGATTGAGGATGAGGTTTCGGATGTTGTCTGTGACCAGTGCGGCAGACAGATGGTCATTAAATATGGACCGCACGGAAAATTCCTGGCGTGTCCGGGCTTCCCGGAATGTCGCAACACAAAGCCGTATCTGGAGAAGATCGGCGTGAAATGCCCGAAATGCGGGAAAGAGGTTGTGATCCGTAAGACGAAGAAAGGCAGACGTTATTATGGCTGTGAGGATAATCCGGCCTGTGATTTCATGGTATGGCAGCGCCCGAGCAATAAGCTTTGCCCGAAATGCGGAAATGTACTTGTAGAAAAAGGAAATCAGCTTGTTTGTTCTGCAGAGGGCTGCGGTTATAAAGAAAAGAAAGAAACAAAAAAGCATAAGATTCTGAGGTAATTGTCCGATTTTATTGTAAAATCGGACAATTTGTGTTATTATACATATAAATTCTGAATATTATATGCAAAAGCGCTATATGACAGATTGATCCGGTGCGAATGATAAGAGCAAGAGGGAATGAAAAATGAGCAGTGTACAATTATTGGATAAAACCAGAAAGATCGGGAAGTTACTTCACAACAACAATTCCAGCAAGGTAGTATTTAATGATATCTGCAATGTGTTAAAAGAGATTCTGCAGTCGAATGTACTGGTGATCAGCAAAAGGGCAAGATCCTCGGTGTTGGCAGGACAGATGGGATCGAGACGCTGGATGAGCTGTTTGAAAGCAAGGTCGGCATCTTTGTGGACAGTCTTCTGAATGAGCGGTTTTTAAGCGTGTTATCGACAAAGGAAAATGTCAATCTGGAAACGCTCGGTTATGAGGGAGAAAAGGCGCACCAGTATAAAGCACTTCTGTCCCCGATCGATATTGGGAGAGAGGCTGGGTACACTTTTTATTTATAAGAAGCAGCAGGAATATGAAATCGATGATATTATCCTCTGTGAGTACGGAACAACTGTAGTCGGACTGGAAATGCTACGTTCAGTCAATGAAGAAAGTGCAGAAGAAGTCAGAAAAAGAGCCGTTGTGAAATCCGCGCTCAGCACGCTTTTCCCAGTCGGAGCTGGAAGCGATCATCCATATATTTGATGAGCTAGGTGGCATGGAAGGCATTCTGGTGGCGAGCAAGATCGCAGACAGAATCGGCATTACAAGATCGGTTATCGTCAATGCCCTGCGGAAGTTTGAGAGTGCGGGTGTGATCGAATCCAGATCTTCGGGAATGAAGGGTACGTATATCAAGGTTGTCAATGATCTGGTATATGAAGAGCTGGATCGTGTGAAAAAATATGTAACAGAATAGACGGAGAAAGGGAATTCTCGGGCTTGGGAAGGATTTTGTGATGCAGAATCTGTTTCCGGGCCTGTTTTTTTTTGTAAATTTCAAGGGTAAATTGCAGTAATCTTTTAACTTTGTTAAATTTTACCAATACCGGCAATCAGATCCGCTGCTATATTTTGTTCACATTGCACAAGCATTTCCTGACTGGATAGACCATTAAACATTTTTCTTGGATACTGGTTTATCCAGTCATTTATTTTTCTGATATCCTGCTTTGTATATTTTCCAATATCTTCTCCCTTTTTTATCCATCTGCGAATCATTTTATTTTGGTTTTCATTGCTGCCACGCTCCCCGGAGCAGTAGGGGTGGCAGTAGTATATTTTTGTACGTTCGTATCTGATGAGATTTTCATAGTCAGAAAATTCTACACCATTATCAACAGTTATCGTTTAAAAATCTCTTTAAATTTTCTTTTTGCCATATACCCTTTCAAGCCGATCTAATGCTTTTACAACTGATACGGCTTTTCGATCAGGCATCTTTATGACAATTTCCTGTCTATATTTTCTCTCTGTCAGTACCAGCAGACTTGCTTTGCTTCTGTTCTTTCCACTATACACGGTATCCATTTCCCAGTTTCCAAAATCTTCACGTTTCTTTATGCTTTTATCCCTATCCTCAATAGATGGCTTTTGCGCATTCCGGGCACAGACCTTTTGCACCTTGTGGTATTTCTTTTTCCTTTTGCGGTATGGCATATTTCCCTGATTGATATTTGTAAACAAACCAATTTTAATATATTTGTACAAAGTGGTAAGGCAGATATCAGTTTTAAAGTTTTCCTTTTTGGCAAGCTGCAGAGCGGCATATGGGGAACACTTTTCCTTTATAATTTTATCCTGAATAAAATATAAAAAATCATAATCATTTGATATCTTTAGATCATAACCTTTTGCCGTGGCATTATATTCTGTTTTCTTCTGGGCAACGTCTGCACAGTATTCTATCCGTGTGGTAAGATCTGAGTTTAATAACTCTGTTTTTCCTCTTTTTAGTTCATAATAGATAGTCCTTTCACATTTTCCTGTAAGAGCGGCTATCTCTTTTACGGTTTTCCCTGACTTTTTATACGCTTCAATCTGATATCTCTGTTTTTCTGTTATCTGCTTTTTGCCTTTTGTCATATGTCTGTACCCCTTTTTTCTTTTCTAAAGCTTATAAAAAAGGGTACAACCGAAAAAAGAAAATTATAAAGGACTGCGCAAGTTCCGTTGGAATCCTTTACAATTTTCTTTCCCGGTTGTACCCATAAAGCAAGTGGGGCATACTCTTTTTCTATATGTTCTCTTTCTCAAACTTGTACTTTAATAGTTAAAATGTGGAAATCGTGGAAAAGTACCAAATAAACATGGAAAACCCCATTCATAAATTATTCATAACTAAAAAGCAGTTATAAACAATTTATAAACAGGGTTTACCACATTTATTTAAAATGGTACTTTACCACCATTACACACATTTTCTATTATTACTGAAAGATGCTGTTTTAATCAAATAATAAATCCATCTGTTTGTATTCAGGATCATCTACAGACACCCATCTATTATTAAAATAATCTTGTGTATCATACGTTTCTATCTGATCTTTATCTTTGTATATCTGCACCTTGTGGATACGTCGGCAAAAAGCCTGCCACGCATCTTTGTTATCTTTCTGCTGATTCACATACTGAGAAGTTAGCGGTAAGTTACTGTTTATAAAGACCTTTGTATAACAGGCTTGTTTGTTATTATATCGGCAAGGCAATTTCAGAGGATATATATCTAACAGGTTGAGCATATCAGACAGCCGCCAATTTGAACTATAAAATTCTTCAAATACAATCACGTCCTGCCCTTCATATGAATCAAAAGGATGTTTATTATCTGTTACTCTGTATACGTTCTTAAATCCATATTTATCTATGATAGATCTTGATTTACCTGTACCAGTTTTTCCATATCGATATGTAACCTCTATTTCTGATCGGCAGCGTTCTTCAAATTCCTTGTAACGTATGATCTGACGTGTACGATCTATTAGATCTATCCTTTTCATGTATGCCGGATCTGTCTCAAGGATCTCATATGTACTCATACCGTCTTTTATCATTCCATAGAGTTGCTGCAGATCAGTACGGCTACCTTGTCTTTCCTCCGGAGCTTCTCCGCTTTCTACAAAAGTATCTTTTATATTCGTTTCAGCTTTTACAGAATCAGCATACTTACCTTCCTTGCGGATGTAATCACGGTTTTCTTGGATAGTACCACGAGCAGCATCTATATGTGCTGTATCAAACGATTTTTTCAGAGTAGAAAAAAGAATAGGATTTACACGATATAAAAAAACGTGTGTATGATATGTTCCCTTCTCTCCGATCTCGTCACAAAGGCACCAATAATTTAATTTTTTTAATGTATTCAACTTGTCTATAATATCCTTGTGCGTTAGATCATGCTCTAAAGGATTGTTTATAGTCAATAACCATTTTCTTGATTGAGTTGCCATATAAAACCCCACAATTTTATACAGAAGTTAAATTATACAAAAGTGTTATACAAAAATTATACAAACAGAAAACCTAGTAAAATTGCACCTTTGAGAGCAATTTATACATTATACAGAAGTTCCTAGGGGTAATACTAACCCTAGGAACTTCCGGCGGGCTGCCATCATGCACCGGGTGCCTGTGCGCCATGCGCCGTGGGCGGCGGCAACAGCCGCACGCCACAGGGCAGGCTAACACGGCACCACCTAACGGCAAGCCTAAACGCTGCGCCGGATCACCTGCAGAGCCTAAGATACAAACGAGGTGTATCACCTTTTTCCCGATAAATGACATCATACCAAAGATTAGAACCTTCTAAGCGTTTACCATTTTCATCAAATAAAGCTACTGGAACCATATCCAAAGAGCAGAACAGGATTTTATATAACTAGCCGCTGCAGCACCACTCAAATTTATATACTTGTTGTATTCAAATTTTTTTTCAACGGTTGCGACGTCGCAACTATTAACTACTTCATTATTGCCAGTTTTCAAACTCTTCTTATATTCCCGGATCTGGGACACAGTCATATTACTATTGATTCCGTAAATTTCTTTATTGGATAATGGCAACATTTCACATAGCTGAGAATAACTATAACCAACATACTTATCATCTAAAAACATAGTACGAGTGCCACTATTATTCCTCATGCAAAATCTGTCATATACAGCAAGAATACGAGACAAAGCAGACTTATCCAATCCAAAATTGTTAAAAACAAATTCATTAAAATCTACATAACCAAACTTCTCATAATATTTACACGTCTTACATTCTGCCAAATGAAAACCAAGCCGAATATAAGACGTTTTAATATCCATGATATCATTCTTGATATAGTCAAAAGAACCAATAGCCATACCATCGACATCCTGTCCCAAGTCAAACATTCCAAATACAATATCATTCCTTTTTTCAATATCCATCTTTATTACCTCTATTTTTTCTTCAATGCTTTCTTCCTGCTGCGTGCATGATTCTTTACCGCCAATTCATTTACCTGACTGTCTAAGCCTTTGCGCACAATAGCCTCCTCATTACTGATAAAATCATGCGCAGAGGTCTTGCTAATCATCTCACTGGTATCATAGCCGTTATAGTCCGAGTTTTTCACAAACCACCAACTATGGTAATAGCGTTTAATTAGCTGGGTATTCATGGCATTTTCATAATCCCACGCGTCATAATAAGATGCATGAGCGAAACGCCAATATTTGTTACAGTCAATTACATTGGTTGTAATGCTACGCCAAATTTTATCAACCATAAAAAACCGCTGAGCGGTACACATGATATAAACATGCTTTTTCCTCTGCTGGCAGAGCAGACCAATCAGCTCCAACGGAAAAGATGCATAATTCTATGGGAGAGTACAGAAGAAATTTCATCAATTAGAACCACGTAACCTTGTACACCTTCCGGCATTTCATTCCCAAGATCCACTAACTGATTGAAGTTGATAAGCGGTATATATGGGATATCTTCCAGTTTGAAATTACTGTAAAAAACAAGAGTATCCCCATATTTTTTGTACAGTGATCTTGCACGGTGCACCATAGACAGGGTTTTCCCCTTTCCAAACATACCAACAAACATATCAATACCATATGCGTGAAAATCTTTCCATTTTCTCTTTCTTATGTACTCGATCAGATCCCGAACGGAATAGATTGCTACGTTATGCAAATTAAAAATGATACAGCGTGTCAGCTTCACGCAAAGCAGGATCACGCAGAGCAAAATAACAAAAGCTATCATTTCTTAAACACCTCCCTACAAACTTTTTCAATTTCAAATTTGCATTCTTCATCAGAATAACCTCTTTTTTTCAACTCAAATGCATACGCATAGAGTAATGCCAAAACAGCATACATACTTTATCACCTACCTTGTCCAAACATAAGCTTAACAACATCCTGTGTCAGATCATCATATGCCTGTGCGGTTTCTTCTGACTTCTTCCCGGATGATATAATTTTATCTTCCAGTATAGAATGCTGTTCATTATTCAGATCTTCCAAAGCTGCAAGATCATCCTGAATATCCTGCAGCTTGCTTAACAGTCGGTATCCGAAAGAAATACAAACACAAGCAAAAAATATAATACATAACAGGCACAGAAAAATAATAATACGCATAGCATCAACTCCTTATCTGCCAAGATTCGCAAAATGACCAATAGCAACGGAAACGGCTTCAAATACAACACAGAAAGCAAGCATATTACAAATAAAGCCTGCATCAAGCTGCATAGTGCCTGAACTCTGTAATAACTGACTGATTGCATCCATCTTTACACCTCCTACAGTTTCCCTAACTTACTGAAACGACGGCAACAACGCTGTACAGTCTGGATCGCAAACTTTGCCACACAGAAATAAAAATACAGCAGAAAAAGATTGTAACATTTAAGTGCAAAATCACAGACCATATCCCAAGTAAAATCAGCAGCCGGAATAGACTGCGTAAAAAATCAAAAGTGTTTAAATCGAATCCATTCATTTTATTTACCTCCAAAAATTCCTACAATAAAGAAAAAATAAAGCCAAACTAACCGTGAAAAGCCACCACCAAAAAACAAAAAGGTCTTTCATCATGAAACTCCACTAAAAAATTTATTAAATCATCCATATACGCACCTCAATCATCACAATCATGAAAAAGAAAATAAATAGACAAACAAAAAATCATTAATGAACATAATAAAATCCCATAAAGAATTCTATCTAACTGAAACATATACGCATCTCACAACCTTTCCGATCAAAATCACTATACCAGCAAGTAGTAAGCATATCACTGCTGATAGCATAGCAACAACCAAGTGAAACAATATTACAAGTAAATCCCATTTATCAGGGAGCAGTAACGACCACAGAGACATATAAACACCTCTTTATTTTTTCAATCCTTTCCTGTATAATAAACAACATCAAACAAAAGAAAAGGAACAACACAATGAAAGCAATAAAAGCCTTTTTTAGAATTATTTGGAAAAATGGTATTATCTTTAGCTGTCATTATTTCCATAGCATTTGCCATAATAGCTATCATAGGTATGTTAAAACTGGGAAACGAATATAAAAAAGACAACCCGGATAATAACCACAATCAAAAAGTAACAATAGAAATTTCTAACTATTAAATACTTCAAAAACAACCCAAATAAGCAAAAAAGCCACAATGTCAAACAGTATATAAAAGCGAAAAGTGAAACCCTAAAACCCAAAAAAGTAAACGGTATTTTTAAGAAATCCGCGCAAGCATATAATATTTGCATCATAAAAAACACCTCACAATACCCATTTTGCAATACCGACAACAACAATCAAACCAATACCAGTACCTATTAAAGTAATGATTTCAACTGGCAACCATGAATATACTTTTGCCAACAATGCAGGAACATCCCCCAAAGTTGTAACGATCGTATCTAAAGTTTTTATCAAAGATTTTGTCGCTGATGCATCAATATTGGACGAACTAGGAGCGTTTTCTGTATTTGTATAACCATCATTTTTACATTACTTCCCGGTGCAGTAGAAGATCCATTACCATTAGTCGTTTTATCATCTGCAGAAGTTTCACGACCATCAGTATATTTAAATTGACCATTTTCCCATTTACCATATGATGATTTTTCATTACCATCTTTATCGACATAGTTACTATCACGAATTTCCATTCGCTTAACTACCAAAAATGTATATAATTATCAGATACAGCTTTTCCGCTTTTATCTGTTATCTGAATAAAAACATCAAAACGATTTTCCAACTTTGATGTACTCAGAAAAGAAAATAGATCTTTAACATCCTGCCAAGTAAATACCAAGCTACTAGCTGAAAACAAACAAGGGCTTATTTTTTGTAGAATCCAATACCTTTGCATCTGATGGCTTATTCTCCGTACCAATATAAACTTTTAAAACCATAATCACTTTCTTTACCATCAACAAAAGAATCTTTAGTATCCCAAGTCAACGTATATTCTGAATACTTATTCATACCATAATCATTATAAGTTTTTAAATAAAACTTAGGTGGATTGTCCGAATCCTGCTGATCCTCTCCGGCTTTATACCCTTTTCATAACAATTTAAAAGATAAAAAACAAAATCCATTATTGACCATTTTTTTTCTGTGCACTAAACTCAAATTTGGAATCGCCTATATTAATACCATAATTTTTATAGTTGACCGCAAAATAGTATGAAGATAGGGCTTTCTCTATAAATTCCTTTGTATAATTACTATAATTTGGATTCTCTAATATCTTTGTAACAGAAAGATCATACAAAGTAGCTCCTGTAGTTCCCTGAGAATTATAAGTTTTTTTCAAAAAATCCAATACAGTAACTGCTTTAGCTGAATATTGTTTCTCTAATACAACATCATCCTTTTTCGGATCAACAAAATGTGTAGTAGTCTTTAAAGAAGTAAGATCATTCAAATTATCAGTAAGCTGACCAACTAAAAAATGGTAACCATCAGAATTACCCAAAAAAGTAATTGCATAAAAAGAAAAAGCATTACTAGGATCATAACCAACATATGATTTTGGAGTCCCATCTTCATTAAATAAATTAGCATAACTTACAGAACAACCAATATCAGCAGCATATGCTGGAAGCGTAGAAGATAACAAACAGCCCACAGCCATCAAACCGCACAAAATACTTTTTACTATTTTCTTTATCTTTTCATAAAACACCACCTTTACATAAAAAACAACCGAGCAACCTATTAGTTGCCCGGCTGCCTTTGTTAGATTATTTGGCTGCACGTTTTGCCTGTGCTACGATCCGGAAACCGATACCCATCAGACCGCCGCAGAAAGTTACAAAAAGTACAGGATTCCCGGTAATAATACCAAGAGCCTTACTTGCAAGATCTCCGATAGTAGTTAACGCTTCTGCCATGTCACTACCTCCTTATTTTGCCGCACGTTTCGCCTGCTTAACGATCTTAAATCCGATACCCATCAGACCACCGCAGAAGATCACGAACAAAACAGCATTATCAGTAATGATACTTACAGACTTAGTAACGATTGTACCAATATCAGTTAAAGCACTTGCAATAGTAGTTGCGCCAGCATCTGCTGCTAAAACTCCACCCATGATAATATCCTCCTGTTATTCTTTTCACTGTTTACGGGTTACATATATAGAAATTGCAATTACTACCGATTTAAAACCCCACTATAAAGGAGTGTCCTCCGTGTGTGGGGTCAACACAGAGGGCGGTACAAATGAATCGACAAAAAATTTACTTTGCCTGCGAAACAACCGATACATTGTTGAGAACAGCTGCGCCCTGAAAGCCCTTAGCATATGAAAGAGTAACAATATCTCCCGGCTTAAGATAAGAAAGGTCAACGCGGTTTGTCCATTCAGAAACAACCTTATTGCCTACTGAATCAGATTCCCATTCCTCGAAAGGAGTTTCTCCATGCAGAGTATAAGATACCTTACCTTCTTTTTCTGTCCTCTTAATACCTAAAATTCTTACTTCTCCTACTTTCATTTTTCTTACCTCTCTTTTCTCTTTTTTTAACAGGATTCCTACCTGCAATTAAAGAATAAAATATTCGGGGCCTGTTTTTTTTCCAAGAAATCCTTGTGTTTTTTGCGTTTTAATTTATAATGGAATAAAGTAGGCTTATTAGATGAAATGAGGTGTTAAAGTGATCAACTCCAATATTTATGATTATGTAAATGTGCTGGATAAGGCGGCAGATGCTTCCCTGGATGAGACAGGAGGCAATCTCCAACAATATTGCAAATGTGAATACACCCGGCTATAAAAGGCAGGACGTGGCGTTTGAGGACAGCCTGCAGGAGGCGATCAGTAATTCACGTTACAGATCAACAGACGAAAAGGTGGCAAATTTAAGCAAGGCGGATCTTAGGATTCGCAGCTATACGGACAGCTCCGGCTTCTCCTACCGTCTGGATGGCAATAATGTAGATATTGATACAGAAAATGCTGCACTGGCCAGAAACCAGCTGAAGTACAATGCGCTGGTTGACAGCATCAATCATGAGTTTTCCATGATCAAGGCAGTGACACAGTAGAGTAGGAGGAAGTTATGAGTATATTTGATTCTTTCAGCATCAATGCATCCGGTCTGACAGCTGAGCGGTACCGGATGGATGTGATCTCGGAAAATATAGCCAATATCGATACCACAAGAACAGAAGACGGAACCCCTTACCGCCGCAAGCTTGTGACATTTGAAGAAAAAGGCAAAAACGGGACATTTGCATCTGCGCTGGCAAAGGCAAAAAGGGGATTATATCGGCGGCGGTGTACGTGTCGGAAAGACTTATGAAGATACAGAAACGGAAATGAAAATGGTATATGATCCGTCCCATCCGGATGCGGATGAAAACGGATATGTGACATATCCGAACGTCAATGTTATTACGGAAATGACAGACCTGATCGATGCCAGCCGTTCCTACGAGGCGAATGCGACGGCATTTTCCGCCAGTAAGAGCATGGCTGTCAAAGGTCTGGAGATGGCACAGTAAGATTTGTAAAGGGAGAGAATAACAATGGATATTACCTCGTTGTATAATGTCAGCAGCGGTGTGATCAAAAATGCTCTGCAGACAGAAGACCCAGGAAAGGTAAATGACAAAAGCAGTGATGCGTTTGGCGGTTTTTTGTCTGCTGCCATGGATAACATCACACAGGCAAATGCATATATATCAGATGCAGAGGATGAAAAGGTAAAAGCTTGCAATGGGAGAGACGGAAAATACGCATGATCTTACGATTGCATTGCAAAAAGCATCTGCTGCGATCTCTTATACGGTAGCGATCAGGGATAAATTTCTGGAGTCCTACCGGACCATCATGAATATTCAGATTTAATATGGAAAAGTAGGAGACGAAAATGGCAGATAAATTAAAACAGATTCCAAAGAAGCTTCTGGACTGGTGGAACAAATTCAGCCCGAAGCAGAAGACAATTCTTGTCTGTGCGCTGGCAGGTGTGATCCTGACGGTTTCTATTGTGGCATATGTTCTGACAAGACCGCAATATACACTGGTTGCAAATTGTGAAACAACAAAGGATGCATCCGATGCGACAGCACTTTTAGCGGATAATAGTATTACATATAAGACATCGGATGATGCACTTTCTATTTATGTCCTGTCCGGACAGGCTTCCCAGGCGCGTATGGTGCTTGGTGCCAATGATATTTCGACTGCGGTTCCGCAGATTGATGATGTGACCTCCGGCGGACTTTCCACGACAGAGTCGGATAAGCAGAAACGCTACATTGTATACAAGCAGAAAATGATGGAGCAGGATCTGCAGACGATCGATGTTATTGATAAGGCACATGTGACATTCAGTATTCCTGAAAATGACGGTACGCTGATTCAGCAGAATACAGATTCTTCTGCTTCCGTTGTGCTGGAATTAAATGGGGAACTGGGCAGTGATAAAGCATCTGCGATCGCGCATATGATCGCAACTTCTCTCGGTAACAGCAGCACGGATAATGTAACGATCATCGATTCCCTCGGTAATCTCCTGTATTCCGGTGAGACGCAGGCACAGGGCACAGGCAATGCGAGTACGCAGTTTGCGGTAAAACAGGATGCGGAAAATATCGTCAAGCAGGAAGTAAAGAGTGTGCTGATTGGTACAAACCTGTATGATAATATCGAGGTTGCCAGCAATCTGGCGCTGGATTTTTCAACGTATAAAACGACAGAGCACAATTACTCCGCCCCGGACGGGCAGACGCAGGGCATGCTTGCCTCAGAGGACACCTACAATTCAGAAGCGGTCAATGGCGTGGCAGGCACACCCGGTACGACTTCCAATGATCAGGACGGTACTTATGTGATCGAGGATGGCAGCAACAGCTCCGAGACAGTAACGGAGGAATCCAGAAAGTATCTGCCGGATGAAAAGATCACAGAACAGAATATTCCGGCGGGATTGATCCAGTATGACAGTTCTTCTGTATCTGTAACGGCGAAAAAGCTGCATATCTACAAAGAAGAGGATATTCAAAGTCAGGGGCTTCTGACGAATATGACATGGGATGAGTACAAGGCGGCAAACGGTGAGCAGACAAAGCTGACGGTGGATGATGATGTATACAGCATTGTAAGCAATGCAACCGGTATCCCGACAGCAAATATTGCAATCGTTGCTTATGATGTACCGGTATTTATCGATAAAGAAGGTTCTTCGATAAAAGCAACGGATATTGTTCAGGTGATCCTGATCATTGCAATCCTGGCTGTGCTGGCATTTGTTGTGATCAGAAGCATGCGTGCGCAGAAAGCGGATCAGCAGGAGGAAGAGCTTGCAGTGGAATCACTGCTGCAGTCTACACCGCAGGAAGATCTGGAAGATATTGAGCTGGAATCCAAATCGGAGGAACGTAAGCTCATTGAAAAATTTGTGGATGAAAATCCCGAAGCAGTTGCAAATTTACTGCGCAACTGGCTGACGGAAGACTGGGGGTAGCCCATGGGCATAAAAATGGAGATTCGGAGATCAGCGGCGTACAGAAGGCGGCAATCCTTCTGATCGCACTCGGCCCTGAGAAGTCCTCTCAGATCTTCAAGCATCTGAAGGAAGAGGAAATCGAAGAACTGACGCTGGAGATTGCCAATACAAAAAGCATTACAACACAGACAAAAGATGAAGTGATCAAGGAGTTTTACGAGATCTGTCTGGCGCAGCAGTATATCGCGGAAGGCGGTATCGGATACGCCAAAGAACTTCTGGAAAATGCGCTTGGTACGGATAAGGCGATGGAAGTCATCGGCCGGCTGACCGCATCTCTGCAGGTAAAACCGTTTGAGTTTGTCAGAAAGGCAGATGCTTCCCAGCTTCTGAACTTCATTCAGGATGAGCATCCGCAGACGATCGCACTTATTCTTTCTTATCTGCCGGCGGGACAGGCAGCACAGATCATTTCCGCACTGCCACCGGACAGACAGGCAGATGTGGCAATGCGTATCGCGACAATGGACAGAACAAGCCCGGATGTCATCAAAGAGGTAGAGCGCGTGCTGGAAACAAAGCTGGCATCGCTTGTCAACCAGGAATACAACGTGATCGGCGGCGTCGATGCAGTGGTCGAGATCTTAAATACAGTAGACAGAGGAACAGAGAAACATATCATGGAGACTCTCGAAATCGAAGAGCCGGAACTTGCAGACGAAATCAGAAAGAAGATGTTCGTATTCGAGGATATCTTGCTGCTTGATGACCGTGCGATCCAGAGAGTGCTGCGTGATGTGGATAATTCTGATCTGGCAATCGCCTTAAAGGGTGCCAACGAGCAGGTACAGAATGCTATCTTCAACAACCTGTCCAAACGTCTGGTTGTTATGATCAAGGAAGATATGGAATTCATGGGTCCTGTTCGTATGAAGGATGTAGAAGAAGCACAGCAGAAGATCGTCAATATTATCCGTAAGCTGGAGGATTCCGGTGAGATCATCATTTCCAGAGGCGGAGGTGACGAGATCATTGTCTAGTCAGAGTTTATTTAAAGCGGGATTTGTGAAGCTGGATGCGGATGCTGTCCGTGTGATCAATTCCAATGACAGAATTTCCCAAAGGCTGGAATCCCTTCGGGAAATGCCTTCTTATCCGGATGAGATCATGGAGGAAGAAGAGGCATACATGGATGAAGCGGAAAATGATGAGACGGCTGCAGCAGAGCCGGACGTACAGTCTGATGCGCAGCTGATAGAAAGCTCGCTGAATGAAAATGCAACGAGGCTGATCGAGCAGGCAAACAGCCGCGCAGAGCAGATCATAGCAGAGGCAAATGCACAGGCACAGCAGATCATCGCAGATGCACAGGCGCAGAGCCAGGCAGATGCGGGACGTGCGCTGGAACAGGCATCAGCAGCAGGGCTATACACAAGGGTATAGCGAGGGAAATCAGAAGGCGGTGCAGGAAACACAGGCAAAAATGGCAGAGCTTTCTGAAAAGGAAGCAGCCATGGAGCGGGAGTATCAGGAAAAGCTGGACAATGTGGAGCCATATCTGGTCGACAAGCTGACTGATATTTACGACCATATTTTTGCGGTAGATCTGTCAGAATACAGAAATGTGATATTCCATCTGATCAGCAACACGCTGCATGCACTGGAGAATACAGATACTTATCTGATCCATGTATCCGAGCAGGACTATCAGTTTGTCAGTATGCAGAAGACACAGATCGCCGAGGATGGAGGCGTTAAGCCATCCATGCTTGAATTTGTGGAGGACCGGACGCTTGGGAAGAATGAGTGTCTGATCGAAACACCGGATGGCATATATGACTGCAGTCTTTTCCGTGCAGCTTTCAGAACTGAAACGGAAGCTGCTTTTGTTGTCCTATTCGGGAGCAAAGGAGCAATGAGTGTGTCAGATACATGTGTGAATATTGAAAAATATGATGAATTAAAGGAAGAGCTTTATTTTAAAAGACTGGGAAAGATCGCAGGTGTGGTTGGTCTGACGATAGAATCGGTAGGACCGGATGCCAGATTGGGCGATCTTTGCCGCATTTATAAGAGCGGACGTTGCGGAGATTATATTTCTGCAGAGGTTGTCGGCTTTAAAGACGGACTGACGCTGCTCATGCCTTATGAGGTGACGGACGGTATCGGTGGTGGCTGTATCGTGGAAAACGAAGGCTGCCCGCCTGACGGTGCATGTAGGACCTTCTTTACTGGGGAAAACACTGGATGGCCTTGGCAGACTTCCGGATGGCAGTTTCCCACAGGGAATGGAGTATCGGTAGAAGCACCGCCGCCTGATCCGATGGCAAGAGAGATCATCGATACCGTGCTTCCGCTTGGTGTAAAGGCGGTAGACGGACTGATCACAGTCGGAAAAGGACAGCGCATCGGCATTTTTGCCGGCTCCGGTGTCGGTAAATCTACCTTAATGGGTATGGTTGCCCGCAATACAAAAGCGGATATCAATGTGATCGCACTGATCGGAGAACGAGGCAGGGAAGTGCGGGAATTTAGAGAGAGACCTCGGAGAAGAGGGAATGCGGCGTTCGGTCGTTGTTGTGGCGACTTCCGATAAACCGGCGCTGGAACGTAATAAAGCTGCCAAGACGGCTACGGCGATTGCAGAGTATTTCCGCGATCAGGGAAAGGATGTCCTTCTGATGATGGATTCCCTGACACGTTTCAGCATGGCACAGCGTGAGATCGGACTGGCAAGCGGAGAACCGCCGGTAACAAGAGGTTATCCGCCGAGCGTGTACTCGGAAATGCCGAAGCTTTTAGAGCGCGCGGGACGTTCTGATAAAGGTTCGATCACCGGACTGTATACTGTCCTGGTGGACGGTGATGATTTTAACGAACCGATCACGGATACGGCTAGAAGTATTCTGGACGGGCATATTATGCTGGATCGAAAGCTGGCACATAAGAACCATTATCCTGCGATCGATATTTTGCAGAGTATTTCCCGTTGCATGAGCCAGATCGCGGCGAAGGAGCATAAACAGGCAGCAGGTAAGCTGAAAAATGTTATGGCAACTTATCATGAAGCGGAAGATCTGATCAATATTGGAGCCTATAAAAAGGGCAGCAATCCCGATATCGATTATGCAATCGAGAAGATCGGCGCGGTAAATGATTATGTCATGCAGCAGACGGATGAAAAGTTTGAATTTGAAGAAGAAGTCAATATGCTGGAGCAGATATTTGAAGCCTGACAGGCAGGGGAATAAGCAATGGCAAAATTCCGGTATCGGATGCAGAATATATTAAATATCAAAGAAAAGCTGGAGATGCAGGCAAAAAATGAATTCGCGGCTGCCAATATGGAGCTTTTAGAAGAGCAGGAGCGGCTTTCTGTGATGCTGCAGGAAAATGCGGCGCTGCAGGAGGAAGGCAGAAAACTCAGGCAGAAGGAAAGTCTCAGTATCCGGGATATTGCGGATAACAGCCTTTCTGTTTCTCTGATGAAAGAAAAAATGAAAAGACAGGCACTTGCCATTCATCGGGCAGAGCAGAAGGTGGAAGAAAAGCGAAAGGCAATGACGGATCTGATGCAGGAGAGAAAAACGCAGGAGGTTTTGCGGGATAAGGCGTTTGAAGTCTTTCTGCAGGAGGAAAAGGCGGAAGAAGGAAAGCAGATCGACCAGCTGACCAGCTATACATATGGACAGAAGGCAAAAGAAGGAAGAGAGCAGGTGACAAAATGGAAGATACGGAGAAACAGACAACAGATCTGAAAGCTGATAAAAAACGGCTGAAGGATGAAAAAAATAAACTAAAGCAGGAACAGAAGAAGCAGCGGAAAGAAGCCCGGGCGCGTGCAAAAGAAATTGCACTGGAGGAAGCACAGCTTGATGATGATTCGGAAGGAAATCCCTGCATCCGTCATATTGATCACGATCGTGATCGTGGCGATCTGGCTTCTGATCCTTGGACTTCTGATCAAACTGGATGTGGGAGGCTTTGGCAGCAATGTCATGACACCGATCCTGAGAAATGTACCGGTCGTCAATAAGATCCTGCCGGCATCGGAATCTGCGGCCGATGAGAGTGGATATGAAGGGTACAGCTCTTTGCAGGAGGCGGTCGACCAGATCAAGACACTGGAGCTTCAGCTTTCCGCAGCGACAGCGGAATCGCAGACGGATGAGACGACGATCGCGCAGATGCAGGCAGAGATCGAAAGACTGAAAACGTTCGAAAATAACCAGCTGGAATTTCAGAAGATCAAAATGAATTTTATCAGGAAGTTGTTTATGCGGAAAAAGGACCGGGCGCAGACGAATATGCCAAGTATTATGAGTCTATGGATCCGACGACAGCAGAGGCGCTATATAAAGAGGTTGTCGCCAAACAGCAGGAAACGACGGAAACAGGATTATGCAGCTGCATATTCCGCAATGAAGCCAAAAGAGGCAGCAGCGATCTTTGAATCCATGACGGATAATCTTCAGCTGGTTGCCCGGATTCTGGGTGTGATGTCAGCAGACGACAGAGGAAAGATACTTGGCGTGATGGACGCGGCAGTAGCGGCGCGAGTTACAAAAATTATGGATCCGGAAAGCTAATATTTGTGCCCGGACGACCGATATAAATAATAGAGTTCTGTACAGATACGGAGCTCAAAAATCGGAAGGAAAGGAGGAACCATATGACAAGTAATGCAATTAGCAATCTTGCAGGGGCGACAGGGTATCAGATGAGTGCTCCAAAGGCGCAGCAGAATGCGGAACAGAGTTTTTCGGATATGCTCAGACAGACAGCCCCGACAGTGCAAGGTCCGGCAGATGGTGTACAGCAGACTGCGCAGCCGGTAAAGAACAGCCGAAGCAGACAGATCAGCAGCAGACGGATACGCAGCCGACTGACAATCAGCAGACAGATGAAGCCAAAGAGCCAAAGACACAGGATGCGCAAAAATCTGCAGAAAAGGAACAGGTGCAGCAGACGGAAGAAACCGCTGCAGAAGAACCGAAGCAGGAAGAAGAAACCGGAGAACCGGATGCGGTATTGCTTTTCGGATGTGATGCAGCAGATTCTGCAGCAGATCACGGAGCAGCTCGGTGTTTCGCCGGAAGAAGTTCTGCAGGCGATGGATGCACTTGGTATTTCCGCGGAAGATCTTTCGCAGAATATGGCAGCACTATTGTCAGAGCTGACAGGTACGGATCAGATGGCGGTTCTGACGGATGAATCGCTTTATACACAGGTAAGTGATCTGGCAAATGCGGTAGAGCAGACGATTGAAGAGCTGGCAGATACTTTGGGGATGGATAAAGAGCAGCTGACAACACTTCTGCAAGACAGCGTAAAGGAACCGGAAGAGCCGGTTATTGTAGTGGAACAGGAATCTGCAGCACCTGTTACCGATATGCAGCAGGAAAGCACAGGCGATCAGGAAGTACAGACGGCAACGACCACAGATATCGAGGCAGAGCAGCCGCGTGAGACAAAGAGAGACGAAAACGGTAATATGCAGCAGCAGATGCAGGATATGCAAAAGCCCGCAGAAAATCTGCAGCAGACGCAGGGCAGTGCAATAGCGGCAGAACAGACGACAGAGCGGTTTGGCCTGCAAAGGACACAAAAGATCATAGATCAGATTGCGGATTATGTGAAGATACATTCGAGCGAAAAGCTCACTTCAATGGAGATCGCGCTAAATCCGGCAAGTCTTGGCAGTGTGAACCTGCACGTATCCTCAAAGGGTGGTGTGATCAGCGCACAGCTGTATGCACAGGATGAGGCAGTCAGGGCAGCTCTGGAGAGCCAGGTGGCAGCATTGAAGGAATCGTTGGAAGCACAGGGCATGAAGGTAGATGCGATCGAAATTACGGAGCACAGCCATCAGCTGGAACAGAATCTGGATCAGAACGGCGGGCAGCAGGAAAGTGCAGAAGCACAGAAAAAGTCAGGCAGAAGACTTTTAAATCTGGATGAACTTCCGGAAGAGGAAGCCTATGAAGAGGAAATGACACAGGCAGAAAAACTGCAGATTGAAATGATGCGGATGGGCGGTAACAAACTGAACTTCCAAGTATAAAAGAAAGGAGAGAAGCATGGGCGTAGCAGCAATTGTAGAAGATGGCAAGATCAAAAATGCAACATCGACAACAAGTACAAAGGAAAAATCCTCAACACTCGGCAAAGATGATTTCCTGCAGCTTTTAGTAGCGCAGATGAAATTTCAGGATCCGCTTGAGCCGACTTCCAATACGGAATACATAGCACAGTATGCGACGTTCTCGGAAGTGGAACAGATCCAGAATATGAGCAAGAGCATGGATCTGAGCAGAGCCTCAAGCCTTGTCGGACAGACCGTACAGATCACTTCCACGGATGATAACGGCAAAGAAACGACGAAGATGGGTAAAGTGGATTATGTAAAATATGAGAACGGAAAAGCAATGGTTTCCGTTGATGAGGAACTGTACTCTCTGGATGATGTGACTTATGTATGTGATCAGGACTACCTGACAGCTTTCGGACTGGCACAGACGCTTGTATCGGATATGGCAAAGCTTCCGAAGATTGAACAGGTAACGGCATCTGATAAAGAAACAATTGAAAAGGTTCTGAAACAATATGATGATATGAATGATTATCAGAAGACATTCTTATCCAAGTCGGTTGTCGGTTCACTGGAAGAATATCGCAAGAAGCTGGCTGAGCTTTCCGGCAATAAAGCAGATGACACGGAGAATGCAGACGGTGATAAAGCAGACGGCGGCAAAACAGACGGCGGCAATGATACAGCACAGGATGTATAGAAACGGAGGCGGAATATGAGTATACAGATAAACCCATACATATCCGCTTTGCAGGAAACACAGAAAGCCCCCGGTTTCAAAAACACAGGAAAAAAGCGAAGCAGGCAGATTTGGAGCATTACTGGAAGAAAAGCAGAAACAGCTTGATACACAGACTGTCAGATTTTCCAAGCATGCGGCAAACAGGCTGTCGGAAAGAAATATCAGTCTTTCGGAAGGTCAGCTGAAGCGTTTGAGCGAGGGGATGGATAAGGCAAGCGGAAAAGGAATCAAGGAACCGCTTGTGCTGATCGATAATCTGGCATTTATCGTCAGCACCGGATCCAGAACAGTGATCACGGCGACAAGCCAGGATCAGACACAGGAAAACATTTTTACAAATATTGATGGTACCGTAATCAACTAGCCGGACCTTACAGGAGGCTATCAGTTCCTGAATGACAGAGGGAACGAAAACGTACCACAAGGAGGTCATTTACTATGATGAGAGCACTTTACTCTGGTGTATCGGGTCTGAAGACGCACCAGACAAAAATGGATGTTATTGGTAATAACATCGCAAATGTAAACACAACTGCATTCAAATCACAGTCCATTACATTTTCAGAACTGATGTATCAGACAACACAGGCAGCTTCGGGTGCCAATACACAGACCGGCAAGGCAGGTACCAATGCCCGTCAGATCGGTCTTGGCGTAAAATCAGGTGCGATCACTGCATCTGTGGAAACATCGGGCTCTTCTCAGTCTACGGGAAATCCGTTTGATATCAAACTGACCGGTAATTCTTTCTTTATCGTCAGCGACGGATCATCCAATTTCTTTACAAAGGGACGGATCTTTCTATGTAGACGGTCAGGGCAATCTGGCTATGAGCTCTAACGGTTATACCGTACAGGGCTGGGGTGTGGATAACGGAAAGATCGTCAGAGATACGGTGAGCCCGCTTCGTATCATGAGCTCCGATAATATGAAATATCCACCGGAGGCTACCACACAGGCACACGTTTCCGGTATTGTGGATAAGAATGATACTTCCGTCAGCTCGGAAGCAGGTAAGATTATCAGCATCAGCTTCTTTGATAACCGAGGTTACTCCTATACGGCAAAGCTTTCCATGAAGGCGACAGCAGCAGAAGGACAGTATACGGTAGAATTGACAGATATTCTTGATTCCAAGGGAAATGCGATCGATAAAACAAATATTAAACTCGGTTCTGTCAGAAATGTGGCAGAGAGCAAGAAGCTTTCTCTGGCAAACGGCTGCAGTATCAATGGCACTACACTGACGTATCTGGATGAGGCAGGTCAGAACCAGACAATGGATCTGAGCGGAAATCTGACAGATGCCCAGAAGAAGATACTGGCAGTCTTACGGCTTTACCTCCTACGATGAAATGGCAAAGCTGTATGTGGCGGGGAGCTGATGGTACTGTTACGACACTGGGAGCCCATCTGGACGGTGGAACCTTTTGCACAGGTGATCAATGCAGCGGATGGCAGCATTGCAACAGACGGAAAGCAGATCACAGGCGGTGTTATCCAGTATAATACGGTGACAGGTGAGATCCAGAGTGTCAACGGACTGACCAATAACCTGAATCTGGTGCTTGATTTTGGAGACCAGCCGGGCAGTGCGTTTGAGAATATTACGATTGACTTTTCACCATCATCTAACTACAATAACAACGGAACGAGTACGATCAGCGGTGATTACGGTGGTGTTGATGGAAAAGGAACCGGTAGGGAAGCTTGGTGAAATGACGGGCATTTCCATCCAGCCAGACGGTATGATCTACGCAGCATACGATAATGGTATGACAAAGCTGCTTGGTCAGATTGCGGTTGCAAGCTTTGCAAATCCATCCGGTCTGCAGAAGGAAGGTGATAACCTGTATTCCGCAACCTTAAACTCCGGACAGTTTGATGGCATCGGTATGGATGTTACAAGTGACGGCGGTTATATGACGACAGGTGTTCTGGGGAAATGAGTAACGTAGATCTTTCTTCTGAATTTACAGAAATGATCACAACGCAGAGAGGTTTCCAGTGCAAACTCCAGAATTATTACAGTTTCTGACACATTGTTGGAAGAACTTGTCAATCTGAAGAGATAAATTTGATGAAATAAAGGAAAAGCCTCTGTATCTTGTATACAGGGGCTTTTTGCAATAGTAAATAATCTACTCAGGGGCTTTTGCCCGCCTATGAGCAAGCTCACATGGTTTTAGACTTTTTGCACCTGCCATCATTAAATATAGGGGGGTCTCTGTAATAAAGAAACAGGATTTAAGTGGTCTGTGTGGTTTAGAAATGCAAAAAAGGCATAGACAAGATACAAAAAAATTTAGTAGAATTGATTAGTAAGATTATAGGTATGTGTATACATATAAAATAATAGGTAGGTGAAAAAATTGGATATAGCTTCCATTATCGGAATGGTCATGTGTGGCTTTTTCCTGATATACGGTATTTGCAGCGGTGATGACGGGGCAGCGGCACTTGGCAATTTCTATGATTTCTCGTCTATATTGATCACATTCGGTGGTGCAATCTGTGCGACACTGGCAAGTCATACGTTGTCAGACTTTTTTGGCAGGTTTAAAGAGCTTTCTTCTGATCTTTAAAACGCCGGCACTTGATACACCGCAGATCATTTCTAAAATTATAGAGCTATCAAATGTAGCAAGAAAAGAAGGATTGCTTTCTTTGGAAGAGGCAGCGGCAGATCTGGACGATGCTTTTTTGAAGAAGGGAATCCTGTTGATCGTTGACGGAACAGATCCGGAGCTTGTCCGTGGTATCATGGATACGGAGCTGGGCAGTATCGATGCAAGACACAAAAACGAATTGGGTTCTGGGAGGCACTTGGTGCCATGGGTCCTGCCTGGGGTATGATCGGTACGCTGATCGGTCTGATCAACATGTTAAAGAATATGTCAGATGTAACATCAGTCGGACCAAATATGTCCGTTGCTCTTGTTACAACGTTTTACGGTTCCATACTTGCCAACTGGCTCTGCACGCCTGTTTCCGCAAAGCTGAAGGCTGATAATGATGCGGAGATCGAGGCAAAGGAGATCATGGTGGAAGGTCTGTTATCCATTCAGGCAGGTGAAAACCCGCGTGTTATTGAAGAGAAGCTGAAATCCTTCCTGGCACCGAAGGACAGAACGACAGTCGGAGAAGAGGAGGCGGAAGTAAATGGCTAAGAAGCGGCAGGAAGAACCGCCGAAGGGTTCCCCCGCATGGATGTCGACGTTCAGTGATCTGATGAACCTGCTTCTTTGTTTCTTCGTGCTTCTGTTTTCCATGTCTACTGTAGACGCGCAGAAGTTTGAAGCGGTAGCTGCATCCTTTTCACAGACGTTCAGCATTTTTGAGGCCGGTGCAACTGCGATCGGAGACGGCATTCTGATCAGTAACGGTGTCAGTCAGCTCAATGAGCTTGATAAGTACATAAACAGTACCGGTAAATCAGCAGATACCGACACACAATCGGATGCACTTGAGGCATATCAGGCAGCTTCCATGGAGCAGGCAGAGCAGATGGCTGAGAATATAGAAGAAAGCCTGCAGGAAGATCACGGGGAATATAACAGCGATATTTCAGTGGATTTTACATCCCAGTATGTTTCGTTGAATCTGAACGGTGCTTTTTTGTTTGATTCGGGCAGTGATCAGATCCGGGAAGAGGCAAAGCCGCTTCTGGACAAGGTGGGACAGATATTGGAACGTTATGCGGACAGTACGATCGAGATTGAAGGTCATACGGACAATGTGCCGATCCATAACGCCAGATTTGCCAACAATGATGAATTGTCAAGCTTCAGAGCCCTTTCGGTATTTGATTATTTTATGTCTACGACCACTTGATCCGGCAAAGATCAAACATTCCGGACGTGGTGAGTATGTTCCGGTTGCGGATAATGCGACACCGGAGGGAAGAGCAAAAAACCGGCGTGTGGAGATCAAAATCTATACAGAATTATCTGATTATGAATAAAAGGGAGTTTTAAAATGAAAAAAATTTAATGTCAGTTCTGATTCTGGCGCTTCTAATCGTTAATATCGTGCTGACAGTAATCACAATGGTCAGCGTGACATCGACAAACAAAAAAAGACCGCATCGGTGGTAAAACAGTATTGCAACGGTTCTGAATCTGGAGCTGAATACAAGCGGAGATGATACGGCGGAAAAAGAGGTATCCATTGATGATACGGCTGTATATAATATCGAAGATTCCATGACGATCCCGCTTCGCAAGGGTGAAGACGGTAAGGAGCATTATGCACTCGTTTCGGTGTCTCTTGCCATGAATACAAAAAAGACAAAGATTATGAGACATACGGAACAAAGATCGCAGATAATGAAAGCCTGATCAAAGGTGAGATCGTAGAAGCATTTGGCAGCTATACGATGGAACAGATCCAGGCGGATTCGGACGTTGTCAGAGATGATATTCTGGCAAGGATCCAGGGACTTTACGATTCAAAGTTTATTTATAAAGTGACATTCCGCGATATTATCATCCAGTAGTCTGGTGAAATGAATGACGTATGTCATGACAGGAGGTGAGTCAGGTGGGAGAGGTTTTATCTCAAAATGAGATAGACAGCCTGCTGCAGGCACTGAGCACCGGCGAGCTGGATGTAGATGAAATGAAATCGGCGCCGGAGAAGTCGGTAAAGAACTACGACTTTAAAAGACCGGCAAAGTTTTCAAAAGAGCATCTTCGTACGCTGGAAATCATATTTGAACATTACGGACGGCTTCTTTCCACGAATCTTCCGGTTTATCTGCGAAAAACGGTACAAGTCAGTGTGGCGAGTTCCGAAACGGTTACTTTTTCGGAATTTACGAATGCACTGAGCAATCCGGTCGTACTGGGCATTATCAATTTCGCACCAATGGCGGGAGATATCATTCTGGAGCTTTCCACGAATATCGGCTTTGCAATTCTGGATCGTATGCTGGGAGGCGCCGGAAAGCCCCCTGGAGAAGAACAGGGAGTTCTCAGAGATTGAATTGTCAATACTTGACAAGATTATGGTCACCTGTATGCAGCTATTGCGGGAACCATGGAAAAATGTAGTGGATCTGGATCCGTTCATGGAGCGGATCGAGACAAATGCACAGTTTGCACAGATCATAGCCCCGAATGAGATGATCGCGATCGTGACACTGAATATCAAGATCGGTGATGTGGAAGGGTATATGAACGCATGTCTTCCATATATTACGCTGGAAGATATCATGGATAAATTAAATACGAAGTTCTGGTTCTCTACGATGCAGAATGCAAGCGGAGAGAATTATGCAGAATATATCAGTTCGATGATCAAGAGAACTGATATTCCGGTCAAAGCAGTGCTTGGAAAGAGTGTTGTTTCCGTCATGGATTTTGCCGGATTACAGGTCGGAGATGTCATCCGGCTTGATTCCAAGATAGACGATGAAATGGAAGTTTATGTTGGTAATATTAAAAAATTTACTGCGTTACCCGGTACAAGCAAGGATAATTATGCTGTCCGGATCACGTCAGTTGTCAGAGAGAGGAGGAATAAATAAATGGACGGTATGCTGTCACAGGACGAAATAAATGCACTGTTATCAGGCGTGAACGCAGGCAGTTCAGATCCACAGCCGGATCCGCAGCCGGCAGCGACGGAAGAGATCCTTACGGATATTGAAAAGGATGCCATTGGCGAGATCGCCAATATCAGCATGGGAACATCCGCTACCACACTTTATTCCCTGGTGAACCGTAAGGTCAATATCACAACACCGACGGTATCCATTGCAAATTGGAAAAATTTTATAGATGAACAGGAAAAACCGTGTGTATTTATTCAGATCAAATATACGGAGGGTCTGGATGGTGCTAATATCCTGATCATGCGGGAAAGAGACGTAAAAGTTATCACCGATCTTATGATGGGCGGTGATGGCAGCAATATAGACGGTGAGCTTGGAGAACTGCATCTGAGTGCTATTTCAGAGGCGATGAACCAGATGATGGGCTCCGCAGCGACTTCCCTTTCCTCCATGCTTGGCAGGATGATCGATATCAGTCCGCCGGAAGCAAGTCTTGTAAATATACTTGAAAATAAAAATGGAGCAGACATTGCACCGTTTTTGGCCGGTGATTTCGTGAAAATAGAATTCAGAATGCAGATTGAAGATCTGGTAGACAGTACGATCATGCAACTGTATCCGATCGATTTCGCAAAATCCCTGTATAAGATTTTTATGGATCAGCAGATGGGAACGAGCGCAGCTCCTGCACAGCCGGATCCTGCGCCGCAGCCACAGTCGGTTCCTGCACCGCAGCCACAGCCGGATCCTGCGCCGCAACCGCAGCCTTATGTTCCACCGCAGGCAGAAATGCCGCAGATGCAGCAGGCAATGCCACAAATGCAGATGCAGCAGGCAATGCCACAAATGCAGATGCAGCAGATGCCACAGATGCAGCAGGCAAATATACAGCCTGCACAGTTCCAGGCATTCAATACGCAGATGCCACAGCAGATGGCAAGTCAGGAAAATATCGGCCTGATCATGGATGTACCGCTGGAGGTTACTGTGGAGCTTGGCAGAACCAAAAAGTCTATTGCGGAGATTCTGGATTTTACGCCGGGTACGATCATCGAACTGGATAAGATCGCAGGAGAGCCGATTGATGTACTGGTAAACGGAAAGTTTGTTGCCAAAGGTGAGGTAGTTGTAATTGAAGAAAGCTTTGGTATCAGAGTGACAGAGATTATAAAATAAAATTCATTTAGAGAGAGAATTATGGCAAAGAATATTTTGATTTGTGATGACGCAGCGTTTATGAGAATGATGATCAAGGATATCTTAACCAAAAACGGTTATAATGTGGTCGGAGAAGCCGAGAACGGTTTAAAGGCTGTTGAGAAGTACACAGAGGCAAAACCGGATCTGGTGCTCATGGATATCACAATGCCTGAGATGGACGGTATCCAGGCACTGAAAAAGATCAAAGAACTGGATCCCGGTGCAACAGTTATCATGTGTTCCGCAATGGGACAGCAGGCAATGGTTATTGAATCTATTCAGGCCGGTGCCAAAGATTTTATCGTAAAGCCGTTCCAGGCAGACCGTGTAATTGAAGCCGTGAAAAAGGTAGTGGGCTGATATGATCCTTGCGGCAGGTATGTTAGAATCAGCAGCCCGTCTGTTTACGGTGATACTGATCTTCCTGTTTGTTTTACTGCTGACCTACGGGACAACACGCTATATTGCCCGCTTTCAGAAACAACAGATCGACACGACCAATATAGAGATCGTGGAGACTTCCAGGATTGCGCCTAATAAGTATCTGCAGATCGTGCGGGCGGGAGAGAAATATATTCTTCTTGCAGTCTGTAAGGATACAGTGACTATGCTGTCGGAGCTGGATCCAGGTACGCTGAAACCAAAGCAGGAGACATCGCAGATGGATTTCAAACAGATCCTGGAGAAAGCAAGGAAGTATGCGGCGGACAGTAAAAACGATAAGAAACGGGCGGATAAAAATGAATAAATGGTACATACGGCTTGTAATGGTTTTTTGTGCGGTAGTTCTGTTTTTTTCTGCAGGGAGCATCAAGGCAGAAGCTTCTACCATGAACAGACATCTGGCAGGAGATACGGAAACAAGAACCAACATTACAGAGCCGGGCGCATCGGATTCCGCAGAGGATCTGAAAAATCTGAATATAGCAAATACAATGACAGTTACGTACAGTGATGGGAACGGTACACTGGCAGGGTCTCTCAGAATATTGCTGATCCTGACGGCAATTGCAGTCGCACCGACTCTTTTTGATCTGTCTGACAAGTTTTTACACGTATCCTGATCGTGCTCCATTTTACCAGAATGGCATTGAATACGCAGTCCGCGCCACCCAATCAGGTGCTGATCGGTCTGGCACTTTTTCTGACGTTTTTTATTATGAGTCCGACGATCAATACGATCAATGAGGATGCGATCAAACCGTTTGAGGCCGGTGAGATCACGCAGGAGGAGGCTCTGGAGACCGGAGTGAAGCCACTGCGTGAGTTTATGTATAAGCAGACACAGACCAAGGATGCACAGATGTTCTGCGAGATCGGCAATATCGAATGGACGGGAGAACTTGCCGATATCCCGACGAGTGCCCTGATCCCTGCGTTTATGGTAAGTGAGCTGCGGACAGCATTCATTATCGGTTTTGTGATCTATATTCCGTTCCTTGTGATCGATATGGTAGTGGCATCCACCTTAATGAGTATGGGTATGATGATGCTTCCACCGACAACGATTTCCATGCCGTTTAAGATTTTGTTATTTGTACTGGCGGATGGCTGGAATCTGGTCATTGTAAATCTTGTGAAAACATTTTACTTTTACTAGGAGGATGAGGTATGACAGTTGATCTTGTTGTGGAACTTGCAAATAAAGCTCTTTTATACCGTCATATTAACGTCAGCTCCGGTACTTATTATTTCGCTTGTGATCGGTCTGATCGTCAGCATTTTTCAGACCGTTACGTCAATCCAGGAGCAGACACTTACGTTTGTACCGAAGATCGTTGCAGTTTTTTGTAACGCTGATGATCTTAGGACACTGGATGCTGAACCAGATGACGAATCTCATGGTGGATATGTGGTCGGACTTTTTCTGTTTATATCAGGTAATGGATCATGATAGAGTATAGTTTTTCAATCCAGGAACTTGAAATATTATTATTATATTTTGTCAGAGTGACATGTTTTATTTATGCAGCACCGTTTTACAGTATGAATAATACACCGAATCAGTTTAAGATCGGTTTGGGATTGTTTGTGTCTTATCTGCTTTATGCAGTGTCATTGCCGCATCAGGAACTGGTTTATGGGACTGTACTGGAATATGCGGTCATTGTGATGCGGGAAGCACTTGTCGGTCTGATCATCGGATGGGGCGCAAATATCTGCAGCTCCATTGTTTTATTTGCGGGACGTCTTGTCGATATGGAGATCGGTTTTGCCATGGTCAATGCGATCGATCCGACGACGAAGGAAAATGCTACGATCTCAGGCCTCTACTATCAGTATACGGTAATGCTTCTTCTGATCGTATCCGGTATGCACCGCTATATTCTGCAGGCGCTGGCACAGACTTATGAGCTGATCCCTGTAAATGGCGCGGTTTTCCGGTCGGAACCGCTGATGAAGGCTGTGATCGGCTTTATGAGCCAGTATATCAATATCGGTTTTCAGATCTGTCTGCCGATTTTCTGTGTGACGCTCATCGTTAATGTTGTACTGGGCATTTTGGCAAAGGTGGCACCGCAGATGAATATGTTTGCGGTCGGTATGCAGATCAAGATTCTGATCGGCCTGGGCGTTATGTTCCTGACAGTGGGCATGCTGCCTTATGTCAGCGATTATATTTATAAAGAGATGAAGATCATGATCGTCTCATTTGTGGAGGCAATCATGCCATGATAGAATACAGACTACAGTTTTTCGCCAAAGAAGGACCGGGCGGAGAAAAAACAGAAAAACCAACAGCAAAAAAGCTGGAAGATGCCAGAAAAGAAGGACAGGTTGCAAAGAGCCGCGAGGTATCCAATGCATTTACAATGATCGCACTTTTTGTTCTGCTGAAGTTATCTCTTTCTTTTCTGGGGGATCAGTTTTTGGGCAGCTTTGAAGATGCTTATAAGTATATTCCGGAAGTGGTCGGACTGACAGACGGTAAGATACGGAGCGGAGATTTTTCCATGCTGCTGTTTCATATGCTTTTGAGGATGCTCCTTACCATGGCTCCCTTTCTTGCGGTCGGTTTTGTGGTTGCGTTTCTTTCTGATTTTTTACAGGTAAAATGGAAGGTAACAACAAAACCTTTGCAGCCGAAATTCAGTAAGATGAATCCGATCAACGGATTTAAACGTATTTTTCCGTCAATTCTCTGATGGAGCTTTTGAAATCTATTCTGAAAATCGGACTGATCAGTTATGTGGTTTATACGACGGTCAGGGACAAGCTGCAGGTCATTTACCTGCTGTTTCACATGACACTGTGGCAGGGAATTGCTTCTGCCGCTGATATCGCGATTTCAATCGGCATGAAGGTATCGATCGTTTATGTTATTATCGCGGTACTTGATTTTGCATACCAGAAGCATAAATTCAATAAAGACCAGATGATGACAAAGCAGGAGATCAAGGATGAATATAAGAATGCTGAAGGAGATCCTGCCATAAAGGGAAAACAGAGGCAGAGAATGCAGGAAGCTTCCCGCAGGCGTATGATGCAGGATATTCCCAAAGCGGATGTTGTTATTACGAATCCAACCCATTTTGCGGTGGCTATTCAATATGATGCCGAGGTAGCAGCAGCACCTGTTGTGCTCGCAAAAGGAGAGGATCATCTGGCGGCGAAGATCAAGGAAGTTGCCAGAGAAAATAAAGTAGAAATTGTAGAAAATAAACCACTTGCCCGTATGTTGTATTATAATGTAGATATCGGGCAGCAGGTACCGCCGGAATTGTATCAGGCGGTTGCGGAGGTGCTGGCAATGGTTTATCATATGCAGGGGAAGATATAGGATAAATCGTTTCTTAAGATAAGAAAAAAATATGATCAGGAAGGGAAGGTGATGGAATGAAAAAAAAGCAGATCTTGCAGTTGCAGGCTATGTCCTGGCGGCATTTATTATGTTGATCGTGCCAATTCCATCAGGTCTTCTTGATGTTCTGCTGTGTATTAACATGGCAGTAGCGTTTACGATCATGTTTGGCAGTATGTTTGCAAAAAAGAAGCACTGGATATGTCTTATTTCCCGACAGTTCTGTTATTCACGACCATATTCAGGATTTCCCTGAATGTATCTTCCACCCGTCTGATCCTGACAAGCGGCGATCCGGGTAATGTTGTCCGTACATTCGGACAGTTCGTAGGTGGTAATGACCTGATCATGGGTGCGATCGTCTTTATTATTCTGATCATCATCCAGTTTATGGTCATCAACAAAGGTTCCGAACGTGTGGCTGAAGTAACGGCGCGTTTTACACTGGATGCCATGCCCGGTAAACAGATGGCAATCGACGCGGACTTAAATACAGGCGCGATCACTGACAAGCAGGCAAAGGAACGACGTGATAAGATCCAGCAGGAAGCCAGCTTCTTCGGTTCCATGGATGGTGCGGTCAAAGTATGTAAAGGGAGATGCAACCGCAGGTCTGATCATCACCGCTGTGAATATTGTCGGTGGTATTCTGATGGGAATGTTCCGTCAGGGGCTTGATTTTAATACAGCACTGAATACTTACGCAGTTCTGACGATCGGTGACGGACTTGTCAGCCAGATTCCATCTCTTCTGATCTCCTTATCAACCGGTATTCTGGTGACTAAAAGGGCAGTAAGGATGCAGATTTCGGTGCAGCATTGATCAGTCAGCTTTTTGGCGTACCGCGTACGATGTATATGGTAGGTGCGGTACTGATCGGCCTTTGGTATTGTGACACCGCTGAATACGATCATTTTTGTCGGAGTAGGTGTTGATGCTTTTGTGGTAACGGGACGTATGATGGCAGGTACGATCGAAACGGCGCAGATTGAAAATGAAGCAAATCAGGAGGAGATGGCGGCAGAGGAGATCAGACAGCCGGAAAATGTTACCTCGCTTCTGCAGGTCGATCCGATCGAGCTGGAGTTTGGTTATGGTATTATACCACTTGCCGATGTTAATCAGGGTGGTGATCTTCTTGACCGTGTTGTTATGATCAGACGGCAGATCGCACTTGAGCTTGGTACGATCGTTCCGATCATCAGACTGCGTGACAATATCCAGCTGAATCCGAATCAGTATATTATCAAGATCAAAGGAATCCAGGTCAGTGAGGGAGAGATCCTGTTTGATCATTATATGGCAATGAATCCCGGTTATGTAGAGGAAGAGATCACAGGTATCCCTACGTTCGAGCCTTCCTTCCATCTGCCGGCTGTCTGGATCACAGAAGGACAGCGTGAGCGTGCGGAAAGCCTTGGTTATACGGTAGTTGATCCACCGTCCATTATTGCAACTCATCTGACGGAAGTGATCCGCCAGCATATTGCAGAACTTCTGTCCCGCCAGGATGTACAGAATCTGGTGGACAACTTAAAGGAAAGCAATCCTTCCATTGTGGAAGAACTGGTGCCAAAGATGCTGGGACTTGGCGAAGTACAAAAGGTATTGCAGAATTTGCTGCGTGAAGGCATTTCTATCCGTGATCTGCTGACTATTTTTGAAACACTGGCAGATTATGCCCAGACAACGAGAGATACGGATGTTCTGACCGAATATGTCAGACAGAGCCTAAAGCGTGCGATCTCTGCAAAATATTTCCCTGCAAATGAAACAACAAGCGTGGTAACACTGGATCCGAAAAGGTCGAGCAGGAGATCATGAGCAGTGTCAAGCAGACGGAACAGGGCGCATATCTGACACTGGCACCGGAGCGGACAAAGGCGATCATGGCAAGTGTTCAGACGGAAATCGATAAACTGGAGGAAGTCTCGGAAAAATCCGATCATTATTACTTCACCGATCGTTCGTATGTATTTTAAACGGTTGACAGAGGATTATTTTTAAAAGATTTGATCGTTGTTTCCTATAATGAGGTGGAGACAAATGTTGAATTACAATCAGTTGGGATGGTGACCGCATAAATGATCATAAAAAATTTCAGGCAAAACAGAAGAGGCAGCGCTTGAGCTGGCAAAGAAAAGAGCTTGGCAGCGGTATTGTTGTCATGAATGTAAAAAAAGTGAAAAAAAAGGTCTGTTCAGCATCTTTAAGCCACAACAGGTAGAAGTGACGGTGGCTCTTGAGGAAGAGGAAAAACAGAATTTCCGCGAAGCGGTTGCGAAGGTCAGTGAGATCGCCAGACAGAGTGAAGCGGCGGGAAACACCCGGAGCGCGAAAAAACCGGAACAGCCGGCAAAGCAGGGAAAGGCAGAGCGGGACCACAGCCGGAGAAACAGAGACAACAGGAGAAACAGAGGCAGCCTGAGAAAAATACGCAGACAATTGACAGCAGACAGGAGAGCGCGATCGAAGAAAAACTGAGCACCTTACAAAATCTGCTGGAAAAACAGATCGGCAGCACGCAGGAGGAAGAAAAGGAAAGCGAAGGAGAAGAAAAGAAAGAGGACAGTAATGTCGCCTTCTTCCATCTCCTTTATAAAATGCTGCTGGATAATGAAATCGAAGAAACGTATGCCAATCAGCTTGTGGAAGAGCTGGATGGCAGTGTAAAGCCGGATATGCCGATCGATTATCTGCTTTCCGTTGTATATCAGAAGATGGTGCTGAAATTCGGGCAGACCAAAACGATACAGTCGGCAGAAAAAGGGCCAAAGCTTGTTTACTTCATCGGACCGACCGGTGTCGGAAAAACAACAACGATCGCAAAAATCGCGTCCCGCCTCAGCGTTGTGGAAAAGAAAAAGATCGTGCTTCTGACAGCGGATACCTACCGGATCGCAGCGGCAGAGCAGCTTCGTACATATGCCAATATTCTGGAAGTTCCGTTCCGGATCATTTATACGCCGCAGGAGATCAGAACTGCGATAGAAGATTATGCGGCATATGACTATATTTTTCGTGGATACTTCGGGCATTCCCAGAAAAATACGGATCAGCGGGACGATACACTGGCACTTTTACGTGCAGCGGACGGCCAGGCAGAAAAAGGAAGTTTATCTGGTTGTCAGTGCAACAACCAAGTACAGAGATTTATTGAACATAGCAGATACATATCAGAAGCTGACAGATTTCAGACTGGTATTTACAAAAGCTTGACGAGACACAATGTCAGGGAAATCTGTTTAATCTGCGTCTGCATACGGATGCACCGATGTCTTATGTGACATGTGGGCAGAATGTCCCGGATGATATCGGTGAATTTGACGCGCAGAAAACCGTGAAACTGTTATTAGGCGGCAATCAGTTCGAGTAAAAGGGAGGGCGATCGTTTGGATCAGGCATCACAGCTTAGAAATATCATAAAATGAATCAGGGCGCCCCGTCCGCTTGCACGCGTCATTACGGTCACAAGCGGGAAAGGCGGTGTCGGAAAATCAAATACAAGCATCAATCTGGCGATCCAGTTAAAAAGCTGGGACAGCGTGTTGTGATTTTGGATGCGGATTTCGGACTGGCAAATATTGAGATCATGTTTGGCGCAGTGCCACAGTTTAATCTGAGTGATCTGATCTATAAGGGAAAGGATATCACAGAGATCATTACATGGGGACCGGGCGGAATCGGTTTTATCTCGGGTGGTTCCGGTATTGCGGGACTTTCTAATCTGAACCGGGGAATATCTGGCTTATATTATCCGCAATCTGGCAAAGCTGGATTCTATAGCGGACGTGATCATTGTGGACACGGGAGCGGGCATTTCGGATGCTGTACTGGAATTTCTGGTGGCGAGCAGCGAGGTGCTTCTGGTAACGACACCGGAACCGACCTCCATTACAGATTCGTATTCTCTGTTAAAAGCACTCGGGCGTCATCCGCGTTTTTCCAATGAGAATACAAAGGTTATGATGATTGCGAATAAGATGGAAAAGATAGAGGAAGGGCAGATTCTTTATCAGAAGCTGAATACGGTCGTGACAAGGTATCTGAAGATGGAGATTTCTTATTTAGGTACAGTACCGCAGGATGTGCAGCTTGAAAAAGCAGTGATGCAGCAGATGCCTGTTTCTCTGCAGAACGAGAATGCAAAATCTGCCAAGGCATATGAGCGGATCGCGGCAAAGCTGATGTATCCGGGGGAAGGGGAACCTGCTGTAAAAAAACGTGGTATGGCTGCGTTTTTTGCACATTTTATCGGAAATACACCGCAATAAAAACAGGAGAAAATTATGTTGACAAAATTGATTTTACCGGGAGAAAAAATCGAATTACAGTCGATGGAGAAAAGTATACTGGGCAGCGCTTCAGATAAGAAAAGTTATATATCCAGAATTTATGATGTATTGTCCGACGATCAGTTTGAGGTTTTGATGCCGATGGAGCAGACAAAACTAATTCTGCTGCCTGTAGACGGGGAATATGATGTCTGTTTTTATACCAAGCAGGGATTGTATCAATGTTATGTCAGGATCGCAGATCGTTACAAAAAAAAGGACAATACCTATATTTTTACTATGCGAAACAATCTCCAATCTGAGAAAACATCAGAGAAGAGAATTTTATCGTTTCTCCTGCATTCTCAATATGAGCAGCAGGGAACTTGTAGAGGAAGAGCTTTCTGCGATAGAACAGAACAAGCAGTACATTCAGGCAGGACTTCCGCTCAGACAGAGTGTGGTGGTGGATATCAGCGGCGGAGGGATTCGTTTTGTATCTGATTATAAATATGAAAACGGGACACTGATCTATCTGACTTACAATCTGAGCAGTGAAAAGATACAGAAAACATATAACCTTGTGGGAAAAATCCTTTCTGTGAAGGAACTGGAAAACAGAAGAGGCACCTTTGAGCACAGGGTACAGTATATCAACATAGATAATCAGCAGCGGGAAGAGATTATTCGTTATATTTTTGAAGAAGAACGAAAGAACAGGCAGAGAAAAAATGGATAATAAGAAAAAATACTGGTTGTAGATGACTCTGCACTCATGAGAAGAATAGTATGTGATATAATAAATTTGGATGAACAATTCTGTGTGCAGGATATGGCTGCAAACGGACTGGAGGCAATCAGTCTGATGCAGAAAAATACATATGATGCGGTTATTCTTGATATTATCATGCCGAAGCTGGACGGGATCGGTGTGCTGAAGGAGATCAACCGGCTGGGGCTGCAGGAGCATGTGGTGATGTTCAGTTCTGAAGCCAGAAAGGATGCAGAGATTACTCTGCAGGCACTGGAGCTTGGTGCGATGGATTTTATTCATAAGCCGGATTCTATTTTGGAGGCAAAAGGGGATACGTTTGTCAGACGGTTTCTGTCAATTTTATCTTCTGCTGTGCAGAGCAGACCGCAGCCGAAAAAAGTGACGGTCGGGGAAAGCAGCAGAAAACAGATCAAAAAGCAGAAGATCATACCGGATGGAAATGCGGTTGTGGCGATTGCCTGTTCTACAGGCGGACCGAAGGCACTTGCCGAGGTAATACCGAAATTGCCACAGAACCTGGATGCCCCCGGTTCTGATCGTACAGCATATGCCGGAGGGCTTTACCAAATCGCTGGCACAGCGTCTGATGAACGCAGCCCGCTGCATGTCATGGAAGCGGAAAATAACATGGAAATCCAAAAGGGATGCGCTTATATTGCAAGAGGCGGTAAGCATATGGAGATTGTGCGGCGGGATGGGAAACATTATCTGATCCTGAAGGACGGACCCGCACGGGAGGGTGTCCGCCCATGCGCCAATTTTATGTATGAATCGCTGGCAGAGTCCGTTATGCGCGGGTTGTATGCGTTGTAATGACCGGAATGGGAGCAGACGGAACCGCCGGCATACGGAATCTGCATCAGAAGAAACCAATTTATGTGATCGCACAGCAGAAAGAAAGCTGTGCTGTATACGGAATGCCGCGCAGCATTGTGGCATCCGGATTAACCAATCAAATTGAACCAGTAGAAAATGTGGCAGATGCCATTATAAAAAGCGTGGGGGTAAAATGATATGGACGTAACGCAATATCTGGAAATCTTTCTTGACGAAACAAAAGAACACTTACAGAGCCTGAGTGATCAGTTTATGATCCTCGAGCAGGAACCGGACAACATGGATACCATCAATGAAATATTCCGTTCCGCACATACCCTGAAAGGCATGGCAGGTACGATGGGATATAAGCGGATGCAGACGCTGACACATGATATGGAAAATGTGTTCTCGGAAGTCCGTAACAATACGATCAAAGTTGACGGTGCCATGGTAGACCTTTTTTATTCCAGTGCCTGGATGCACTCGAAGAGTATACGGAGAATATCCAGAATACGGGAGATGAGGGTACCAACGATAATGAGCACCTGATCAAGGCGTTGAATGATTATCTGGCTAAAAACAGCGGCGACGGCGCACCACAGCCGGCAAAAGAGGAAAAGAAAGAACCGGCAAAGGAAGAACCGAAGCAGGAAGCAGGCGCAGATCCGGGCAAGGAAAAATGGCGGGAGATCAAGCTGGGCGATACAGAGCATACTGTTATAGCAGAAGCAAAAAAACAGGGAAAGAAATGTCTCGGTGTGACGGTTTATGTGCAGGAATCCTGTATTTTTAAAAGCAGCAAGAGCATTCCTTGTATATAAAAGCACTGGAAGAGTTGGGCGACATGATCGTTTCCGTTCCGAGTGCACAGGATATTGAAGATGAGCATTTTGAATTCGACTTCAGCGTGATCATTCTGACAGATGCAGATGTAGAGACTGTAAAGAATGCAATTCTCAATGTATCTGAGATCGAGGCTGCTTATGTGGGAGAGGTAGAGCCTGTGCAGCCGGAAGAAGCAGTGAAGCCTGCGGCAATTGCCGAAGCACAGCCAAAGGAAGAGGAACAGCCGAAGAAAGCAGCACCTGCAGCACCGGCAGCACCGGCAAAGGCAGCAGATAAAAAGCCAATCTCAAACCGATCGTTAACAGAACGGTACGTGTGGATATCGAAAAAACTGGATGTTCTGATGAATCTGGTCAGCGAGCTGATCATTGCGAAAAACTCTCTGGTATCCACTTCATCCCAGGAAGGCATTTTGACAAACAACACATTTAATGAGCAGATCGAATATCTGGAAAGCGTGACAACAAACCTGCATGAATCTGTTATGAAGGTACGAATGGTACCTATTGAGAGCGTCGTTCAGAAGTTCCCCAGAATGATCCGTGATCTGTCCAAGAAGCTGGATAAGAAAATGCAGCTGATCATGTCCGGTGAAGAGACCGAGCTGGATCGAACTGTGGTGGATGAGATCGGGGATCCTCTGATGCATCTGCTGCGTAATTCCGCTGACCACGGTCTGGAATCTGCAGAAGTCCGTAAGGAGAGAGGAAAAGCCGGAAGTTGGATCTATCTTCCTGGATGCTTATCAGGATGGCAATAACGTAGTCATCGAGGTAAGAGATGATGGTAACGGTATTGATGTGGAAGCTGTTAAAAAGAAAGCAATCGAACGTGGTACGATCACTCCGGAGCAGGCAGAAAATATGGCAGATAAAGATGTTATCGGGCTGCTGTTTTTAGCCAAGTTTCTCTACATCAGAAAAGTTACTGATGTATCCGGAAGGGGCGTTGGACTTGATGTTGTAAAATCAAAGATTGAATCTCTGAGCGGTGAGGTTGAAGTAAAAACAAAGCTGGGAGAGGGAAGTACCTTTATTATCAGACTTCCGCTGACACTGGCGATCATACAGGCACTGATGGTAGAAGTGGGTGGCGAAAAATATGCGATCCCCTTGGCTCCATCAGACGATCGAAGATGTGGAACCGGCAGAGATCAAATATGTACAGGCAAAAGAAGTGATCAACCTGCGTGGTACAGTTATTCCACTGATCCGTTTAAACGAAGTGCTCGATAATGAATCTACTAAGAAACCGGATGAGAATCTGCTTGTGATCATTGTCAAGAAAGGTGATAAGCTGGCAGGTCTTGTCGTAGACGAACTGATGGGACAGCAGGAGATCGTTATCAAGTCACTTGGCAATTATATCAATAAGAATAAGATCATCAGCGGTGCAACGATCTTAGGTGACGGCGAGATCGCTCTGATCCTTGATACGAATGCATTATTATAAGGAGGGGCAGTATGGACGAATTAAAAGAGCAGTATATGACAACACAGTTCATCGTAGTCCGTTATGGAGATGAGCAGTTCGGTATCGATATCAAATATGTGGATAATATTGTCCGGATGCAGCGTATTACACGTGTGCCAAAGGTGCAGAGCTACATAAAGGGTGTGATCAACCTGCGTGGCGAGATCATTCCGGTCATCAGCCTGCGGCTGAAAATGGGACTTTCCGATGATGAGATCACGAAAGCAACACGTATCATCATCATCAAGCTGGAAAGCGGAGACAGTATCGGTGTTTTAGTGGATGCGGTAGAAGAAGTGGTAACACTGGAGCAGTCCCAGATCGAGAAGGTTGCTTATGATTCCAAGGATAAAAAAGCGAATTTTATCAACGGAGTCGGTAAGGAGAAAGACAGGCTGATCTCCCTGCTGGATGTCAATGCAACATTTACAGATAAGGACGGACAATAACAGAAGCATTACATTTAGAAAAAGGGGGGTATATATGAGTAAATTTGATTTGAATCATGTATCCCAGCAATATTTTGACATTTTAAAAGAACTGGGCAATATCGGTGCCGGTAATGCAACGACAGCTCTGGCACAGATGCTTGGCTGCAAGGTGGATATGAAGGTTCCGCAGGTCAAACTTCTGAAATTTCAGGAGGTTGGCGCGGCCATGGGTGGCGAGGAACAGATCATGGCAGGTGTTTATCTGCTGGTAGAAGGTGATATTACCGGAAGCATCATGTTCCTTCTGAAAGAAGACGCAGCCCATGATCTTGTGAATAAGCTGATGGGCGTATCCGGTCCGGACAGCGGAGAGTTTTCAGAGATGGAGCTTTCTGCCTTGAAGGAGATCGGTAATATTATTACGGGTGCTTATCTGAATTCCTTATCCATGTTGACTAATATGAAGATCATCCCATCGGTGCCCGATCTGAGCATTGATATGGCGGGAGCAATCTTAAGTGTTCCGGCGATAGAATTTGGTGCGTTGGGTGACAGGATCCTGCTGATCCAGACACAGTTTACGGATGATAAATTACTGGATGGCTTTTTTATTCTCGTGCCGGATCTGGAATCCTATGATAAGATCATGGCATCTCTGGGATGTAATTAGTAGAAAGTGTAACAAGGTAATGGAATGAGTGAGATAATAAAAGTGGGAATGGCAGATCTGAATGTCTGTATCAGTCCTGACGGCATTACGACCCTGGGGCTGGGATCCTGCGTGGGAATCGCATTACGGGATCCGGTGACAGGCATTGGGGGTCTTGCGCATATCATGCTGCCTGACAGTACGCAGATCAAAGATAATTCCAATATTCCGAAATTCGCTGATACTGGAATTGAAGAGCTGGTAAAACGGATCGTGGCAGCGGGCGGCAACAGATCAAGGCTGGTTGCAAAGATCGCCGGCGGGGGCGCAGATGTTTGCATTTCAGAATAAATCCAGCATGGTACGCGTGGGCGAAAGAAATGTAGAGGCAACAAAAGCAAAACTGAAACAGCTGAATATACCGATCCTGGCGGAGGATACAGGGGGAAAAATTTCGGTAGAACCGTTATCTTTTATCCGGAAACGGGGGAATTTCAGATCAAAGCAGTCGGAAAGGAAACGTATACAATATGAATACCAGAAATATACCGGCACTTGTTATGCTGACAGCAGGACTGGTGGCAGGAATTGTCATGTTTCGGATGCATTATAGTCTGTATACGATGTCCTGGGGTGATTCTTTCTTTTTTGCTGTTTTTATGTGCTGGGCTGTCTGATCAGGCTGATGCTTGATAAATTCGGTATGCAGCAGGAGAAGAAGAAGGAAGCAGAGCAGGAAGGTGAAGCAGCACAGGAGACAGGGCAGCAGGAAGAAAGGCAGCAAAACCGAGGATGGAGCTGTGATCGAGAAACAGTAGCCAAGGAGGGTAATCTATGGAGGAAGCGGCAAGAAAACGTCTCTGGGTGGATTATGCGAGAACAAAAAGATCCGGGCATCCGGGAGAAGATCATCCTGGAATATGCGCCGCTTGTAAAGGTGGTGGCAGGCAGACTTCATATGTATCTTGGCAGTAATGTGGAATATGAAGAGCTGGTAAGCTATGGGATCTTTGGACTGATCGATGCAATCGATAAGTTTGATTCTTTGAAAGATGTTAAATTTGAAACTTATGCCAGTCTTCGTATCAGGGGAGCAATTCTGGACCAGATCCGAAGATGGACTGGATTCCCCGCACGATACGGAAAAAACAGAAACAGATCGAAAGTGTGATACGTCAGGTTGAACTGGAAAAAGGAAGAGAGGCAACTGATGAAGAAATCGCACAGGGACTTGGCATAACACAGGAAGAATATACGGACTGGCAATCCAGTATGAAGATTACGGTTATTGTTTCCCTGAATGAATATCTGGAGCAGGGAAGTGATATTTCGGGTGACGGAAGACAGATTTCCAGACATTTTGCACAGCCGGAATCTGTCATAGAGCAGCAGGAGCTGAAGGTGAAACTGGCAGATGCATTGGAGCTTCTGACCGAGAAGGAAAAGAAAGTTATAGTTCTTTATTATTATGAGGATCTGACACTGAAGGAAATCAGCAATATATTGGAAGTGTCGGAATCCCGCGTTTCCCAGTTACATACAAAAGGGCTTTCCAAGATGAAGAAAAAGCTTGGTAATTATATGGGAATTTTGCATGATACCGTGTAGTCGGGAGAGGGGGGGGCTTATTATGAACGCATATTTTCGATTGATCATATCACAAACAGGAACGGCAATTGAACTGATTCCACAGACAGTTGGCGGCAGTCCGCTCAGTGTGGATGAGATTGCGGCGTATCTGCAGCTAAAAGGGATTGTGGATTATGATATCAAACTGATCTATCAGACGATCGGAAGGCTGAAGGATAAGCCTGTACAGATCCCGCTCTGCAGTATGCGGTCTTATCAGGAAAATGAAATGTGTTTTTTCCGCATGTCAGAGGATAAAATGACTGTGACAGCACGGTTTATTGCGCCAAGTAATGCAGGAAGTACCATGTCAAAGGATGAGATCCTGAAAGATCTTTATGCGAGACAGATCCGGTTTGGAATCGATGAAGCGGCAATAGATGCGTTTCTCAAAAACAGGACTTACTGTACAGACATTGTGGTAGCACGGGGAAAAGAGCCGAGACATGGTGAAAATGCATGGATCGAGTATTTCTTTGAAACAGATTTACAGGCAAAGCCGACGAGGCGGGAAGACGGCTCGGTTGACTTTTTTAATTTGAATACAATGAATCATTGCCGGAAAGGGGATCTTCTTGCAAGACTTCACCCGGAGGATAAGGGGGAAGAAGGCTGCAATGTGCTGGGAGAGCGGCTCAGACCGAGGGAGGTTAAGCATCTGTCTCTCCGTTATGGCAGAAACATAACAATATCGGAAGACAGACTGGAATTATATTCCGATATCAACGGCCACGTAGTTCTGTCCGGCGATCAGGTATTTGTTTCGGATATTTATGAAGTGGAAAATGTAGGACCTGCTACCGGAAATATTACTTCCGAGGGCAGTGTGGTCGTAAATGGTAATGTACAGGCAGGATTTTCCGTGACGGCAAAGGAAAATGTACAGGTCAAGGGTGTCGTGGAAGGCGCTGTAATTCAGGCGGGCGGTGATATTGTTATCGAACGCGGCATGAATGGAATGGGACGTGGCAAGCTTCTGGCAGGCGGCAGAGTCATTGCCAAATTTGTGGAAAATGCTGTGATCGAAGCAGGGAGTTACGTAGAAGCGGATTCTCTGATGCATAGCAAGGTAAGTGCAAAAAAACAGAGGTTACGGTAGACGGCAGGAAAGGCTTTATTGCAGGCGGTATTGTACGGGCAACGGTGAAGGTGTCCTGCAAGACGCTTGGATCAGAGCTTGGAGCGGATACCGTGGTTGAGGTCGGCGTCAATCCGGAGCAGAAAGCAAGATATGTGGTGCTGCAGAAGGAGATCGTAGAATTACAGAAGAAATATATGACGGTAAAGACAACACTGACAGGTGCGGCGGCAAAGGTCAAAAGCGGTGTCAAACTTTCACCGGAGCAGATGAAATATGTGCAGACGCTGCTTACTGCCAGTCAGCAGCTGGAGAAGCAGCTTGCAGATGACAATGCGGAATTTGACAAGCTGGAAAACATGCTTGGGCAGAAGACAGAGGCATGTGTCTGCGTGCGGGACACTGCATATCCCGGCACAAAGGTTGTGATAGGGGACGATTCCATGACCTTAAAGAGTAAAGTACAATTTTGCCGTTTTGCACTGGTTGGCGGTGAAGTGAAGTATACCTCATTGTAAAGGAGAAATCGTTATGGCACTGGGACCGATCGAACTGAATATGATGGTAGGACGTGCGCAGGATGTTTCTGCAATCAAACAGAATGAGGATCTCAGACCGATGACTGAGCAGACAGCTTTTCAGAACCAGATGGAAAAGGCAGAAAAAGAGCAGGCAGGTCAGGTCAGACGTTCGGAAGAAACAGATACAAGACAGAGACGTCAGGATGCGAGTGAAAAAAGGGAAAAATGAATATTTTGGAGACGGCGGACGCAGAAGAAAGAAAAATGAAATCCCGCCGGAGGGAAGAGTCATCAGGGGAAAAGGCAATGGTTCTCATTTTGACTGTTCTATTTGATACCGGCATATGAAAAGAGGAAGATACTATGACAACATTGGAGATTTTGCTTCTGATACTGGGTGCGGTTATTTTTATTGCAAAGTTTTATCGTACCGGAAAGCAAAAGTGAACTGGATGCAGCAGATAAACAACTGACACAGGAAAAACTGCAGGAGCTTTGCAGGAGGAAATGAAAAATGTACGCTCTCAGGTAGCGGATGCAGTGGATGAGACAGTTCATTATTCCATGGAAAAAACAGAGCGCGGACTGGAACGACTGACAAATGAAAAGATGACAGCGGTTTCCGAGTATGCACAGACTGTTCTGGAAGACATTCATAAAAAATCATGAAGAAGTCATGTTTCTATATGACATGCTCAATAATAAGCATGAAAATTTAAAAAGAGACAGCGACAGAAGTATCCATGGCAGTCAAAGAAGCGAGTGTCAAGGTCAGTGAGCTGGATGCAGCACGGGCTGCGGAGCCTGAGATCGACCCGGATCAACCGATCGAGCCTGTGATGGAGGATGCCAGAACGGGCGAGCCAATCGTGGAGGAGACCTTTGAGCCGATCAGCCTTTCCGGGATCGAAAAGCTGAAACGCAGAGAGGACAGCCTGCATGAGATGGACAAGGCTGCGGAGTCTGTTGTCAAGAAAGCGATCGCGCAGAGCCCTGTGATCCCAAAGGAGAAAAAGCCGGCACCGGTAGAAGAAAAGGATGAAAAAGCCTGCAGAGCCGGCAGTAAAGACAGAGGAAAAAACGGCGGCAAAACCGGTGACTGAGCCAGTGAAAAAAGAAAAACCTGTAAAACCGGCAGAAAGCAAACCGAAAAAAAACGGCGGCAAAAGCAAAAAACAAAAGCAAAAACAGAGGCAAAAACAGAAGCAAAAGACACCGGAAAGCGGAGATATCGCACTTTCCCTGCAGCCGATCACAGACAATAGCAATAAGAACGAACGCGTACTCGCGCTTCATAAACAGGGAAAAAGCAATGTAGCGATCGCAAAAGAGCTTGGGCTCGGTGTCGGCGAAGTGAAGCTGATCATTGACTTGTTTAAGGAGATGTAGGAATGAAGTTACGATATTATATGCGGGGGCTCGGCATTGGCATCTTTGTGACGGCAATCCTTATGGCATTGACAATACATGGAAAAACAGAGCGTCTGACAGATGAACAGATCATAGAACGTGCCGAGGCACTTGGCATGGAAATGAAATACAGTAGTGATGTGCTTGCAGATACAGTGTCAGAGAATGCTGCAGGCGGAAGATACAAAACCGGCTGAGCTGCCTAATCAGGTGAAGGAAGAAACTTCTTCGCAAACCGGCTGGCAGCGGAAGAAAAAACGGAAAATCCACTGCTCGACAGGGAAGCGGAAAATACAGATGCTGCTGAA
>VOFC01000535.1_pt1 | contig 72001 bp, 70 predicted proteins | sample 5384161 | NCBI WGS metagenome assembly VOFC01 (sample SAMN12384722, study PRJNA508395) | human gut metagenome | isolation source: healthy gut B | host: Homo sapiens
GGGACTGGTAGACCAGCGGGGCGGGTCTTTGCGCGGCGGCCGCCGAAGATGATCGCGCTGATCGGCACGCCGGTGCCCTTTGAAGAAAACTCGCTGATGCACGGGCAGTTCTCCGCCGGGGCGGTGAAGCGGCTGTTCGGGTGCGCGCCGCGCGTGCCGTCGCTGCCGTCCCCACCTCGCCCTTCCAGTTGCGCAGGTGGCCCTTGGGCGGCTGCTTGGTCATGCCCCTCCCACCAGACGGTCATGTCGTCCTCGTTGAGGACGACGTTCGTGAAGATGGTGTTTTTGCTCGTGGATGCGAGCGCGTTCGTTGGATTTCTGGCTCGTGCCGGGGGGCGACGCCGAAGAAGCCGTTTTCGGGGTTCACGGCCCAGAGGCGGCCGTCCGGGGCCGACGCGCAGCCAGGCGATGTCGTCGCCGACGGTCCAGCACTTCCAGCCGTTTTTGCGGTAGCCCTCGGGCGGGATGAGCATGGCGAGGTTGGTCTTGCCGCAGGCGGACGGGAACGCGCCCGTCACATAACGCACTTCGCCCTTTGGGGTTCTGGATGCCGAGGATGAGCATGTGCTCAGCCAGCCACCCCCCTCGCGGCGGCCGAGCACGGAGGCGATGCGCAGCGAGAAGCACTTTTTGCCCTGCAGCACGTTGCCGCCGTAGTTGGAGTTGACGGAGACGATCTTGTTCTCCTCCGGGAAGTGGACGATGTAGCGATTCTCGGGGTCGAGCGTGACCTTGGAGTGCACGCCGAGGATGACGTCGCTGCTGTCGCCGAGCGCCTCGAGCACCTTCGTGCCGATGCGCGTCATGATGGCCATGTTCAGCACGACGTAGATCGAGTCCGTGACCTCGATGCCGTACTTGGCAAACGGGGAGCCGATCACGCCCATGGCGTAGGGGATGACATACATCGTGCGGCCGGCCATGGCGCCGCGCAAAATCTCGTGCAGCTTGGCCTTCATCTCGTCCGGATCCATCCAGTTGTTTGTGGGGCCGGCCTCTTCGCGGGTCCTGGAGCAGATAAATGTCCGGCCCTCGACACGCGCCACGTCGTTGACGTCGCTGCGATTGAGATAGCAGCCGGGCAGCTTTTCTTCATTGAGTTTGATGAGCTCGCCGGTTTCCACGGCGATCTTGCGCAGGGATTCAAGCTGGGCCTCCGAGCCGTCGATCCAGACGATCTCTTTCGGGGTCGTGAGTTCGGCGGTTTTCCGCACCAGCTCCAGTACGGACGGGTTTTGCGTCAGTTCCATGTTGTCAGGTTCTCCTTTTTGACTAAAATTTCTCGACCTTGATCCGTATCTATACTACATTTCTCTGAAAATACCTTACACCATCCCGCCGCGCCTGTAAACCCCAAAACGGAAACTTTCCCTGTGAACCTTTTCACACAGACGCATTTGTGCTACAATGCGCGCAGACATTCCCGATCCGAAGGAGGGACCCCACCATGTGGAAAACCGTTGTGCCGGCGGCGGCCGTGCTGGCGGCCGAGGCGATCATCCGGCGGCGGATCAACGCCCTGCCGGCCGCGACCTTCCGCTGCGCATCGGGCCGCGCGTGCAGCTGCGCCGGGCGCACAACCGCGGCCTGCTGTGCAGCAAGCTCGCGCAAAAAGCCGCGGGCGGCCGCTGCGCTGCAGACTGTGTCTGCCGCTGCGCTCGCGGCCATGGCGGCCGTGTGTGTCTGCCGCCGGAGCGGCACGGCGCTGCAGATCGGCATGGGCCTGATGCTCGGCGGCGCGCTGGCCAACCTCATCGAGCGCTGGGCGCGCGGGTCGGTCACGGACTATGTGTACCTGCCGCGGGCGGTCATCCCGTTTTTCCGGCGCATCATCTGGAACGCGGCCGACCTGAGCGTCCTGACCGGCTGCATCACGGCAGTGATCGCACTGCTATGCGAAAAATTGTGATTATGTCAACTGAATTATGTAAATTTATTTGGCAAAGTAACAAAGACTCAAAATGGATGAAAATGTATCATAGTACTGCGTGTTGTGACGGATAAGGTATTTGTTTTATTGTTGCATATACAAAAATTATGTAAACTAGAATTATGTAAACAAATTGGGCGCACTAACAAAGCATTCCCCTTGAGGGAAAGGTGCCGAGCTGTGTCCGGCGGATGAGGTGGAAAGGTTACGTTTTCCCCGGCACCTTCGGCAGTGCGGTGCATTCCATAAGGTATCTGCGCAGCAGGGGAGCACGAGGGGGCAAAGGTCCGCCTCGTAAGAAATCGAGCTGTTTTTCGGCAGCGGTACACCCAGCCGCAAAATATTCCGTCCATAGAGCAGCAGGGGAGCACGAGGGGGCAAGGCCCGCCTCGTAATGGATTCGGCTATCTTTTTGCATTTCAGAGAACCTCCTTTTTGTTTTCTTTTCCTGCCGTGTGCAGAGGTTTTCGCGCTGCACGCGGACTCCGACCGCCGGGAAGGAACATGCGTTTGCAAGATTCCGCACCACTGCGTGCCGTCTCCGGAATGACAGAACCCTGTCTGCTTCCGGATGATTCAGTACATGGGACTCACCTCCGTCGATTCCGTTGAACCTGTATTCTAAAGGCGCTGCCCCTCGTGAGGGGCTGCTGCTCTCCTCGGGTTCTGGCTACAGTATAGCAGTTCGTCTTCTTTTTGTCAATGATTTAATTAACAAAAATTGAATGAAATGTTCAGTAAAAACGCCGAATTTTTTCACTGCCTCGTGCCAACGCCCCTGCATGCGGGGGCGCTGGCAAATCCTCCGCGCGGCGCGCAAAAGGAAAACCGCCGTGCGTGTCCGTCGGCGCACAGCGGCAGCAGCTTCGGTTCAGCGGTCGCTCGGAGCGGCGCTCTGGCCGCCGAAGATCCAGTCGTCGAGGTCCTGGCCCATGTGTTTTCACCTCCCGGATGATTCGCATACGGCCATTGTATGTGCCGCGGCGCGAAAAAATGCACGAACCGGCGCAGCCGAACTAGAAAGAACTTGAAACCGTCGGCCGTTTGCGCTATAATCTATGCATATTTTCCGGAAACGGAGCCTGTCTCCGCGGGCAACACTATTTTCAAAGGATAAGGTGAATCACGAATGAGTGCATCCCAGGACAAGAAGTGCCCGCACAGATGAGCGCGCGCTGGGCACGGAGCGCCGCCAGGTCGCCTCGCAGAAGGAAGCCAAAGAGCGCAAGCAAAGCAAGATCAAGTGGACGGTCGGCTCGATCATCGTCGTGCTGCTCGTTGCCGCGATTCTGATCGGCAACTCCAGCCTCTTTTACACCGCGCGCCCCGCGCTGCAGGTCGGCGATGTGAAGTATTCCTCGGCCGAGGTCAATTACGCCTACCGCACGGCCTACCCTCGTTCTGCAACCAGTACGGCAGCTACCTGAGCGCCGTCAATCTGGACACCAAAAAGGCGCTCGATGAGCAGAAGTGCGGCATCAGCGACGAGTTTGACACCTGGGACGATTATTTCCGGGACGCTGCCAAGAAGAACCTGGTGCAGGTCACGGCGCTGTGCGATGCCGCCAAGAAGGCCGGCGTCACGCTCGACGAGGACGACCAGCACGAGATCGATGAGCAGTTTTCCTACATCGAGCTCGCTGCCAAGCAGTATAAGTACAACTCCGTCAGCAAGTATCTCCAGGCGGCCTACGGCAACGGCGTGACCAAGAAGGTCGTGCGCCACATGCTCGAGATGAGCCAGCTTGCCACGAAGTATTCACAGCAGCAGTACGATAGCTACACCTACACGCCCGAGCAGATCGCAGCGAGCTACGCCGAGAAAAAAGGACAGCTACGACACGTTCAGCTATCAGTACTACTTCGTCCAGGCCGACACGGAAGACACCACGGACGACGACGGCAACACCTCTGCCAAGACCACGGACGCCACGATGGCGGCCGCCAAGGCCACGGCCGACAAGATCGCCGCTGCCACGCATGATGCGGACAGCTTCACTGCCGCCGTCACGGCAAACGTGCCCGCCAAGGAGTCCGAGGATGGCACGACCACTGCGCCGAGCGTCACGGACAATACCGACACCAAGGGCTCGGGCTTCAGTTCCGCCGTGTACGCCGACTGGCTCTACAGCGCCGACCGCCACGCCAATGACGTGACCGTCGTGGAGCAGGAGAACAGCGGCTACTACGTCGTGCTCTTCGAGAGCCGCGATGATAATACCTATAATACCGTCAATGTCCGCCATATCCTCATCAAGGCCGAGGACAGCGACAGCGACGGCACGTATTCCGATGACGACAAGAAGAAGGCCAAGGCCGCGATCGACGATGTCTATGAGCGCTGGACGCAGAGCGACCAGACCGAGGACGACTTCGCACAGCTGGCCAATTCCTTCAGCCAGGACAGCGGCTCGAACACCAAGGGCGGCCTGTATGAGAACGTCTACAAGGGCCAGATGGTGCAGGAGTTCAACGATTTCTGCTTTGACCCCGCGCGCAAGCCGGGTGACGTGGGCATCGTCTTCAATGAGAGCGATTCCTACTGCGGCTACCACCTCGTGTACTACGTCGGTCAGGGCGAGCGCTACTGCGATTACCTTTGGCGATCAGGCGCTGCGCACGTCGGACTTCAATGAATGGGAGAGCACGTTCTTCGACGGCTGGACCAGCACCGAGCTCAAGGGCATGAAGTACGTCGGATAAATCAGACACACGTCAGAGCCGCCCGCCGGGCGGCTCTGTGTCTATCGCAAAGTGCGGACGCACCATGTTGACAGAGCAGCGGGGGAGCTCGAGGGGGCGAAGCGCCCGCCTCGAATGAGATTCTATTCGTCAGGCATATTTGCTGTGCAAAATGCCTGACGGTGACGGCTTGCTCTCTGAGCAAGCCGGGGAGCCGCCCGTCGGGCGGCTCTTTTTTCAATGTTTCCACGGAGGGATCACAATGACCAGAACAAAAACACAGCGCTATGACACGACCGTGCTCGATGCGCGCGCCCTTGCCGATGCGCTTGAGGCAGAGGCTAAGGCCGGCTGGGAGGTCGCGGAGGCGGGCTATGACGGCACGGATTTCGTCGTGACCTTTGAGCGGGAGGGCGCGCTATGACCGAGCAGACCATCCGCACGCAGATGCTCCTCGGCGAGGGGCGCGCTCGCGCGCCTGCGGGGCAGCCGTGTGGCGGTGCTCGGTCTCGGCGGCGTGGGCAGCTGGTGTGCCGAGGCGCTGGCCCGCGCCGGCGTCGGTGCGCTCACGCTCGTGGACGAGGACACCGTCAGCGAGAGCAACCTCAACCGCCAGTGCTGCGCGCTGCACTCTACGATCGGCCAGCCGAAGGCGGCCGTCATGGCCGCGCGTGTGCACGACATTGACCCCACCATCGCCGTTGATGCGCGCACCGAGCGCTACGAGGCGGCGACGCGGGAGCGGTTTTTCGACACGGAGTATGATTACATCGCCGATTGCATTGATCTCGTGTCCTGTAAGGTGGATCTGATCCGCACCGCGCACGCGCGCGGCATTCCCATCGTGTCGGCGCTCGGCACCGGCAACAAGCTGGACGCGAGCCGGTTCGAGCTCTGCGACATCAGCCGGACGAGCGGCTGTCCGTTCGCGCGCGTCGCGCCGCGAGCTGCGCAGCGCCGGCATCACGCACCACGCGGTCGTGTTCAGCCCCGAGCCCGCCATGACGCCCGAGGCGCTCTGCGCCCCCGCCGCCGGGCCGCCGGAGCGTGCCCGGCTCGCTGCCGTGGGTGCCGGCCAGCGCGGGATTGCTGCTGGCGCAGAAGATCGTGCTTGATCTGTGCGCGCGCCGGAGGCGCGGATATGAAACCGATCTGGATCGTGCTGCTGTGCCTGCTGGGCGCGGCGGTGCTGGCGGCGCTGGTGTGGCTGCTCGTGTGGTGGCGTCGAGCAGCGCGTGCTGGCAAAAGGCGCTCGCCGCGTGCCGGAGGGGGCAGACGCCCAGGCCGCGTGGGAGCAGCACGTCCTGCGCAAGCAGGGCTGGACGGCCGACTCCGAGCAGGGCCGGGCGGCGCTCGCGCGCGTGCGCGCCGGTGTCGCGGCCATGCAGGAGCAGCCGCACGAGGATGTGTTCACCCCTGCGACCGACGGCACGCGTCTGCACGCGCGGCTCTACCGCGTGCCCCACGCCCACGCCACGGTCATCCTCTGCCACGGCTACCACAGCCACGCCGAGCATGATTTCAGCGCCCAGTTCCCGGCGCTGTATGCCTCCGGCGGCTGCAACCTGCTGCTCATCGACGAGCGCGCGCACGGCCTGAGCGAGGGCAAGTGCCTCACGTTCGGCCAGCTCGAGCGCTATGACATCGCGCAGTGGGTGCACTGGGTGCGCGAGCACTCGCGCGTGCAGCGGCCCATCGCGCTCTACGGCGTGTCCATGGGCGCGGCGTCGGTGCTGCTGGCGGCGCAGCTCCCGGAGCTGAAGGGCGAGCTTGCCTGTGTCGTGGCCGACTGCGGCTACTCCAGCTTCGAACTTGAGATCGCGGACGCCGTGCGTCACGGCACGCGGGCACCCCGCTGGCTGCAAAAGCCGCTCGCGCGCATCTGCGTGCGCATCCTGCGCCGCAACGGGCTGGATTTTGATGCCGTCGACACCACACCCGGCATGGCGGCGCTTGACCTGCCCATCCTGTTTTTCCACGGCGACGCGGACACCTTCGTCCCCCTGCACCACAGCGAGCGCAACTGCGCTGCCTGCGGGCGGCCGCAGCGGCTCGTCGTTATCCCCGGTGCGGAGCACGCCATGTCCGCGCAGGTCGACCCCGAGCGCTACCGGCACGAGCTGCTGGTCTTCCTGTGGCGCAACACGAACTACCTCTGGGCCGAGCGCGACAAGCCGCTCAGATGAGCGCGCGGGCCGAAGCAGTGCAAAAAAGTGTGCGGCTCTGATGCAGTGATCCCCCCCATCTGGAACGAGATTTCCTGTTATATTCGCAAAATCCTCACCACTTAGGCACAAAAAGCCGGATGTCACAGACATCCGGCTTTTTTGTGCCTGGTTTCAGCCCTGCAGCAGGGACGCGGCGGCCGTACCGATGGCGGAGGCGTTCGGCACGGGTTTGCACACGCAGTAGCGCTGGTGCTTCTGCACGAGAAACGCCTCGAGCTCCTCGCTGACGGCCGGGCGCAGCAGCGTCGAGTAGCGAAACAGCGACCCGTCCACGGCCACGACCATCGGGCGGTAGCGGTTCTTCGCGCCGTCGGTCAGGAAGACGATGGCCGCGATGTTTGCAACGATGGCCTTTGCCGCGCGGCCGAACACGCCCTGAATGACCATGGCGGCGGTCTTGCGGTCGGCGTCCGCGGCAGCGGCCAGCGCTGCGATGGCACCGCAGTCCGGGTCCGCGCCGAAGGCGTCCGCGTCGGCAGCGCTCAGCGTGTCGAGCGCGCAGAGCTTGTCCGCCGTCTCGGGCGCGAACAGGCCGTCGTTCGCCGCGGCGATGAGCGCCAGACGGCTGAGCTCGCCGAGGTAGCGGCCGCTCGTCATCTTCTCGAACCGGTACGCACCCGGTGCGGTCGAGGCCGCATCGAGCGCCTGGTCAAACGCGCTTTGCGGTACGTCGGTGAACGAGCCGGACTCGAGGTTGACGAGCATCTCGCCGTCAGCGTCGCGGCCAAGCTTTTCAATTGCGCGCACCGGCAGCAGGCAGCACGTGTTCGTGCCCGTGCCGTTGACGAGCCCGGCAAAGCCGTTGGCATAGTTGTTGGCGATGGTGGTCGCGCCGCTCAGGTACGTGGCCGGGGTGTCGTTGATGACCACGATGGGCAGCTTCGTGCAGCCGCGGCGTTCGAGTTCCTCGGCCAGATCCGCGCCCACGAGGTGGTCCTCCCACCCAGTCAGCTGTACCTCTTTGGTCATGCCGAGCACCTTCGCGTCCAGCTCCGGCGTGTTCTCCGCCGGGTAGCTGAAGCAGACGCCGATCTGTGTGACCCGATCGAGCAGCGGCTCGAGCGCGTCGGCCGCCAGCCGGATGAAGTCCATCCAGTCGGCGTCCTGCTCCGAGCCGGGCATGGGCAGCGTGCGCTCGTCCTCCAGGACGGGCTGGCCGAACTCGTAGTGCACGGTGGCGACGCGGAAGTTTGTGCCGCCGGCGTCGATGACGGCGATGCGCTTGCCCTCCGGGGCGGCGTGGCCATGCGGCGTGAGGTAGGCCGGCAGCATCGGCAGGCCGCCCGCCTCGCCGCGCAGGCCGCGCTGCATCGCGGCAAGCATGGCGTCGGTGAGCGCTTGCGTGTCGAGCTGGTCGGGCGCGGCGTCATACTTGCGCAGGAAGGCGAGCACGTGCGCATCGATGTGGATCGCGGGCACGGGCTCGTCCTGCGCTGGTGCGGCGAAGGGGAACGGCGCGCGCGGCGCGGCCGGGGTCTCCGGCACCGGGGCCGGGGCGGGCTTGTTTTTCTTCAAAAACGGAAACTTCATATGTGTTCTCTCTTTCTTACCGAAAACCCGCGCCGGGCCCGGCGCGGGGTCGGTGTAAATTCGGCCGGTGATCAGGCGTTCGGAGCGTCGCCCTTGACGCTCTCGACCAGGCCGGCCGCCAGCGCGGCAACGCCCTGGATCTCGGACGGGATAATGATCTTCGTCGCACGGCCGTCGGCGGCGGCGGCGAAGGCCTCGAGACTCTTGAGCTTGATGACGGCGTCGGACGGCATGGACTCGTTGATGAGCCGGATGCCCTCGGCGGTCGCGCGCTGCACGGTCAGGATGGCTTCGGCACGGCCCTGCGCCTCGAGAATCTGCTCCTGCTTTTTCGCGTCGGCGCGCAGAATGGCCGATTCTTTTTCGCCCTCGGCCGTGAGGATGGCGGAGCGCTTCTCGCCCTCGGCGCGCAGGATGGCCTCGCGGCGTTCGCGTTCGGCCTTCATCTGCTTTTCCATCGCGCTCTGGATCTCCTTGGGCGGGAGAATGTTCTTGAGCTCCACGCGGTTGACCTTGATGCCCCAGGGGTCGGTGGCCTCGTCGAGGATCTGGCGCATCTTGGTGTTGACGATATCGCGGCTGGTCAGGCACTGGTCGAGCTCGAGGTCGCCGATGAGGTTGCGCAGCGTCGTGGCCGAGAGATTCTCGATCGCGAGGATCGGCTGCTCGATGCCGTAGGTGTAGAGCTTCGGGTCGGTGATCTGATAGTAGACGACGGTGTCGATCTGCATGGTGACGTTGTCCTTCGTGATGACGGGCTGCGGCGGGAAGTCCGCGACCTGCTCCTTGAGCGACAGACGCTTGGCGACCGACTCGATGAACGGGATCTTCAGGTGCAGGCCGACGCCCCACGTGGTCTTGTAGGCGCCGAGGCGGGTGATGACATAGGCCTGTGCCTGCGGGACGATGCGGATGTTGCGCACGAGGATGATGAGCGCGATCAGGATGATTCCGTAGAGAACGTATGGCATGGCGATTCCTCCTTATTCTTTTGCGCCTGCGGTCACGCAGGCGGGTGTGACGATGAGCTTGACGCCCTCGATGCGCAGCACGGTGGCGGCGGTCCCTGCGGGGATGGGCGCGTCAGAGTCGGCGCGGGCGGTCCAGACCTTCCCGCCGATGGCGACGGCGCCGCGGCCGGTCAGGTTGTCGATGTCCTCTGTGACGAGACATTCCTGCCCGATGAGCATATCGGCGTTCGTGGGCTGGGTGCGGCTGTTGATATATTTTTTCACCAGCGGGCGCGTCACGGCGAAGGCCGCGATCGACACGGCGAAAAACCACACGAGCTGCAGCCACAGCGGCGCGTGGAACATGGCGGCGATGAGCGCGGCGAGCGCGCCCACGGCAAACCAGATCGTGACCAGACCGGCGGTCAGGCCCTCGATGATCAGAAAGATCACGATCAGACCGATCCAGATGGCCGGCATGGTGAAGGGGATCCCGGCGATGACCATAGACAAAACCTCCTCTTGCAATGGACGGTGGGTTGCTTGCGGCAGCGGTTTGCTACAGAAATATCATACCTGATTTATAGTATAAAAGCAAGTAAAACACCTGTAATTCCGGCGTATGAAATTTCCGGACGGTTTTCCTCTTTACTTTCCTAAATAATTAGAGTACAATAATAGCCGAAATAACCGGAAAATCATATCTCAGCATCCATATACATATATCTGATGAGAAATAAGGAGCACATATGAATAAACAGCATAAAAAACCGCGCTGCGATGACATGTACCGTGCCATCCTGACGCTCAAGACCGTCGACGAGTGCAAGCAGTTTTTCGATGACCTGTGCACGGTCACGGAGCTGCAGGCCATGGAGCAGCGCTATCAGGTGGCGCAGTATCTGGACGCGGGCCTGATCTACAACGACATTCTGGAAAAGACCGGCGCCTCGAGCGCGACGATCAGCCGCGTCAACCGCAGCCTGCAGTACGGCAACGGCGGGTATGAGATCGTGTTCGGCCGGCTCAAGGAGCAGGCGGAAAAAACGCCGGAGGAGCAGGCGTGAGCGCTTACGGCGCCCTTGCCGCGTGGTACGATGCGCTGACTCGCGATGTGGATTATGCCGCGTTCGCGGACTTTTATGAGCAGTGTTTCCAGCAGGGGCGCGGCGCGTGCCGCACCCTGCTGGATTTTTGCTGCGGCACCGGCACGCTCACGCGCCTGATGGCCGCGCGCGGGTATGAGATGATCGCGACCGACGGCTCACCCGATATGCTCATGCAGGCGCAGACGCACAATGCCGACCTGCCCGCGGAGGCAGTGCCGCCGCTGCTGCTGTGCCAGGAAGCGTCCCAGCTCGACCTCTATGGCACGGTCGACGCGGCCTACTGCTCGCTCGACGGGTTTGACTACCTGCCGCCGGAGGAGCTGCCGGAGGTGCTGCACCGGCTGCACCTGTTCGTGCGCCCGGGCGGGATGCTCATTGTGGACATCCGCGATCCGGCATCGTTCCGCACGCTCGACGGCGGCACGTTCGTCGACGAGACGGACGATGTTCTCTGCCTCTGGCGGGCGGAGTTTGACGAGGCGGCCCAGACCATGCACTACGGCATGGATCTGTTCACGCGCGCGGGCGAGCTCTGGTCGCGCGCATCGGAGGAGCATATTGAGTATGCGCACACGCCGGAGCGGCTCGCGGAGCTGCTCACGCAGGCGGGTTTTCTGGACGTGACCGTCCGGCGCGACGGCCCGCAGGCGGACGCCGGGCGCATTTTCCTCACGGCGATGCGCAGCCTGGAATACGGGACCTGAACCGTTGGGAAACTCCCGGTGCGGCAAGCCGTAACGTAGCGTTATCAAAAATTCTGAGGTGAAAACGATGGATGAGATCATCCGCGCCGTCTCGAAGGACGGTTTTGTGAAAATTTCGGTCGTCACCGCGCGCGACGCGGTGCAGCGCGCCAATGCCATCCACCACTGCAGCCCGACGGCGATCGCCGCCCTCGGCCGCAGCCTGTGCGCGGCGTCGATGCTCGGCGATCTGCTCAAGGAGGAAAACGGCACGCTCACGCTGCGCATCAGCGGCGGCGGGGGCATCGGCACCATTATTGCCGTGTCGGACAGTGATGGCAATGTGCGCGGCATGGCCTCGAACCCCGCGTTCGACCTGCCCACGCGCCCGGATGGAAAGCTCGATGTCGGCGGCGCCGTCGGCAGGGACGGCATGCTCACCGTCAGCCGCGACATTGGTCTGCGTGAGCCGTATGTCGGCAGCACGGAGCTCGTCAGCGGCGAGATCGCGGAGGATCTGTCCGCCTATCTCGTCGAGAGCGAGCAGATCCCCGCGGCCTGCGGCCTCGGCGTGCTCGTCGATACCGACCACAGCGTCAAGGCAGCCGGCGGCTTTCTCGTGCAGCTCATGCCCGGCGCGCCGGAGGAACTGATCACAAAGCTCGAGGACAACATTTTCATGATGGACCAGCTCACGACGATCCTTGACGAGGACGGGGCGGACGCCATCCTTCCGCAGGTCATGCGCGGCCTCGAGCCCGAGATCGTCCTGCGCCACCCGATGGCCTATCGCTGCGCGTGCTCGCGTGCGCGCGTGGAGCAGGCGCTGCGCCAGTGCGGCGCGCAGGAGCTGCAGGACATGATCGCCGAGGGCAAAGACACGCAGGTGCACTGCCAGTTCTGCGACGCGGAGTATGTTTTCACCCCGGCGCAGCTGCAGACGCTGCTCGATGCCGAAAACGCTGACGCCGCAGCGGATTGACCGAGTTTGGGGCGGCACTGCCGCCCCGAAAATGTACATTTGCCGAAAAAATTACCGAAAATCCCTTGACAATTTTTTTGGCGTCTTGTATAATGAGCAAGCTGCGAAACGGGAGCATAGCTCAGCCGGGAGAGCACTTGCCTTACAAGCAAGGGGTCACAGGTTCGAGCCCTGTTGTTCCCACCAGTTTTTCAATTGCATATGCCTCTGTAGCTCAGTTGGTAGAGCAGGGGACTGAAAATCCCCGTGTCGTTGGTTCGATTCCGACCGGAGGCACCATTTTGCGGGCATAGCTCATTTGGCAGAGCGCCACCTTGCCAAGGTGGAGGTAGCGAGTTCGAATCTCGTTGCCCGCTCCATTTTTTGGCGCCATAGCCAAGTGGTAAGGCATGGGACTGCAAATCCTTGACCCCCGGTTCAAATCCGGGTGGCGCCTCCAAAAAGAAACACCAGCCAGTCGGCTGGTGTTTCTTTTTGCAGATACCGATGGCGAAGATCGAAAACCGAGCGGGGAAGCCCATCCCCGCTCGGGCGCTCCCCGTGCGCGGCATGACATTTGCAAAGAGCACAGCCCCCGGACCAATTGGTCCGGGGGCTGTTTTCAAACGTAAAACGACGGGGCCAGATGATTGTCCGGCGTGAACTTCAGGATCAGGCGGCTGTTTTTGGCGTAGACGATCGTACCGTCGTGGGTGCCGTGCGGGAAAAAAGCATCGGGGTCGTCCAGCACGGGCGGCTCCAGACACAGCGGCGTTTCGGGATCGTCGTCCGTGTAAATGGTCACAGCGCGCCGGAGGCGGTCGCGGTTCTCGAGCGGTTCTTCCCCAAGATCCTGAAGAATCCGGCCCTGCAGATGACCGCCGCCATGACGCTGCGCCAGGTGGCCGGGTTTGCCCAGTCGGGCCTGACGGCCGACTCGCTCGCGGAGATCGACGCGCAGCTGCGCGCGCTCCCGTCGTCCGATGGCTGAGCCATTTCCACGCGCCCCCGGTGCCTTGCCGGGGGCCGTCTGCTGTGCACCATTCTAAAACGAACCGAGGTCATCGTATGGACAACACGTTACCGCCGCTCAAGCGCATTGCCGCCATCCACGATCTGTCCGGGCTCGGCAAGTGCTCGCTGACCGTGGCGCTGCCGGTCATCTCCGCCACGGGCGTGGAGTGCGCCTGCATTCCTACGGCCGTGCTCAGTACGCACACGGGCGAGTTCACCGGCTGGACGTTCCGCGACCTGTCGGACGATATGCTGCCCATTGCGCACCACTGGCAGCGCATCGGCGCGCGCATCGACGGGGTCTATTCCGGCTACCTCGCCTCGCCCGAGCAGGCGCAGCTGCTCGCACAGACGCTCGACTGCATCGCCGCGCCGGACACTCTGGTCGTGATCGACCCGGTCATGGCTGACAACGGCAGCTATTACTCCAAGATCGACGACCGCATGTGCGCAGCCTTCCGCCGCCTGCTCTCGCGCGCGGACGTCATCACGCCGAACGTCACGGAGGCGGCGCTGCTGGCCGGCCTGCCGTATGAGCCCGGCACGCACAGCGATGCCTATCTTGCGCAGCTGTTTCAGGCGCTCGGCGCGCTCGGCGCCGGCGTCGTCACGGTCACCGGCGTGCGCCCGCAGCCGGACGTGATCGGCAACGTCGCCTGCGACTGCCGCACGGGGGAGATGCACGCGAGCATGCGCCCGGCGCATCCCGGCGTGTTTTACGGCACGGGCGATGTGTTTGCCTCCGCCCTTGCGGCGCTGCTCGTGCGCGGCGCACCGCTGAGTGCCGCGCTCGAAACGGCCACCGCGCTCACGGACGAGAGCATCTGCCGTTCGCTCTGGCGCGATACGCCGCGCCGCTTCGGCGTGGATTTTGAGGGGGCGCTGCCAGCGTATATCCGCCGTGTGGAGAAGATCTTTGAAGCATGAAAAAGTTACAAAATTCGACCCGCCGGAATCCGGTTCTGATTCCGACGGGTCGATTTTTTGTTACCATTTTTCGACGCCGTTTTGCAGAAATATGTTACCGCACAGCACGCGGGACGAAAAATCAATGCGCGGTTGATTTCTTGACGAAATGTCTGATTTTTTGCGGGACCGACGTGAAAATGCACGCATTTTCAAGAAAATGTGGAAAAAAATCAAGGAAAATCGCGGGAAAATCCGTTTTCACGGTTGACATCGTGTTTGGGATATCGTATGATACAAAAGAATCCGTAATTGTTTATGTTAACTTTGCGCAGTTACACCCGAAAACGACAGCAAAACACATTTTGTTACTGTTTTTTAACTTTTGATGTAACCGGTTCCAGCCGGGCGCGCAGAGAGATCCCGGGCGGGGGAGCCGCCCGATGAGGGGCTAGGGTATGAAGAAATCGTTTATGGAGCGTCTGGCGGCGTTCATTGTGGACAAGCGGCGGCTGTTCGTGGTGCTGTTTGCCGTGGCGTGCGTGCTGTCGATCTTCTCGGCGAGCAAGACGGACGTCAACAATGAGCTGACCGATTATCTGCCGGACTCTACGCAGACGCGCCAGGGTCTGGAGATCATGAACAGCGAGTTCATCACCTACGGGGATGCGAAGGTCATGGTGTCCAATGTGACGCTTGCGCAGGCGGAGGAGCTTGCCGAGATGCTGCGCGGTGTGGACGGTGTCAAGGACGTGGTGTTTGAAAAAGACACACACCATTATAATAGTGCCTCGGCGCTCTTTGAGGTCACGTTCGACGGGGAAAAGCTCGACGAGATCAGCATTCAGGGCGTGAAGAACGTCCGTGCGGCGCTCGACGGCTATGATACCTATATCACAACGGAGGTCGGCAACCCGACCGGCGAGATCCTCGAGCGCGAGATGCGCATCGTGCTCATCATCCTCATGTGCTCCATCTTTGTGGTGCTCCTGCTCACGAGCCATACCTATGCGGAGGTCCCGGTGCTTATCATCACCTTCGGCGTGGCCGTCTGGGTCAACAAAGGCACGAACTACTGGTTCCATGAGGTCTCGTTCATCACCAACTCCATCGCGGCGGTGCTGCAGCTCGGCCTCGGCATCGACTATGCGATCATCATGTGCCACCACTACACGGAAGAGCGCGAGCATCTCGAGCCCCGTGAGGCGACCATCCGTGCGCTGACGCTGGCCATTCCGGAGATCTCGGCCTCGAGCCTGACGACGATCTCGGGTTTGCTTGCGCTCTCGTTCATGAAGATCAAGATCGGCGAGGACATGAGCCTCGTGCTCATCAAGTCGATCCTGTTTCTGATGCTGACGGTGTTCTTCCTCATGCCGGCGCTCATCATGTATATGAGCCCGTGGATCGACAGGACGCACCACCGCCAGTTCCTGCCGCGCATCGACGCGCTCGGCCGCTTTGCCATCCGCAGCCGCTACATCGTGCCGCCGATCTTTCTGGTCATCATCATCGCGGGCTTCCTGCTCAGCAGCAAGTGCCCGTACGTGTTCGGCTACAGCACGCTCGACACCATCAAGCAAAACGACTACAAGATCGCCGAAAAGAAGATCAACGCCACCTTCGGCGAGACGAACCAGGTCGTGCTCATCTTCCCGTTCACGGACTTTGAGAGCGAGGCAGATCTGCTTGATGACCTCAACGAGCTCAAGGGTGTTGATCACATTCAGGCACTCGCGGGTGAGGAGGCCAAGGACGGCTACATGGTCACCGACTCGCTCACGCCGCGCAAGTTTGCCGAGCTCACGGACATCGACATCGGCGTGTCGCGCGCGCTGTACACGGCCTACTGCACTGCGAATGACGATTACACGAAGGCCATCGGCCAGCTCGTGGATCTGAGCAATATCGACAACTGCTCCGTGCCGCTCATTAACATGTTCAAGTTTCTGTATGAGCAGCGCGATATCTACCGCTCGAAGATCGACGCTGCGACCATGCGCGACCTGGAGGAGATGTATGACCGCCTCATCGACGGCGAAAAACAGCTCCACTCCGAGAATTATTCGCGCATGATCCTCTATCTCAACCTCCCGGTCGAGAGTGAGGAGACCTACGATTATCTGACGGTCATCAAGGGTGTCGTCGGCAAGTATTACGACGAGTCCTATTTCGTCGGCGAGACGGCCAAGGACAAGGACTTTTCCGATGCCTTCAGCACGGACAACACGCTCATCAGCATTCTCACGCTCGTGTTCGTCGTCCTCGTGCTGCTGCTGACGTTCAAGTCCGTGGCACTGCCGCTGCTGTTGATCCTCGTGATCCAGGGCAGTGTGTGGATCAACTTCTCGTTCCCGACGATCCTGCACAACAATCTGTATTTCCTGGCGTACCTGATCGTCAGCTCCATCATGATGGGCGCGAACATCGACTACGCCATCGTCATCTCGAGCCGGTACCTCCGGCTCAAGGAGGAGATGCCCTATAAGGAAGCCATGATCGAGGCGCTCAACCAGGCGTTCCCGACGGTCGTGACCTCCGGCACCATCCTCGCCGCAGCCGGCATGTCCATCGGCTTTTTGTCCTCGGAGAACACGGTCGCGTCTATCGGCATCTGCCTGGGCCGCGGCACGCTGATCTCGATGGTGCTGGTCATGTGCGTCCTGCCGCAGATCTTGCTGCTGGGCGATTCTCTGGTTGAAAAAACATCCTTTACGATTGGCCACCACGCCGCGCAGCAGCATCTGCAGGGGGCCATGCGTGTCAACGGACACGTGCGCGGCTATATCAACGGTTACGTCGATGCGGAGATCCACGGTCGTGTCAGCGGCACGGTCAGCGCATCGATCGATATCGGAAATGTGCAGATGGAGGAGGCTCCGGCGCAGACTGTGCCGGCGGCAGATCTGCACGGTGAGGAGGGTTCCGATGAAGAGACATAATATGCGCCGTCTGCTTGCGCTGGTGCTTGTGGCGGCTCTGTGCCTGCTGTGCGGCGCGGCTGCCCAGCCGAACGCCAGGGAGATCCATATCTACTCTGCGGATGATCTCGTGCAGCTGAGCAAAAGCTGCAAGCTCGACACGTACTCGCAGGGCAAGACGGTCTATCTGGACAACGATGTGGACCTGAGCGGGTCGGATTTTGTGCCGATCCCGACCTTCGGCGGCACGTTCGAGGGGCAGGGCCACACGGTCAGCGGGCTGGAGCTCTCGGGCGACGCGTCCCATATGGGCCTGTTCCGCTATGTGCAGGCGGTCGGCACCGTCCGTGACCTGAAGGTCACCGGCAACATCGACGCCGCCGGCACCCTCAACGAGATCGGCGCCATCGTCGGCACGAACTACGGCACGATCTCCGGCTGCTCGTTCAACGGCACGATCTCCGGCGAGAACAACGTCGGCGGCATCGCAGGCACGAACGAAGGCAGCGGCATGATCTATAACTGCAAGACCGAAGGCTTTGTCGAGGGCGACCATTACGTCGGCGGCATCGTCGGTCAGAACATCGGCACCATCTCCTACTGCTCGAACACCACGGGCGTGAACATCAACGCCAGCGAGGCCGTTGGCAGCACAGAGGATCTCGACTCCCTGACGCTCCCAACCGCCTCCGACGACGAGGATGACGACGCGCCGAAGAAGGCCAACACCTCCACGGACGTCGGCGGCATCTGCGGCTTCTCGTCCGGTGTTATCATCGGCTGCACGAACTGGGGCGGCGTCGGCTTTGAGCACGTCGGCTACAACATCGGCGGCATCGTCGGCCGCCAGAGCGGCCTGGTCTCCGGCTGCACGAACTGGGGCACGGCCTCCGGCCGCAAGGACGTCGGCGGCATCTGCGGCCAGATGGAGCCGTTCATCACGCTGGACGTGGAGTCCGGCTCGATCGGCGCCATGGCCAAGGAGCTCAACACGCTCCATGATCTGATGGATACCCTGCTCAACCACTCGGGTGCCGCGGCGTCATCGCTGGCCGCCACGGTCGGCGTGCTGAGCGACAGCGCGGCCCGCGCCACGGAGAGCGCGCGCTATGTGGCCGAGCGCACCACGGACTATGTGGACAACACGGTCACGACCGTCAACGAAGTGTTCATCCGCATCAACACGGCGGAGAAAATGCTCGCCCCCGCGATCACGGAGTTTTCCACGGCGGCCGTGTCGCTTGACAAATCAATCGATTACTTCAACAAGGGCTTTGACTATCTCGACATTGTCGATGAGATGACCGAGGCCGACAAGACGGCCTTCAAGGACGCGGCCAAGGACCTGAGCGTCTCGTCCGACCAGCTCAACGCGGCCATGGACTACTGTGCCTGGCTCATGAAGGTCATGGACAACACCTACGGCACCGGCTCCTACGACTTGATCGCCAGCCGCCCGGACAACTGGCAGCAGATGTCCGACAAGTACGGCTACGAGTACAATCCCGACAACCTCGGCACCTATGAGTCGCAGCGCGATGCCCTGCTCAAGGGCATGGGCGACGCCGCCTCGGCAATCGGCGCGATCTCCGGCGACATCTCCACGATGACGAAGATCATCAACCTGTACTACCTCACCGAGGACTCCACCGGCCACACCCGCTTGGATTATATGAGCGCCGCGTTCAAAAACGCGTTCGATGCGCTCAAGTCCTCGAGCGGCAACTTCTCGACCGGCATGAGCTACCTCGACCAGGTCACGAAATACCTCGCCAGCAATGATCCGCTCAACCTGCCCGACATCAGCAGCGATTACCGCACCGCGATGGAGCAGATGTTCGACGATCTCGGCAGCATTTCGGCCGGCTTGTCCCGCCTGAGCGTGGAGACGGCCACCTACAGCACTCAGATCATCAGCGACATGAAGTCGGTCAACGACCAGTTCAACGTCGTCATGATGCGCCTGTGCGACATTCTGGAGCTTGCCCTGAGCAAGGACAAGGACGACATCATTCAGGACGTCTCGGAGGAAGAGCTCTCGAGCACGACGGACGGCAAGGTCTATAACTGCGATAACTACGGCAAGATCGATGGCGATGTGAATGTCGGCGGCGTTGCCGGCACGATGGACATCGAGTACGATTTCGACCCCGAGAGCGACTCCAATGTTATCAAAGATTCCACGCTGACGGCCAAGTACTTTACCAAGTGCGTGCTGCTCGACAGTAAGAACTACGGCAATGCCACCTCGCGCAAGGACTGTGTCGGCGCCGTCTGCGGCTACGCGGATCTGGGCGTTATCAGCGGCTGCGAGGGCTACGGCACGGCCGAAAGCACGGCGGGCGACTACGTCGGCGGCATCGTCGGCCAGTCACAGGGCTCCGTGCGCAACAGCTTTGCCAAGTGCGAGCTGACCGGCCGCAACTACATCGGCGGCATCGCCGGTTACGGCATGAACGTCAGCGGCTGCAACACGCTCGTGAATCTCAACGGCTCCGGCAACTGCGTCGGCACCATCGCGGGCGAGATCGATAAGGACGGCAGCGCGGCCGACAACTACTTCGTCCACGAGACGGAGGCCGGCATCGACGGCATCAGCTACGCGGGCAAGGCCGAGGACATGAGCTATGAGGCCTTCATGGCACGCGACGGCATCCCGGCGGAGTTCTCCAGCTTTGCCGTCACCTTCACGGCCAACGGCGAGGTCGTCAAGACGATCACGTTTGCCTACGGCGGCTCGATCGACGAATCTCAGATCCCCGACTGCCCGACGGTGGAGGGCAACTATGGCTCCTGGCCGGAGCATGACTACAGCCACCTGACCTTCGACCTCGAGGTCAAGGCGGAGTACACCGCTGTCTCGACGGTCGTGGCCGGCGACCTGTATGCCGACAACAGCCGCACGCCGATCGTGCTGGCTGAGGGCGTCTTTGACCCGGCGACGGATGTGCACATCACCTCCGCCGAGGCCGACGGCCCGACGCTGCGCGGCAACCAACAGCTGTACATGAAGTATAACGTCGAGATCCTCAACGACACGGTCGAGGACGACACGGACAACACCGTCTCCCTGCGTGTCTACGCACCGGATACCGGCGCGAGCTACACGGTCTACACCTACCAGAACGGCACTTGGGCGAGTACGTCCAGCAGCCGCGACGGCAGCTACCTCGTCTTCAAGACCATGGACCGCGACCTGCAGTTTGCCGTCACGAAGGCGCACCACGGCCCGCTGTTCTACATTCTCATCGTGCTCATCGTGCTGGCCGTGATCGTCGCGGTGCTGCGCCTGCTCTACTGCCGGAAGCTGAAGAAGGCAGTCGCGGCGGGAACGATGACCGAGGAAGAAGCGGCAACACTGCGCAAGCAGGGCCTGCGCATGTGGCTGGGCGAGGAGTACGCAAAGCTCCAGGCCAGGCACGCCGCTGCCAAGGAGTCCAAAGAGGCCAAGCGTGCTGCCGCAGCGGAGGCGAAGGCAGCCGCCGAGACGGAAGCCGCGGCCGCGGCCGCTGAAGAAGCGGCGGAAACTCCGGCCGAGCCGGACGCTCCGGAAGCAGAGCCGGAAGTGACCGCTGAGGACAGCACCGAGACGGCGGAGATCCCGACGGATGAAGCGGACACGGAAGCGGAAGACTCCGATGCACCGCAGCATCCCTGATGTGAACTATCCCTTACCCCATAAACTGCGAAAATCCCCGATTGGGTTTCCAATCGGGGATTTTTGTACGCTGCGACGGTAAAATCGCCCCGGCCAGATGGCCGGGGCAGTCGTCAGATATGCAATCGGGTCAATTTATGCGCGCTTCCACTTGACGCCCTGCGGGGTGTCCTCGAGCACGATGCCGGCGGCCTTGAGCTCGTCGCGGATGCGGTCGGCCTCGGCCCAGTTTTTGGCCTTGCGAGCGGCCTGACGCGCGGCGATCTTCTCCTCGATGGCCTTTGCCTCGGGGTCCTCGCTGCTGTCGGAGCCGAACGGGATGCCCAGCACGTCGCACAGCTCGAGGAAACGGTCGAGGCATGCCTGCGCCAGCGTCTTGCTCGGGTCGGCGGCGGGGGAGACGGCGGTGTTGATCTCGCGCACCATCTCAAAGATGACGGAGATCGCGTCGGCGGTGTTGAAGTCGTCGTCCATGACGGCGTCGAACTTCTCACGGTACTGGTCCAGCCCCTGCACGAAGGCGGCGTCCGCCTCGCTCAGCTCGCCGTCGCGGCCGTTGGCGATGAAGAACTCAAGGTTGCTCTTGGCGGTGCGCAGGCGCTCGAGCGCGGCCTTGGCCTGCATGAGAATCTCACCGGAGTAGTTGAGCGGGCTGCGGTAGTGGCTCATGAGCATGAACATGCGGATGCAGTCGTAGCCGTAGACAGCGGCGGCCTCGCGCACGGTGAAGAAGTTGCCGAGCGACTTGCTCATCTTCTTGTTGTCGATGTTGATAAAGCCGTTGTGCAGCCAGTAGTTGACGAACTTGCAGCCGTTGGCGGCCTCGGACTGGGCGATCTCGTTCTCGTGGTGCGGGAAGGCGAGGTCGCTGCCGCCGCAGTGGATGTCGATCGTCTTGCCGAGGTAGCGGTTGGACATGGCCGAGCACTCAATGTGCCAGCCGGGGCGGCCCTTGCCCCACGGCGAGTCCCAGGACGGCTCGCCGGGCTTGGCGGCCTTCCAGAGCGCGAAGTCGAGCGGGTTCTCCTTGATGTCGTTGACGTCGATGCGCGCGCCGGACTGCAGGTCCTCGATCGGCTGGTGGCTGAGCTTGCCGTAGTCCTTGAACTTCAGCGTGCGGTAGTACACGTCGCCGTTGACCTCGTAGGCGTAGCCCTTGTCGATGAGCGTCGTGATGAGGTCAATGATCTGCTGGATGTTTTCAGTGGCCTTCGGGTGCACGGTCGCCTCGCGGACGCCGAGCGCGTGCGCGTCGGTGAAGTATTCGGCGATGTATTTTTTTGCGACCTCCTCGCTGGAGATACCCTCTTCGTTGGCGCGCTTGATGATCTTGTCGTCCACGTCGGTGAAGTTCTGCACGAACGTCACCTCGTAGCCGCGGTACTCCAGATAGCGGCGCAGCACGTCGAACATGATGATCGGGCGCGCATTGCCGACGTGGATGTAGTTATACACCGTCGGGCCGCAGGCGTACATGCGCACTTTGCCCGGCTCGATCGGCACGAACTCTTCCTTCTGCATGGACATGGTGTTGTACAGTTTCATATTCAGGCTCCTTTGAGACGTATTTGCAATAAAAAAGCGCCCCCATGCCGTCCGGCATGAGAGGCGAAGTCCTTCGCGGTTCCACTCTCGTTTCTCGCTCGCTGCACCGTAACGCGGTGCCTTCGGGCGGGCATTTCCTCCCGCCGCGCTCCCGGACGCACGTTCCGCCCCGCCGGACAGCACCCTCACAGCGTCTGGGCGCCTCTCTGAGACCGGGCAACAGGCGTACTCTTTCCGTTCATCGCATTCATCATCTTAGCATATGCACCCGGCAATGTCAAGGTTGCGCGCCGCGCGCCGGTGTGGTATGCTGGAAAAAACGCGGCCGGAGCAAAGCGTGGCCGCACAGGAGGCACTGACATGAAAAAATACCTTTCGCTCCTGCTCGCGTGCGTGCTGACGCTGGCGCTGCTGTGCGCCTGCGGCGGGAAGGACGCGGCGGAGCAGACCCCCGCGCCGGAGACACCGCCGACGCAGACGGCCGCCACCGGCGGCGTGGACACGTCCTGCAAGCTCTATTTCCCGAACGACGCGGCCGATGACCTGCACGCTGACACGGCGCAGATCCCGGATGCGGAGCCGGCCGTCACGACGGCGTATGCGCAGGCGATCGCGGAGCAGCTCATCGCGCACAACGCCCTGCCGAAGGGCAGCCAGGTGCTCGCCATCTCGAAGGATGGCGATGCGCTCAGCCTCGACCTGAACGAGGCGTTCCTCGCCGGTCTGCGCGAGAGCGGCTCGACGGGCGAGCTCATGTACATGGGCAGTCTCGTCGACACGTTCCTCGATAACTTCAACTGCACGACCGTGCGCGTCACGGTCGAGGGCAAGCCGTTCTCCACGGGGCACTCGGAGTATGACAAGCCGCTGCAGGCATTCACGTTCTGAGGCATAACCCAAAAAGGCCAGCGGGCATCATGCCCGCTGGCCTTTTTATGCTTCAGGCGGCTTTCTGAAACACGTCGTGGTTCTTCACGAAGTACTCCACACCGGAGTACACCGTCGTCACGACGATGACGACCCAGCACACGGTGTTGAGCCAGGCAATATTCCACAGCAGCATCAGGCAGATGGCCACCATGGTCGAGGCGGTCTTGATCTTGCCGGACCAGGCGGCGGCGATGACGCGGCCGTTGTCCACGGCGATGAGCCGCAGGCCGGTCACGGCAAACTCGCGCGCGACCACGAGCAGCAGCGCCCACGCGGGCATCTGGTGCTGCTCGACAAACAGCAGCATGGCCGCCACGACCAGCAGCTTGTCGGCCAGCGGGTCCATGAACTTGCCAAAGTCGGACACCTGATTATAGTGCCGCGCGATGTAGCCGTCGGCGAAGTCGCTCAGGCTCGCGAGCACGAATACGCCGAACGCCCAGTACGTATGGCCGGGGAAGCGCAGGTACATCAGCACCAGAAACACGGGGATGAGAATCACGCGGAAGATGGTGATTTTGTTTGCAGTTGTCATGTCAGCACCTCATTCGTGGATTTGTTCGCCGGCGAGATCGCCGTCGTCGCAGCCGGTGATATGCACCGTGACCATGTCGCCGGGCCGGGCGGTGCCGGTGAAGTAGACCGTGCCGTCGATCTCGGGGGAGTCGGCATACGTCCGGCCGGAGCACATGCCGCTCCTGGCCCGGTGCTCGCACAAAACGGCCATGTCCCGCCCGATGCAGGCGGCGTTGTAGTCGTCCATGATGCCGGCCTGCAGCTCGAGGATGAGATCGGCGCGGCGCTGGGCCTCGTCCGGCTCGCAGCGGTCGGTCATCACGGCGGCGGGCGTCCCCTCCTCGGGGGAGAACGGGAACACGCCCACGCGCTCGAGCCGCACCTCGCGCAGCCAGGTGCACAGCTCCTCGAATTCCGCCTCGCCCTCGCCGGGCAGACCCGTGATGAGGCTCGTGCGCAGCACAAGACCCGGAATGCGCGCGCGCAGCTTCTGCAGCAGTGCGCGGATCTCGTCGCCGGTGCAGTGGCGGTTCATGCGGCGGAGAATGTCGTTGTTGATGTGCTGGATGGGAATGTCGAGATACTTGACGATCTTGTCCTCATTTGCGATGAGGTCGATGAGCTCGTCGTCGATGATCTCGGGGTAGAGGTAGTGCAGGCGGATCCAGCGGATGCCGTCGATCTTCGCCAGCTCCCGCAGCAGCAGCGCGAGGCTCGGCCTGCCGTAGAGGTCCATGCCCCAGCGGGTGATGTCCTGCGCGATGACGATCAGCTCTTTCACGCCGAGGTCAGCGAGATCTTTCGCCTCCTGCACGATGGCGTCAAGCGTGCGGCTGCGGTAGCGGCCGCGGATGGCGGGGATGGCGCAGAACGCGCACCAGTTGTCGCACCCCTCGGCGATGCGCAGGTATGCCCAGCCCGGCCCGGTCGTGACCACGCGGCCGATCTCCTCGATCGGGCCGCTCTTGTCGCCGAAGTACAGCGGTTTTCCGCCGTGCATCACATCCTCGACGGCCTCGCAGATCTGGCCGAAGCTGCCGGTGCCGAGCATGCCGTCCACTTCCGGCAGACTCTCGAGAATGTCGTTTTCGTACCGCTGCGACAGGCAGCCGGTCACGAGGATCTTCTTCAGTCCGCCGGCCTTTTTCACCTCGGCGAGCTGCAGGATCTGGTCGATGGCCTCGCTCTTGGCGCTGTCGATAAAGCCGCAGGTGTTGACGATGGCGACGTCGCACCCGTCCACCTCGCCGACCACCTCATGGCCGGCCTGGTTGAGCAGATAGAGCATCTGCTCGCTGTTGACCTGATTCTTCGCACAGCCGAGCGAGATCAGGCAGATTCGATATGGCATGGGTCAATACTCCTCATAGTTATCCTGATAGCGCGCGATGGCCGCGCGGATCTCGTCGCGCCCGAAGCCGCGGCGGTAGAGATAGTCCGACGCGCGGCGCAGCTCGTCGCGGTCGGGCGTGTCGCTGCGCAGGCGGCGGCGCAGCAGCGTGTCGATCTGATCGTCCTGCTCCGGCAGCTCCTGCAGCGCGTCGTCCCACAGCTCGCGCGGGATGCCGCGGCGGTAGAGCTCGCTGCGGATGCGCCCGGCGCCGTAGCCCTTGGCGGCATAGTGCCGCACGCACATGGCGGCGTACTGCGCATCGTCGAGCAGGTGCATCTCCTGCAGCCACGCGGCAGCGTCCTCGGCGTTTTCCGGGCTTTCGCCCTTTTCCTTCAGCCGGTCGGTCAGCTCTTTGACCGACATGGCGCGCGCACCGATGATGCGCAGCGCCCGCTGCCGGCAGCGTGACCGCTCGGAGGCCGCGCGCAGCGCGTCAAGCTCCTGACTCGTCAGTTCCTTTCCACTGCGCAGGTGAAAATCCGTCACGACGGCGAGCGTCGTGCGCACCTCCTCGCCGGTGTCAAACCGCGCCAGAAAGCGCTCCGGCGCGGTCTGTTTGAGCTCAATGAGCCGGGCCATCAGCCCTGAAAGTCATCGGCGGCCACCTCGACGGCGCGGCCGGAAGCGATGGCGGCCTTGCGCGCCTGCGGGCTCATGAGCTTGTGGGCGTTGGCGCGGATCTCCGCCTCGATCTGATCCGAGACGTCGGGGTGCTCGCGCAGATATTCCTTCATGCTGTCGCGGCCCTGCACGCGCACATCGCCGTAGGTGTACCACGCGCCGGCCTTGTCGATCAGGTCGAGCTTGACGCCGAGGTCCACGATCTCGCCGATCTTGGAGATGCCCTCGCCGTAGATGATGTCGAACTCCGCCTCCTTGAACGGGGGCGCGACCTTGTTCTTGACGATCTTGGCGCGCGTGCGGTTGCCGATCATCTCGCCGCCGACCTTCAGCGTCTCGATGCGGCGCACGTCGATGCGCACGCTGGAGAAATACTTCAGCGCGCGGCCGCCGGGCGTCGTCTCGGGGTTGCCGTACATGACGCCGATCTTCTCGCGCAGCTGGTTGATGAACACGACGATGCAGTTCGTGCGGCTGACGGTGCCGGCCAGCTTGCGCAGGGCCTGGCTCATCAGGCGCGCGATCACGCCGACGGACGACTCGCCCATCTCGCCTTCGAGCTCGCTGCGCGGCAGCAGCGCCGCCACGGAGTCGACGACCACGACGTCGAGCGCACCGGAGCGCACGAGCTGCTCCGTGATCTCGAGCGCCTGCTCGCCGGTGTCCGGCTGGGAGATGAGCAGGCTGTCAATGTCCACGCCGAGGGCGCGGGCGTAGGCGGGCTCAAGCGCGTGCTCCACGTCGATGAACGCGACCTCGCCGCCCTTCTTCTGGGCGCTGGCGAGGATGTGCAGCGCGAGCGTCGTCTTACCGGATGACTCGGGCCCGTAGATCTCGACGATGCGGCCGCGGGGCACGCCGCCGATGCCGAGCGCGAGGTCGAGCGACAGGGAACCGGTGGAGATGGCCTCCACGTTCACAGGGATGTCGTCGCCGAGGCGCATGATGGCGCCCTTGCCGAAGTTCTTCTCGATCTGGGCGAGCGCGGTCTCGAGCGCTTTTTTCTTATCCTCCGGCTTGACGGGGCCGGTGGAAACGGGTGCGGATTTCTTCTTTTCAGCCATAGTGATTCACCTCTAAGTATCAGATGCGGCCGACGACGACGCGCCGGATGCCGGCGGTGTCCTCAAGTGCGGTCACATCGGTGTATTTTTCTTCTGTCATCAGCGCCATGACGGCGTCCGCCTGATCCTCGCCGACCTCGAACATGAGCCAGCCGCCGGGGCGGAGGATCTGCGTCCAGTGGCGCACGATCGCGCGGTAGAACATCAGCCCGTCCTCGCCGCCGTCGAGTGCGCCGAGCGGCTCATAGTCGCGCACGGAGCTGTCGAGTGTGAGGATGTCCATGCTCGCCACATACGGCGGGTTGGACACGATGAGGTCGAACGTGCCGATGCCCATCGGGGGCTTTTCGAGCGCGTCGGCCTTGAGGCAGATGGTGCGGTTCTGGTGGTTGCGGCGCAGGTTTTCCTTGCTCACGGCGAGGGCCTCCTCGCTGATGTCCACCATGACGACGCGCGCGGCCGGCAGCTCGTGCGCCAGCGCGCAGCCGATGCAGCCGCTGCCGGAGCAGAGGTCGAGAATGCGGGCGTTCATCTTCCGGCCGACGAGCACGCGCAGCGCCGCGTCCACGAGCACCTCGGTGTCCATGCGCGGGATGAGCACGTCGGGCGTGACCACGATCGGCAGACCGTGAAACTCCCACTCGCCGATGAGATAGGCCAGCGGTTCGCCGGCGATGCGGCGCTGCAGCAGGGCCGCGATCTTCTGTTCATTTTCGTCGGAGGTGTACAGGCGCAGGTCGCGCACGAATTCCTCCTTCGTCTTGCCGACGGCGTAGGCCACCAGCAGCCGCGCCTCGAGCGCGTAAGCCTCCACGCCGGCGTTTTTCAGCGCCGTGCGCGTGGCCAGATACAGGTCGTTATAGGTCTTTGGCATCTCTCTATCTTCCAGTCCTTTGCTGACGGATTACCAGGCGTCGCTGCCTTTCTCTTCCGGGATGACGAGCTCGAGCGCGCGGATGGCGCACTCGATCATGCTGTCGTCCGGCTCGTTGGTGGTCAGGCGCTGCAGCCACTTGCCCGGCGCGGACAGAATGCGCGAGCAGAGGTTGTCGTGCCGGCCGACCCAGCGGTTGATCTCATAACTGATGGATACGACGACCGGCAGCAGCAGCAGCCGCAGACCGATGCGTACCCACGGATTGTCCCACAGCCCGACGCGCAGGCTCACGAGCGAGAACACGAGAATGCTGATGATGACGACGACGAACAGAAAGCTCGTGCCGCAGCGGGGGTGAAAGCGCGACTGCGGCCGCACGTTCTCGACCGTCAGCGGCAGGCCCTTTTCGTAGCAGAAGATGGTCTTGTGCTCCGCACCGTGGTACGCGAACATACGCTCGACGTCTTTCATGTGCGCCACGCCCCAGAGATACAGCAGGAAGATGACGATGCGCAGCAGGCCCTCAAAGAGGTTGCGCACGACGGGGCTGTGGATGAAGCTGTCGGTCAGGCCGGCGAGCAGCGTCGGGATCAGGATGAACAGCACGATCGACAGCGCGATGCCGAGCACCACGGCCGTGCCGATGATGATGTCCTTGGCCTTCTCCTCGCCGAAGTGCTTTTCGATCCAGAGATCGATCTTGCCGGGCTCCTCCTGCTCGTCCTCGGGCAGCAGGTCGGCCGAATAGGTCAGCGCCTTCATGCCCTTGACCATCGAGTCGAGAAACACGACGACGCCGCGGATGAGCGGCCAGCCGAGGATCGGGTGCTTTTCCTTGACCAGGTGCAGCTCCTCGACCTTCTCGACCATGCCGTCCTGCGTGCGGCAGACGATGGCCTGCTTTGTCGGGCCGCGCATGAGGATGCCCTCAATGAGCGCCTGCCCGCCGATGGATGTGCGGAAGGAGACATTGGTATCGGGTTTCGCGGATTTGGTTTTGCTCATGTGGTTACCTCGGTTATAATAAAATACGAATTTAATTGCCGCTCTCCGGCGCGAACGGCAGGCGCACCGAAACCAGCGTGCCACCGCCGGGGGCGTTGGCGATCGTCAGCGTGCCGCCGGAGCGGGTGATGATCTCGTCGCACACGGCGAGACCGATGCCGCTGCCGCGGGCCTTGTGCTTCTCGCCCTTGAAGAACTTTTCCTTCACGTGCGGCAGCTCGTTTTCCGGGATGCCGGGCCCGTGGTCCCTGAATTGAATAGTAGCAGCTTCACTGTCCGAAAAAACGGACACTTCGATTGTCTTGCCGTCGCGCGCATATTTGGCGGCGTTGTCGAGGATGTTGAGAAACACCTGCTTGAGCCGCTCCGGGTCGCCGGGCACGAGCGGGATCTCCTCCTCGGGCGGGTTGTAGATGAGCTGCATCCCGTCCTGCCGCAGCAGCTCCTGATAGGTGAAGATGGTGTCCTCGAGCTCGCTCTCGATGTCGAGCAGCTCCATGCTCAGGTTGAAGCGGCCGTCCTGGATGCGGGTGAACTCCAGCAGCTCCTCGACGAGGCTCGTCAGGCGCGCGGCCTCCTTGGAGATGATGGCGATGCCGCGGCGGGAGTCGCCCTGGATGGCGGTGTCGAACATGAGCGTCTCGCTCCAGCCGGTGATGGCGGTCAGGGGCGTGCGCAGCTCGTGCGAGATCGACGAGATGAATTCCGACTGCATTTTTTCGCTGCGGCTGATCTCCTGCGACAGCTCGTTGATCGCGGTCGCGAGGCGGCCGAGCTCATCGTCGCGCTGCACCGGCAGCTCCGTACCGTAGCGCCCGCCGGCGATCGTGCGCGTGACCTCCGTGATCTGCTCGACCGGGCGCGACACGCGCCGGCGGAACCACAGCGCGCAGACCACGGCGCCGATGGCCGCCGCGAGGATGCCCAGCACGATGCCCAGCGCGGTGCTCACACGCCCGGCGCTCAGACCGATGGCGGCGCCGGCGGCGACGCACAGCGCCGCGTGCACGCACTGGCCGATGGCCATGCGCGAAAACAGGCCGCGGAAGGTGTTTTTCTGTTTGGGTTCGCCTGCTGGGGGGGTGGGGGTGACGTCCTGCATGGTCTCAGTAGCCCCACTTATAGCCGTAGCCCCAGACGGTCGTGATGTACTCGGGCTCGGTCGCGTCGTCCTCGATCTTGATGCGCAGGCGGCGGATGTTCACGTCGACGATCTTGACCTCGCCGTTGTAGTCCGCGCCCCAGACGGCGTGCAGGATCTCCTCACGCGAGAGTGCGCGGCCGGGATTTTCCATGAACAGCTTCATGATCGCAAACTCCGTCTGCGTCAGGCGGATGTGGTCGCTGTTTTTATCGAGCGTGCGCGAGCGCAGGTGCAGCACGAACGGTCCGCTCGAGAGCACGTCCTCAGTGTTCTCGCTGCCGCCGATGCGGCGGTAGAGCGCGTCCACGCGCGCAAGCAGCTCAGCGGGGGAGAAGGGCTTGGTGACATAGTCGTCCGCGCCCGTCATGAGACCGGTGATCTTGTCCATCTCCTGGCTCTTGGCGCTGAGCATGAGGATGCCCATCTTCGAGCCGGTCGCGCGGATGCGGCGGCAGACCTCAAAGCCGTCGATGTCCGGCAGCATCACGTCGAGCAGGGCGACGAGCGTGTCCGGATTCTGCTTGAGTTTTTCGAGTGCCTGCTCACCTGTGGCCGCCTCGATGGGCTCGTAACCGGACCGGCGCAGGTTGATGACGACGAAGCTGCGGATGCTGGGTTCGTCCTCAAGTACGAGAATTTTCTTCATGTAGTCCATATTCCTTTCCAAAGGCGGTGTGTGGGACGCCTTTGCGGTTTGTGGCGTCTGCTTTCCGGGAAAGCAGAGATGTGCAGAAATATTCATTTCAGTATATCACACTATTTACAATTGTGGTAGCAAAAAATTACGAATCGTGTTATTCTGTGACACAGGAAATGAGGTGGGTCATATGGAGCTTTTCTGGACGCAGATCACGGACGCGCAGCCGGCGTTCCCGGCGCGCTCAAAAGCGCACGGCAGCGCATGGGGCGTGTCGCTGCTGGCGTATGCGGTGCGCGCGGTCTGGGGCATCGACCTGCCGGAGACGGCGGAGCTGCCCGGCGGCAAGCCGTATTTCCCGGCGTGCCCGCAGCTGCACTTTTCCGTCAGCCACACGCGCACGGCGGCGCTCGTGGCCGTGTCGGCCGCGCCGGTTGGCGCGGATGTGGAGCAGCTGCGCCCGCTGCACCCGGCGATGGCGCGGCGGCTCGCGCAGGCGGACTGCGGCGACCTGCAGCCGTTCGAGCTCTGGACGCTGCGCGAGAGCTGGTTCAAGCTCACGGGCGCGGGCGACCTGCGCACGATCCCGTTCCGGCGTGCGGCCGGGGTGCTTGTCCCGCCGGAGGCGGGGGCGCTCTGCCGCGTGTATGACGGCATTCCCGGCTGCATGGCCGCCGTGTGCTCGCTTGCCGAGCGGCCGCCGGAGCGGCTGCAATTCGTGCCGCCGCGTGAGATTTGCACTTGAAATATGCACCCGGCTGTTGTATAATCAAACAGCCGAATTTGCCGGTGTGATGGAATTGGTAGACGTGCTTGACTCAAAATCAAGTGCCGCAAGGCGTGCCGGTTCGAGTCCGGCCACCGGCACCACGGCGTTAGAGCAAAGTCTGCTCCGCTCAAAATCCGGCAGCTCAAAATGAGCTGCCGGATTTTTCGTCTGCGCTCCCTTGCTCCTCCTTTAATTATTTACTATTATAGTGAGCATTCAAAACGAAATGGTAGTGATAAGCGCACAAAAGACAAACACCAAAAAGGAAATGCACGTAGGCAAAGGGATCAAGGCGGCGAAAAGAAAAAGCAAAAATCGGGATGGAAAAGCCAAAGATAGGAAAGTGGAAATATATGTGGAGGTGCTTTTGTGTTAGATGTTATTCGAAAATGCTTCGAGGATGGAAATGTTGCTAGTTTCTTTTGCAATCCGGACTATACGGACTTACATTTGACTGGATATGTTGCAAAGTATAGTACAGATGAAGTGCTGATAGCTCACATTTCTGTTCATGGGTATTATGATGGGTTCATTCTAAAGCCGGTAAAAGATATTTATAGAATTGATTATGCAGGAAATTATGAAACCAAAATTGATTGTCTGTATAAACAAAGAAAACAAGACCATCCAAATTTAGGGGGGATTGGCGATGGAGAAATAATGCCCTCGCTTTTTAGCTATGCAAAGGATAATTCGTTAATAATTTGCTTGGAATTTCAGGACAATCTTTTGCGCGGTTTTGTAAGCAATTATAATGATAATACCATTTGCATTAATATAATCGATGATTATGGCTGTGACGATGGCATATCTGTCATAAATCTTGAAGATATACTAACAGTTTCAGTGGATACAGACGATGAGCAGGATGCTTTGCTCTTGTATAAAGCAAATCAGACCAATTAACCAATTAATTTAGTTACTGGCGCATTATCTGCAATACCGGGTGGCGGTGCTTTGCTGGCAGTTGCAGATGTTGTTGGTTCTTCAGTAATTAAAGTCGGGGGGGGGATTCTCTGATGAATAAGCTAAAACTTCAGGCAGAGTATTTGTGCTGAGCGGGTTATCCAAGTCTATAAAAAATGTGTCGATTTACTTCTATGTTAGAGGAATTGTCCGATGAAACAATTTATTACCAACTATTGCATCCCGTGGACAGGAATCACTATCCTTTTCTTATCATCGATACGATCAATTCTAAATGACATTTTAATCGGAAGTCTCCCTGGACACTATGGGAAAGCAGATAAGAAAGCAATGTGCATTCGCGAGAAACTTTCTTTTTTTGAACGCCTGACGCAGAGGTACATTGGCCAATATGTGATTGAGAAATACAGAACTGGCTATCGCTTCTATATGTGCCTCAAGTGGGCGCTGGTAGTGTATTATCTGCTGGGTATCTTGGCGCTTTTTGTTTTTATGTCGATTGGAGAAACGCGCACAATGCTGCTGCTTTGGAAAATACTTATATGGACTGATGCGCTTATGGGACTGTTTTTCATTACGCGCTTCGACTTTAACCACAAAAGCAAGTATACGCGGAACAAATAGACCTATAGATAACAGAGAATCCGATAGTAAGTAGCGGGCGGTGCATCAGCACCGCCCGCGTTTTGTTTCCACGGCGGTGTCAGGCACATAAAAGACACAGACTGGACACAGGAACTTTTCAGATTCTTCAACATTCGCCCCGGCGCGGCGGATATACTAACTGGGTGAATGAATGAGGGAGGTCTTGCACCATGTGTACCGCAGCGACTTACTGCAACGGCGATTTTTATTTCGGCCGCAACCTTGACTACGAATTTTCCTACGGCGAGCACGTGACGATCATGCCGCGCAACTATCCCATCCGCCTGCACAGCGGCGCGCTCGACCGGCATTATGCCATGATCGGCATGGCGCATATCCAGGATGACTACCCGCTTTATTATGACGCGGTTAACGAGAAAGGGCTGTGCATCGCGGGGCTGAACTTTGTCGGCAACGCGGTGTATCCGCCGGTGACGCGGGGCGTGGCCTCGGTCGCGCAGTACGCGCTCATCCCGTGGCTGCTCGGCACGTGCGCAACGGTCGCCGAGGCGCGCAGTGCGCTCGCGCGCGTGGTCATCGACGGCACGCCCTTTGCTCCCGAGCTGCCGTGTGCGCAGCTGCACTGGCTCGTTGCTGACCGCAGCGGCTGCATCGCGGTCGAGTCCACGGCGGACGGCCTGCACGTCTATGACAACCCCGCCGGAGTGCTGACGAACAACCCGCCGTTTCCGCAGCAGCTGGCTGCGCTGCGCAATTATACTCGCCTGAGCGCCGAGCCAGCCGCCGGCAGATTTCTGCGGCGTGCCGGTCACGCTCGACAGCCGCGGCATGGGTGCGCTCGGTCTGCCGGGCGACCTGTCGTCGCCCTCGCGCTTTGTGCGCGCGGCGTTCGTGCGCGCCAACGCCGCGCGGCTCAGACGGAGGACGCGAGCGTCAGCCAGTTTTTCCACATCCTCACGAGCGTGGAGCAGCAGCGCGGCTGCTGCGAGCTGGACGACGGTCAGTTTGAGATCACGCTCTATTCCAGCTGCTGCAACGCCGACCAGGGCATTTATTACTACACGACCTATGACAACCGCCAGATCACCGGCGTGAAGCTCCACGCAGCCGACCTCGACAGCGCGCAGCTCACGGCGTATCCGCTCGTGGACACGCAGCAGATCCGCTGGGAAAACTGAAAAATGCAAGCAAGGAAAGACCGGGGCATCCGCTGGAATGCTCCGGTTTGCACGTTTCTGGTGTTTGCACCGCCGCCGGGCGGCGTGTATCATCAAGGCAGCTGCTTCAAGGAGGGGGGTTCTATGCGCCAGTATGTCATTGATGCGTTTACCGACCACGTCTTTGCCGGCAATCCGGCCGCCGTCTGCGTGATGGACCGATGGCTCGACGAGGCGAAGATGATGGCCATCACGATCGAAAACAAACTCTCCGAGACGGCGTTTGCCGTGCGCGAGGGGGAGAAATACCATCTGCGCTGGTTCACACCCGGCGGCGAGATCGACCTGTGCGGCCATGCCATGCTTGGCACCGCCTGCGCGATCATGACGTTTGTGGAGCCGGAGCACACGCAGATCACGTTCTCCACGCTCTCGGGCGACCTGACCGTCGTGCGCCGGGGCGTCCGGCCCCAATGATGAGATCACCCGCGAGCAGCTGGCGACCATGCTCTATGAGTACGCCAGGTACAAGGGCTATGATGTCGCGAAGGCGGCGGACCTGTCCGGCTTTGCGGATCAGGGCGGCATCAGCGCGTATGCGGTCGGACCGATGCAGTGGGCAGTCGCGCAGGAGCTGATCTTCGGCGTCGGCGGCAATGCCCTCGCACCGAAGGACACGGCCACGCGCGCACAGCTTGCCGCGGTGCTGCACCGCTTCTGCGAAGCGTTCGCCTGAGCGGACGGCGCAGACTTTCGTTCCCGGCACGGGGCACATCCATCCGGATGCGCCCCTGTTTTTGTGCTATGCGCAGGAAACCCTGCATTTTCCAGACGAATTTTTAAATATTTAAATTGACGCGGGGGCGGGAAGCTACTATAATGATAAATATTTTTGTAATATTTTAAGCGAATGCTTTTCTGTTTTCCCCGAAAGGATGTTTTTCATGGCAACCGTTTCCGCGCCGGTCAAGCGCGCGCGGCGGCTGCGCCCGGCCCCGCTGTGGCTAAGCCTGCTGCCGGCTTTTCTGGCGTATTTTTTTCTGGATTTTTCCCTGCGCCTGTTCTATGGCGCGATGAGCAACGTGTCGCTCTGGGCGTGGCAGCCGCTGGTGTTCACCCTGCTGTGGTCGGGCACGATGACGGCGATCGCTGCGCTGCTGCCGCGGACGGGGCGGCGCATCTTCCTGCTGGTCACGTTCGTGCCGTTTGCGCTGCTGACGATCACGCACTGCGTGCTCTATCAGCTGACGGGCACGTGCTTTTCCTTTGCCGATCTCGCTTATGCTGGCGACGGCGCGCGGTTTGTCAGCGCGTCCTACTTCTGTCTGAGGAAAGGCGAGTGGTTCAGTCTCGCCGTTTGCATGGCCATGATGCTCTGCGCCGTGATCTTCATGCCGAAGGCGCGCCCCGGCCGCCGCGGCCGGATCGTGGCCGCCGTGCTGGCGGTCGCGTGCGCGGCGGGCATCGTCGTTGTCCACAATGCGCTGGCGTACCGGGGCGATGATCAGAACCGCAGCGAGTACCTCTCCTGGGACAACGCAGAGAGCCACGACACGTTCCGCGACACCTATACGGACTTCAGCAATCCCAACCGCTGCCTGATGCTGACCGGCCTGTACCAGTACACCGTGCGCGGCGCGGCCGTGACGCTCTGGCCGCAGGACACGGCGACGGATCAGCGTATCGCGGAGCTGGATGACTACTATGCGTCCCATCCGAAGGCGGCGGCCGATACGCCCATGACCGGCGCGTTTGCGGGCAAGAACCTGATCTTCATCATGATGGAGTCCATGGACGACTGGCTCGTGACGCCGGAGTATATGCCCAACCTCTGGCGGATGGAGCAGGAGGGCCTGTATTTCCCGAATTACTACGCGCCGATGTTCCTCTCTGCCGGCACGTTCAACTCGGAGTTTACCGCGAATACCGGCATGATCGCGCCGGAGTATCAGGTGCGCAACTCGTATTACGCCGAGCATGCGTTGCCGTATTCGCTGGCGAACCTGTTTCGTGACGCGGGCTACTGCGCCCGGTCCTATCACGCGGCCAACCCGAACATTTATAACCGCGGACAGATCCATCTGAACTTCGGCTATGAGTCCTATAACGACTACGGCGATCTCGGCATGGACGACTATATGCTCGATTCGCAGCTCCTGCGCGGCTATGATCAGATCGTCTCGGACGAGCCGTTTTTCAGCTTCATCATCACGTATTCCGGCCACGGGCCGTACACTACGGAGCAGCAGAACATCTCGGAGCCCCATCTGGACCGTGCCCGCGCGGTGATCGACTACAGCACCGTGCCGTACACGACCGAGGCGCAGAAGGAGGAGTACACCCGCGCCGTGGCGCAGGCCATGGAGACGGACGCCTTTATCGGCGGTCTGCGTGAGCGGCTGGAGGCCGACGGTCACGCCGAGGATACGGTGCTCGTGCTGTTCACAGACCACTACTGCAAGTATTTTTCCGATACGGAGCTCATCGAGGCCATCAAGGGCACCAGCGATCACAACCTGCTCTCGAACGTGCCGTTCGTGATCTGGACGGAGGGCATCACGCCGCAGATCTCCGAAAAATACGTCAGCACGATGGACATCGCACCGACGATTGTGGACCTGTTCTCGCTGGATACCGACCTGCGCTATTATATCGGCAACGACATGTTCGGCCCGGACGGCGGCGTGGTCTACTTCCGCAACTACGCGTGGTATGACGGCAAGACCTATGACACCGGCAATGATGCCTCAAGCAACCCGGCCGTGCTGGCCATGCGCGAGCAGGCGCGCGAGCAGCTCGACGTCTCGCAGGATACGTTCCGCAGCGACTACTTTGCCTACCTGCAGAAGCGCAGCGGCGAGACCGAAGCAAAATAGCAGGCAAAAAAATCCCCCCGGATGCGCCGCATCCGGGGGGATCATTTTGCGATTTGTTATCCGTTCATGCCGGGGATCAGGTCAAGGATCGTCTTGGATTCCTTGACGGTGACGGTGCACGCGGCGGAGTGCGTTGTGCCGTCGGCCGCGGTGATCTGCAGGATCACAGACGTGGAGCCGACTGCGGCGGCCGTTGCGGTGACGGAGTAGATATCGTCCGTGCCGTTGCCGGTGCGCACCGGCTGGCCGAGCGAGACGACGCTTCCGTCAGCCGCGTAGACCTTCACGGTGTCCTGCAGGCTGTCGAGGTTCTGTCCGCGGACGTGGAAGGTGATCGTGCCGGTCTTTGTGCCGTTGAGGTCGAGCGTGGCGGAGTCGGTCTCGGCCTTGACGCTGTCCACGCGCGAGGGCGCCTTGACGGTGATCTGGCACGTGGCGGTGCAGCTGCCGGCGGAGGCCGTGATCGTCACGGAGCCGGCGCTCGTCGCGATGACGATGCCCTTTTTCACGGTGGCGATGTTCGGGTCGCTGCTGGCCCAGGAGACAAGCTCATCCGGGGCGTTTGCGGGCTGCATGGTCGCCTTGAGCGTGAGCGAATCGCCGATCTGCATCTCGGCCTTGTCCTGATCGAGCTTGAGGCTCTTGACCTCGATGGCGTCGTTCGTGACGGTAACGGTGCAGTCGGCCGAGCGTTTGCCGGCTTTGACGGTGATCTTGGCCTTGCCCTCGGTCACGCCGGTGACGACGCCGTCCTTCACGGTGGCGACGGCGGCGTTGCTGCTCGACCAGGTGAGTGTCTCGTCCGTCAGCTCCTGGCCGTTGGCGTCGAGCACGGTGGCCTTGAGCGTGAGGGTGTCCTGCGGGGCAATCTCGGCCGTCTCATGATCGAGCGTGACCGAACCGACGCCGGACTTGCCGCCCTGCAGCGCCATGACGAGGATGAGCGCGATGAGCGCTACGACGACGAGCGAGCCAAGGATGATGGCGACGGTTTTCTTTGCGTTGTGCGGCTTTTCGGCGTCCTCCGTCTCAACCGGAACGGCCTTGCGCTGTGCCTTCGGCTTCGAGCCGGGGAACGTGTCCGCGGCGGCGGCCTTGGGAGCCGGCGCCTCCCGGCGGACGGTCTGTGCCTGCTGCGGCTGGGCTGCTGCAGCGCGGCGCGCCACGGCGAGCAGCGCTGCGCGGAACTCCTCCACGGAGGCGTAGCGCTGGGCCGGATCGTCGGCGCAGGCGCGCATGACGACGTTCTTCAGCGCCTGGCTGCCGTGCAGCGGCTCGGGCAGCGGGTCGCCGCGCAGGCGCTGCTCGCGCGCGATCGCGAGGTCGGATGCCTCCACCGCCGTCGGCGGCAGCGGCACGAACGGGATGCGCCGCTCGTTGAGCGCCCAGTAGAGCACCATGCCCACGGAATAAAGGTCGCTCGCGGGCGAGACGGGCGCGCCGCACAGCACCTCGGGCGCCATGAAATCATTCGTATTATCGACGGCGGAAAACTGCGCCATGCCGAAATCGCCCAGCTTGTAGGTGACCTGCTCGTTGAAGTTGCCGCCGCCGACAAAGACGTTGCGGGGCTTGATGTCGCCGTGCACGATGCCGCGGCGATGGCAGGTCTCCAGCGCACTGCACAGCCCTGCGCCGAGCCGGATGATGTCCGCCTCGCCGTGCGGGTGGTTGCGCAGATAATCCGGCAGGGACGGCAGCAGCTCCGTGCGCACATAGATGTCCCAGCCGCGGCCGTCCGCGTGCGCGCGGATGACGTGATCCTCACACCGCAGCAGGTTCGGATCATCGCTGATGGCGTCGACCGCCATGAGCTGCCGCGCGATCGTCTCCACCTGGCGGTGGAGCAGGGCAGTCACTTCCTCCGGGGTGCGCCCCTCGGCGACCAGTGTGTCAAAGTCCTCCGGTGCGGCCGGAATCGACAGCACCTTGAGCGCCGCGTGATCCACCATGCCGAAGCCGTCGTCGCGTGCGATCTCATACACCGTCCCGTAGGAGTCGCTGCCGAGCGTGCGCACGGGCTTCCAATTTTGATAGTCCAGATTGCGGAATCGTTCTTCCATGTGCGATCTGCACCGCCTTCCATATCAGGGTAAAAATCTGTTTATAAAACCATCCTATATTATACTGAATCCGACGGCAATCTGCAAGAGGCGCGTGCAGGGAAAATGGCCGTATTTTCTCTCCGGATGGGAAAAAGGCGGAATTATGTACCTTTTTCTACCCAAACACCGGATATCCATGCCAATTTTGCAAAGAGAACCTTGACTTTTGTTTAGGATTTGACTATGATAAAACAGGAAACAAGGGATACAGTTGGTTCCGCCACAAACTGAAAGGGGATTTATCACGATGATTGACGCGATTGTTTATTCTTCGCTCTCCGGCTCCTGTGAGGAGTATGCCCAGCGCATGTCGGCCGCGCTGCATATTCCGTTCTTTACGGAGCAGTCGCACATCTGCCCGACCGGCCGCAAGGTGGTCTACATCGGCTGGTTGCTGGCTGGCAAAGTCGTTGGTCTGGACAAGGCCAAGGAGCGCTACAACGTGGTCGGCGTGGTTTCGGTCGGCATGGGCGATCCGGCTGTCAACCCGGCAGAGGTCTGCCGCAAGAAGAACGGCCTCGGCTCCGATATTGCGGTGTTCCCGCTGCAGGGCCGCTTTGACCTCAAGCGTCTGCCGCTGCCGTACCGCCTGATCATGAAGGTGAAGATCAAGGACATTGCCAAGCGCCTGAACGCGAAGGCTGCCAAGACCACGCTCACGCCCGCTGAGCAGGCCTGCCTGACCATGGCGACGCTCGGCCACGGCGAGCCCGCCACGTGGGACGGCATCAAAGATGCCATCGACTGGGTCGAGGCCAACAGCTTCCACTCCAAGTTCCCGGAGCCGAAGGTCTGCTGAGCACCATATCCTAACCCTATGCGTTCCGCCGGACGGGAATGTCCGGCGGAACTTTTTTGCACGCAAAAAGCCGCTGCCCGGCCGGGCAGCGGCTTTTTCTTATTTTTTCTTCTTTTTGTTTTTCTGCCCGGCGAGCGCCGCGTCGGACGGGCCGGTCTCGGTCTTGGTTTCGCCGCCGCCGATGTGGTCGACGATCAGGATCACGGCGCCGAGCAGCACCGGCACGAGATAGCCGATGAACATGGCAGCGCTGCTGGTCATGTCGCCGCGGATGATGCCCACGACCACGCTGATGACGCCGAGAATGACGAGGAAAATACCCATGAACTTCGTTCTGGACATGGTGAAGCCTCCTTCTCCAATTGAATTTCGGGGCGCTTTACAGCGCGCAGTACTGCATGAGGATGGTCGCCACCTGAGCGCGGCTGGCGTTGTCCTGCGGCAGCAGGTAGAACTTGCCCGCGTTTTCGCTGCCGCTGATGATCTTCTGCGCGACGGCCCACTTCATGTCGTCCAGGGCCCAGTCAGACACGCTGGCACTGTCGGCAAAGCCGGTCAACTCGGCGGCTGCCTCCGTCTTGTCGGGTGAAAATTTTGCGGTGTAGCGGCTGAAGATGGCCACGATCTGCTCACGCGTGATGTTCTCCTGCGGGGCAAACGTCGTCTCGCTCATGCCGGCGACGATGCCGTTCTGGTAGGCCCAGAGGACAGCCTCAGTGTACCACGTATCCGCCTCGACATCCGTGAACGGCATCTTGCCGCTCACGCTCGGGCTGCCGGCCAGACGGTGGAGCACCGCGACGAGCATAGCGCGCGTCATCGGCACGTCGGGGCCGAACGCCGTGTCGGACGTGCCGACCATGAGGCCCTTGCCGTAGGCGTAGAGCACGGCGTCATAGTACCACGCGCCGGCCGTCACATCCGTGAACGGGGATTTGGGCAGCTTGCTCATGTCGAGCGTGAACTCGACCGTGAGCGACACGGCATTGCTGCCGGTGGCGTAGGTGTAGCTCGGCTTTTCGACGGCGGCGCTGTAGCGTGCGATGCCGGTCTCCTTGTCGTATGCCGCACCCTTGACTGCGGTGATGTTGCCGATGTGCTCCTTGCCGACAATCTGGCTGAGGTCGAACAGTCCAACGCCGTTTTCCGTGTCGCTGAGCGTGTAGCTGCCGGTCAGCTTCTGCACGTGGCCGGTGTCGGTCTCGGCGTCCTTGATGGGCAGGCCGGTCAGGTCGAGCGTGGCGAGCCGGTTGCCGCCGCAGTAGATCTCGCTCAGGTGTGTGTTTTTCGACACGTCAAGCGCGGTGAGCTCGTTGCTTTCGCAGTTGAGCGCCACGAGCTGCGTGAAGTGCTCGATGCCGGTCAGATCGGCGATGCCGAGGTTGCTGCAGTTGAGCTCCGACACATGGCGCAGCTCGAGCGTCGAGAGCTGGCCGTTGCCGTTGACATCGGCCGTTTCGGCGAGCAGAGTGCGGAAGGCCGCGTCCGGGAACGCCTTTTCATCGAGCGTGACGCCGCTCGTCAGGCCCTGCATCTCAAAGTACACGGTCATGGCCGGCAGGCCCTTGCGCCCGGTGTCGTAGCTGTAGGCGAAATAGTCCGGCGTCTTGGCGTACACGGCGGCGCCGGTCTGCTTGTCATAGTTTGCGTCGAGCACGCGCGTGATGCTGCCGAGGTTATCCTTGCCGACGATGACGTCGAAGTACACGGTGCACTGCTCCTTGTCCACGACGGCACCGGTCTGCTCCGGCAGATACTGCGGGCTGAGGATCGGATTTTCGGTCTTGCCGTCGCCCTGCGCGGTGGCGTTGAGGGCGGTGCAGCCGAGAGGTCAAGCGCGGCGAGCGCGTTGTCGCTGCAGTCGAGCGATTCGAGCGCGGTGCAGCCCGTGAGGTCGAGCTTCGTCAGGGCGTTGAGGCTGCACGTGAGCACCTTGAGCTCCTTGTGCCCGCTCAGGTCGAGCGCTGTCAGGCGGTTGGCGCTGCACTCGAGCGTGGTCAGCTTCTCGGAACCGGACACGTCGAGCGCCGTGAGCGCGTTATACGAGCACGCGACGGTTTTCAGCGCGCTGCAGCCCGTGAGGTCGAGCGCCGTGAGCGCGCAGCTCGAGGCGTCAAGCTGCGTGAGCGCGCTGCAGCCGGCGAGCTTCAGGCTCTGCAGCTTGCCGCAGCCGGACACGTCGAGCTTTTCGAGCTTGGTCATGCCGCTCAGGTCGAGCGTTGCGATCTGGTTGTTGCACGCAATCAGTTCGTGCAGATTCGTGAAGTGCTCGATACCGGTCATGTCGGCGACCTTTGTGATCTTCATTTCAAACAGGTCGATGCACTGCACGGCCTCGCACTCGGCCGCCGAGAGCTTGTTGTCCTTGTTCGTGTCGCAGTAGTCGGTCACGTACGTGCGCAGCGCCTGATCCGGGAAGTGCTCGGCATCGACCGGGATCTCGCCCGCTGCCATCGCCGGAACGCCCAGTGCCAGCAGCATCATGACCGCTAGCAGCAGACACAGCGTCTTTTTGAGATGTTTCATCGCGGTTCCTCCTGTAAAAAATCCAAAAAACGTGGTATTTGTCATTGCCTTCATTGTATCAGGTCTGCTGCCCCGGGTCAATCTCCAGTTGCGGCGCTGTTGTTTCCTACGCGCCGCGCGTGCACGGCGTGCTCGGTCACGAGCAGCATGGCGGCCATGCCGAGGTAACCGTAGACCGGGTAGACAGTGCCGATCAGATCGCCGAAGCCAAACAGACTTCCGGCAAAGGCGGCGGCCGTGAGCACGAGCAGCACGAGCGTGCGGTGGGCCGCCAGCCATGCGGATTTCTGCCCGGCGTACGTCAACACGGCCACGAGCGAGGACACGCTCGTGCCGAACATGCCGAAAAAGAGCAGCACGGCGTACACGACGCCGGCCGCACCGAGCCGGCACGCGAGGTCGAGCATGGGCAGGGGCGCCGCGATGCTCTCCGGGCTCGTCGCCAGTGCGCACAGCACGCCGAGCGCGACCGCAAGCAGCAGCGCGCAGCCGAGCAGCGTGCCCCAGCCGGCGGTGCCGGGTTTCTTCAGGTGGCGCGTCAGCGGGGCGAGAATACCCACGGTGGCAAAGAAGTTGTAGGCCGCATAGTTCACGGCGCTCGTGACCCAGCTGCCGAGCATGGGGTTCGTGCTCCCGCCGGCGAAGGCTGCGGCGGTCAGCCCGGTGCGCTGCAGCCGGATGCCCGCGATGATGAGCGCCGCGACGATCATGCACGGTACGGCAACGGTGAACACCGTCACCATGCCGCCGACACCGAAATATGCCGCCGCCGCGATGAGCACGCACACGAGCGCCGACCCGAGCCACACCGGCAGACCGAGCATCTGGCTGCCGAGCGCGCCGATGCCGGCCGCCATGATGCACACGACGCCGAACAGCAGCGCCGCCGTCAGCACGCCGACAAGTGTGCGCAGCCACGGAATGTCCGCGCGCACGATCAGCGCGTCCATCGCCTCGATGCCGGTGCGTGCGCTCAGCCGCAGCAGCAGCACACCCGTGCCGCCGAGCAGCACGACCGCGAGCGCGAGCCCAAAAAGCCCCCGCGCGCCGAACGCGCCGAAATACTGCCACAGTTCCTGTCCGGACACATACCCCGCGCCGAGAAAGCACCCGGCAAACGTCAGCGCCAGGCGCAGCGTGCCGATCTTCTGCTGCATGATGATCTCCTCCCGTCCAAACTGCCAAGATAGCAAGCAGTATACCATATTCTGCGCGGGAAGCCAAGATGGCCGCGCGGCAAATTGACAAATTGTGACCCGCGGCCTATAATGGCACAGACCCGTTTGGAAATATGGAGGGAATCAACTTATGAACCAACCCTGTCTGGTCATCATGGCCGCCGGTATGGGCAGCCGCTTCGGAGGCCCGAAGCAGACGACGCCCGTGGATGAGTACGGCCATTTTCTGCTGCACTATTCGCTCTTTGACGCCTACCGCGCGGGCTTCCGCAAGGTCGTGTTCGTCGTCAAGGAGGAGACCGCCGAGGAGTTTCGTGAGAGCGTCGGCCCGGCCGTGGCTGCGGCGTTTGACGTGCGCTATGCCTATCAGAAGCTCGATACACTGCCGGAGGGCTACACCGTGCCCGACGGCCGCACGAAGCCGTGGGGCACCGCTCACGCCGTGCTGTGTGCCGCGCCCGAGATCGACGGGCCGTTTGCCGTCATCAATTCCGACGACTATTACGGCATCGAGGCCTACCGCCTGCTGTATGATTTTCTCTGGCTGTGCCGCGCCCCGAGCGGTCGTATGCCATGGTGGGCTTCCGTCTGCGCAACACCGTCACGGCAAACGGCAGCGTGTCGCGCGGTGTCTGCACGGAGCGCGGCGGTATGCTCGAGAGCATCACGGAGCGCACACACATCGAGCAGCGCGGTGCGGACGCTGCCTACACCGAGGACGGCGAGCATTTCATCGACCTGCCGGGCGATACGACGGTGTCCATGAATTTCTGGGGCTTTTCGCCGCTGTACCTGCGCGAGCTTGCGCAGCGCTTCCCGGCGTTTCTGGATGAGAACCTGCCGCGCAACCCGCTCAAGTGCGAGTACTTCGTGCCGTCGATCGTCGACGCGCAGCTGCACGCCGGCACGGCGGACGTGACTATGCTGCACACGGATGACGCGTGGCACGGTGTGACGTATCACGACGACCTGCCGGATGTGGTCGCGGCGCTGCGCGCACTGCGCGATGCGGGCAAGTATCCGGACAACATCTGGTGAGCGCGTCCCAACGAGGACCGCTTCGCTGGGTCCTCGTTGGCAGAGATTGCAGCTCGCTGCAGCGCACGTTTGCGAGCCGAGCGGTATTTTCTCCGCCGTACATGCCGCCGGAGAAAATGATTGGACTTTCTTTGCGTCCGCGGACGCAAACTCTGCGAGGCCCTTTTGACGATGTGGCACGCCCGCGGGGGACTTCCCCGCGGGCGTGTTTTTTGGTATACTGTTTTTATTCTTGCATTTTGACGAGGTGCTTATGAAGCAACTGGTTTTGGGAATTCTGGCGCACGTGGACGCCGGGAAGACGACGCTGTCCGAGGCGCTGCTCTACCGCACGGGCGCGATCCGCGATCTCGGCCGCGTCGACCATAAAAACGCGCACATGGACACGCACGCGCTCGAGCGTGCGCGCGGCATCACGATCTTTCTCGCGGCAGGCGCGCATGACGCTCGGCGACACGGCGGTCACACTGCTCGACACACCGGGGCACGTGGACTTTTCCGCCGAGATGGAGCGCACGCTGCAGGTGCTCGATTATGCGGTGCTCGTCATCAGCGGCACGGACGGCGTGCAGGCGCACACGCAGACACTCTGGCAGCTGCTGCGGCGCTACCGTGTGCCGGTGTTCGTGTTCGTGACGAAGATGGATCTGCCGGGTGCGGAGCGTGCGGCGCTGATGGACGACCTGCGCGCGCACCTGAGCGGCGCGTGTGTGGACTTCACAGACCCCGATCCGGAGCAGATCGCCCTGTGCGATGAGGCGGCGCTCGAGCAGTATCTCGACACCGGCGCGCTGCCGGACGAGACCGTGCGCACGCTCATCCGCGGGCGAAAGCTCTTCCCGTGTCTGTTCGGCTCGGGCCTGAAGCTCACGGGCGTGGACGCTTTCCTCGCGGCGCTTGAACGTTACGCGGCGCCGCCGGAGTACCCGGCGGAATTCGGCGCGCGGGTCTATAAGATCATGCGCGACGCGCAGGGCAATCGTCTCACGTGTCTGAAGGTGACGGGCGGGCAGCTGCGCGTGCGCACCCCGCTGACGTATTTTCCGCGCGGCGCGGACACGCCCGTGCAGGAGAAGGTGAATGCCATCCGGCTCTATTCCGGCGAGAAGTTCGAGTCCGCAGAGACCGTCCCCGCCGGCGGCGTGTGCGCCGTGCAGGGACTCACGCAGACATATCCGGGGCAGGGGCTCGGCAGCGCGGCTGCGTCCATGCCGCCGTCGCTCGAGCCGGTGCTGACCTACCGCATCGGCCTGCCGCCGGATGTGGATGCGCGCGCGTTTTTGCCGCGCCTGCGCGAGCTTGAGGAGGAAGACCCGCAGCTGCACATCGTCTGGGACGAGGCGCTGCGCGAGATCCATGTCCAGCTCATGGGCACGGTGCAGATCGAGGTGCTCAAAAGCCTCATCCGCGAGCGGTTCGACGTGGACGTGCAGGTCGATTCCGGCCGCATCCTGTATCAGGAGACGATCGCGGCGCCGGTCGAGGGCGTGGGACATTTCGAGCCGCTGCGCCACTATGCCGAGGTGCACCTGCTGCTCGAGCCCGCCGAGCGCGGCACGGGGCTGACGTTTGATACCTCCTGCAGCGAGGACGTGCTCGACCGGAACTGGCAGCGCCTGATCCTCACGCATCTGGCCGAAAAGTGCCACCGCGGCGTGCTCACCGGCGCGCCGCTGACGGATGTAAAGATCACGCTGCTCGCCGGGCGCGCGCACGTCAAGCACACGGAGGGCGGCGATTTCCGGCAGGCGACGTGGCGCGCCGTGCGGCAGGGGCTCATGCAGGCCGAGAGCGTTCTGCTCGAGCCGTATTATGCCTTTCGCATTGAGGTGCCGGCCGAGCAGATCGGCCGCGCGATCAGCGATGTGCGCCTCATGTGCGGCACGTTTTCCTCACCCGAGACGCACGGCGACATGGCCGTGCTCACGGGCCGCGCGCCGGTGAGCACGATGCGCGATTATCCCGCCGAGGTCGCGGCGTACACGCGCGGGCGCGGACGCATCTCGTGTACCGTCGCGGGCTACGATACCTGCCACAACGCGCAGGAGGTCATCGCAGAGAGCGGTTACGAGCCCACGCGCGATCTCGACAATACGCCCGACAGCGTCTTTTGCGCCCACGGTGCGGGCACGGTCATCCCGTGGGACCGTGTGCGTGAGTATATGCATCTCGACACCGGCTTCGGCAAGACGGAGACGGAGACGCCCCCGCCCGCGCCGCGGATGTTCCGCCGCCGGTTTGATCTCGACGACCGCGAGCTCGAGCAGATTCTGCAGCGCGAGTTCGGTCCGATCCGCCGCGCGCAGTATGCAGCCCCCGCGCGCAACGCCGCGCCCGGCGCGGACGAGACAGAGCGCGCCGAGCTGTTCCACCCCCGGCGCGAGCGCGTGATCGTCGACGGCTACAACGTCATCTTCGCGTGGGACGAGCTGCGTGCCCTTGCCGACAGCGGTCATATCGACGCTGCGCGCGAGCGGCTCATGGACGCGCTGAGCAACTACGCCGCCTTCACGCGCCGCGAGGTCGTGGTCGTGTTCGACGGCTACCGCGTCCCAGGCGGTCAGGGCGAGAAGTTCGACCGCAGCGGTCTGCACGTGGTCTTTACGCGGCAGGGCGAGACGGCGGATGCCTATATGGAAAAGCTCGCCGACGAGATCGGAAAAAACGACTCCGTGCGCGTCGTCACGTCCGACGCGCTCATCCAGCTCACGGCGCTGCGCGCGGGCGTACTGCGCATGAGCGCGCGCGAGTTCCGGCAGGAGCTGGCGCAGGTGGCGCAGCAGCTCGAGGCCGCCATCCGCGACATCAACGGGAGGTGAGGGCAATGGAGGAAGATCTTCTGCGGCGTGCAGCCGATCTGGCCGAGCGCTGCGAGCGCACGGCTTCGGTCACGTCCACGGCGTTTCTGACACCGGCGGAGCAGTATGCGCTCACGAACTGGGCGCGTCACCGTGACTGCACGCTCGTGCTGCACGGCGGCGCGGAGGGGTGCGAGCGGCAGGTGGCGTTTTTCCTGCCGTTTTACCTCACACCGGCGGACTTTGACCCTGCGGAGCATCTGCGCGCGGTGCAGTTTTCGGCGCCCTTCGCCGCGCCCGGCCACCGGGACTATCTCGGCGCGATCCTTGGCCTCGGCATCCGGCGCGAGTGGGTCGGCGACATTCTCGTGCAGGCGCACGGCGCGTTCGTGTTCTGCCTGCCGAGCGTGGAGCCGGAGCTGCGCACACTCGAACAGGTCGGCCGCACGGGCGTGAAGGCGGCGGCAGTGCCGCTGTCTGCCGTGCCCTTGCCGGAGCGCAAGGTGCGCCCCGTGACGTTCACGGTGCAGTCGGCACGGCTGGATGCCGTCGTGAGCGGGATGTTTCGCCTCTCGCGCACGAGCGCCGCGGCGCAGATCCGCGCGGGCGCGGTGCACCTGAACTATGCCGAGTGCCTGCGTCCGGATGCGCCGGTCGCACCGGGCGACGTGCTGTCGCTGCGCGGTGCGGGCAAGGGCGCGGTCACGGAGGTCGGCGGCCAGTCGCGCAAGGGACGGCAGTTCGTCACGGCGGAGCTGTGGCAGTGAACCTGCTTTTCAGATAAACAAATTGCCCGTGCCGGGAACACCGGTCCGGACAATGCAGAAAAAAATCTCCGGAGGGAAACTCCGGAGATTTTTTATAGATGCTGTGTTTTACTCAGCGGTCTTGTCGTCAGCAGCAGGAGCGGCGGCCGGCTCATCGACCGGAACTGCCACGGGAGCGGCAGCAGCGGCGGCCTGATCGGCAACGGCCTTCTGCGAACGCTTGTAAGCGCCGGAGACGACACACGCGATGATCGCAAACAGGATCGCAACGATGGCCAGAATGACGATCGCGACGAACTGGGTGTGACCCGTGAACTCGTAGGTATAAGCACCGGCTTCGCCGTAGCGGCAGGCGAACGTGTAGCCGGTGTAGCCGGTGAGCATACCGATGATGTTGCCGGCACGGCGATGACGGCGGAGATGATGCCGCAGACGGAGGCGGTCACGATCTTGCCCTTGCTGATGCGGATCACGGACAGGATGCCGAACAGGCCGGCGATGAGGCCGAGCACGGACGCGATGAGCATCGCGGCGACGACGCCGAGTCTGCTCATGACTTCCTTCGTGACGGCAGCGGTCTGGTAGACCTCGATGTAGTCCTTACCGGCCTGACCAACGGCGCGGCAGTTTTCGAGGTTCAGGTACTGGCAGCCGTTGACGACACGGACCTCACCGTTGTCGTCGAGCTCCCAGATGGAGAAGTTGTCGCCGTAGCGCTCTTTGAGGATGTCGGCAACGCTCGGGCACATTTTCTTGTCGCCCTTGCCCTCGTTGTTCATGTAAGCGGGCTGGGTGAGCAGGAGCTCACAGCCGGCAGCGACCTGTGCGCAGCCGTCCTCGAAGGTGTTGAGCTGCTTCTTGCCGTCGGCGAGCTGGTTGCCGCCGGCCGCGAGATCGTTTTCGCCCTGCGCGAGCTGCTTCTCAGCGTCTCTGAGCTGAGCCTCGCCTGCGGCGATGGCCTTCTCGGCCTCGGCCAGCTGGACCAGACCGTCTTCGTACTGCTTGAGCTGGGCCTTGCCGTCCGCGACCATCTGCTGGATATAAGCCGGCAGGTCGGTCACGTCGTCCGGAATGGCCAGACCCTGCTTGGCCGCGATCGGACGCACGACGGAGACGAACCACGCCTGCGCGTTCGAGAAGCCGGCGAGGTTTGCGATGGTGCCGTCGCGGAACTCGACATACTGGTTAACATAGGGCATCAGAGGCTCGATCTTGGCGAGGGTGGCCTTGCCTTCATTGTAAGCCTGGGTGTTGTCGGCAATCTGCTTCTTGCCGGCGGCGTAGGCAGCTTTGCCTTCCTCGAGCTGCTTCTTGCCGGCGTAGTAGGCGGCGTAGCCTGCGGAGAGCTGAGTCTTGCCTTCGGAGTAGGCGATCAGGCCGGCGGTGTAGGTGTCCACGCCGGCGAGGTACGTGCCCTCGGCCTCCTGCAGCTGGTCAAGACCGTCGTTGAGCGTCTCGATCGCTTCCAGACCCTCTTCGGCGTCCTTTTCCTTGTACTCTTTGACATTCATGATGTCGCTGAAGCTGCTCACTCCGGCGAACAGGCCGAAGATACTCGCAGCGATCAGGCAGACGCTGATGATGGTGAGTAATACTTTTTTCATATCGTTCCTCCACTCATTTAAGCATTTTTCAGTCTAATACCGAACGCTTGACCTAAACTATATCTTAAATTTCACAAAATCGCAAGAGAAACCGGTCAAATCTTTTTCCGGCGTAAAAAAATTGTCTTTTTGCAACAAATGTGAAAGGAATTGTTGTGCAGATTTTCCGTTTTCTACTTCTCGAATTGGGCGGATTCTTGCTGCTGGTTCAACATATTCGCCCGGGTGTGAAAACTTGTCTCGCAACGCACAAAGCGTGAAAAAACTCCGCGATCCGGGCGGGATCGTGGAGTAAAAACGATCTTTTGTTACAAAACGCCGAGGTGCTCGAGCAGGATCTTTGTGCCGAGCAGGATGAGGATCACGCCGCCGGCGAACTCGGCCTTGCGCTTGTAGCGCAGGCCGACCACGCTGCCGAGCCGGATACCGGCCGCGGAAAAGGCGAAGGTGATCGTGCCAATGAGCGCCACGGCGGGCACGATGCGCGTGCCGGGCAGGAACGCGAACGTGATGCCGACGGCGAGCGCGTCGATGCTTGTCGCGACGGCGAGCAGGAGCATGGTCTTGCATGCGAGCGAGGCATCGAGCTGATCTTCGTCCTTCGAGAGCGCCTCGCGGATCATGTTGCCGCCGATGATGCCCAGCAGCACGAATGCGATCCAGTGATCGACGGAGGTGACGAAGCGCTCAAACTGCGTGCCGAGCAGATAGCCCAGCAGCGGCATGAGCGCCTGAAAACCGCCGAACCATGCCCCCGCGATGCAGCATTCCTTCCACGACACGCGCTGCAACGCCAGCCCCTTGCAGACGGAAACGGCGAACGCATCCATCGACAGACCGACTGCCAGCACGACCAGTTCCCAAAACCCCATATCTTCACGTCCCTTTTCCCGCAGATTCCCTATACTATAAAGGGGAGGACAGGAAAATACAAGAAAAACCTGCACCCGGGATACAGAAAAACCGGCGTCCGGATGCTCCGGACGCCGGCTGGCAGCTTCGCTTCAGCAGGGTTCGATGAGGATGACATTGCTCATCAGGTCCACTTTCTTGAGTTTGCCGGGGATGACCTTGCGGATCCCCATCAGGTCGGTCAGCGTGACGTTCTCGCCGTCGGCAGAGACGTTGCACACGCGCGAGCAGACGAGGTTTTCCTTGCCGTCCCGGATCTCATATGCATCAGAAAGACACATGGTGTTCGCTCCTTTTTACCCGTTAGTTCTGCTTGGCAAGCTCGAGGGCTTTTTCGAGCTTGCTGTTGCCGTGGTCATATTCATGCAGCGCCTCAGCCAGCGCCGCGGCCGCCTCGGTCTTGCCGGCATCCTCGAGCGCATGGCAGATGTCGTGCAGCTCATCGGCATGGTGGCGGTTGTGGTCGAGCATATAGGTCAGCAGCGCCAGCACCTCTTCGTGGCTCATCGGCTTGCCGCCGGTGTGCTCATGGCTGTGCGGGTGGCAGTGATGTGCATGATCGTGATCGTGTTCATGTTCGTGCATGGGAAACACTCCTTTCTAAGTGGGGCAGGGCCGCCGTGTGGTAAAATCACCCTGCTCTGAATGGATTATTAAAAGTTTATCATATCCTCTTGTAAGAATCAACAATTTTTTGCCCCGGAATGTGATAAAAGACTTGTAAATTGTGCGCAAATATGTTAATCTGTTGACGTGATAACGGAAGCTATCCTTGCGTTTTCGGACGGAATGCTTTGAAGTGTTACATAAGGGTGGTACGCTTCGGAGAACCGCACGTTTCGGCCGGAATCAACAGCGACTGCTTCCCATGTCCGTGACCACCATGGGGGAACGCCCCCGGCGAGCCCAATCAAACGAAAACCATAAAAAAGGGAAGAAGAGGTGTAACATTTGAAGGATTTAAAGCATCTGATCTACTTTGAGAACCTTCTTGACAGCGCCAACAACGAGCTCGTGCAGCAGGCCAAGGATGAGGGTATGCACCCCATCGCTTACACTTGCTATCACATGCCCGAAGTGGTCCTCAACGTAGACAACTGTTTCTCGGTCAGACTTCGTGCGCCGAAGACAGGTTCATTCGACATCGCATCCTACTACATGTCCAACTACACCTGCGAGTACTGCAGAGCACTCGTGGAGCGTGCGATCGAGGGCGGCTATAACTTCCTCGACGCCATCGCTGGTGTGGACGCCTGCGCGGAGATGAACCGCTGCATGGAGAACATCGAGCTGGTCGCTGCCCCCGACATGCCCAACAAGAAGATGTTCGTTACCCACTGCGACATCCCGTACAAAGTCAAGGACTACACCCTCAAGCACTACGTCACGCAGATCCGCAACCGCTTCCTGAACGTTCTGGCCGAGACCTACGGCGTTGATACGTCCGACGAGGCGCTGCGCAAGGCTGTTGCCGAGCACAATGAGGTCTGCAAGATCATCACCGAGATCGGCAACATGCGCAAGCTCGAGAATCCGCCCATCACCGGTTATGAGTTCCATGTCCTCAACCTGGTTACTTACTGCTGCCCGAAGAGCAAGATCCTCCCGTACCTGAAGGAAACGCTGGCAGAGATCAAGAAGAGAAAAGTCGACGCCAAGCCGTGGTATCGCTGCCGTGTGGCCCTCATCGGTTCCGAGATCGATGACCTCGACATGACCCGCATGGTCGAAGACGCCGGCGCGATGATCGTTGCCGACCGTTTCTGCTTCGGCAGCACCCCGGGCCGTGAAGTCATCGAGCTCAACGACACGGACGACGTCCTCACGCAGATCTGCGCCCACTACCTGAAGACCACTCAGTGCCCGCGTTACATGAGCCAGGAGAAGATCCAGGAGCGCCGCGACACGATCAACCGTCTCGCCACCGAGAACGGTGCCGAAGGCATCATCTACGAATCCATGAAGTTCTGCGATTTCTGGGCATTCGAGCGCGCACTGGCAAGCCATATCATGAACGAAGAGTATGGCTGGCCGGTCCTGTCCATCGATCGCCCGTACATGGCTCGCTCCTCCGGTCAGCTCCGCACGAGACTGCAGGCCTTTGTCGAGAGCCTTGAGATCAAGCAGATTCATAAGGCTGCGAAGGAGGACAAATAAATGCTGAAAAGTAACATTGCATGGATGAAGAAAAATGTCCCCTCCGACCTGAAGGTCTGGAAGGGCATGATCCAGGATATCGACTGGTCCCAGGTCGCAGCGAAGACCAAGCTGAGCCTCCAGCGCGATAAGGACCGCATCACGGCCGAGTTCAAGGAATTCGCCGCCATGGACACCAGCGCCAAGATCGATTGGCTCATGAACGGCGACCGTCACCTCGGTTATCTGTACAAGAAAGACGCCATCGCGTTTGCCCGCCGTGAGTGGAAGGGCCTCAAGAGCGTCGGCTACGACTTTGTCGGCTGGCTGAAGATCTGGGGCGGCATGCTCAACATGGTCATGAAGGATCCCATGTCCATTATGCTGGCCGTGTTCGAGTACCACTGGTTCGCTTCCTACCTAGCCACCCCGGCTGTGGTCGACCGCAGCGTGTTCGGCCGCCGCGGCAAGCTGCTGCAGGCTGACTTTGATATGTGGGTCGCCATTACCCACTGGGCCGAGGATCTGATCGCCAACCTCATCATGGCGGACGCGAAGATCGGCGGCAACCAGAAGATCAACAAGCGCATCATCATGTTCGACGAAATGACGATGGCGCAGATGATGGCCGGCTTCCCGAACCTGCTCGGCATCCCGTACCAGATGATCCCGGTCTTCATGGTCTCCGAAATGGACCAGCTGACCCTCATCCCGTACATCGACGCCATCGAGAGCTACGGCCTCCCGTCCGATACCTGCCCGCTGCCGACGGCTGAGTGCGGCTGCGCGGTCAAGGACGAGTACCCGATGTGCGGCCAGGGCTTCATCGCCTCCTCCATGCCGTGCGACGGTTCCGTCATGGCGACGTCCTTCCAGGATCGCCGCTTCAGTAAGTTCATGCCGAGCTACCCGCTGTGCATGCCCGTCCGTTACGACGACGAGGACACCACCGAGATGGCGGCTGCCGACATGAAGGACTGCATCCACTGGGTCGAGGGCCTCACCGGTGAGACCTGGAACTGGGACACTTACTTCGCCACCATGGAGAAGATGAACGAGTGCACCAGACTCGAGATGGAGAAGTGGGAGATCAACAAGACCCATTATCCGCAGCTGGTCGGTTCCTCCTTCGAGCTGTTCCGTAAGTGGAACTACGAGATGGACGGCGGCCTGTTCCCCGAAGGTCTGAAGACGCAGCGCAAGATCTGCAAGACCATGATGGAGACCTACGAGAAGAAGCTGCCCGCTTACGTCGGTGGCTATGAGAAGTACCGTGCGCTCATCTGGAGCTGCCCGGCCCACTTCTACGCCAACTTCTCCAACTGGCTGGCCAACTGCTGGGGCATCTACGCGCTGACCGAGATGGAAGCGCTGAACATGACCAAGATGCTCAACACCACCGACAAGGAAGAGGCCATCAACGACCTCTGCCGTCTGTACGAGCGCATGGTCATGCGCCGCCACACCAACGGCGGCCACGATCACGTTCTGGGCGAGCTGTGGAGACAGTGCGAGAACTTCAACGCGAACGTCGTCATTATGTATCAGCACGTCTGCTGCAAGACGATGGCCGGCCTGCAGGGCCTGTTCGACGATCAGGCTCGTGAGCTCGGTATCCACCTGATCTGGGTCGAGCACGACCTGATGGATCCGCGTACCGTTTCCCGTAAGGACATGCGCGGCCGTGTGAACAACTACATGGTCAACGTCATGCACGCGGAGCCGGTCGACCCGACGCTCATCGACATCGATGACGAGGTCACCTGGTAATTCGGATCATTTGAACGTATATCGGACATAAAAAAACATTCAGGAGGAAGTAAATACTATGAAATACTTTGGCGGATGCGACGTAGGTTCCACCTACACGAAGGCAGTTATTCTTGATGAGAACGGCAAAATGTGCGCCGACACGACGATCCGCAGCAAGATCAACGCGGAGCAGTCCGCGATCGCTGCCATGCAGGAAGTCTGCGATAAGGTCGGCCTGAAGGACTCCAAGGAGCTCGCTTACCTGATCGGCACCGGCTACGGCCGCAATAAGGTCCCGTTCGCCGACGAGAACATCTCCGAGATCTCCTGCCACGCCATGGGCGTGCACGTCACGAATCCGGAAGTCCGCGCCATCATCGATATCGGCGGCCAGGACGTGAAGGGCATCAGCATCGACACCGACGGCACGGTCAAGAGCTTCGCGATGAACGATAAGTGCTCCGCCGGTACCGGCCGCTTCTTCGAGGCCATGGCCCGCTCCTTCGAGATGAGCCTGCCGGAGTTCTCGAACCTGTCCCTGACGGCGAAGAACGTTATCCCGATCACGGCGCAGTGCACCGTTTTCGCTGAGTCCGAAGTCATCACCCTCGTGGGCGAAGGCAAGCCGACTGACGAGATCGCTGCCGGCATCGAGATGGCTGTTGCCAAGCGCTGCTTCGTCATGGCCAAGAAGGCCGGTGCCACCGACAGCATCACGCTGACGGGCGGCTGCGCGAAGAACGCTGGCCTGAAGCAGGCCATCGAGCACGTGCTGAAGTTCAAAGTCGTTGAGCTGAAGACCGACCCGCAGCTGATGGGCGCTCTGGGCGCTGCCGAGTACGCTCGTCAGAAGGGTCTCGCCAAGAAGTAAGGAGACGATTACATGAAACTGTTGAAGAAGCTTCTCACCATCCTGCTGGCTACCTCCGGCGCTCTGTTCACCGTGTACCAGTTCAATCTGGATATGAAGCTCGTTGGCTGGCTGTACAATGTCCTCCATGAGTTCCATACCCGCAAACCGGTTACGACCGAGTTCTAAGGAAATCCCGCAAGCGGCCGCTGAGCGATCAGCGGCCGCTTTTTTCTGCGCCTGCGCTATGCGCAGGCAGCAAAAAAGCGAAATATTCCATTCGAGGCGGGCGCTTCGCCCCCTCGAGCCCCCCCGCTGCTCAGAAATTTTCCACGGGAGCGGGCGTCTGTTGGAAGTGACCGCCGATCATCGACGCCCTTTCGGTTTGCGCCATGCGCAGGAAAAAGCAAACGATCCCATTGAGGCGGGAATTTTTACCCCCAGTAGCCGGAGATGCCGTCCGGCGCATGCGCCTTGCTCGGCGGGATGGCATCGTTTTTCCGGTTACCGTGCGGGGTACTGCGGTCGCGCGCCGCCGCGCGCTGGTCGTGCCCGGTCGGCACCGGCGCGGGTTTGCGCCCGCCGCGTTTGTCGTCTTTCATCTTCGTACCTCCTTGTCAGGCCAGTCCAAAGACGGCCAGAATCAGCCCGTAGATCACGCTTGCGCTGATGCCGTAGACGATCACCGGCCCTGCGATCGTGAAGATCTTCACCGCCGTGCCCGTGACGAGCCCTTCGGTCTTGAATTCCAGCGCCGGCGATACGACGGCGTTGGCAAAGCCCGTGATCGGCACCAGCGACCCCAGCTCCGGCAAAGCGCGCCAGATCGTCGTAAACGCCGAGCCCCGTCAGCAGCGCGCCGAGAAACACCAGCGTGATCGAGCACCACGTCGCCGCCACGGTCGCCGATGCGCCCCAGTGTTCATACAGATTCACCAGCGCCTGGCCGACCACGCAGATCGCGCCGCCGACCAGCCCCGCGCGCAGCAGATCGCCCCAGATGGGCGAGCGCGGCGAGAGCGAGTCGACAAAGGCCGCATATTCGTCGCTGCTCATGCGCATTGTTCTCATCTCCTGCGCACAGTATGGCCGCGCGCGCGCAAAACTATGCAAAAACAAGCGCCCCCGCGCGCAATGCGCGGAGACGCTTGTTGTCAATTTGAAAATAGCCTTTTGCATTTTATCGGCGAAGCGGCTGGTGTCGGGATACCGGATGATCTGCGCCGGATCGCCGACCGCGACTGTGGCGCCAGGCGTGTTCTTCGTCACGATCTATCGTGCCTCTGTCCCTCCGCATTGGTTCTGCTGCCCGCCGCGGGTACTTTATTTTAAAATGTTGATTCCCTCAAGCGTCAGCAGCTTCCGCTTGATCTCCAGCCCGCCGGCATAGCCGGTGAGCGTGCCGTTCGCACCGATGACGCGGTGGCAGGGGATGATGATCGGAATCGGATTGCGGTGGTTGGCCATGCCGACGGCACGGCTGGCGTTCGGGCTGCCGATGGCGGCGGCGATCGCGCCATAGGTGCGCGTCTCGCCGTAGGGGATCGTGCGCAGCGCCGCCCAGACCCGCTGCTGAAACGCGGTGCCGTGCGGGGCGAGCGGCAGGTCGAATGTCCGCCGCGTGCCCGCAAAGTATTCCTGCAGCTGCGCCTCGGCCGCGTCAAGCAGGGGCGAGGCATCCTGCGCGCCGCCCGCGCCGAAGCGGATGGCGGTGATGGCGGCTTCGTCCGCCTGCAGCGTCAGCGCGCCGATGGGCGTCTCGATCGTGCGCGTGCTCACGCCTCGATCACCAGATTTTCCACGCCGGACTTTTCAAACTCATCCATGTATTCGTCCATGCGCGCGTTGAGCTCGGTCAGATCGGCGGGCTCGCCGTCGAGACAGCCAAGATCGCGCCGCGCGAGCTCCTCGGCCAGAATGTCGAAAAACACGGCGTCCTCATAGTCGGCGATGGCCTCATGGATGCCGCCGTTTTCGTATGCCTGCGAGGGGAAGATATGCCCCTGCCAGCGGGAGATGAGCGCGCTCATGCCGTTTCTGGCGCACAGCGCAAAGATCTTCTCCTGCAAAATATCATAGTCCTCAAACCGGTCTTTCTCGCGCGTGGAGTTGAGGATCCAGTTGCCGATATAGACGAGATCCAGCAGTCGCCGGAACTCCTTGTCGGTGAGCTCAATGTTCATCCGGTCATCCCTCCCGACGGGAGCAGCGCCCCCGAAAAATGGCTTGCATCCGCAGCGGTCGGCGGCGGATGCGCTTATGCTACCATTATAGCAAACGGTGACGGGAAATTCTACACCATTTTTCTGTTGCGAAGTTGGACAAAACAGTATATAGTAATAGAATCGCACAATTATGCAAAGGAGGCGGCGTATGCGGGTCGTTATCACGATCGAGGGCGCTCAGGCGGATGTTCTGGAGCAGGAGCCGGATGAACTGGTGCAGTTTTCGACCGACGGGGAATATACCTGCGTCGACGGCTGCGGCATGCTCACCTATCCCGAGAGCGAGCTGACCGGCATGGCCGGTACGCTCACCACCATCACCTTTACGCCGTCAAACGCCGTGCTCAAGCGCACCGGCACCGTCACGAGCCGGATGGTCTTTGCCCCCGGCACGCGCAACACGTTTTTGTACCAGACGCCGTACGGCACGAGCACGGTCGGGCTGGAGACGCAGCGCTACCGCTCCACACTGGGCGAGCACGGCGGGGTGCTGGATTTGTTGTATGTCGTGGATTTTGACCACGCCTGCGCCAACCGCAACCGGCTCAGGATCACCGTCAGAGAACAATAAAGATTATAGAATAGAGGGTAACTGATTATGGCCAATCGAATCGAACAGGCACGCGCCGCTGTGGATGCGTGCATCCGGGAAGCATATCTGCGTGCCGTTGCCGCGGGCGAACTGCCCGAGGGCGCGGAGATCCGCGGCGGCGTTGAGCAGCCGAAGGACACCGCCAACGGCGACTTTGCCGCAAACCATGCCATGGCATCGGCCAAGACCATGCACATGGCGCCGCGCAAGATCGCCGAGGCGCTCATCGCGCACATGGAGCTCGGCGGCTCATGGTTTTCCGGCGTTGAGGCGGCAGGCCCGGGCTTTTCTGAACTTCCGCCTGTCCGACAAGTGGTATCAGGACGTGCTGACTGCGGTCGAGGGCTCCGGCGCGGACTACGGCCGCGTGGACGACGGTCACGGGGAGAAGGTCATGGTGGAGTTCGTGTCCGCCAACCCCACCGGCCCCATGACGATCGGCAACGCGCGCGGCGGCGTGCTCGGCGACGCGCTCGCGTCCGTGCTCGAGCGCGCGGGCTACAATGTCTGGCGTGAGTTCTATGTCAACGACGCCGGCAATCAGGTCGACCTGTTCGGCAAGTCCATCGAGGCGCGCTACCTCCAGCTCATCGAGGGTGAGGACGCGGTCGAATTCCCGGACAACGGCTACCACGGCGACGACATCAAGGCGCTCGCCCGGCTCATCTACGAGCGCGACGGCGACAAGTACCTCACCGTGCCGAGCGCCGAGCGCTGCGCGGCGTTCGTGGCCTTCGGTCTGCCGTACAACATCGCGCGCATGCAGCGCGATCTTGAGCGCTACCGCATCCACTTTGACCAGTGGTTCCTCGAGAGCAGCCTGCATAGCTCCGGCTACGTGGCCGAGACTGTGCAGCTGCTCACGGATGCCGGCCTGACGTATGAAAAGGACGGCGCGCTCTGGCTGCGCAACACCGACCTCGGCGCCGATAAGGACGAGGTCTTGCGCCGCTCGAACGGCTTTTATACCTACTATGCGGTCGACATCGCCTATCACCGCAACAAGTTCATCGAGCGCGGCTTTGACCGCGTCATCGATGTCTGGGGCGCTGACCATCACGGCCACGCCATCCGCTTTGCCGCGACCATGCGCGCGCCCGCGCTCGGCCTTGAGGGACGCAAGCTCGATTTCCTCATCATGCAGATGGTGCGCCTCATGCGCGGCGACGAGATCGTCAAGGTCTCCAAGCGCACGGGCAAGGCGCTCTCGCTCGCCGACCTCATGGACGAGATCGGCGTAGACGCCTGCCGCTTCTTCTTCAACGCCAAGCCGGACACGCACCTCGAGTTCGACCTCGACCTCGCCGTGCGGCAGGACAGCGAAAACCCCGTCTACTACGTCCAGTATGCGCACGCGCGCATCTGCACGCTGCTGGCTGCCATGGCGGAGGCCGGCTGCGCCGTGCCTGCCGCGGCGGATGTGGATGCGGCTCTGCTCACAACACCGCAGGAGCGCGAGCTCATCAAGCAGCTCGCCATGCTCCCGGAGGAGATCCACCTCGCTGCGCGCGATTACGATCCCAGCCGCATCAACCGCTATGTGACGGAGCTGGCCGCGCGTTTCCACCGCTTCTACAATGTCTGCCGCATCAAGGACGCAGAGCCCCTCGTGCGCGACGCCCGCCTGAAGCTGGCCGACGCGACGCGCTGCGTGCTTGAGATCGGTCTGGGCATCATCGGCGTGACTGCACCGGAAAAAATGTGATCGGGATTTTGAACATGCAATGCCCTCCCACCGCACACGCGGGGAGGGCGTTTTTTTCTGCCGTCCGGAAACGGCAACAGCGTGCCGCCGGAGAGTGGCGACACGTTGTTGTCGAGAGAGCAAAATAAGAAGAGAAAAGAAAAGAAATCGGAAGAACGTTGAGTTAATTTATTAACTAACGTGATTATTTTATAACACATTCCGTCGGCGTTGTAAAGCGAAAAATGCGAATTTTTGCAAAATAGGCGTTTTGTCAAAAAAATATCAGTCGAGAAAGGCACTTTTGTGCAATTTGTCGGCGGCGCTATGTACCCCAGATCCAGCGCACGAGCGCGGCGGCGACGAGAAAGCCGGTCACGTCGGCGGCGATGGCGGCGGGGATCGCCCAGCGGCTGTGCCGCACGCCGCATGCGCCGAAATAGACCGCCAGCACGTAGAACGTCGTCTCGGTTGAGCCGAGCATGACGGCGGCGGTGCGCCCGATGCGGGAATCGCGCCGTAGGTCTGGATGATGTCGCTTGCGGCGGCCAGCGCACCGCTGCCGCTGATCGGCCGCACGAGCAGCAGCATCGCTGTCTCGGGCGGGATGCCGAGCCGCGCCAGTATGGGCGCACACAGCCGCGTGAGCGCCTCGAGCGCGCCGGATGCGCGCAGCATGCTCACGGCGGTCAGCAGCGCCACCAGCGCGGGGAAGATGCGCATGACGGTTTTCAGCCCGTCGCGCGCGCCGTCAGTCAGCGCGGAGAACACGTCCGTCCCCGTCAGCACGCCGCAGAGCCCCACACCGGCCAGCAGCGCCGGGACGGTCAGCGCCAGCACATCGCTCACCGCCATATGCGCGCCAGTCCTTTCCCGGTCAGAAGCCCCGCCGTGACCGAGCAGAGTGAGCTCACCCATACGGCGGGCAGAATGTCGAACGGTACGGCAGCGCCCGCCGCCTCGCGCACGGCGGCGATCGTGACCGGCAGCAGCTGGATCGAGGCTGTGTTGAGCACCACAAGCAGGCACAGCTCGTCGCTGGCGGTGTCGCCGCGCAGCTCACGCGCCATTGCCTGGGCCGCGCGCACACCGGCCGGTGTCGCTGCGTTGCCGAGCCCGAGCAGATTCGCGCTCACGTTCATACTCAGCGCATCGAGCGCCTGCACATCGCGCGCGGCGTGCGGGAACAGCCGCCGCAGCACAGGCCGCAGCAGCCGCGACAGTCCGCCTGCGATGCCGCAGCGCCGCATGAGCTCCATCACGCCCGACCACAGGCAGATCATACCGCCCACCGTCAGGCAGAACGTCACCGCCTGCTGTACACCCTGCGCCGCTGCCGCGCCGACGGCCGCGCTCTGCCCGGCCGCCGCGCCGAAGATCAGCGAAATGCACACCATGCCTACCCAGATCCAGGTCAATGCCATGAAAAACCCCCGTCCTTTCCCCATCATGCTGCGATTTTCGATGCCGTTTGTTGAAAAAATCCTGCGTATTTTCGCCGCGCACCGGTATTTCGGCAGCGGCAATGCCCTGAAAAACCGGGATATATGTGGGCTTTCTGCTGTGGGCGCCGCGTCGGAGCGCACATTGCTATCTGGTTGTTCTTGTACTTAAAATTCTTTAAGTTTTCGGTGATTATTCACAAAACATATTATGCGCAAGGGAACCAAAATATGCAAATGGTAGAAAAACGCAATTCACTGGACAAGTTCGCGCGAATTTGTTGACATTTTGTCAACGCTTGGTATAATGCAGTGTTGAAATGAATGATTATTGAATCCTTCTTCATTTATCCCATTCGTATTGGAGGCACATTACTATGAAATCTACCGGTATTGTTAGAAAAGTAGACGAGCTCGGCCGCATCGTGCTTCCCATCGAGCTGAGAAGAACGCTCGGCATCGAGGAGAAGGACCGCATCGAGATCTTTGTGGATGGTGAGTCCATCATCCTGCGCAAGTATCAGGCGGCCTGCATCTTCTGCGACAACGCGAAGGACATCATCAACTACAAGGGCAAGAACATCTGCCCCGACTGCATCCGCGCCATGAACGAGAAGCTCTGAGCGGAGCAAAAAAGTCCCCTGACTGCTGGTCAGGGGACTTTTTTTATCGTTGGCGTTCAGGCGTTGAGCGCCATCTGGTACAGCTCGTTTTTGCCGAAGCCGGTGTCGGCTGCGGCGAGCTTGCACGCCTCCTTGAGCGCGCGGCCCTCGCTGCGGTAGCGCGCCACGATCTCGAGCGCCTGCTCGGCCGTGACCTCGGGCTCCGAGCGCTCGGGTGCGCCGCGCAGCACGAGCACGAATTCGCCCTTCGGCGCATTTTCGGTGAAGTATGCCACCGCGCCGTCGAGCGTCGTGCGCAGCGTCTGCTCGTGCAGCTTTGTCAGCTCGCGCGCGAGCGTGATCTCCCGCTCGCCGCCGAACGTATCGCGCAGGTCGCTGAGCGTGCGCAGCAGCTTGTGCGGCGCTTCGTAGAAGAGCATGGTGCGCGTTTCATTGCGCAGGCGATCGAGGTGCTCGCGGCGGGTCTTGCCGCTCACGGCGAGAAAGCCCTCGAAGCAAAACTGCTGCGTCGGCAAGCCGGACACGGCCAGCGCGGCGATGGCCGCGCAGGGGCCGGGGATGACCTGCACGTCGATGCCCTGCTCGGCGCACTGGCGCACGATGTCCTCGCCGGGGTCGGAGATGGCGGGCATGCCGGCGTCGGTCACAAGCGCGCACGTCTCGCCCGCGAGCAGCCGCGCGACGATCTTCTCGCCGCTGGCGTACTTGTTGTGCTCGTAGTAGCTCACGCACGGCTTTCTGATCTCAAAGTGGTTGAGTAGCTTTGCGGTCACGCGCGTGTCCTCGGCGGCGATGAAGTCGGCGCGGCGCAGCGTCTCCAGCGCGCGCACGGACAGGTCGCCGAGGTTGCCGATCGGCGTGCCGACCAGATACAGTGTTCCGCTCATGGTTGCGTCCTCCTGTGATAAATTCTGCGGATCTCTTCCGAGTCCGTGCCGTCCGGTGCGCACAGGGTCAGCGGCGGCGATCCGGTGAGCCCCGGCTTTCCGCCGCGGCGCGCCTCGACCAGTACGAGGTTGGGTGCAGCGTCGGCCTTGTATGCCACGGTGCGCAGGCGCTTGGGCTCGAGCCCTGCGGCCGTGAGCGTGCACAGCAGCTCGCTGAGCCGCTCCGGCCGGTGTACGAGCGCGGCCGAGCCGCCCCAGCGCGTGAGATAGGCCATGGCGGCGCAGATGTCCTGCATGGTGCAGGTGCGCTCGTCGCGCGCGTGTGCCCGCATCGGGTCGGGCGAGGTGTAGCCGCTGCCGGCGGCGAAATACGGCGGGTTTGCAACGACAAGGTCGAAGCTCCCGGCGGGAGCAGCGTGCGGTGCGCGCGCAGGTCGGCGCAGAGGATCTGCGCCCGGTCGCTCAGACCGTTTGCGGTGAGGTTGTCGCGCGAGAGCTGTGCCGCGTCCGGCTGCAGCTCAATGCCGACGGCAGCCGCCTGCTCCAGTGCGCGTGCAGCAGCAGCACTGTCAGCACGCCCGCGCCGCAGCCGAGGTCGGCAATGCGCCGTGCGCGGCGCTGCGCCGCAAAATCGGCCAGCAGCACGCTGTCCGTGCCGAGGGCAAACCCCGCGCCGGAGCGCACAAAGCGCGGTCCGCCGGGCCACAGGTCGTCGTATTGTGCGCAGGGGGGCATGGCACACGCTCCTTCCGCTGAATATCGTTTGAAATAGATAGAGGCGATATGCCTGGAGCATATCGCCTCATCCGTTTGCGTTGTTCTCGGTCGAATCAGTCGACGGAGATCGCGCCCACCGGGCAGTTGGCAGCGCAGGTGCCGCACTCCATGCAGCTGTCCGCGTTGATGACGTACTTGCCGTTGCCCTCGGAAATTGCCTCAGCCGGGCAGTTGGCGGCGCAGGTGCCGCACATGACGCAATCATCGCTGATAACAAAAGCCATTGTAATTACCTCCTATGTTTTTGACCAGACTTCTCTTCCTCTGGCATGCAGTCATTGTAGCACAAATATCTGAAAAATCAACTGTCATTTTCGAAATTCGGAAAAGCGTGTTGATTAAAAAACAGGAAGGGGTGGAAATAATAAAAATCAGCTTCCCGGATTCGGCAGTTTCCTTGTGCCGTCCGGGCGATAATAGAGGCGTATGACCGGCGAAGGAGGCAAACGATCTATGCGCGGCAGCGAAAGGTTTACACAGCGGGCATCCACGGCGATCCGCAAGGCGCACGATGCGGCGGCGGGAATGGGGCACAGTTATGTTGGCACGGAGCATATCCTGCTCGGAATCATCCGGGAGGGAGAGGGGCTCGGCGCGCGCATTCTGGCGGACAACGCGCTTACCGATTCCGTGCTCACGCGCATGGTCACGGAGACGGTCGGGCGCGGCGTGCCCGGCACGCCCGAGCAGGGACTCAGCCCCCGCGCGCGGCACGTCATCGAGCTGGCCGCCGAGGATTCCAACCGCCTCGGTCACTGCTATGTCGGCACGGAGCACTTGCTCATGGGCATCCTCCGCGAGGCGGACAGCGCCGGGGCGCGTATCCTTGTGGCGGCGGGCGGCGACCTCAACAAGATCTATACGGACATCATGGACGTGTTTGGCCGCCCGGAGTATAAGCCCCGGCCGCAGCAGGGCGCGCCGCGCGCACAGCCGCGCCGCGCTGCCGAGACGAAAACGCTCGACCAGTACGGGCGCGACCTCACGGAGCTTGCCGCCGGCGGGAAGATGGACCCGGTCATCGGCCGCGACCGCGAGATCGAGCGCGCCATCCAGATCCTCTCGCGCCGCAGCAAGAATAACCCCGTGCTCATCGGTGAGCCCGGCGTCGGCAAGACGGCGGTGGCCGAGGGGCTGGCGCAGCGCATCTCGGACGGCAACGTGCCCGAGGACCTGCAAAAGAAACGTATCGTGAGCGTGGACCTGACGGCCATGCTCGCGGGTACGAAGTACCGTGGCGATTTTGAAGAGCGCGTCAAGTGCGTCCTGCACGAGGTGCAGCGCGCGGGCAACGTCATTTTGTTCATTGACGAGCTGCACACGATCGTCGGCGCGGGCTCGGCCGAGGGCGCCATCGATGCGGCGAACATCCTCAAGCCCGCGCTCGGGCGCGACGAGCTGCAGATCATCGGCGCGACGACGCTCGAGGAGTACCGCAAGTATATCGAAAAGGACGCGGCGCTCGAGCGGCGCTTTCAGCCTGTGCGCGTTGCCGAGCCCACGCCCGAGCAGAGCCTGCTGATCCTGCGCGGTCTGCGCGAGCGGCTCGAGGCGCACCACCGCCTGCACATCACGGACGACGCGCTGCGCAAGGCCATCACGCTCTCCGTGCGCTATATCGGCGACCGCTGGCTGCCGGATAAGGCCATCGACCTTGTCGACGAGGCGGCCTCGCGCGTGCGCATGCAGGCGCTGGCGCAGCCGGAGCGGGTGCACGCGCTGGAGATGCAGCTGACGAATACGACCGCGGACATGGAGAGCGCCGTACGCGCGCAGGACTTCGAGCGCGCGGCCCGGCTGCACGACCGCGAGCAGAAGCTGCGCACGGAGCTCGAGCAGCTGCGCAGCCGTTGGGAGCAGACACACGCGGGCCCCGTGCGCGCCGTGACGGGTGAGGATGTGGCCGAGATCGTCTCGCTCTGGACGGGCATCCCGGTCGCGGGCATCACCTCGAGCGAGAGTAAGCAGCTGCTGCAGATGGAGACGTCGCTGCGGCGCCGCGTCGTCGGGCAGGAGGAGGCCGTGCACGCGGTCTCGAACGCGATCCGCCGCAGCCGCGTCGGCCTCGGCGACCCGAACCGGCCGATCGGCAGCTTCCTGTTTCTCGGCCCGACCGGCGTCGGCAAGACGGAGCTCTGCCGCGCGCTGGCCGAGGCGCTCTTCGGCGATGAGAAGGCGCTCATCCGCGTGGACATGTCGGAATATATGGAGCGGCACAGCGTCTCGCGGCTCATCGGTTCGCCCCCGGGCTATATCGGCCACGAGGAGGGCGGCCAGCTCACGGAAAAGGTGCGCCGCAAGCCGTATTCCGTCGTGCTCTTCGACGAGATCGAAAAGGCGCACGAGGATGTGTTCAACCTCCTGCTGCAGGTCATGGAGGACGGCCAGCTCACGGATTCGCTCGGGCGGAAGGTGAACTTCCGCAACGCGGTCGTTGTCATGACCTCGAACGTCGGCGCGAAGGCCATCACGGACAGCCGCCGCAGCCTCGGCTTCACGCAGCAGACGGGCGAGGGCGCCGGGCGCACGGACGCCGAGATCCGCAGCATGGTCATGTCCGACCTGAAAAAGACGTTCCGGCCGGAGTTTCTCAACCGCGTCGACGACATCATCGTCTTTCACAAGCTCACGCGCGCCAACATCCGCCAGATCGCGCAAAAGCTCCTCGGCACGGTCAACACGCGCATGGAGCGCGCGGGCGTGGAGCTGCAGGTGCCGGACGCAGCGCTCGACGCGCTCTCGGCGACGGGGTATGACCCCGTGTACGGTGCGCGGCCGCTGCGCCGGGCCATCCAGAGTACGATCGCCGATCAGGCGGCGGGCATGCTGCTCGACGGCACGCTCCAACAGGGCGATGTCGTGACGGCGGAGGTGCGCGACGGAAAAATTGTTTTGACGAAAACGCGCGAACGTGGTACGATAACGTCCTGAATGCAATCTGGACGGAGGCGTACCCCAACATGGCACAGAATACCCAGGAGGAAAACAAGGCAATTTATCTCGATCCGTTTCGCTACAATCAATTTGAGGGCTTCAATTCGCACAATCACGTCGTTGTCACCGAGGTCGGTGAAGGCACCAGCGTCGTGGAGGTCGAAATGACGCAGGACGGCATGAACCCGCTCAATATGGCCCATGGCGGCCTGATCTTCACGCTCTGCGATGTGGCGACCGGCGTCGCCGTGCGCACCGGCGGGCGCATCACCGTGACGCTTGACAGCAGTATTCACTTCCTGCGCGCGGCCAAGGATACGCCAAAGCTCGTGGCGCATGGCCGTGTCGTCAAGGAAGGCCGCACGACCGGCCTTGCTGTGGCGGAGGTGTTCAATGCCGAGGGCGTGCTGCTGGCCACCGCGGATGTGACGGTCTATTATGTGGACGAAAACACGTGCACGGATGCCACGATGCAGAAGTAAACGCACGATAAACAAAGAAATGAGACGTTCAAAGAACGTCTCTTTTTTTGCGTCTACCCCTCCGCGCGGATGAGCGTCGTGCCGGGGTAGTAGTGCGCGAGAATGTCGGCATACCCGCTGCCGCGCAGGGCCATGACGTTCGCACCGTACTGGCTCATGCCGACGCCGTGGCCGCTGCCCGTGACGGTGAAGGTGAACGTCCCGCTGCCGTATGCGACGGAAAACGCCGCCGAGCGCAGGGAAAAGAGCGCGCGTACCTGCGCGCCCGTGAGCGTCTCGGAGCCGACGGGGATGCACGCCACACGGCCGCTGTCATCGAGCACTGGCGTGCCGAACCATGTGCCCGGGTCGTCGCCGAGCACGCAGTCCGGATAGCGGTCGCGCACGGCTGTGCGCACGGCGTCGGCCGCGATCTCGGCCGTCGAGACGTAGTTCGGCACGTCCTGCGCCGTCTCGGGGGAGGATACGCTCACGAGATACGGCGCGTCGCCGCTCCAGAGCGCGGCGCTGCTCTCGGTCGCCCCGGCGGACGAGGCGTGGAACACCGCGCGGATGAGCTGTCCGCCGTAGGTGAGATACTGCCCGTCCGTGTCGGTCACGGCCTGGCGGATGCGCGCCATGTTGCGCGCGTAGTCTGCACCCCATTGTTCGCGCAGCGCGGCGTCGTCCTTGCGCGCGCAGCAGCAGGTGTATTGGTCGCAGACGCCGGCCTCCGGGTGGTTGGCAGCCCCGCCGCGCACGCGCTGGAGGATATACGTGCGCGCTGCGACTGCCTGCGCCCGCAGCGCCTCGGGCGCGAAGGATGCGGGCATCTCGGCAGCTACAACGCCGGGCAGCCAGTCGGCCATCGTCGTCTCGACGAGCGCGCCGCCGCTGAGCGCCGTGATGGCCGTTTCGCTGTCGGGTGCGACGGCGGCTGACGCCGTCACGGACGGGAGGGGCTGCGCCGCGGGCTCTTCGGCCGGACTGAGCGTGACCACGAGCCACGGGATCACGAGCGAGAGCACCACGAGCAGCAGCGACAGCAGGAAAACTTTGCGCACGCGCGCCGCCTCCTTTCTGCCCTGCGGGGGCGTTTTGCGCCTTGACGCAGGGGGAAAATCAGTATAAAATAAGTCTATTCAATATGTATTGGGACAGGTAGTTTGTTATGCGCAAAAATGCTTGGGTAATCTGCTGCTGCACGGCTGTGCTGGCAGCGTTCGGGACCTTTTTCCGCTGGCTGCAGGATCAGGTCTGTTTTGAAGCTGAGACCGGCCTCGCCGTGCGCGGCAGCATCTGGCCGTATGCCGTCGCGCTGATGATCGTCATCGCCGCGGTCGTGCTGGCCGTGGTCTGCTTCCGGATGAAAAACCAGCCGCACACCAGCTTTCCGGATTCGCTTCCGGCGGCCTTTGTCGCGGCGCCGCGCGTGCGCACCATCGGCGGCGTCGTGCTCGGCGCGCTGCTGGCGGTCGGCGGCGCCTGGCTGATGATCAGCTCCGGCACGCTCTCGTCGCCCGGGCTGCAGCGGGTGCTGGCTGCGCTCACGATCGTGACGGGGGCGGCGTTTATCTGGCAGATGCTCTCGATCGGGGACGGGGAGACGACCTCCGGCACCGTCGTGTGTGCGTCCATGCCGATCGTACTGCTCGCGTTCTGGCTGATCGTGAGCTATAAGGTCAACATCATCAACCCCACCGTCTCCGCCTATGCGGTCGAGATCCTGGCGCTGTGCGCCGCGCTCATCGCGTTTTATGAGCTTGCCGGCTTTGCCTACGGCCGCCCGAAGGCGATCCGGAGCATTTTCTGGAGCCAGTTTGCGGCCTTTTTGTGCATCACGGCACTGCCGGATGACCGCACCGGCGGGCAGCAGCTCATGCTGGCGGCCATCGCGGGCATGCTGCTGTTCCAGTCCTATCTGACCGCATCCAACATCCGCCCGGCCGTGTCCGGGCCGGTCGGCGGCGCGCAATAAGCTGTGAAAAGCCCGCATGGCGCTGCCATGCGGGTTTTCCCATATAGAGACCGGCACCTGCCGGAGAGGAGAAACGTCTATGAACAACATCTTAGCCCAGCTCAACAGCGTACCCATGTATGCGATCTGCGGCGGCATCATCGCATTCGTTGCGGTGGTGTGCGTCATTTTCCTCGTGCGCTCTTACCGCGCGGGGCTTGCCATCGGCATTGACCCCGCGCGCATGAAGCGCGCCATCACGTCGAGCGCCACGTTCTCGGTCCTGCCGAGCGTGGGCATCCTGCTCGGCGTTATCGCCCTGTCCGGCAGCCTCGGCACGCCGTGGCCGTGGCTGCGCCTGTCTGTCATCGGTGCGCTGCACTATGAGACGCAGGTCGCCCAGGCCGCGGCCGAGCAGGTCGGCATGCACGCCCTGTCCGCCGCCGAGATGACGCCGCAGGGCTTCACGACGATCGCCCTGCTCATGAGTATCTGCATCATGTGGGGCATGATCCTGTCGATCTTCTTCAACAAGCGCTACCTCAAGCGCCTCGGCAACGACGGGGCCAGGTCCGCCTCCGGCGTCGGCTTTGGCGACAGCGCCATGACGGCCATGTTCATCGGCCTTGTGTGCGCGTACATCGGCAGCTACATCGGCGCGTTCGTGTCCGGCGAGGGACTGTTCACCTGCACCGGCGACTGGACGCCGCTGGTCGTCGTGGCCGTGTCGGCGGCGGTGATGGCGCTGTTCGTGTATCTGGCGGAGAAAAAGAATATGGCATGGCTCGAGAGCTTTTCCATCGCCGGCAGTATGCTCATCGGCATGGCGGCGGCCGTGCTCGTGCGGCTGTAAGGAGGGGACATCATGAACGAAACCGAACGCAAAGCATATCTCGAACAGTTCAACCGCCGGACGCACGTCCTCGGTCGCATCGTGAGCGCGATCACGCTCGTGCTGCTCGTCGGCGCGCCGTTTCTCATCGGCACGTTCCTCGGCGCCATGCCCGATATGGGCGCTGTGGCCAAGGGCTTTTTGTCCGTCGGCCTCGTGTGGACGGTCAGCAGTGTGGCGGAGTTTCTCATCTACACGCCCATGCTCGGCGCCGGCGGCGGCTACCTCGCCTTCATCACCGGCAACCTCATCAACATGAAGATCCCGTGCGCGGTCAACGCGCGTGATATCGTCGGCACCAAGACCGGCACGGCCGAAAACGAGATCATCTCGACGCTCTCGATCGCGACGAGCTCGCTCGTGACCATCGTCGTGCTCGCGCTCGGCGTGGCGCTGCTCGTGCCGCTGCAGCCCGTGCTGCAGAGCCCTGTGCTCCAGCCGGCGTTTACCAACGTCGTCCCGGCGCTCTTCGGCGCGATGGCGTATCAGTATTTCCGCAAGAACGTGCAGGTCGCTGTTGCTCCGCTGGTCGTGATGAGCCTGCTGTTCATGCTCGTTCCGTCGCTGACAAGCTCCACGAGCTTTTTATGATCATTCCGAGTGGCGCATTGGCCATCGGCATTGCCTACAGCATGTACCGCAAGCAGAAAAAGGAGGCAGATGTCAAATGAAATTCCGTCCCGGTTATCTCGCGCTCGCACCGCTGGCCCGCCGGGGCAGCGGTGGCGCACGCTGCGCTCACACCGCGCAAAACGTCCGCCTATCAGCCGCAGCCGGATCCCGACCGCGCCATGGCCTACGCCGAGAAGCTCTCGGCCATGATCCGGTGCGACACCACGTCGCACGCCAACGTCTGCGAGCCGGAAAAGTTCGAGCGTTTCCACGCTCTGCTGGCCGAGCTCTTCCCGCTTGTGCATGAAAAGCTCGCGCGCACGGACATTGACGGCAATCTGCTCTATTACTGGCCGGGCCGGGCGCATGACCGCCCGATCGTGCTCATGAGCCATCAGGACGTCGTGCCCGCCGAGGGCACATGGTCGCACGCGCCGTTTTCCGGTGACATTGCCGACGGCAAGGTCTGGGGACGCGGTGCGTCGGATACCAAGGCCTCGCTCATGGCGTTTTTCCAGGCGGTCGAGGAGCTGCTTGCCGCCGGGTATGAGCCCGCCAACGACGTCTATCTCTCCTCGTCCTGCACGGAGGAGTGGGCGGGCGACGGCGCGCCGAAGCTCGTCGCCGAGCTCAAGCGCCGCGGTGTGCGCCCGTTTCTCGTCTGTGACGAGGGCGGCGGCATCATCACCGAGCCGATCGGCGGCATCCCCGGCAACTTTGCCATGGTGGGCGTGTTTGAAAAGGGCAAGGCGGATGTGAAATTCACCGCCCGCAGCAACGGCGGCCACGCCAGTGCGCCGATGGCGAACAGCCCCATCGCGCGCCTGTCCGCGTTCGTGACGGACGTGGAAAAGCACGATCCGTTCCGCAGAAAGTTCCTGCCGGAGGTCTCGGCCATGTTCGCGCGCCTTGCACCCTATGCGCCGTTCGGCCTGCGGCTCGTGATGGGCAACCTCTGGCTGTTCCAGCCGCTGATGAAGATCGTGCTGCCGCGCGTGTCGGCGCAGGCAGGCGCGATGCTGCACACGACGATCGCCTTCACGATGCAGTCCGGCTGCGGACGCGTATAACGTCCTGCCGCAGGGGCGACGCTGGGTGCAAACATGCGCTTCATCCCGCATCAGGGCGAGCAGGAGAGCCTTTTTGCCATCATCCGCCGGCTCGCCGAAACGGCGGCGGAGCACGGTCTGGAGATCGGGGAAGGTCGTGCACGCCATAACGTCAACCGACTCCGAGCCGGCGTCGAGACAATCGCGGAAGTCGTTGTGGCCGGCCGAGGCGTTCCGCCAAAAAGGTGCAACGCCGCCATCTGCGCACGGCTGATCTCGGCATTCGGTCTGAACGTATTATCCGTAAAGCCGGTTACTATGCCGGCCTTAACTCCCCATTTTACAGCCGCGGCGTATACCGCAGAAACGGCATTGGCATCGTCAAAGCCGAGAGACGTATCCGCAATTTCGGGGCGGCCGCCCATATTATACAGCATCATGACAAACTGCGCACGGTCACGTTCTGCTCCGGGCAAAGGTCCCGTCAGGGCGGCCGTTTACGATGTCGGCCATGTAGCAGGTGATGATATAGTCGTGATACCATCCGGAGATATCCGAAAACGGCTCGGTCTTATCGGCGCAGACGAGCTTTGCGCTGCCGAAGCTGTTGCCAAGGCCGATATCTATCGCCTTCCACTGAGCGATCGAGCCTGCGTAATAGATGTTTTTCAGCGCGTACACATCGTCAAACGCACCGTCTCCGATGCGCCCGAGCGTGAGCGGCAATGTGACGGTCTCGATCAGTCCGCAGCCGGAAAATGC
>VOFC01001035.1_pt1 | contig 72001 bp, 82 predicted proteins | sample 5384161 | NCBI WGS metagenome assembly VOFC01 (sample SAMN12384722, study PRJNA508395) | human gut metagenome | isolation source: healthy gut B | host: Homo sapiens
AACGCCCACAGATTGCGGGAATGACCGCGACGCAGAAAAACTGCGCCGCAGAGCGTTCTCGTTCAAATGCCGAAAGGCTTTGAGGATATTTTTTGCCCAAATGCCGAAAGGCTTTGAGGATATATTTTTTTTTACGAGGAAGGCGGTAACCAAATGAAAACACGAAAAAAATGGCGTCCCGGAGGACGGCAGCGGCAGTCTGCGGCGTATCATCGCAAAGCGGTTCACGAGCGGAAGCGTGTGGTACGGCTGCGGGCATGGAAGAAAGGGGAGAACGAAATGGTGCTGCGCTTGATGTATGAGCCGCAGGAGCTGGTAGACACGAGTGATCTGAGCAATGAAGAATGGCTGTCCTATCGGCGGCGAGGCATCGGCGGCAGCGACGCTGCTGCGATCCTCGGCATTTCGCCTTGGCGGACAGCGCGGGATCTGTACTACGACAAGCTGAACGTCGTAAAGGCAGACATGGATGAGAACTGGGTCGCGCTGGAGATGGGGCATCTGCTGGAAGATCTGGTCGCACGGATTTTTGCGAAGAAAACCGGCCTGCGCATCTTTCAGCGGAAGGTCATGTTCCAGCACCCGCTGTATCCGTGGATGCTGGCGGATCTGGACTACCTTGTGGAGCTTCCGGACGGCGACAATGCCATTCTGGAGATCAAGACGACAAACTATAATGCCAGAGAGAACTGGTGGTACAACGGCGAGGAGATCGTTCCGGTGTACTACGAATCTCAGGGTCGGCATTATATGTCGGTCATGAATCTGGACAGAGTCTACTTCTGCTGCCTGTACGGAAACAATGAAGACGAGGTCATCATCCGGCATCTGAACCGGGACTATGCCTATGAGTCGGAGCTGATCGCGCTGGAGGATGCGTTTTGGAACGACCATGTGCAGAAGCACCAGCCACCGGACTATACGGAAAGCGGAGACCTTATCTTGCAGAGTTTGCAGAGATGGAAAGGCATTGACCGGAGAGATTTGCCGCCGGCAGCGTTCGGCGCGCCGCAGCTCACCGCAGATCCATCAGTATTTGCAGCTTCAGGAGCAGAAAGGCGTGCTTGCAAAACAGGTCACACAGCTGGATGCGCCAGATGCAGCAGCTCAAAGGATTGCTTGTCAGCGAACTGGGCGGCAAAGACTGCGCAACCTGTGCGGATGGTGAACAAAGCTACGTCATCTCCTACAACCCCATCCGCAGGCAGGGCATCTCCAAGGACAACTTGGTTCGCTTGCGGGAGGTTTATCCGGAGATCTACGAGCAGTTTGTAGAAACGTCGGAGTCCAGACGGTTCAGCATCAAAATCGCGGTGCAGCCCGCCGCTTGAGTGAGGTGAAAAAACGAATGATTGCAGTCTATGACAAGCTCATCTACTTCAATGAAGCCAGCAAATACACCATTCTTCGGATGCGCACGGATGATCCGTCCGTTCCGGAAGAAGCCCGTTCCCAATACACGTTCCGTGACCGGATGCTTCGGTTCACCGCTGTCGGCTATGGCCTGCCGCAGACGGATTCCATCAAGCTGGAGATCAAGGGCGACTGGAAAGAGGGCAAATACGGCTTGCAGCTCCATGTAGAGAACTGGCACGAACTTGTGCCGCCGACAACGGAAGGACTTCTGAGCTATCTTTCATCGGGACTTCTCAAAGGCATCGGGGAAAGCACGGCCAAAAGCATTGTCCTGCGGTTCGGTACAGATACGCTCGACGTGCTGGAATTCCACCCGGAGAAGCTGTTGGAGATCCGCGGCATCACGGAGCAGAAGCTGGAAGAGATCAAGACGTGCTACGCGGAAAGCCGCGCCATGCGGGATATTATGGAGCTGCTGACGCCGTTTCAGGTCACGCCTGTGACGGCGCTGAAGATCTATCAGCATTTCGGCCCCGCCTGTACGGATATTCTGCGGCAGAGCCCGTTCCGGCTCTGTGAGATTTCAGGATTTGGATTCCGACGCGTCGATACGATCATCCGCAAGTCCGGCGGCGACCCACACGACCCGGTTCGTATCCACGGCGCGATGATCTGTGCGCTGGAAAACGCGCGGCAGCATGGGCATCTGTATCTGGAGGTCAATGCCTTGATCACAGAATCCCTGCAATTTCTCAACGAACCGCTCCCGCTGCCCCAGATGCAGGTCAGGCGCGCAGAGGTGGAGCAGAAATTGCAGCAGATGGCAGAAGACAACGAGATCGTTTCCGACGGCGGGCGGCTGTATCTTCCGCATATTTTTATGCAGGAGGTAGAGACTGCGGCAAAGGCGGCAGCTATGCTCATGGAACACATGGAAAAAATTGATGTGACGCTTCCACTGGAGCAGGTCGAGCAAAAACTCGGCTTGCACTTAACAAAGCGGCAGAGCCGCGGCGTTGAGGTGGCGATGGAGCGGAATCTCTCCATTATCACCGGCGGCCCCGGCACCGGCAAGACGACGGTGCTGAAAGCTATCATCGAGGTTTACCGGATTTTGCACCCCAAGAACCGTATTGTTCTCGCCGCGCCGACCGGCAAGGCCAGCCGACGCATGGCACAGAGCACCGGTATGCTGGAGGCGCTGACGCTGCACAGTCTGCTTGGCTTGCAGGGCGATTTTTGCAGCAAGGACAAGCAGGATCAGCCACTGCCGGTTGACTTTCTGATCGTGGATGAGGCGTCCATGGTGGATATGTGGCTGGCGCATCAGCTGTTTACGCGCTTACAGAAGGACACGAAACTCCTGCTGTTGGGCGACGTCGATCAGCTGGAGAGCGTCGGCGCGGGCAACGTGTTCGCGGAGCTGATCGGAAGCGGCATCGTACCGGTGACGGTTCTCGATGAGATCTTCCGGCAATCCAAGGACAGCCTGATCGCCTACAACGCCAAATTCATCAACGAGGAAAACAGCAGCCTGTTCTACGGTCCGGATTTCCAGTTCGTCAAAGCAGAAAATCAGGAGGAAGCCGCAGCGCAGATCCAGACGCTCTATCTGCGGGAATTGCAGGATACGTCCATTGACAGCTTCAGATCATCTCGCCCTATCGGACGGACGGAGAAGCGTCCTCCAACGGCCTGAATGCGCTGATTCGCGAGACGGTCAATCCGCATACGGAAAAGATTCCGGAGCTTATGTTCGGAGAACGTATCTTTTCGTCTGCACGACCGTGTGATGCAGACCAAGAATAATTACAATCTGAAGGTTATGATTCCGCGTGTAAGCAGAAATTCAAGGGCGTGTTCAACGGCGACATCGGGAGCATTTGCAAAATTCACCCCGACAAGCTGTGCGTGGATTTTGATGGGCGCATCGTGGAGTATTCCAAAAGGCAGCTCGGCGATCTGGAACTGGCGTATGCCATTACGATCCATAAATCGATGGGTTCGGAGTACGAAACGGTCATTCCCATTTTGATGGCACACCGCATTTTGCTGACGAAGAACCTGATCTATACTGCCGTGACACGCGCAAAAAACGTGGGATTCTGGTCGGGCAGAAGCGCGCGCTGTTTCTGGCGATCCACCCGGCAGAAAGGTCAAACGGAACACCTGCCTTGCCGAACGGATCTTAAAGTACAATCAGGTATTCAGACAAAAGGCTCTGCCGCAGGGCGCGACAGAGCAGAAATTGAAAAAAGCCGGTTAAATTGAGATGAATGTGCAGAATTTGCGCAGGCATCTCTTATTTTATCTATGGAAGGAGTTCTAAGAAATGAATGACAACAAATCCTACTGTGATGAACAACGCCGCCGTGCAGCAGCTGCGCAAGGTGCCGGGCTTTGACCCGATAAAGCTCCTGCGCAAAACCATCTCCGTCCAAACCGGGCACCCGGTCTGAAACTGGATCTCCGCTATAAGCGGCTCTGGTTCCGTTTATTTTTTGCCCGAACGGAAGGATGCTTCTGAAGCCGCTGCGCATCAGCGACCATCTGGCAATTATCGAAGCGCAGGTTTATTTCAGCAAGGACGATTCGGTTCCTGCCGCCAGCTTTACCTCCGAACAGCGCAGGGAGAATGTCCCCGGCGGGGAATTTCTCCGCGCCGCGCAGGAGGATGCGCTCAACATGGCACTGGAAAACGCTGGCTTTGGCATCCAGTTCTGCGACATAAGCCGCGACTACGGCGGCGAGCTGTTCGGCTCGGAAGTACCGGTTCAGACGGAAACCGCAGAAGCCGCAGAAGCAGCTGCCGAAGAAGCCAAAGCGCCCATTGTGGAGGAAACTGCCGCAGAAACACCGCAGACAATGGATACGGATTCTGTACCCGCTGAACAGCACGTTGCGGAAACAACGGCGCCTGTCGTGGAAGAAACGCCTGAGCTTCATGTCGTGCCGCCCCAGCAGGAAGAAGCTGCGGAAGAAGTTGCAGAACAGCCGCAGGCCGCGACCTATACGGCGGATATGGATGTCAGCGAGATCACGCAGCGTATGACAGTGGACGAAGCCAAGGCCGTTGTGGTGCAGATCGGCACCTGCCGCGGCTGGACGCTCGAACAGGTCGCGCAGCGCCGCCCGGCGAGCCTCAAGTGGTACCTCTACGGCTGCGATCAGGCGGACAATATTCTCAAAGCAGCGGCATCTGTTCTGCTGGACAATCTGCAGCAGAAAGCCGGATGAAGCGTCAAGTTTGGATGAAAGGGTGTGGCCGTTATCAAAGCCGGTTTTTCGCAGTTTCCGTTCCACATTACAGACGTTGCGGCGCTGCTGCGGCTCAATATCCGCAGGCGCGGCCCGGATTTTCTGTATGTGGACTGCCCGCTTTGCGGTGATCATCGCGGCAAGCTCTATCTGAAAACGTCAAGGGACGTATGGCACTGTAATTACTGCCAGGAATCCGGTGGGATGCTGGCGCTCTATGCAAAGGTCTACGGGATCAGCAACGCGGACGCCTATCGGGAGATCTGCGAAGCACTTCAAACCGGAGATTACGCGCCGGAGTACCAGAACTATCAGAACCGGCAGCCGCAGGAAATCGCGCAGTCGGCCAGAGCACCCCGGCAAGCGATTCACCAAACACTTTCGATGCTGCTTTCCATGCTGTCACTGACGCCGAAGCACCGTGCGCATCTGCGTGAGGTGCGCGGCCTGACGGACGGCCAGATCGAACGGTTCGGCTTCAAAAGCACCCCGCCGCCCTATCTCTGCAAGAGTCTGACGGCGCGGCTTTTGAAGCAGGGCTGCATCGTGCAGGGCGTCCCCGGCTTTTATCTGGCGGAGGACGGCAGATGGACGGTTCGATTCGGAACGCGCACGGCCGGGATCTTGATCCCGGCCAGAAGCGCGGACGGACTGGTCTGCGGCGCACAGATCCGGCTGGATACCCCCATCCGTGAGGAAAATGCGCCCGCCGATAAGGAGGGCACGAAGTACCTCTGGCTGTCGTCGAGCAGCAAACCGATGGGGACATCCTCGGAAAGCCCCATCCACTTTGTTGGCGATCCGTGTTCCAGAGTGGTCTATGTGACGGAGGGGTTACTCAAGGCTGACATTTGCCATGCCTTGATGCACCGCACCTTTGCAGCAACTGCCGGAGCAAACAACGTGTCCAAGCTGGACGAGCTGTTTGCATTCCTCAAAAAGAACGGCACGGAGGAGATTATCGAGGCGCAGGACATGGACAAGTATCGGAATGTTCACGTTGAGAAAGGTGCCTCCAAGATCTATCTGGTGGCGCGAAAGCACGGGCTGCAATGCCGCCGGCTGACGTGGAACCCCAACTATAAGGGCTTAGATGACTGGCAGCTTGCGCTCCGGAAGAACGCTGGGAAAGCACCGAAAACAATGACGTTCCGGGAGCGGTATCTGCATGGTGTGTGCGAGGTTTCCGAGATAGACGCTTGCGTGGAACAGTGGCACAAGGCACAGCCAGATGGTGTGTCCTTGCAGGCATACCTTGGCTTGCTGGACGAAGAATATCACGCTTTTCTGCAGCCCGGCGGCAACGCACGATTGGCAGAGCTTTTGAACGCGCAGCGTAAGCAAAGCGGCTGCCGCATTTATCAGCTAGAATTTACGGACACGGAGAAAACGAAACCGTTCGCGTTCTCCGGGATCGAAGCGCTCCACAAGGCAGGCTTTCAGCAGCCACCCGCAAGCGAATACCGGCTGGTACGTGATGAAGCGATATTTTGCCCAAAAGCGAACCGGACCTGGCTGTGCTGGAACGTGTCTTTGAACGCTATAACGGCAAGCTGCCAGCAGACTATCCGGGGCGCTGCGTTGCACCGTCCGATGTGCTGGAGCTGTACGATGCGGAAAAGCGGCGGTATTACTATCGGGATAGGAAGCAGTTCGTGCCGGTGGCGTTTTCTCCGCTGCTGGCGCGGCCAATACAAAAATGAAGGGAGACAGCATATGAGAAAAATTACGGTTCTGGATTTCGCAAATCAGATCGGCGTCCTCAGTGACGAGGTTCCTGTGGTCGTGAAGACGGACAGGAAGGTCATCGGCCGCTTCCGCTGCTTATATGAGATACCGGAAACGGCCATGCCGGGGGTTCTTGAAGCAAAAATCGACCATGTCATTCTGCGCTCCGACGAGATCACGATCTATGTCAAGCTGAAGGCAGTCACCACATAATTGACCGTGACCAGAGCGATATGAACGAGAGAGATGAGATTGTGCAGCTTTGCACATTTTGCCGCAGCCTTGGTGCGCACGTTCGCGAAGTACAGGACGGGGCCAGCTTTACGGCAATGCTCTGGGAGGATGAGGACAGCGTCAGTGAACGCGATGCCGCTGAGATCCAGAGGAAAATCAAACGAAAGACCGCAGAATATCCGGGATTCGTGTGCTACTGCTTTGACGCATTCAGCACGCTGATCTATCGGGTATAACACATGGATGGGCGCAGCAGAATCGCTGCGCCCATTTTCTATCAGAAAGGAGCTTTATCATGGGCGTATTTTCAGAGCTTGATCTGGAAAACCAGCAGGCAGAATTGGAGGGGCACGGTTCCAAAGCGGCCGAAGTGCAGACCTTGCAGGCAAAGCTGATCCAGCAGCACGAGCAGAAAAAAGCTGCCGCCGCTGCGGAAGCGCCGAGCAAGGAACCTGCGGCGGAGCCGGGTGCTAAAACGGAAGCGGAGCAGGAAGATCCTGTAGCAGCAGAAGCAGAAAAGCGCCGTCGGCACGAGGAAGCAGAAACCAAACGGAAAGCGGAATGGGAGCGGCAGCAGGCGGAAAAGCGTGCTGCAGAAACGGCGGCGATTGCCAAAATTGAGCAGATGAGCGAGACGGAGCTGGTCAAGGCGTCGATGGAGCGCATGAAAAAGGAAACCGAGCGGCTGACGCGGCGGAATCTCAAGGAATGTGTTTCCGAGTATGTGCAGACGCTCTGCCTCAGTGATCCCGCGTTCGCGCGGATGGTCATGCACCCGCGCAAGAGTATGGCACATTGTCTGCAATTCATCAACCGGAAAGCGCGGGAATATCTGCTCGCGGAAATGAAGGATAACGGCATGGAGCAGCGGCCGAACGGTATTTACGGCGGAGATGTGCCGGAAGATACCTGTTATGACTGGGCAGAGGAATATTTCCGGGATGCAAACGCCGAAGAGGATGAGATTAAGGAGGAACCGTTTGTTCCAAAACCGTATCCGGGTGCGCCAGTCAAATCAAGCGTCAGCCGAAAAAGGAGAAGACAAAAGCTGAGATAAAGACTGCAAAACCGGAGCAGGTCATTCAAATGCCGCAGCCGGAGAAATCGCCCGATGAAGAACAGTTTTCTATGTTTGATCTGATGGGAGGCATGGCCGGATGATCGCTTATAAAGGAATGTGCCCAGGTATGGTCTGCCTTGGCTATCAGCTAAAGATGGGCTTGAATGTAACGGAACAGGCAAATTGTCAGGCGAATGGGTTTCATTGCGCGGCAAACCCGATGGACTGCCTGCGCTATTATGGGGATTTTCAGAACTCGGAATACTATCTGGTTCGTCCGTGCGGCGATCTGGATGAGGATGCGGTAGATTCCAGAATCTCCTGCACGCAGCTCTGGGTGCTCGAAAGCTGGAGCCACAGGAGTTTTTCCTGCATGCGCTTGCGTATATGGCAGACCATCCGCAGATGCCGGATGGCTGTGATGTAAAAAGAGAACGTGCGCAGGCATGGAATGGCTACGCCGTCGTGCGCGGCAAGCACCCGCGCGCAAAGGGCAAGCTCGGAGATATTCTGGCATTTGCCAGAGAAGCTGTGAACGGACCGAAGATCGAGCATCTTTCGCTGTGCGTGATCGACGGCAAGGAGCGTCTGCCGGATGTCTGGTATGACGACAATTTTAAGGAATGTGAGGCGGCATAAACGAATGAAGCGAAAAGAATTAGAAAAATTGCCTGTTCTGCGGGCAACGACTGCGATGCTGAAGCAGGCGGAAAACGAACCGATGATAGAGAGCGGATATTTCCGAAAAGAACTGCGCTATGAACACGAGTACTACGCCAGATGCAAGCGGTTTGATCGGATTCTGAAGGTCGCAATCTATCTGACAAAAAATCTGGCTGCCGGCGGCAGAAAACCGGTCTATGAGCTGTTTCTTGACTATGATGCGCAGGATTTCCTGACATACAGCTTTATGGAAAAGAAGTGGCGTACCGCGATGCTCCGCAATTTACCGCAGCAGGGATTCGGTATCCATGATGTGCAGATCTCATCCCGTGATTCCGCTGTGATCGGTCAGTATCTGCATTCCAAATGGGAGGCGATTGTGGCAATCCGGGAGTTTCAGGAAGGGATTCGGGAAAAGCAGCTTCTGGCCCGACACAAGAAAGAAACTGATCCGTGGGATGCGGCAATGGCGCTCGTGTCTCCGCTTCCGAAGGACTGGGACAGATGGGTCAGCAAGGTCGGCGTTGAGCAGAATTATATGTTCTATCAATACCGGCGCGGCGGTGCCAAAACCGGTTATTGCAGCTATTGCGACCGCGAGGTTCCGATTCGGAAGCCGAAGCACAATGCGGTTGCCAGATGCCCCAGATGCAGAAGAACGGTGCAGTTCAAATCCTTCGGCAAGATGGGCCGGCTGCGCACAGGGCGGAATATCCTGTATCTGATGCAGCCTTATCCGGACGGCTTTGTGATCCGGGAATTTTGGGCGAAACGAACCTATGACAAAGAGAAATACAGGAATATCAAGGCATTTTACCATGAGTTCCGCCGCGCGATCTTTGACGCGGACGCAAAACCGGTGCAGGCATTTTACTGGGGTGTTTATAAGCAGCGCACATCGCGTTGGATCAAAGGCTGCAACTGCAGCGAGGGATATTACCCGGATGAAAGCGGTCGCGTGTACGGGAAAACGGTTCCATATCTCGCAAGAACATATTTGCAGAAAACTGGATTGCCGGAGTTGACCCGCACCAAAAATGAAAATAGACCCGGAAAAATATCTTGTCGTACTGAAAAGAATGCCGAATTTGGAGCAGCTGACAAAAGCCGGTCTGTTCCGGCTTGCAGTGGAATGTACGAAGGATTATTACAAATTGAGTTCAATTTTTCAGACAACACCCGTGCAGAGAGGTCTTGCACCAAAACTCGGCCTGAACCGACTGGAACTTGCACGGCTGCGGAAGAATCAGGGCGGGCGTGCATTTCTGGAATGGCTGCAATTTGAAAAGCAGACAGGAAAGCCGATCTCAGATTTTGCGATTCAGTGGATGTGCAAGGAACGTATTGACCCGCAGCAGCTGCAATTCATTGCAGATCGGATGCGCTATGGGCAGATCCAGCATTACCTGAACAGGCAGATGCAGGAGCTGAATTTGAGCAGCGAACGTGTCATTGAACTGTGGCGGGACTACCTTTCCATGGCGTTCCGCTTCGGTTATGACACAAACGACCCCATCGTGTATCGTGTACGCAAACTTCAGCAGCGGCATGACGAATTGGCCGCCCGCGGAGAGGAAATGCAGTTGACCCTTCGTGCCGGAGAGCTCCTTCAGACATATCCGCATATAGAACAGAATTTGCAGGCGATCCGGGAAAAGTTTGCGTTTACAGGCAAACAGTTCCAGATTCAGGTTCCAGATAAGCTGGAAGATATTTTCATGGACAGCCGGAAGCTCTGCCACTGCATTGCCAACAGTGATGTCTACTGGGAGCGTATGGAGCGCAGGGAGAGCTATCTGCTGTTTCTGAGAAAGACGGCCGAACCGGACACCCCCTATTATACCGTAGAGGCAGAGCCGGGCGGCACGGTACGGCAGGTCCGCACCCAGTATAATCGCCAGAATGACGATATTGGCGAGGTGCGCGCATTCCTGAAGATCTGGCAGAAGCAGCTTGCCAAGCGGCTGACGCAGAAAGACAAGCAGCTTGCGGCAGACAGCCATGAACTGCGCATCAAAGAACTGGTGCAGCTGCGAAATGATCAGGTCACGATTCACACGGGCGACCTTGCGGGTCGTCTGCTTGTGGATGTGCTGACAGAAGATCTGATGGAGGCGGCATAACAAAAACGGAGTGGGAGCGCAGCGGCGCTTCCACTCCCATAGAAAGGACTGGAAACATGGATCATATCACAGAAGCGTTTTACAACGTCATGTACCAATACAGGTTGGCCTTTACGCCGGACGGCGTGCAGGCAAACCTCGACCTGTGGCGGCAGCAGAAAACGCCACTTCTGGAGCTGCTGCGCCGCCACCCGAACTGGCGGGAGCAGGAGCTTGCGGTTGTGTTCGATCTATCCGAGCAGCGGCAGCTTGACCGGGCCTGCGTGGATGAAACAAAGTTTGAAATGTTGACGCTCGCGGAGGAAGCAGGGCTGACCGGCGAACGGCTGGAAGAATTTCGGGATGCGCTGGACGCTGCGACGGCGGATTATGCGACCGTTCCGGATGAATCCCGGCTGCCGGTGATCCGGAACCGCGGACATATCAAGTGCGACGCTGGCATGAAGGCAAGCCGCATCATCAACCGGCTGTGCGCAAAATTCGGCATCGACCAATATGAAACAGAGCGGGAGCTTGGACACGGGGATACGCTCCATACCGCACGAGTCAAGCCCTACAACGCGGTTTTCGCGCGGCTGGCTGACGCGCTCAATCCGGTGCGGATCAGCAAAACCGGCGTATTGTCCGTCCATCCGTGCGACTTTCTGGAGATGTCAGCGAAGAAAAACGCATGGCATTCCTGTCACTGTTTAGCAGACGGCGGATGGCGGGCCGGCTGCCAGTCTTATATGGGCGACGGCGTGAGCATGGTATTCTACGGTGGACGACGGTGTCAAAGAGCAGTTCTACCGCGCACCGAGACTGACGCGGCAAGTCTTCTGCTATCGGGACGGTGTGCTGCTGCAATCAAGACTATATCCGCAGAATGACGACGATGTGCGAAAGCTCTACCGGAGCATGGTGCAAAGCGTGATCGCAAGATGCCTTGGCCTGCCGAACCTCTGGAAAACGAATACGACCCTTACAGAAATCCGACCTTATTGGACAACCGTGCAGGGCAGCCTGCATTACACGGATTATGAGAACGGCTATGCCGCGCTGTCACTGATGACGGGCTATGGAGACTATGGGCATCTGGATATCGGAAGCGCGGCACACTGCGTTGGCTGCGGCCGAACTCACGGATCGACGCAACTCGACACACTGCGGCGAATGTGAAGAGCTGTGCGTTTGTAAGGCGTGCGGAAGTGTGGTTCCGAAAAACAGCGGCCATTTTTTAGACGGCGACGGATTTTACTGCGCGGAGTGTATGCAGCTGTGCAGCTGCTGTGGGAAACTGCTTCCGAGAGAAGCGCTGCGATCGGTGATCGACCGGCGCGGGCGGACAAATCAGCTTTGCCCATCCTGTGAAGAAGCAGAGCTGGCAAATTGCCGTACCTGTGCGGCGCGTAGTTGCTGTAAGGATTTGCGCGGCTTGCTGTTTTGCAAGAGAAGTCGCTATACACAAGTAGAATTGGAGGGACAATATGCGTAATTTATATGAGCAGTGCTTAAAGCTGACGCAGTTTGCAGTGTTGGAGTTTGAAGAGATCTTTCAGCTTTCTCAGAAACGTCTCAAGCAGGCATTAGAAGCAGAGTTGATTGCAAGCGAGTACACTGTGCGGAAGCAACGAGGATTTCTGTATGCAGAAGGGAAGCACACCTGTTTTACTGGTTGCGCATCTGGACACCGTCCATCGCACCCAACCGGAAACAATCTGCTATTCCGCAGACGGCACGGTCATGATGTCACCGCAGGGAATTGGCGGCGACGACCGGGCTGGCGTGTATATGATCCTGCGTCTGATTCAGAGCGTTCATTGTCACGTTCTGTTCTGTGAGGATGAGGAAACCGGCGGGCACGGTGCACGCGCATTTACGAAGTCCGGAATCGAACCGGACGTCAATTATATCGTGGAGTTGGATCGCACGGGCAGCAACGACGCGGTATTCTATCAATGCCGCAACCGGCAGTTCGAGCGACATATCAACAGCTTTGGCTTCCAGACAGCGTTCGGAAGCTTCAGCGACATTTCCATTCTGGCGCCGCATTTGAATCTTGCCGCGGTCAACCTCAGCACCGGCTATTACCATGCGCACCAGCCGGGAGAATATGTCCGGCTGGACAAGGTGGAGGAGTTGATCGGCCGTGTGGAGAAGCTCCTGCAAACGAAAACGGAACAGTTTTCTTACACGCAGAGGTTTACGGCAAGAAAGCTGGGTGAACCAAACGATTTGCAGCGGAAACGGCTCATTGCATTGTCTGATGCGCATTTTGTCCGGATCAATCATCAGAATATTGCCGACGGCCGCGGATATTTTATGGACATAGGCGGCAGAATTTATCTCTATCTTGATGAATGTGACCGCATGGTACATATCGGAGACGCAGAAGCACTTTGCATGGACGGCTCTGCCGCTGCGTATCAGGCGGGGCAAGCGAAAGAATACAAGACCATAGAAATGGAAGAAGCCATGCGCCTGCTGGGGCAGGAACGCAGAGCTGGATAAAAGAAACGGTTGATTGAGAGAAAACCGGCAGTACACTTCAATGTGTGCTGCCGGTATTTTGCGCACTTTTTGTTGAACCTGCCGTACTCCATACGTATAAGAGAAGTATGGGAGGTAAAATACAATGATAATTTCTATCGATCATGGGAACAAACAGGTAAAAACGATCCACCACGCGCCGTTCACGTCCGGGTTGGTATGCAGTGAGGTACGGCCATTTGGCGGTGAAACGCTGGCCTATCAGGGACGATACTATACGCTCACAGATCAACGGATTCCATATCGTCGGGACAAAACAGAGGACGAACGCTTCTTCGTGCTGACGCTCTTTGCAATTGCGTATGAGCTGGAAGCCGCGTCTTTCTATGGAGCGGGCCCAGTGCGGGTGCAGCTTGCGGTCGGCCTGCCGCCGGCACATTACGGTGCGCAGCAGAAACGGTTTGCAGAATACTTTCTGAATCGGGGCACGGTTAGCTTCACGCTGCATGACAAGCAGTATGAGGTTCTGATCGACGAGGTGAGCTGCTATCCGCAGTCCTACGCCGCAGCCATTACCGTATTCCAAACGCTGCAAAGCAGTCCCAGAGCGCTTATCATTGACATCGGCGGCTTTACGGCGGACTATCTGCTGCTTCGGAATGGTGAGGGCGACCTGAGCGTTTGCGATTCGCTGGAAAACGGCGTGATTTTGCTCTATAACCGGGTCAAATCGCGCGTCGCGGCCGAACAGGACTTGCTGCTGGATGAGACGGAGATCGATGCGATCCTGCTCGGCAGGGACAGCGGACAGCCTGATGCGGTATTGCAGATCGTGCGGCACCAGGCACGGGAATTTGTCAGCGACCTGCTCAGCTCACTGCGTGAGAGAATGCTGGAATTGAAAAGCGGGAAGGTAATCTTCACTGGCGGTGGGGCTGTGCTGCTCCGGCAGCAGATCGAAGCGTCGGACAAGGTGCGCGAGCCGGTTTTCATTGAGGACATCGCTGCAAACGGGAGAGGCTATCAACTGCTCTATCAGGCGGAACGGATGGGCGGGAATCATGGACGCTAAAAAAGACCCCGGAAAATTCACGATCCGCTTCTGTATATCCGACCCAAGGCAAATGAAAGCCGTCGATGAGTTGAACGCTCAAGGACGCTTGAAGGCACAGTTCCTGACCAATGCCATCCTGCACTATGTCGAGGGTACGGCAACTCTGCCGCCGCAGGAAGAACTGGAATCGATTCTGGAACGACTCATGAAGCGCATGCTGGACGATCGTGCAGATATGAGCGCAAAGCCGACTGAAAAGATTGACAGCAGCGAGCCATTCAGCGCTGACGACCTCGCTACTATTGCGGGTACCTTGCAGGCGTTTCGCAGATAATAATGCGCAGATTGTAAATTCGTTGCATTTTGCTTAATCATCGTGAACAACGACTGCAATTAGACTTAGGCGCTTCATCTAACGTCTACTCCATAAATATATTTGATTTCATGTGCTCCACTATCAATCGGCATCTGTTATTTTTATGAGCAATATTTTGGCGGGTTTTAAAAAGGTAAATGTGTTTGCCGGTACGATGGCTTCCAAAACATTGGGTGTAAAAACGGACGTAAACAATTCTATTTCTCGGCCGCCCACTGAGCTGCTATTTGAAGCCGTGAGCCTCGGAAAGAGGACGCACATTGCCTTGCAGATAGTTTTACGCATGTTTTAAAGCTTTAGCAAATTTTCTGCTCAAGCTCAAAAAACAGGCTGTGGTTGAAAAAGTCAACAATGGAGATTCCAAGACCATCGCACAATTTCTTGATCGTTACGATTGTGGTGCTGCGGTTCCGACCACTGACGATGTTGTTTATAGTAGACTGCGTCACGCCGCTGATACTGCATAATTTGTTGATGCTGATTTTGCGCTCTTCACATAATCCGATGATCCTGAGGCGGACGGCATCTCCGATACCCACGTTCACCATCTCCTGTTTTTAAGAAAATGATAACGAATGTATCTTGAAAAGATTAACTCTTTTGAGTTATAATGACTCAAAAGAGTTAAAAAGCACGGATACGTTGAAGGAGCACAATGGAGAAGCACAATGATTAAGGTACTAATTGTGGATGATGAATTTCGTGTATGCCAACTGATCTGCAATCTGATCGATTGGGAATCGTTGGATATGCAAATTATAGGTGTGGCCCATAACGGGATCGAGGCACGGGAACTGGCACGGGAAACGGTGCCGGATTTGGTCATTACGGATATCCGGATGCCCGGATGCACGGGATTGGAGCTGGTTGAACAGCTGCGGGAAATCTACCGCAGTGTCTCCTTTATTATTATCAGCGGTTACACAAACTTTGAATATACCAGATTGGCGATTCAATACGGTGTAAGTGATTATTTACTCAAACCCATCGATAAGGAAGAATTATTGGCAACCGTCACCCGGATCCGGCATGAAATTGAAGCGCGCCGACGTGAGCAGGCAGCAACGGACCGGATGCGTCGTTCATTCTTTAACGATCAGTTGAAGGTCCGGGCCTGTTATTTGATGGATGTCAAGAACCAGAAGAGCCTGTCGATGACTATGGATCAGATCAATCGCGAATACCGGTTTGCGTTCAAGCAGGGGGGATTTCGCGGGTTCCTGGTCAAGATGGATTATGATCCGGAAAACGTGACGTATGAAACGGTGCAGGCAGTATCGCTTCAGGTTCGCGAACAGGTGCTCCAACCGCTGCGGCGGCTCTGCATGGAGTGTGAATTATGGTTTGAGGACAGCGTCGGATGGGGGTGCTGCAACTATGTTTCCGGCATGGGGGCGCAGATCAAAGAACAGATGACGCAATGCCTGCAGGAGCTGCGAATGAATCCGAATATCTATCCGCATATCAGCTTCTCGATGGCACTTTCTGCAGAGACAGAAAATCCGTATAACCTGGGCGAACAGATCCTGTCTGCACGTTCGATGATCCACGAACGCCTGATTTATGGTTCGAAATCACTTCTTACGCGGCATTTTCCATTCTCAGGACTAAGTCTGCCGGACTGTACGGGCGGTTTTTTGCGGAAATATCGGATCGCATTGGAACAGTTCAGCCAGGAAGCGGTACTCGCTGCGGTGGAAGAGCTGCGGAAAACCGTACTTGAGGCGCCTGGCATCACGGGTCAGGAGCTGTATAAAGCGGTGTCGCTCGCAGGTGATAAGCTGCTTGAAAATTGGGGTGTCGCTGAAAACTATGAACAGGAGAAGAATGAATATCAGATGCTTTGCACCCTGAGCGGGACGCCCGGAGAGCTCTTTCAACGGCTATATGCACTGGCGCTGCGGCTGCTCGATGAAACGATACAGCGCCGTGCAGGAGATGAGACCCATCCGTTCCTGATGGCGAAGCAATTCATGGAAAAGCAATATATGGATAATATCTCGCTGGAACAGGTCGCGAGCATTGCGGGATTCAGTCCGAATTATTTCAGCTCCCAGTTCAAGCAGGAAACAGGAATGGGATTTCAGGACTATTTGACCATGCTGCGCATCAACCGCGCAAAGGAGCTGCTGCGCAGCACCAATCTGTCGATCTCCGAGGTGTGTTATCAGGTCGGATATCAGGATATCCGGACATTCAACCGTGTATTCAAGCGCGTGGCCGCACTCCGGCCGGGAGAGTTCAAAAAGCTTTATGGTACATCGGGCGGGCCAGTACGATGAAAGGCGGAGGGCGAAATGCAGGAGAAGAAAAAGCAATACATTCTTGATGATCTGCTGCGTATCATACTGGCGATGTTCGTCCTGACGGTGCTGTTTGCGTTCAGCTGTTTGCTGTTGAGTCATGGCGCCCGCGGCATCTGGCTGGCGGTGCTGGCACAGTTTACACTGCTCGGAGTTCTGGGTGGGGTTTTTCTGCGTCGCTGTCTGCGGATCATTCAAAAAAACGAACAGGTCATGCAGCTCTATGCCGCAGGTTATACCATCGCAGACATATGTCACATGGAATGTTATTTCAGTAAGGGAACCGAGATGGCGCTGAAAAAGGCCGTGGCGCTGTTGGACACCAGCAAGCTCCTGAGCGTCAGCAAACGGCAGGCGCAGTATCTTGCTCTGCAGAACCAGATCAATCCGCATTTCCTCTATAATACGCTGGAGGGGATCCGCAGTGAGGCGGTTGCGGGCGGACTCAATGTCGTGGCGGATATGACAGAATACTTGGCAAAGTTTTTCCGGTATACCATCAGCAAGGTTGAAAATCTTGTTAGCGTAACCGAAGAACTGGAGAATATTGAGACATATTTTGCGATCCAGCAGTTTCGGTTCGGAGATCGGCTTCGCCTGGAGATCGACGATCCGGAGCCGGGGATCCAGAATTGTCAGATCCCAAAGCTGACGATGCAGCCGCTTGTGGAGAATGCAATTATTCATGGACTGGAACGAAAGATAGGGATCGGTGTAGTCTCGGTTCGGCTGACACTGACGGAAAAACGGCTGATCGTACGGATCTCCGACAACGGAGTTGGAATGGAGCCGGAAACACTTCACCAGCTTCAGAAAGAGCTGTGCCGAACAGCCTATGATTATATTGACAGCGGGCGAGGCACCGGTATTGCGCTGCTGAATGTGAACAACCGTATCCGTCTTTTGTTTGGGGAGCAGTATGGCATTACCATCTGCAGCACGCCCGGACTCGGAACAGATGTCACGGTAACGCTTCCGGCCAAGCATGAGGGCAGAGCATGAAAACAGAGATTTTACGGCTCGACAATGTGAGCCTGCAGATGTCCGGGATCATGCAGCTCGAGCGTTTCAATCTGCAGATATTCAGCGGAGAGATCATGGGGTTGATGGCGCTCAATGCGCATGGTGTATCATCGTTGGTGTCGCTGCTGCAATCGAATACACCGGTACACTTCGGGCGGGTCTATTACTGCGAACGGCTGGTCAACAGCCATATCTACAGCAGGACTACACCGAACGAGATTGTCGTCATTGGGCAGAAGAGTCATCTGGTCAATGGGCTGACAGTTGGGGACAATGTCTTTGTGCTGAGCGGCGTAGAGCGGCGCTGGCTGCTCCATACGCAAAGCTTCCGCGGGCGGCTTCAGGAGCTCGAACAGGCGGTCGGCGTAGACATTCCGTGCAACCGGCAAGTAGAGGAGCTGAGCCTCTTCGAACGGTGCATGGTGGAACTGCTCAAGGCCTGGGAATCCGGAGCGAGGCTTGTCCTGTTGTGGAATATCAGTCATTTTCTGGCGGGAACAGATATCGGACGGCTGCACTATGCGATCCGCCATTTTGCATCTCGCGGGATGGCCTTTATCTACATCTCAAACAGCTACGAAGAACTTTGCGGGCTTTGCGATCGCATAGCGGTGATGTATAACGGGAGCGTTGTAAAGGTTCAGGAAATGGTATCCGGAGGCAGCGAAGACATTCATGCGCTGCTGCAGCAGTTTACCGGCACAACATCGTCTCCCCCGAGAAGTGCCATGTCAAGAGGGAGCATATGTCTCAACCTGAGCAGCGTCAGTACGGCACTGCTGAAACAGGTGGATCTTGCGGTATACAGCGGAGAATGTCTCGCGATCCATACGGAAGACCGGCGGCTGCTGGATGGAATGCGGCGACTGGCTACGGGACAGAGCGCACTGCTCGGCGGAAAAGTCTGATCGATGGACAGCCGATCCACCGGCCGATGGCGCGGGATCAGCGGGTCGCCTATATTGCAGAAAATCCTTCACAAATGATGCTGTTTCAGGATATGAGCTATTTGCGGAATCTCACGTTTTGCCTGCCTCGGCAGATCGACAGTTGGTTTCGCCGGCGGAGCATTTACCGCAGCCTGCGGCGCGAGCTGACGCCGGAGCTTGGCGCGGTTTTTGATAAAGACATCCGTGATCTGAACACACAGGAGAAGTATGCGCTGATCTTTCGGCGGGTGCTGCTCCAGCAGCCTCGTGTGGTATTTTTTGAGCAGCCATTTTGGGGGAATGACGTGCTGCTGCAGCAGCATATCGAGCGGCAGGTACAGCTCCTTCTTGCCAAAAAAATCGCGGTGGTCGTTCTGATCGTCGGTATCTACGATGCGTTCCCGTTGGCCGAAAGAACGCTGATTTATAAAAATGGACACCTGTTGACGCAGTAAGGGAACGGCTGACAGGCCGGATGTCTTCTGGTACGATGTGATTTGTATCGTGTAAAGCAACGACCTGAACAATATGTTTTTCCATTTTTCAAAAGGCAGCCAATGCTCAGTGAGCATTGGCTGTTTTTCATAAATTTTGCAAGTAAAATTGTTGCAGTTTTACGAAGACATCAAAAATTCAGGAAGGATTGCCCACTTTGCCGGAAGAATTGTCCTGTTTGCATCGGGCGGAAAATGATAAAGTTTTAACAGTGAAACCGAGCAAACGGCTGAAAGGCGGTCTGTCGTTTTCATGAAAAAAACAATGGAGGAACAGAAATGAAAAAAGTATTAGCGATTTTGCTGGCGATCGCGATGATCGCAGCAATGGCGGCGTGTGCACAGAAGGCGGCGCCGGCAGACGAGACGAAGACAAGCGGCGAAACGACCAGCACGGCCGGCGAGACTGTGGATAACACCGCGGACGACACCGCGGATACGGCGAGCAGCGAAAGCTACAAGATCTTCCTGATCACGATGGACCAGATGGACCAGTATTGGACCAACATCGACGCCGGCTGCAAGAAGGCGGCAGAAGAGCTCGGAAACGTGGAGTATCAGTGGACTGCGCCCGACGTGAAGGACGATGCGAAGCAGATCGAGATGATCAACAACGCCGTCGCCAACGGCGCGAACGCGATCCTTCTGGCGGCCAACGGCCCCGAGGCGGTCAACGATGCGCTGAAGGAAGCCTCTGCGGCTGGCGTGCAGATCGTCTACGTCGATTCCCCGGCGAACTTCACGCCGTCTGTTGCGACGTTCAGCACCGACAACACCGCGGCCGGTAAGACTGCCGGTCAGACCATGATCGACCAGCTGGCTGCGAAGGGCATCACGGAAGGCAAGATCGGCATTGTCAGCGTCAATGCTGCGACGGCTTCCACCGTGGCCCGTGACGACGGCTTCCGCTCCGCCTTCGAGGGCACCAAGTTCGAGCTTCAGGAATCCCAGTACTGCGACGGCGACGCGGCCCGTTCGAAGGACGCAGCCTCCGCTTTCATCGCTGACGGCTGTGTTGGCGTGTTCGGCTGCAACGAAGGCTCCACGGTCGGCGTTGGCAACGCGATCAAGGAGAGCGGCGCGGACGTGGTCGGCGTTGGCTTCGACAGCTCCGACAACGTTCTGGAACTGATCAACGAAGGCTGCCTGTATGCGACGATGGTTCAGAACCCCCGACGTGATGGGCTACGAAGGTGTCAAGGCTGCGGTTGCTGCGCTGCAGGGCGGCACGGCTGACGGCGCTGTCACCGACACCGGTGTTACAGTTGTGACCAAGTAATTCCCCCCTTTCATTTGATACTGCAAACGGCGGGTGGCTTCACCCGCCGTTTGCGATATCTTGATAATTGCTTAAAAGGAGATCCTAGCCTGACTCCGGAAAAGGCCGTTGACGGCGACGAGGATACGCGCTGGGCTTCCGGACGCGACGATAATCAATGGTATATCGTCGATCTGGAGGAGAGCTGCACGATCACTGGCTTCGGGATCCTTTGGGAAGGTGCTCATGGAAAAGAATACAAGATCCAGGTTTCGGAGAATGGTACGGACTGGACAGATGTCATTCATGAGACCAACGGCAGCGCCGGCTGGAAGAATTATACGCTCAGCAACCCGGCAGCAGGCCGCTATGTGCGGATGCTCGGCATCAAGCGCGGCAACGCAAAATACGGTTACTCGATGTATGAGTTCCAGGTCTTTGGTTACCAGCCGCAGAACCCCAAGCCGGTTACGTCGATCCGTTTGAGCCAGAACACGTTGTCCCTCCTCGAGGGCTGGAGCTGCGCACTCACTGCAACGACGCAGCCGTCCAGTAATGTTTACAGCCTGAAGTGGACTTCGTCCGACCCGGCGATCGTTAAGGTCGATAACAACGGTCTGGTGACGGCAATCGGCAGCAGCGGCACCGCAATGATCACGGTGGAATCCGTACTGGATCCGACCGTGAAAGACACCTGCGAAGTGACCATTACGCCATACGCCGGCCGCCCGACAAAGGTTTCCAACGTCAAGATCGTAAACGAACCGACAGGCCTTTTGAAAAAGGGACAGGATTGGTCGCTGGCAGCGAATGTTCTGCCTGCCGGTGCGAGCAACCGAAATGTCAACTGGAGCAGCAGTGATCCGACTGTTGCTGCAATCGATGCAAATGGCGCCGTCCATGCTGTTTCTGCCGGACGTGCGGTCATCCGGGCAACCAGCGTATCCGCTCCGGCAATTTTCGCAGAGATCACGGTGGAAGTCGGCCATACTGTTCGGTTTGAAAGTGCGGAAACGGTCCAGATTGAGGAGCAGCTGGTCGCGGATGGCGCGTATGCAGTGAAACCGGAGGATCCCACCAGAGCCGGCTATCGTTTTGAGGGCTGGTATCGGGATACGGAGGCAAGTGAGGCATTTGATTTCACACAGCCAATCCATGCAGATACCGTCATTTATCTGAAGTGGACGAGCCTGCCGCAGGATGTGCCGGCGGTACCGGCAGAGAATCCGTCAATGGATCTGGGCCTGATCCTCGGCATCATAAACGGCGGCAGCGGTATGAGCTTCAGCGATGTGACAAGCAGCGACTGGTTCTTTGAGGATGTTGCAGCTGCATATCAGCTTGGATTGATGAACGGCGTCAGCACGTATGAATTTGCACCAAAAGCGCCTCTCAGCCGCGCGATGGTGGCGGCCATGCTCTATCGGATGGCAGGCTCTCCCGCGGCTTACTACGGTGGCCGGCAGTTCACGGATGTTGCCGACGGCAAATGGTATTCCAGCGTGATCCGCTGGGCTTCCCAGATGGGGATCGTTACAGGCTTCCAGGATGGCAGCTTCCGTCCGAACGAAAATGTGACGCGCGTACAGCTGGCGGCAATGCTCTTCCGGTTTGCGCAGTATCAGAGCCGGGATATCCAGGGCCGCGGTGACCTGAACAGTTATCAGGACAGTAGCTCTGTGCAGGCTTGGGCAAAAGAGGCGATACAGTGGGCGGTGGCCAAAGGACTCATTTCCGGCAAGTCCGGCGCCCGCCTTGATCCGTCCGGTAGCGCGACCCGTGCGGAGGCCGCGGCCGTGCTGGTTCGCTTCCTGCGTCAGTCGTAATCCGCAATGATATGACACAGCAAACAGCCAACGCTTCGGCGTTGGCTGTTTTGTATAAATTATGGATACCATTTTCGGCTATATTCACGAAACGGCCCAAAAAAGCGGAAAAATTGTCCACTTTATCCGAAGAATTGCCATGTTGGCAAAACGCGATACGTGTTAAAGTTTAGGAGTAAAAAGTATAGAAAACTACTGAAAAAAGAGGGAGTTATGCGTTTTGAAAACAGAGTATATTGTGGAAATGACGCACATCACGAAAACCTTCCCCGGTGTTCGGGCATTGGATGATGTGTCATTCAACCTCAAAAGCGGCGAAGTGTTGGCTCTGCTCGGTGAAAACGGAGCGGGAAAGTCTACACTGATGAAAGTGCTCAGCGGTGTTTACACCAGAGAAGGCGGTGAGATCATGGCCTTTGGGAATAAGGTCGAGAAAATGACACCGAAACGGGCGAAGGAGCTTGGCATTGCGATCATCCATCAGGAGCTGAACTTGTGTTCACACTTGAGCGTGGCCGAAAACATCTTCCTGGGTCAGGAAATTGTCAAAGGCGGCGTGGTTCAGCGGAAACAGATGAACGATGAGGCAAGAGCAATTCTGAAGAGGCTGAGTCTCGAAATCGAGCCTGAAACACTGGTTGGATCGCTTTCTGTGTCGAAACAGCAAATGATCGAGATCGCGAAAGCACTTCTGCATAAGGCAAGGGTGCTTATCATGGACGAGCCGACTTCCGCATTGACTGCGAAAGAGATCAACGAGCTCTTCCGCATCATCCGCCAGCTCCGCGACGAGGGCTGCGGCATCGTCTATATTTCTCATCGTCTGGAAGAATTGCAGCATATTGTCGATCGTGTGACCATTATGCGCGATGGACAGTATATCACGAGCATGAACTTTAAAGATACGACGCTGGATACGATCATTTCCTATATGGTGGGCCGCGACATCAAAGAAAAGTTCCCGCGTATCCAGACAACGGTTGGCGAGACCATTTTTGAAGTTCGCAATCTGAATGCGGGGCGCATGGTACGCGACGTCAGCTTCAAAGCCCATGCGGGTGAGATCGTCGGGATCGCGGGGTTGATGGGTGCAGGCCGTACAGAAACGACACGTGCGATTTTCGGTGCGGATCCGAAGGAAAGCGGCGAGATTCTGGTGGATGGAAAGACCATAAAGATTCATGGGCCGCACGATGCCATCCGCGCAGGCGTGGTCCTGGCGCCGGAAGACCGAAAGAAAGATGGACTTTGTACAAAGCTCTCTGTGCGTGACAACATTGCACTGCCGAATCTGGACCTGCTGGCACCGGGAGCGCTGGGCGTCGTCCGCAGTTTAAAAGAGGCACAAATGGTGGAGGCGGCCACCAAGGACTTCCAGATCAAAATGCCGAATGCCGAGGTCGATGCGGCGAGCCTGTCCGGCGGCAACCAGCAGAAGGTCGTTGTGAGCAAATGGCTGGCCCGCAATTCCCGTGTGGTCATCTTCGACGAACCGACGCGCGGTATCGATGTTGCCGCAAAGGTTGAAATTTACAACATCATGAACCGCCTGAAAAAGGAGGGGATCGCGGTCATCTTCGTTTCTTCTGAAATGCCGGAGATCCTCGGTATGAGCGACCGTATCATCGTCATGTGCGATGGCCGCATCACCGGCGAAATGGATATCCATGAAGCCACACAGGAAAAAAATTATGCATTATGCCACTCAGTTTGAAAACAAACTGGCCCAATAAAATATAGTTTGGAGAGATGATCATGAATCAGACAAAAAAAAAGAAAAATCCGTTGAAGCGGCTGCTTTCCATGCGCGGCATGGGCCGGGTCGTCACCGTAACCATCGGCCTGATCGTGCTGTTGGTCGCGTTTGCACTGATAAATCCGAATTTCTGGTCACCGACGAACCGGACCAATCTGCTCCGCCAGATCGCTCCGATCCTGATTATCGGTATTGCACAGTCCTATGTCCTTATTACCGGCAATATTGACCTGTCCATTGGCTCTGTTGTTGGCATGAGCACGATGGTTGCGGCGACCCTGATGTCAAAGGGAATCATGAGCCCGATCCCGGCTCTGCTGGTGACCCTGCTCTGCTGTCTGCTGATCGGCGTGCTCAATGGTTTGCTTGTCGCAAAATTCAAACTCCCGCCGTTTATCGCGACCCTTGGCACAATGACCGTTGCGCGCGGCATTGCCCAGCTCGTAAACGGCAACTACAACACAGACTCTATCATGAAGTTCTATCCCGAGGCGGCCCAGACGTTCAAAAACGTGTTCTACTATGGCAAAACGCTTGGACTGTATAACGGCATCTGGATCGCCATCATCCTCTGGATCGTCTTCAACTTCCTGCTCAGCAAAACCCGCACCGGCCGGTACATCTACGCCACCGGCTCCAACATTGATGCAGCGCGGCTGTCTGGCGTCAATGTTGTCAGCACAACGGTAATTGCGTATGTTGTCAGCGCATTCTGCTCGTTTGTTGTTGGTATCATCACCTGCGCAACCGTTGGCCAGGGCACGATGGATGCCGGCAACTCCTATGAAATGTATGCCGTTGCGGCTTCTGTCATCGGCGGTGTTTCCACGCTCGGCGGTCAGGGTATCCTGCTTGGAACTGTGGTTGGCGCGGCCATCTGGGGCACACTTCAGAACGGCCTTCAGTTCGCCGGCGCACCGGTCGCAATCCGCAACATCATTATCGGCATTATTGTTGTGCTGTCTGTTCTGATGGATGTCGTCATTCGTACCGGTCGCAGAAACACCAAGGGCAGTGATTAAGCTTTGCGCTTTATCATAAGAAAAAACTATGGAGGAACAGAAATGAAAAAAGTATTAGCGATTTTGCTGGCGATCGCGATGATCGCGGCGATGGCGGCGTGTGCACAGAAGGCGGCGCCGGCAGACGAGACGAAGACAAGCGGCGAAACGACCAGCACGGCCAGCGAGACTGTGGATAACACCGCGGAGGACACCGCAGATACGGCGAGCAGCGAAAGCTACAAGATCTTCCTGATCACGATGGACCAGATGGACCAGTATTGGACCAACATCGACGCCGGCTGCAAGAAGGCGGCAGAAGAGCTCGGGAACGTGGAGTACCAGTGGACCGCGCCCGACGTGAAGGACGATGCGAAGCAGATCGAGATGATCAATAACGCCGTTGCCAACGGCGCGAACGCGATCCTTCTGGCGGCCAATGGCCCCGAGGCGGTCAACGATGCGCTGAAGGAAGCCTCCGCGGCTGGCGTGCAGATCGTCTACGTCGATTCCCCGGCAAACTTTACGCCGTCTGTTGCGACGTTCAGCACCGATAACACCGCAGCCGGTAAGACTGCCGGCCAGACCATGATCGACCAGCTGGCTGCGAAGGGCATCACGGAAGGCAAGATCGGCATTGTCAGCGTCAATGCTGCGACGGCTTCCACCGTGGCCCGTGACGACGGCTTCCGCTCCGCTTTCGAGGGTACCAAGTTTGAGCTTCAGGAGTCCCAGTACTGCGACGGCGACGCGGCCCGTTCGAAGGACGCGGCCTCCGCTTTCATCGCTGACGGCTGTGTTGGCGTGTTCGGCTGCAACGAAGGCTCCACGGTCGGCGTTGGCAACGCGATCAAGGAGAGCGGCGCGGACGTGGTCGGCGTTGGCTTCGACAGCTCCGACAACGTTCTGGAACTGATCAACGAAGGCTGCCTGTATGCGACGATGGTTCAGAACCCCGACGTGATGGGCTACGAAGGTGTCAAGGCTGCGGTTGCTGCGCTGCAGGGCGGCACGGCTGACGGCGCTGTCACCGACACCGGTGTTACAGTTGTGACGAAGTAAGCACCAACTGCCAACTGAAAGTCAGAAAATACGGCAAGGATTTTACTTGCCGTATTTTCTGAAACACGTTTATGCTCAACTCATATCTTCGGTTTTGGGAGGATTTGCACATGAAACGAAATAAAACAGCGTCCAGATGGATCAGCTGCTTGTTATGCATGGCGATGATGCTGAGCCTTTTCTCTGGGATCACTGTTTTGGCAGCGGAGAAAGCCGCTTCAGGCGAAGAAGACAAGGTCTTGTTTTCGACACGATTCAAAACGCAGGAAGAATTCTCAAATTTTGCGGATGTTCCTGTCGAGGTAAATGCCACGCTCAAATATGGCAACTCTGCCGAGGACGTCAGCGCACTGATCGACGGAAGTACAAGCACGAAGCTTTGTGCAACCGGCGGCGTTAAGGTACCTCTAGAGTTCACATTCCATTATAATGCGCCGACAACGGCTTCCAACTATTATATCAGCGGTGCAAATGATGACGAGGGAAAACCCTGGCCGCACCCTGAACAGTTGGGAGCTTTATGGCACGAACGATCAGGCTGGTGAGTGGACGCTTTTGGATAAGCAGAGCAACCAGACCGGATGGAAAAACTATGAGATGCGTGTTTTCCAGCTTCCGGAAGGTCCCGGCTATCAGCATTACAAGCTGAAGATCACGAAGTTCAACTCTAATCCGGGAACGATCCAGTTCAGCGGCTTCGGCTTAACAAAGAGCCTTGTGGACGGCAGCTTTGCCGGAACTACGGACGCAGCGCGCACGGAACATGCATCTATGACGACAACGCTGGAAAACGACAAGCTGGTCATCAGTGGTCATCATGAAGGCAATCAAAGCGCGCAGGTGTACAACGTCCTGTACAAAGGTCTGAACATTCCGGTGACGGAGAATACGCGGCTGGTTTATAATATTACGCCGCAGCAGCCGCTGCCGAACAATAAGTATGACTACGATTTCTATTCCATGCATCTTGCAGTAGATCTGAAATTCACGGATGGAACCTATCTGAGTTCTACAGAGCTGGAAGATGAGAATGGCGTTCGCGCCGATCCGAACAGCCAGGGCAAAGGCAAGGCCATGCTGTATGCGCAGGAAAACCAGATCCTGATCCAGTTGGGCGCGCTGACGGGCAAGACGATCGAAGAAATCGACATCGGCTACGCAAACGACGCGGACTTGAAAGCGGATGGCGGCGATTTCAAGGGAACGCTGAATTCGATTCGGATTGAAAATGTCGCCCCCCTGAACTATAGCAAGGAGTCTCTCGTAGACTATGCCTACATTCTTCGCGGAACAAACAACTTTGGCGGTGCGTTTTTCTCCAGAGGCCTCACCGGGCCTATGGTCGCAGTGCCGCATGGCTTCAACTTCTGGGCACCGGAAAGCGACACCGGCAACACTATGTTCGACTATAATGCCGGTTTTATCAAAGGTTTCCGCTGCAGTCATGAGCCGTCGATCTGGGTCGGAGACCGGTCTGTGTGGAGATTTATGCCCGGCGTGAATACCTCCGCAAATGGCCGCGCCATCTATGATCAGGAAAATGTAACGGCAAAGCCCTACTATTTCAGCGTACAGTTTAATCAGAGTGCGTCGAATCCTGCAAGCGGTGTCCGGACGGAACTGTCTCCTACCGATCACGGCATGATCACGCGCATCACTTATCCGGAAAACGCACAGACGCCGTACATCAATATCAGCGATGTGTCCGACCTCGCATTTGATACAGCTACGCAGTCCTTCAGCGGTTACAAAAAGGCGGACAGCAACCAGATGCCGAAGATGTACATTTACGGCACCTTTGATCAGGCGTTCACAGACGATGGCACCCGCGCAGTCTTTGAACAAGGTACGAAGCCGGTCGTGATGCGCGCGGCAACTTCCTTTATCAGTGCTGAGCAGGCAAAGAAAAACCTTGAACAGGAGTTGCGCGGAGATTTTGACGCTGTCAAGGCTACCGCAAAGAATCTGTGGAATGACAAGCTGAGCCAATTTGAAATTGAAGGTGCGTCGGAAGAACAGCTGATTACGTTCTACTCCTGCCTCTATCGCTTGTATCTCTATCCCAATAATATGGGCGAACAAACCGGCAAAGGCAGCGAAGGCGGCTGGCAGTACATGAGCCCGTATACCAAGACGGTGAAGGACGGCAAGCTTTATTATAACAACGGGTTCTGGGATACCTATCGTACGACATGGGCAGCATATTCGCTGTTCACACCGGAGCAGAACAATGAGTTGCTGCTGGGCCTGATTCATCACTTCGAGGACAGCGGCTGGATGCCGCGCTGGGTTGCTCCGGCCGGTACGAACTCCATGGTCGGTACAAGCTCGGATGTTATCTTTGCCGATGCCATGCTGCGCGGCGCAACGCTGACAGACGAGCAGTGGCAACTTGCATATCAGTCTGCACTGAAGAATGCCTCCATGTCGGAGTTCAAGGGGGCCTCCGGCGGTCGTGACGGCATTGATAAGGGCCTGTTTCTTGGCTATACGCCGGGTGGCAGCCAGAAATTCTCATGGTCCATTGAAGGCTACATCAATGATGCCGGTATTGCAAACATGGCGAAAGAATTAGGCGACATGGATGCATATACCTATTATAAGAGCCGTGCCACAAACTATGTCAACCTCTTCCGCGACGGAGACGGAGTTGAAAACAAATGGCTTGCGGCCAAGAATGCGGATGGCTCCTGGACCAGATCCAAAGTGGATCCGTTTGCGTTCCATGATGATTACACGGAAACTACGGCTCTGAATATGGCGTGCAGTGTACCGCAGGATGGTCAGGGCCTGGCAAACCTCTACGGCGGCCGTGCTGCACTGGCTGAAAAGCTGGATCAGTTGTTTGAGACGACATTGGAAACGGACACTGTAGGCGCAAATCAGGGCATCCATGAGCGCAGGGAAGCGCAGGAAGTCAAGATGGGCGAATATGGCCACAGCAACCAGCCTTCCCATCATATTCCATATATGTATCTCTATGCCGGTCGGCCTGACCGTACGCAGGAGAAAGTTCGGCAGGTACTGCGGCAGTGCTATGTTGGCAGCCGCATCGGCCAGGGATACATCGGTGATGAGGATAACGGTGAAATGTCTGCATGGTTTATCTTCAGTGCCATGGGCTTCTATCCGTTGAATATGGGCAACGGTGAACTGGTCTTCGGCTCGCCACTGTTCAAGAAGATTACCCTCCATCATGAAAACGGCCACGATCTGATCATCGAGGCGCCGAATAACAGCAGCACAAATATTTATGTTGGCGGTCTTACCATCAATGGTGAAGCCTACAGCAAGACGTCCATCAAGCAGACGGATCTGACCGACCGGCTCAAGAAGGAAAATGTTGTGCTCCATTTTGACATGCAGGCGAACGCCCGGCGACTGGGGTACGGGTGAGAATGATGTTCCCGATTCTTTGACGAAAGGCGACGAGACCCCCGATCCGCTGCGGGACCGCACAAACAGTGCAGCTGTGGTTGCAGAAGACGTTCCGACCACACTGAGTTCCGGCGATTCCATTTATAGTGCTAATGGTGAGAACCTCAAAAAACTGCTCGACAACAATTCTAAGACCAGTGCAACGTTGAAGCCTACGGATGGGAGCATTTCGCTTTATTACACATTTGCAAAGCCGCAGGCTGTCAGCCTCTATACACTGACCTCTGCGAGAGACGGCAAGGATAGCGCGCCGAAGAACTTCACGCTTTATCTTTCCAATGACGGCTCGACCTGGACGGAAGCGGACGAGCGTGAAAATGTGACATTTGAATGGAGCCTCTATACGGAGCCGTTCAAGACGAATGCCGCGGATTATGTGCAATATCGTTATGTGCGTCTGGATATCAAGAGCGACAGCGAGATTCGGTTGGGCGAGCTGGAACTGATGAGCACCGAAATGCCCGCGCTGAACGCCGATGCTCTCGATGGAATGATCGCGGAAGCGATAAAAGCAAAGGAGGCTCTCAGCGATGGCGGCTACGCACCGCTTGAGACGTTGATGAGCGCAGCCATTGGCGAGGCACAAACGGTTGCGGCCAAGGAAAACAAGACGGACGACGAGATCGAGGAGGCCTGCCGTAAGCTGATAAACGCCATGAGCGACATCGAAGGGATGAAGGATCTTTGGACAAAGCTTGATGCGATCAAGAAGGTTGACACATCAAACATGCCGTCCGCGGTTCAAAATTCCGTGAGGAGCGCCATTTCCAACGCGGAGGAAGTGACGAAGAACTACAATTCCACGATGGATGCGCTGAAAGATGCAAAATCGCAGCTCGAGCAGGCATCCAATGATATTCAGTCCTACCAGGATCTGGTGGCTAAAATCGAAGAAGCACAGCAGGTTTATGAAGGATTGGCAGATGACGCTGCACATAAGGACGCTCTCAATCAGGCAATCCAGAATGCGCAGACGGCTTTGAATGATCCGAATGCGACGATCGTAGATTTCAATCACGCAAACGATGCGCTTGACCTGAACATCAAACTTGCGCAGGCGAAGTTCCGTAATGCGTACGAGAAGATCGAAGCTGAGGAATTTACAAAGTTTGAAACAGATGCACATGACAGCAGAATTGTCAACGACGGCAAAAACATTGGCGGCGTTGCAAGCGGCACTTGGGTCAAATATTCCAATGTCTATTTCTCCGGGAACGGTGCGAAAAAAGTAACGTTCTTCTACGCTGCGCAGCAGAGAGATGCCGGCGGCGGCCAGATTCATATCCGCCTTGGCAGCCTGGACGGCAAGGAGATCGCGACATTGACTTGCCCGGCGACCGGAAGCAACTGGAGCAACTATGTGGAACTTAGCGGTGAGCTGACCGAGATCACCAAGGGTATGCACGATGTCTATCTCTACTTCGAAAACAACACCGGCAAGACCTATGTTGCAAACGTCGATTGGTTCCGCTTCACAGAAGCTTCTTCTTCGCACGAGCACAGCTGGTCCAGCGAATGGAGCAAGGATGAAACCCATCACTGGCATGCGTGCTCCGGCTGCGACGAGAAGAACGACGTAGGGACCCATACGCCTGGCGCTGCGGCAACGGAAAAAGATCCGCAGACCTGCACAGTGTGCGGCTATATCATCGCGCCCGCGACCGGCCACATTCATCACACCACGACGCTGGTTCCGGCTGTGGAAGCGACCTGCGTCGACATGGGTCACAGGGCGTATTACACCTGCTCCGGATGCAGCAAGCTGTTTGCAGATGAAAACGCGACAGAAGAGCTGACTGAGGCGGATGTTACCCCGAAAACTGACCCGACCAACCATGTGGGCGGCACGGAGATTCGTGACGCGAAAGACGCAACCTACACCGAGGAAGGTTACACGGGCGACACCTACTGCCTCGGCTGCGGCAACAAGATCGCAGAAGGTCATGCCATTCCGAAGCTGACACCTGCCCCCACTCCGGTCCTCCCAGTCATCCCGAGCAAACCTGCGCAGCTCCCGTTCAACCCGAACGCTGGCAGCAACGTAAGCAAGTTCCCGTTCGCCGATGTTCCGTCCGATAGCTGGTACTATTCGAGCGTCAAGGCAGCGTGGGAGAACGGTCTGATCGACGGCGTGACGGCCAATGAATTCAAGCCGAACGCAACGCTGACCGTGGCGCAGACCATCAAGCTGGCAGCGGCGCTCCATCAGCTCGACCGCACCGGCGAAGTCAGCCTGACGAGCGGTGGCGCGAACTGGTATGACAGCTACGTCAACTACGCAGTCACGAACGGCATCATCGAAAAGGATTATGCAAATTATACCAAGGCACAGATGAATGCACCGGTCACGCGCGGTGAGTTTGTCCACATCTTCCACGGCGCGGAGGAAGCCTATAAGGCAATCAACACCGTGGCGGACAACGCGATCCCCGACGTGAAGACGACCGACAAGTTCGCGGCAGAGATCTACGAGTTCTATCGCGCGGGCATCCTGACGGGTTCCGACGCGAAGGGCACGTTCCATTCCGCGAGCACCATCAAGCGCAGCGAGGCTGCGGCCATTCTCCTCAGAATGTTCGAAGCCGCTGCAAGAGTTTCTATTGATCTTCCCTAAGCAGTAATGATCCGGCCCCGGATGGATCTTCCGTCCGGGGCCAAGAAAAAACGGGTCTGTTCTCCGGAACTTTTGATAACGACAGTACGGTCTCCGCACGGCGCAGAATAGGACCGTCTGGCGAAGCCTGAATATAGAAATAAAATGGAAAGGAGCGCTGTTATGAAGCGCAGTGAGATCAAAAAGCTGCCTGTACGTGACGATGCTCCAGAACCCGGACGTGATGGGCTGCAAAGGTATCAAAGCCGCAGTTGCCGCGCTGCAGGGCGGCACAGCTGACGGTGCTGTCGCCGGCACCGGTGTCACGGTTGTGACAGCTGAGACTGTTGGTTAAGAATAGATTTTAATTCAATGAAAGAGCAAGAATTTTGGGGTAACAGCGGTGAAAAGGAGGTATCGGAATGTCAGTAACAGAGAAATGTAAGCGTCTGATTAGCGGCGCTTTGAGTTTGATATTAGCTTTGGGAATGTGCTCTGGAGTGTCTGTGCAAGGTCATGGACCGGTAGCGGGAACTTTCTCGGGCAGCAATGCAGAAAAAACTGACCTTTTTTCAGCTCACTTTGAAAAGACGGATGCGGCGCAGGTGAAATTTGATCATGTTGCAGCGCAGGGCGTATGTGCAGTTGAACCCCGGGTCGATTCCTTCGTGGGGGAATTTACCAATTATTCGTCCGATAATCCGGTCAGTGTTAATAAAGAATTAACCTATGGCAGCGCGAGCGAGACAGAAAGAGCTTTGATCGACGGACGTATTGCCACAAAGCTTTGCGCGGTGAGTACGCCTGGACTGCCGCTGGAAATTACATTCCGATTCAGCGAAGGAATTCAGCCTCAGGCCTACTATTTGACAGGCGCCGGGGACGATATGCAGTATCCGGAGCGTGTGCTGTCAGCATGGAAACTGTATGGCACAAATGACAAAGCTGGAGAATGGAGCTTTTGGATTCCCGTGAAGGCGTTACATGGCAGCAGAACAATGAGACGAAGATGTATTCTTTCTCTAATAGCCAGTCATATACTACGTTCAAGCTGATAATTGAGAAATGCGGCAATACGCCAACAACGAATCCCAATGTGATCCAATTCAGTGGGTTTGGTCTGGGCAAAGAGGTTAAGACAACGGGCTCCGGCGAAGAAGTGAACTACTTGTATACCTCGCTGTCGGAAGGACCGAGCTACAACTGGGCTGCCAGATCAGGCGCCTGGTCTGGTGTGTCCTGCCTGCATATGGAAGGAACCACAACGGCAAAAGCTGCGAAAAATTATGTGGTTTTGTATGATGGCCTTGATATTCCTGTTGGTGAAAATACCAGACTGTCTTACTTGGTATTTCCTGACATAGGGACAGATTACAATTTGAGTGCAAATGATCCGAACTATGCGTACGACTTTGAATACACCAGTATGCATTCGGCGATCGACTTGGAATTTAGCGATGGCACTCGCCTTTCTGAATACAAAGCCATTGATCAGTATGGCAATGTAGTGTCTCCTGCGGCCCAAGGAGAAGCACGCGTAATGGCGACGAACAACTGGCTGCAGATCAGCACGAAACTGAGCACAGATTCGAATCTGCGTGGTAAAACGATCACAAAAAGTGCTGGCTGGTTTTGAAAAAATGATGCCACGCCTGGCAAGGATATCTCCGTCTATTTCGATGATGTGGAGATTTTTGAGCAGGCAGATCCGAAGGTCGAAAATCTGGCCGATTATGTGAATATTCTGCGGGGTACGTACTCTACGGGCAATGCTCCCGCCCGAGGCTTGAATGTGCCCATTGTGGCAACGCCTTTCGGCTTCAACTATTGGGTGCCCACGACGGACGGCAGTACAGACAATACGCCCTATGCCTACAGCGGAGCGGAAGCCCGGTTTAAGGGCATCAAGATCTCTCACGTAGCCAGCAACTGGATCGGGGAGAGCGGAACCTACTATTTCTCTGCCGATTCTACCACAACAGACTACAGTGCGGTAGGTAATGCCATCCGAAATAGAGGCTCTGTTTTCAGTCATGAAAATGAGATCGCCAAGCCGTATTATTACGGCGTGACCCTCAATGCGGATGATGCCGCAGCCCCCAATGTCAAGGTGGAGGTCACACCTACTGAGCATGCGGCAGTGCTGCGCTTCACATTCCCGGCTGGTGCTGAGGCGTGCAACATTATGTTTGACCCTGTGAATGCGCGGAGCAGATCTATCATCGAATTTAACGCGGACAAGACTGAGTTCCATACGACCTCGGAAAACAAGGCAAACGGACAAACCACCATGCACATCGTGGGGCAGTTTTCTCAAGCTCCCGTTGCCTGGCACTCCGCCGGTAAAGGCTCTATGGGAATGTTCCAGTTTGCGCCCAACGAAAACAAAGAAACTGTTATCGAAATGAAGGTAGCTACCTCCTTTATCTCCAAAGCACAGGCACAGCATGCACTGCTCATGGAAATTGCTGGAGATGAAGGCTTTGACAAAGTGCAGGCCAAGGCGTTGAAGATCTGGAACGATACGCTGGGAAGCATTGAAGTTGTGGGTGGTAGCTACCACGAAAGAGTCACCTTCTATTCGAATCTCTACCGGGCATTTGTCTATCCCACAAGCCTGGCTGAGAATACAGGCACCAATGAGCAGCCGCATTGGCAGCATTATTCCCCCTACACTGGAAAAGTGGTAGACGGTCAATTTGTATATAACAATGGTTTTTGGGATACCTTCCGGACCGCTTGGCCGCTCTACTCCATCGTTGCACCAGAAAAAGCAACTCAGCTGCTAGATGGACTGATCCAGCACTACAGAGAGCAGGGCTGGATCCCCAGATGGATCGCGCCTGCGGGCACCGATTGTATGGTGGGCACCAACTCCGACAATATCTTCGCAGACGCGTTGAACAGAGGCGTTACGTTTGATGTCGAGGCGGCTTATGCATCGGCGCTGCGGAACGGATCGGTGTATTCTGTCAATAACGGGAAAAACTCCTACTCTGGCCGTGCGCACATGGACGGTATGGTGTTTCGCGGATATGTTCCTCAGGACGGGGTGACTGGCGGCTGGGGGGGAAGCGAATTCAATTTCTCCTGGTCCATGGAAGGCAGCGGAACGGACTTTGCCATTGCGTCGATGGCGAAGTATCTGCGGGATCAGGAAGGCTCTGAGAGCGCTGCCTGGCAGAAGTACAATGACGAATACCTCTATTTTACTGCAAGAGCCACCAATTATGTCCATCTGTTCAATGAGAGCATGGGCGGTTGGTTCCGTGCCAAGAAGTCCGATGGGACGTGGCTGCAGACGGACGAGCAGTTCGATCCTACGGCACAGGGTTACGGCTATTGTGAAGACAATGCCTATAACTATGCATTCCCGCCCTATGATGGTCAGGGATTAGCCAATTTGTATGGAATGGCCAGAGACCGGGATGGGCAAACGGCTTTGGGTGATAAGCTGGATGAAGCTTACTCGGCGGTTGGCACAGCCAATCCTGGCTCCTGGACCGGCCATAAGGAAAACTGGGAAGGCCGTGATGCGAAACAGGGGCAGATCCATATGACCAACCAGCCTGCGCATCACATTCCTTATATGTATCTCTATACAGACCGTCCGTGGAGAACTGCAGAGTTTGTCCGGGATACGCTGGATCGCTTGTTTGTGGGCGAAGAAGTTGGGCAAGGCTATTTGGGCGATGACGACAATGGCGAATTGAGCGCCTGGTATGTCCTTTCCTCTATGGGTCTGTATCCGCTGACCAACGGCAATGGCGTTACAGCCATTGGCACCCCACTGTTTGAAAAGGTGACGATCCACCGGGACGACGGTCACACCATTACAATTTCGGCGCCGGGCGTCAGCAGAGAAAACAAGTACGTCCAGAGCCTGTCCGTCAACGGTGTAGAGCAGACTGCTACCTACCTCATGCCCGAGGTGCTGCAGCGCGAGACTGTTACCCTGGAGTTCACCATGGGCACTACGCCGTCCAAAACCTGGGGCATGAAGGGCGCGGATATGCCGCCTTCCATCACGGAGGGCACGGGAAGACCGCAACTGCTGGTTGACCATACCAAGACAGAGGTTTCCACGGTAGGAGGCGGCGGAAATGAGGATACCATTGCAACCAATGCCATAAACACGGAAAAGCTGTTTAACAATAAGGCTCATGACGCCAACGGCTATGCAAGCTGGGATGGCAAGGAAAACGGATATCTGATATATCATTTTTCAAGCCCAATCCAAATCAGCATGTATACGCTGACCAGCTGGGATGCGGAGCACTCGCCCAAGGCATGGAAGTTCTACGGATCCATGAATGGTGAAAATTGGACCGAGTTGGATGCCAGAAGCAACCAGAGCTTTGCTTGGGACATCAATCCTACCAATGGCGGTGATAAGTACACTCGACCCTTCGCAATTTCTGAAGAGGATCAGGCTGGCTATTCCGATTATAAGATCGAGTTTGAGAATGCAGGCCAGGAGATTTACCTTGCGGAACTGGAGCTGCTGGGCGGCGAATTTGCCGGAGCCACCAAGGAGGCGCTCCTTGCTGCAATTCAGGAGGTGGAGGGGCTTACACAGGCAAACTATGCGCCGGAATCCTGGAATGCACTGCAGACCGTATTGAAGTCGGCAAAGATCGTGCATGAGAAGGAAGCCGCGACACATGAAGAAATTGGCGCAGCAATTTCGGCGCTGAACAATGCTGTCTCTCTCTGGTTCGCCTGAAGCCGGCAGCAGAAAAAATCGAGGCGGTAAGCGCTGAGATTGCATCTGCAGGCGTCAAGTACGAGTCGACAAAAAACGCGACCGGTGAAGTGGAAGGTACGGTTTCCAATCTGGGTGGTTTGACGCCTGGAAGCTATGTGGGCTACCGCTGCGTGGATTTCGACATTCCGAAAGGCAGCTTCAGTACCATAATTCTGACCTATGCGGAGAAGAACAATGATGCAGATGTAGATAATTCTAAGGTTACCGTTCATCTGGATAATTTGAACAGTGAACCCATTGCTGAATTTGTTCGCATTGAGGGAACCGGAGATGAGTGGAATACGTTTAGAGAACTGACTGCTGATTTGAAGCAGAAAGGTATCACAGGTGTGCATGATGTCTATCTGAAATTCCATGGCGCCACGAAACCAGTGATGAACCTGCATTCCCTCATATTTGGCGTGGACGACACACAGGCGGTCATTGCTGCTGATCTGAAGCATCTCAGCGGAGACAAGACGATGGTCGGGATCGGTGATAAGCTGGAATATACCCTGACGGCAGAAGAAGGATTTGAGCTGCCCGATACAATAGTGATCGTCATGGACGGCAAGACCCTCGGTGAGGGTGAGTACACTTACTCCAAGGAAACCGGCACGATTGTGATTGAGCAGGTAACAGGCAATATCTGCATTTCCGCAGAAGCTTCTTCTTCGCACGAGCACAGCTGGTCCAGAGAATGGAGCAAGGATGAAACCCATCACTGGCATGCGTGCTCCGGCTGCGACGAGAAGAACGACGTAGAGCCCCATACGCCTGGCGCTGCGGCAACGGAAATAGATCCGCAGATCTGCACAGTGTGCGGTTATATCATCGCGCCCGCGACCGGCCACATTCATCACACCACGACGCTGGTTCCGGCTGTGGAAGCGACCTGCGTCGACATGGGTCACAGGGCGTATTACACCTGCTCCGGATGCAGCAAGCTGTTTGCAAATGAAAACGCGACAGAAGAGCTGACTGAGGCGGATGTTACCCCGAAAACTGACCCGCCCAACCATGTGGGCGGCACGGAGATTCGTGACGCGAAAGACGCAACCTACACCGAGGAAGGTTACACGGGCGACACCTACTGCCTCGGCTGCGGCAACAAGATCGCAGAAGGTCATGCCATTCCGAAGCTGACACCTGCCCCCACTCCGGTCCTCCCAGTCATCCCGAGCGAACCTGCGCAGCTCCCGTTCAACCCGAACGCCGGTTCCAGCGTGAGCAAGTTCCCGTTCGCCGATGTTCCGTCCGATAGCTGGTACTATTCGAGCGTCAAGGCCGCTTGGGAGAACGACCTGATCGACGGCGTAACGGCCAATGAATTCAAGCCGGACGCAACGCTGACGGTCGCGCAGGCCATCAAGCTGGCTGCGGCTCTGAACCAGCTCGACCGCACCGGCGAGGTCAGCCTGAAAAACGGCGGCGCGAACTGGTACGACAGCTACGTCAACTACGCGGTGACGAACGGCATCATCGAAAAGGACTACGCGAACTACACCAAGGCGCAGATGAATGCACCGGTCACGCGCGGCGAGTTCGTGCACATCTTCCACGGCGCGGAGGAAGCCTATAAGGCAATCAACACCGTGGCGGATAATGCGATTCCCGACGTGAAAGCGACCGACAAGTTCGCTCCGAAATCTACGAGTTCTACCGTGCCGGCATCCTGACGGGTTCCGACGCGAAGGGCACGTTCCATCCGGCAAGCAGCATCAAGCGCAGCGAGGCCGCGGCCATCCTGCTCAGAATGTTCGAAGCCTCCGCAAGAGTTTCTATTGATCTTCCCTAAGCAGTAATGATCCGGCCCCGGATGGATCTTCCGTCCGGGGCCAAGAAAAAACGGGCCTGTTCTCCGGAACTTTTGATAACGACAGTACGGTCTCCGCACGGCGCAGAATAGGACCGTCTGGCGGAGACTGAATATAGAAATTAAATGGAAAGGAGCGCTATTATGAAGCGCAGTGAGATCAACAAAGCGTTGAAAGAGCTCGAGGCTATGTGCGCACAGGAACATTGCTACCTGCCGCCTTTTTGCCATTTTACGCCTGAGGCATGGGAAAGCAAGGGGCACGAATATGACGAAGTACGCGATTGCATGCTCGGCTGGGATATCACGGATTATGGTCAGGGCGACTTTGACCACTTCGGTTTTTCGCTTATCACGATTCGCAACGGAAATCGTGCCATGCCGGACAAGTATCCGAAGGTCTATGCGGAAAAGCTGCTGTATCTGAGGGAAGGGCAGTACGCACCGAACCATTTCCACTGGTTCAAGACTGAGGACATCATCAACCGCGGCGGCGGCAACGTATTGATCCGGGTGTACAATCGTCTTCCGAATGAAGAAATCGATTATGAATCTGACGTGGAAGTCCACACCGACGGCAAAAGCTATACCGTTCCGGCCGGAACGCAGATCCGGTTGAAACCGGGTGAAAGCATTTTCGTTTATCAGGGGCTGTATCATGATTTTTCGGTCGAACCAGGCACTGGACCCGTCCTGTTGGGTGAGGTCAGCCAGTGCAACGATGACAACACTGACAACCGCTTCAATCCGCCGGTCGGCCGCTTCCCGAAGATTGAAGAAGATGAGCCGCCTTACCGGCTGCTTTGCAATGAGTATCCGGCGGCAAAAGACTGACGGATGCTGACGCTGCAAAATCAAAACCTGACGCTGTGCGTCGATCCGTTCGGCGCGCAGATGATGGAGCTTGGCTCCAAACAAGGAACACAATTTCTCTGGAACGGCGACAAACAATACTGGCCGGACCGCGCGCCGGTGCTGTTTCCGTATGTTGCGCGCCTGACAGATGGCTGCTATACGCTCTGCGGCGAACGTTATTCGATGGATATCCACGGATTTGCAAAGGATTCTGTTTTCACTATCGAAGAGCAGTCTTCCGATTCTGTTACGTTCTGTCTGCGGCAGACACCGGAAACGCTGCGGCAGTATCCGTTCCGCTTTACATTCCGGGTACGCTATGCGCTGCGCGGCTGGACGGTCCATGTGACGTATTCCGTCTGCAATGAGGACGAAAAAGAGCTGCCGTTCGGCATCGGCGGACATCCGGGATTCCGGGTTCCGCTGACCGGCAGCACTGGCTTTGAAGACTATAAACTGTGCTTTTCGCAGCCATGTCTGCCAGACCGTATTGGCTTTACCGGAGACTGCTATCTCAACGGCCAGACAGAATGCTTCCCGCTGGAAGACGATACGACCATCCGCCTGCGTCACGAGCTGTTCGATGAGGATGCGATCGTGCTGAAAAATATGGCACGGTGCGTGAGCCTATGCTCAGAGAAAACGGGCAAATCGGTGACCGTAGCCTATCCGCAGATGCCGTATCTCGGTATCTGGCATATGCCGCACACGGATGCGCCGTATGTCTGCATTGAGCCGTGGGCGTCGCTTCCGTCGCGGCAGGACGTGGTGGAGGAGCTGAGCTGCAAGAGCGATCTTATCCATCTTGCGCCGGGAGCAAAGTATGAGAATCAATGGAGCATTACAATTACGGAGGAAAAAGAATGTATGATGTAGTTGCGCTTGGTGAGCTTTTGATCGACTTTACGACGCAGTCTATCGACTCGGACGGCTATCCCACAATGGCCGCGCATCCGGGCGGGGCCCCGGCGAATTTCCTTGCGGCGATCGCCAAATTCGGCGGGAAGGTGGGGGATGCTCGGCAAGGTGGGCACGGTGGAATATGCAAAGGCACACGGGAAGCTCGTCACCTACGATCCGAACCTGCGCAAGCCGCTGTGGAACGATCTCGACGAGGCCAAGGAGCAGATCCTCTGGGGCCTGCGGCAGGCGGATCTGGTGAAGATCAGCGACGAGGAGGTCGAGTTCCTGTTCGGCCTCGGCGTGCAGGACGGCGCACAGTATATTCTTGACCACTATCCGGTGAAGCTCGTGTTCGTGACGTGCGGCGCGGACGGCTGCTGATTCCAGAACCGGAACGCAGGCGGCCATGTGGATAGTCTGAAGGATATCAAGGTTGTCGATACGACCGGCGCGGGCGACATCTTCGGCGGCAGCGCCGTGTGGAAGCTCTTGCAGACAGGCAAGCGTCCGGAAGATCTGGACGAAGCAGAATTGACCCAAATCGTTTGAATCATGCAATATAGAAATGACGGAAGCCGTGAAGAATATCAGATTCAGAACCAATTTACCGCCTATCTTCAAGTCGCGCTGAAGCGAAGAAAGAATGCCTACCTTTCCCAGCGTCACAGACAGCAACAGCATGAACGACCGATGGAACCTGATCGGCAGCCCATCTCGGCAGAAGCATGGGAAAATGAATACTTCCGAAGAATGGAACTGCTGATGGAGTACAGAGCAGTCCTCGAAGCACTTGGCCAGCTTCAAAAGCGTGAACGATATATTCTGCTGGTGAGAATTCTGGAGGAGTGCTCGTTTACCGAGCTCGCACAGGAATTACAGATTGGATATAAAGGCGCGGCGGCGATCTATTATCGCGCACTGAGCCGCATCCGGGAGAAACTGTAGGAGGAAACATGAATTTCTACGAGCTTCTGATTCTTGCCAAAAGCGGAGATGACCTCGCGAACGAGAAAATTCTGGCAATGTACCAACCATTACTGACCAAGGAATCCGTTATTGACGGTGTATGGGATGAAGATCTGTATCAAGAGCTTTGCATCCAGCTTTTCCTGTGCATCCGTAAATTCCATATGTGACCTGTTTCATCTGCGAGGAGCGCCCTTCGGGGCGCTCTTTCCTGTATAGAAAAAATGCTGCCGGAACGTAAGCCGGCAGCATTTCTAACGATTTGTAGTTTTCACAATCAGCGGCAGGAGCTCAGCAGCGCCGTCGTCTTCAGGCTGGCGCCCATCAGGTCGCGCTGGGCCTCTCTGGACATCTGACAGGTCGGCGTCAAAAATGCCAGCGCTTTCTGAATCTGCTTGAGATCGGCGGCAGACACCCGGCCTGTGCGCAGATGCTCCAGCACGCGGGTATAAGAATCCTTCAGTGCGGCGGATACAGCCGGACGAAGAAAGTAGTTGGAAATCAACCCGCCGATCAAAGCGGCTTCATTATCGGTGTACTGCATGATGAGCCTCCTGGTCGTGGCGTCAAACAAACGAGAGTATGATACCACAAGATGCTGTGGCTGACTATGCGCGAAGTGACGAAATATACGATGAAAATTTGGTGCAATTCAGACTTGACATCTGCGGCTTTTGTAGTATTTCAGAAAGGTCAGAAACTCATTCCGCGCCTCATTTAACCACTCAACTCTCACGAAGAACGTCCTCCACGTCGGCACGCAGCTCGCTCGGAATATGTCTTTGCACCGGCAATCTTATTTTGCTCCCTGCGCAGCATTTCCGCAAAAAGCTCCAGCTCTGCCTGTCGTTTTTCCCAAAGCGCGATCGGCAGGAATACCATTTCACCGTCACCGCTGCGCGTCAGATAGATCGGCCCATGTACTTCTGCGCGGCTTTTTCTGTCCTGAATTTTCGCACGGTTGCAACCGTCGGATCGTCGGTGCGGATGGTCATGACGCCGTGCTGCGTCCGCTTTACAAAGTATCCGCGCCATGCTTTCAGAACATAGAATTGTTTCAACTTATCAAACTTTGATTGCTTGCTGACACGCGGCGGATGATAGAAGCTGCGGCAGGAATCAAAACGGATGTCAGCGTTTTGCTCACCGATGCGGTAAAGCGCGGCCAAGAATGCTTCTGTCGTGGGGGCATACGTTATCTTCTGTGTATGCTGGTCTGTGAGGACGATAGAATTTCCGTATTGACGGTATTCCTCAATCGTGTGCGCGTTCTTCAGGCCCGCGAGGAACCAGCGCTGAAACTCAGCGGCTTCAAAAGCACTGTTCCGGCTCTTGCGCATACCGCCGCGGTTGCCGCTGCTGAAGCTCTCATAGGTTTCTGCGATCTTCTGGATCTCATCGCTTGTAAATAACAGCCTGCCCCGATATGGGAGATCCAGAACAGACCAGTACCGCTCCGCGACCTCGCACCCATGCACATTAAATTCAAAGGTATTGGTCGATCCGCGGCAGACAAGCGGAATAAATCTGTCCCCAATAGAGATAAATGCTTTTTCGTAGTAAATTTCACTGCTCATATTTGTGGTTTCTCCATTCCTTTTTGAGTTTGAAAGCGGCACAGAAAACTCTGTGCCGCCCAACTTATATGTGGTTTGATTATGCCGCTTTCTCCTTCATATCATGGACTGCCGTAATCAGATCCCGCATACAGTCAAAGAATTTCTGCGAGCATTGGCTCTTTCTTGCGCGGTAGTAGGTAACGGAGCCGCAGAAGTCCTCCTGAACGGTTGCACTTGCCAACCGCTCTTTGATCCATCCCTGTGTGCGGAGCGGCACGTTGACATGGTACTCGCGCATCAAATACAGAATTAGCGAGGTTTCGACAAATGAGCCATCGTCTTTGTAATAGCAAAGCGTATCGTTTTTTAATGTGCCGCCGCTGCGGATGATTTGCAGCGCGGCAGCCGACAGCTTTTTCTTTTTCTGTATTGACAGACTGCTGGTAGACACGATCCTGCTCGGCAATCTGTGCCTGCCGGATCTCATCCTCCTGCTGTTTATTTGACTGATAGATTTTGGAAAGCTGTATGCAGTGGTCAAGCTCATCTGCCATCAATGCGCCGATATAATCCGGGAAGGTTTTGCCTTCGCTTTCCTTGCTGGCGGTATACCGCATAAGATGCTCATTGAGGATACCGTGGATATAGTCCGCCTGCCGGGGCGATTCTTTGCCCAGATGGTAGATCACAGTTCTCTCGATTGCGACAGCTTCCTCAATAGCGCTCTTTTGCAGACTGTCAAAATACGTTTTCCGATGTTCTGCACCGCCATACAGTTCCCGCATAGCCGGCAAATACCCACAATGTTCGGTCAGAAAATATTCTGTCATGCCAAGCGGTGCGAGGTATCCGTGGATCTCAACGTATAGCAGGTAGCGGTCAGATTCTCCGCGGGGATAGTCTATATCTGGCGTTCCTGCTTTTTGTCCAAAGACGATAGTGGTGCTCCCCATCGGAAACATCATAGAGGTGGACAGCACGGATTCTGCGGCCGCCACAGTTAAACATGCCGTTACAAAACAGCGGCATCATCAGCTTTGCATCAGACATCCGGCACCCCTCCATTCATAATGCAGCATGCGGGGACAGCGATGTCCACGTCAATTACCATCAGATACTCCTCGGTGAGATGTTCGTAACGCCAGCTTGCGTGTAAGTAATGCTGCAAAAGCGCCCGGGAGAACTCCATGCTGAACGAACGCGTCTGATTAGATTCCTCTGGGATCAGATCAGGAAAGTCTGCGGTGGTTGCGGAAATCGCATCCAGAAGGACATGAAGCTCTGGGATGGAGAATCTTCCGGTTTTCAATGCGACGCACCAGTAATCATAGTCTTCTACCATGCTGCACAGTTGAATCGGACGCTGCAGCAGCGTTGTCAGGTGCTGCGAGAGAATGGATGTGCAATCTTCCCAGCACAGGAGAACTGCGCCGGTGACTCTGGATTGATTCATGTATAACCTCCATTTTGGGCCAACTGCTCCCACAGAAATGCAAGCAGCTGGCGTTGATTGTGTTCAAACTGCTCCTGAAAGGGCTTGCTCAGGTCATAATTCCAGTAGCGGTAAAACAGAAACTGGAACAGCAAATGCTCAATCTGCGCAGGCGTCATTTGCCGGAGCAGCCTGCCGTACTGCCGGATCGCCGCGTAATCGGCTTTCACAAAGCGGCGGGCGTCCTTGGGGAAATTCTCATAGAACCAGTCGCTGACTCGGACGCGGCCTTTGCCGAAGTGACCGGGGTAATCCGTGCAGAGAAAATACTCGAAGTCCTTACCGCGCCGCCCTGCATCCACTGTGAATGGGTACATTCGGCAGGCACGCGGCCGGTGTGCATAGACGCTGCAATGATTCCCGTTTAGGAAAATGCAATGTTGATCTTCGCCCACGGCGTTCAGCAGAAAAATCGGAAAATACGGTTCCAGCGGCATGGGGTGTGCGTACTGCGCACAGATATCCTCTGACATGCGGATGTGCCCCTCGCTTTGAAAATGAAGCGCAAGCTGATAAACATCGTATGGCTCCAGCATGACCTTGTTTTCTACATGGCGGCAGCAGGCGCTGCATTGCTGGCACTGGAACGCGATTTTTTGATTCCCGGAAACCGGGATAAGCTGTTTGTTCATAAAACCTCCTGATGGAAAAACCGCAGCCACAAAAACTGTGGCTGCGGTCGGCGTGTCCGGCGGCAATCAGACGGGAGATCACCGCCGGGCTTCATTCATGCAGCGACGGCCATCAGAATTGATGCCGCGACTGCCGCTTGAAGCGGAGAAAACTTCACATGATAGTGCGTATTCAGCGTTTCAAACTTTGCTTCCTGTTCATTTTGCACCTGGATGGACGTGACCAGCGAGGTCAGAATGAACTGCCCTTCGTGGTCAATGAGCGCGCTGCTGCCGACCTTTAATGGCCGGAGCAGCCGTCCGTGGAGCATCCTCGTGTGCTGATCCTTCATTTTGTCGCCTCCTTTCCGTCCCCACGGAACCGCAGATAGGCGGAATACAGGCTCTTGAGCATCCGGCGTACACGCCGCGGGTCGAGCTTATACCGTGCGGCGATCTCTGCAATGCTGTACCCATGCAGGCGCAGCAGCGCAAACGCGGCCTGCTGCGGCGTTCCGCATCTTTGCAGCTCCGAGAAGAAATATGCTTCCGGCAGCTCCGCATCGCAGACGGTCTCCCTGCGGCCGTAAAGCGCACAGTAGGCTTCCTCTGCCTGCCTGCGCCGGCTCTCTCCGCGCTTCCACGACACAATGCTTTGCTGCATCGCGCGGTAAGCGACGGTGGAGAACGAAAAGCGGCGCAGATAGGCGTGGGAGCAATATCGCTCTACGGCACGCAGGTAGCCCATAACGGCAAGATCGTAATATTCGCCGGGATCATACCGCTGCTCCTGCAAAAACGCATAGACCAGCTTGTGATTCTTTTCGGCAAATCGCATCTGCCGTTTGCTCAGCGGAGCAAGCTTTGTTGGCTGTTTTTGTTTAGAGTGGCAGCTCGTCGCGTTCGCCGTCAATGACGCCCGGATAGGAAAAGTGGTCGCCGTTATCGGCGAGCTCCAAGGGAGCCGTGCCGGTGAGTGATTCCACATCGGACTTGTAGTTCTCCACACGCTGTGCCAGAAGCGATTTGACCTGCTCTTTGAAATTTGCTGCATAGCTTTTAACAGCCGCAAGACCTTCCCCCTCAAGATCCCGTACCTTTCGGAACGTGGCGACACTGTAAGTATAGCCACCACTTTCCGCGCGTTTCAGACCAATTTCCACGATGGCGGAATAGCTGGGACGCCGGCGGGCGACAAAGGCGAGGTTCATGAAATCATTGAACGGGCGCAGGCTTGTGGGCGGCAGGGAGAGCTGCAGCGGAAGATACTCGCCGCTGCGCAGCAGATAGATCTGCCGCATATTTTTGCAGGCTTTTCCGCTGCCGTTTGCCGTACTGCCGAATTGGTTGAATGCACAGGCTGCGCAGACGCCGCCCGGTTCGCCGTAGCCCTGCTTGCCGTCGAAAGACTGGCAGAATGGCGGCACGTTGTCGTCGTACTCGCTGCCCTCTGGCCAGTAGGCGTTTGCAAAGTGGTGATGCAGGATCACGCCGACGAGCTTGCGCTCATAGTCGGGGTTGTCCGGGTCATCGCCGCGAATCTCAAACTGCAGATTTCCGCCGCCGGGGATCTTGACCCGCTGCATGGTCAGCTGTAAGCCTTCCATATCGTCGGCAAGATCCTCGCTCGAAAAATCGCTGTCCAGCGCCGTGGGAAGCATAAAATCCTGATACACATCAACTGCGGTGTTATTCTGAATACTCATAAGAAAACTCCTTTTCAAATTTTACTGTCTGCCGTCATGCGGCAAGTTTTGTGACCTGTGTCTGATTGATCTTTTGCAGCAGCAGCGGCGACATCGTCATCACGCTGTAGCCGATCTCCTCCAGCTTCGTTGCGCGGTCATAGCTTTCAACATCCTGACTGAACCGCGTGACAGCGTTTGCAAGACCGTAGAGCGTAAAGTCTCCGTCTTCAATCAGATGCTGCAAAACGCCCTTGCCTTCTTCCTCTAAGATACCGAAGCTGGAACCGGCGAGCTTGACAAGACCGGGCAGGTCCTGCGTGTTGAGCTGCGCCTGCTTGCTTTCCCGCATCCGCTCCAGAACCGTCGAGAATCTGGCTTCGTCAACGGCGGCACGCACAGTGTCCTGAATCTTCAGGACAAACGTACGATCCTCGGCGTCCAGCGTCTGCTGGGAATAGAGGGCGAAGTTTACATCCGTGGTGTTCACGCGGCCGATGTGCGCCCGGCGGGTGCCGGCTTCATTTACAACCATGCCATTGGAGCACACCAGCCGGTAAATGAGCGGCTGAATGTTGACGGCGCCAAGCCCTGTCTCACTGTTGGAGATCATAATGCCGGCCTGCACAATATCACCGGGAACTACCTCTGCCTGCAAGCGCGGATTGACAACTTTTAGATACATCCGGTCGTCAGTGATCTCGCAGCTTTCAAAGCGTGCGCCCTCCATTTCGCCAATGATGGGAAGAACAACGCGGGCGATGTCCAGATTGTCGATGCGGCGATAGCGGTTGCTGAGAAACGCTCTGGCCTTGCCGTCCATCGTGCGCAGCAGCTTCTGTTCCGGCTCCTTCTGGAACCAGCGGTTGACGTTGTAGCTTAGAAGCGCGGGATCGCGTTGGAGCATCCGGTCATAATACTTGCTGGGAATGTCCAGATAGGTGCCGATCTGCTGATGCGCGGTCTGCTGAATCTCCAGCGGCTCGATCTGGTCGATGCCCTCACGGTTGAGCACACGGATCACGGGGCTGTCGCCCCAGGTATCCATGTGCAGGCGGTCGGTTGCGACCAGATAGTCTGCCTTTGCCTCCTGCTGGCGCAGGATCTCGCGGCTCACATCCTGAATACTGCGTCCGCTTTTCATTCGTGTTTTCGCTCCTTTCTCAAAAAAATTACCATGATACGGCGATCTCGTGATCCTGAACGCTTGCGGTCAGGCCCTCGCTCTCCAGCACCTGTCCCAGACGCGGCCAGTAGACCTTGGGCGGGAAGGCAGTCAGATGCTCCTGCGGAACATCCCGCGTGTCGTCGTCCTCATGGATGCACACGCTGCCGTCCTCTTTCAGCGTCAGGCTGCTGTGGCCGCGGGAATCCAGATCGGCGATCACACGCTCCAATACTTCACGTCCCTCCACGTCATACCAGACCTGCGGATCGACCGGCTGCTGGTTCGGCGGCGTCGGCGCATCCATACGCGGCTGCACCGGCACGACTTTCAGGAGATTACAAGAGAGATTCCCGTTGCGGTCGATCTGAACGTCCGCATAGTCATATTCTTCAATACCATACACGCGGATGCGTCCGGTGCCGCCCTGCATAACGAGCGCAGTTGGGTTCCCGGTTGTCCACTCCCAGCGGGCGCTCGGATAGACCGACTTGAGATACGCAGAGATCCGATGGTTGACGTGCCGCAGCAGAAGCTGCATGGCGTCGGCGTTGGTCTGCGCCGTACTGTAAAGCGATGCTTCCCGCTGCTTTCTGGCGTCGTGTTCCTTCTTCCGGTATCCGCGGATGGAATCCCACGCGGGCTGAAGCTGGAACATGACCACCCACAGACCCCACGCCGTAAAGGTCAGGAGCAGAAGCGGGACGAGCCATGCGCCGCGCACCAGTGCCAGGATCGCAATGACCACACCGATCAGGACGGAGACACTGCCCCAAAGGGGACTGGATCGTTTCATAAAAATGCCACCTTTCAAATACATTTTCTTTAGAAAAACAACAAAAAAGAGGAACCGCACCGACGAATCATTTCTGAATCATCTGGTGCGGTTCCTCTTCCGCTGCGCCGGCGTTATTCCGGCAGTTCTTCCCGGTCACCGTCGATCTGTTCGGCGAAGACTGGGAAACCCTCTGTTTCATTCTGCGCTGGACGGACTGTTTCCCGCTTTTGCGGAACAGGCACCCAATCGTCCAATCTGAGCTTCAAGCGTTTATCCTTTGTGATGCCGTCTTTTTTTGTGAACTCTTCCAGCTCCAACGTGCCGCTCAAAAAGATAAAATCGCCGTTACTCAATGTACACTTTGCAAGCCGCTGCGCCATGTAGCCCCATGCCCACACGTCAACAAACTGTGTGTGCCGCTGCGAACCGAAGCCGACATACTCGGCTACGGAAAAACGGACATGGGGTTCACCCTTGGCGCTGTGCTGCAATTCCGGGCCTTGCGTGATCAGCCCGATGAGACTCGCTTTTGCCATAACACTCCTTTCTGCCACCGGCATGAATATCTATATAAAAAATGCCGGCAGCGACATCTACCCCTTGCGGGCAAATACCATGCTACCAGCACTCAAATACAAACCTGACCAACGTGTGCAATGTGAGAAGCCCCACGCACAGACCATACGGTCTGCGTTCCGATGAACTGCACAAATATCAATTACATGAGTATAGTAGCACAATATATTGTAATTGTCAATTATGTTAAAACTATATATAGATTTCGTGATGGGTGAAGAATACTCTCTACTTATAAAATAGGGCGGCAATACGATTTTTCTGCAAAATGCAGAAAAAAGCGGCCGCAGATCTGCGGCCGCTTCGGTTATGCAACTGTAATCATTGGCTTTACGGTATCCAGCGGAAGCCCGGCTTTCTGGGCCTGCTCACGTTCAAACGTAAATCTTGTGATTTCCTCGATGAATTGTCGCTCTTTGGAGGTGGCCTTGCTCCAGCTGATGCCAAACTTGCGGCACATCTGCATATGGATTTCATAAAACCGTTCGCGTGAACCACTGAACTGATCTAGATACCATTTCATTTCGGCGTTTCTATCCATCGTATCACTCCTTCAACGGCCTGATTCATAGATCAGAATTCCTTTATGGAACACTTCGTTTTCTACAGTAAACTGATCCTTGCGCTCGGAAAAGCCGCTTTTTGTACCAACCAGAATATCCACAGGGTGCTGCTTCACACCGCGAATCGCTTTGTATGCAGAAGCGGCTACGGCGTGAAGATCTTTCTCGCCGTCGTCTACAATAATATAAAAGTCAAGGTCGCTATCGGCATGGGCTGTGCCGTTTGCAAAAGAGCCGAACAGATAAACACAAGTGGGATTGACTTGTTCAATGAGCCTTTGCTTTATGATTTCAATTTCATCCATTGGCATTGCAAGAATCCTCTTCTTATTGTCATAGCAATGGGCAGCGTACAACACTACAATGCGGTCTGCTTCGGTGAGAATTATTCAGAGAACAGGCCGGTATCCTCATTGATTTGCTGGATGAATTCTTCGGGAGTGCAGACTGCTATTTGTGCTTTGGCGTAGTCTTTTGTATTTCGCGTCACGATGCAGTCAACGCCGGAGTGCACTGCCGTCTCGATCATCACGGCATCCTCAAAATCGGAAATCTCCGCTGAGATCGCCTTGCGGATGTCCAGCGCCGTGGTGTCCAGCAGTCCGAACAACGCGCAGAGCTTTGTCAGAACGTCGCGGGTCGCTTTGTCGCTGTGCGTCTGCCGGTGCGTCAAATAGTAAATGTCCGTGATGGCTTTCGCCGTCAGGAAGCCTTCAAACTGCCGGTTGGCGCAGAGCAGGAAAATTGACTGTGCATCCTTGCAGAACGGCTCGCGGCTTTGCAGCGTGTCCACGATGACGCAGGTATCTATGACAGCTCTCATATCCGGTTCAGCCTTTCTTCCTTCGCTTCCTCCAACGTCACATCAGCCGGAAGAATCCCGAACAGGGACTTGGCGATGTCCACTCTGTCCTGATGGGGATTGGAGAGCTTGGCGACAACTTTGCCGTTTTTCGTGATGAAAATATCCTCCGTCGCTGCAAGCAGAAGATACTTTCCGAGATTGCTTTTCAGTTCCGTCGCAGTAATCGACATGATCTGATTCCTCCCTTCGTGATTTGGTTCACCTATATTATATTCAAATCGAACGAAATGTGCAATAGAATCGAACGAAATTATCGAGCAGAATCTGGAGCATTTTCAGTTGCGACCTCGACTAAATCGGGAATCGTTGCTTCAATTTTCTCCACGGCCAACGCACAGGGGAACGGCAGATATGCGTTCTTAACTTCATTGACAACTGTACTGACCAGCAAATAGACCCGATACGCTTGCCCCACAGACAGCTGCTTGTTCTTTTCTATGCAGAAGACAAGCTGTTCGCCGTCTGCTTTTTGCAGCGCGACCCTGCGCTGCCGCTGAAACGGAATGCTGGAAACCGAAAGACAAATGCCTTCCTCCGCGCAATATCGTTCGTTCACGAGCAGCACATAAAGCTCCGCACAGCGAACGCCGCAAAAAAGCAAGAGCAATGCGCTGAGGATCAGAAACGTCCGATCGCCGGAGAACGCAGAAACGATGGCTGCGGCCAGGAACGGCAGGCAGAGCAGCAACGACAGCAGCCACTTCTGCAGCAGCGGCGCAGGCCACGCAAGAATCTTTTTCATATTCAGCACCGCTCAAAGACGATCTGCTTGTGCAGATACAGGTTTGCGATTGCCGCCGAGACAGGGCGCGCCTGCCGGGAGGCTGCCATCAGGATTGGCAGATTCTCGCTGGTGGTTAACTCATCGTCATACAGGCAGTCCATGAGCTGCGCATCAGAGTGAAGCGTCCGCACGCCACGCTCTGCGCACTTGATCAGCTCCGCGCTGCTGAGAAGCGCCTGATTTGCCAGCCGCACGATCTGCCGTTCCTCCACGCTGCATTTCGGGCGCGAGAACAGATGGATTGCTTTAGAAAAAGGCATACCGTCCCAAATCCAGAGTTTCAGGAATGCGCCAATCCGCAGGAATGGATTTGCGGAAACCGGCGCGATGTACAGGCAGAAAGCAGATCATAGAGAGCTTCATACTCGCTGCTGCCGCGCCCCTCCGCGACCAGTCCACGTGAGACAAGCCGGTCAATGCAGTCGTCCAGCGTCCGGCGGGACGTAAACGACAGCCCGCGCGTCAGCTTCAGATAGGCTTCCGCGATCTGACTGCGTGACAGGATCCGCCATGCAAGACTGCTCCAGACGGTCATTTCCTGCACGTCGAGCATATATTCTTTCTGCCCCACAATGACAACGGGATATTTCTTGCCAGCCAGTGTGCGATGGCATTTGAAATGCCCGACGGCTGCGTATTTCGTGTATTCCATAACAGTACCTCCAATGTGCTTTTGTTTTTCTTTTACGGGTGTGCCAGCTTACAATTTCAACAAGCGATGTCGAAAGCGTCCAGAAAATCCGGGTCGCTGCGGAGCTTCTTTGCCGCGCGGGAGATCCATGCCCCGACATTATTGGAGCTGGTGTGATAGAGCGCTGCAATATCCTTGCAGTCAAAGCCCTTCGTTTTCAGAACAAGCGCGTCAATACCGAGTTTTGCGACACCGCGATAGTGCTTCTTGCAGGAATTAAGCACTGCGCCGGTGTCCACACCGGAAAAATGCGCATGGTCTGTGCAAAACGGCGTTGGGAGACCTGCGTCCGGGTCATCCAAGGACTGCTCGGAAATATACTTCCGCCAGTTTGTCTGCTTGCGGCAGCAGTCGATCAGATGGTTGCGGATGACCGTGATGGCGTAGGTCTTGAACGAAGTGCCGCCATGATAGCTTGCTGCCGCATGGCACAGCGCGACGCAGCCCTCCTGAAAGAGATCGTCATATTCCATATGGCAGTTGCTTTTGGGGACAAGCCTTGCAATCGTCCAGTGGACAAATTCCAAGCTGTTTTCTACGAGCAGTTGCTGTTCAGCGGTCAACACGATGCTGCTTCGATCCATTTTGTTTCACCTTCCTTTGTGCGTTCAAAAAATCCTTGCAAAGCAATATAACTTGGTCACAGCGATACTCCGAGAAGTTGGCAATATGTGCGTCCGCTTCCGGGATGCCGAGCCGGACGCACAGCCATGCGTAAGCGTCCTGTTTGCGCATGAAACCTTTCTCCCAAAGCTGGTTGAAGGTCCGATGTGCCTGCATCCGCTTCTGCCGGAGCTCTTTGTTGGCAAGAGTCCCCATTGGAAGTCCGGTCGCCTTGTGCGCCTGTACATAAGCGTCGCAGGCGGGATACCGGGAGCAGACGTAGAGCTTCGCTGTACGGTCTTTTGTGTGGATGCCGTAGATGCTGCTGGCCGGGCGAAGCTGCGCCGGTGCGTGGCAGTATGGACAGGTAATGTGGGCTTTTTTCAAGCTGATATCCTCCTATGTACTATTCAGAAGGAAGAAGGAGAGAGTATCTGTAAACAGCAGCTTTCATCGTCTGACAGGCACCAGTTGAGATATAGCGCATAAATATCCTCAAAGGCGCTGCGGGAGAGGTTGCCGCGGCATTCGCTTGGGTCGATCCGCTGCGCAGTGAGACGTTCATATTCGGCAGCGGGAGATCAAAACAGGCTTGCCGCCTGCATCTGCGCTCATCAAATAACCAGAACAGGGCGAATGACATTTGCACTCGTTGCAGGAGATGAAGCAGGCATTTCGCCAGTTCCCGCGGCAGGCGGTCAGAAATTCTGCAAGCTGTTGGATGGTTGTCCTCATAGGTTTGTCCTCCAAATCCTTCTATAACAATACGCACCGCAAAACGACAAAAAGGCCACTTGAACCTGTGAATTTTCTGTAAATTATGAAATGCAGTGAAAAATGCACCCGGTCAGCAGTGCTGATCGGGTGCAGATTTTAGCCGATGATCCAGAAGGCCCGCCGGAACCGGCAGCTTTGCTGGCTTCATTCAGAATGATGGACAGTTCCCAGCTCTGTTCGCTCCGCGTCCGGCTGGCAGGGTCGGCGACGAGGATCTTTTCGTCCTTGACGCCGCGCAGCACGATGAAATGCCCGGACGAGGTAAAATGCCCGGCGGACATGATGGCGACGATCAGCTTGCCGCTGGAAAGCGCGTCCGTGATCCGCTGCGGCTCCGATGCGTGCAGCCGGAGACCGGCAGGCCCCCACGCTTCGGCTGCCGCCGGGATGAGTGCGTGATACGAACCGCTTCCGCTGCACCAGTAGCCGTGCTCATATGACCACTTTGCCATCTCCACGGGATCGACCAGATCGTCCGTGAGAGAAGACACTACCATTGCCATGCAAGTCGGGCCGCAGCCGTAGCCACCGATATTGTCGGTGCCATAGGGCTTGTTCGCGTAGCGCTCATCGAGCTGATTGTAGTAGACGACCTCTGTGCTGCCATCTGTGTAGCGGATGTCGCCAAGCGCAGGGATCGTGAAGCCGCTCTCAGACGAGGAAAGATTCTGAAACAGGCCGTCGCCCAGAAACAGGCTGAGATTCTCGGCAAAGTTCTGTGCGAGCGTTTTCTGTTCAGTGGTCAGATGAAAAATGGAGTCGGCAAAATACGCTTCGCCGCGATAGGTCAGTGTGTAGACGCGCACCGTCACCTCACGAAGCTCTGTGACCTCCTCGCCATCTTCATTGAGAGCGGTTTCTTCTATCTCGCGCGTTTCGTCCTCATAGGTATAGTCGTACAGTTCACCAATGCCAGAGCGCAGAAGCTGCTTCATATCCTCCAGAGAAATGGCGGCAACGTCCGTATCGCGGTAGGCACAGTATTGTGAGATGAACAGATTGACGTTATTGATGCGCTCGTTTTCATACGGGTTGACGATCTCATACTGATCGGCGCTGGATGCGGCAAAATCGTCCGCGATCCGCTGCTCGGCGTCGGCAATGCCGCTCCGAGCAGGTCGCTGACTGCAAATGCGATCTCGTTCATGTTTTCGGTGATCGCTGCCTGATCGTTCAGAATGGTGGTATCGCCGGTGGTTTGCGCCGTGCCGCCGAAAATCAGCGTCGGGAGCATCATGAGGAACAGCAGGGGGATCGCAAGGATGGCGAGCAGCGCAAGAAGAATCTTCTTCCCGTGCTTGGCTGCCACGATTGCGACACTGGCAGCCGCGCCGTAGGGACCGCCGAGGGCGGCCCCATTTGCAGCTGCGGCCGTGATCTTACCTGCTTTTGCGGCGCCTTCCACGACCTATGCGGCGGTGCTGCCGACCTGAACCGCTTCGTCCAGCCCGGTCTGACGACTATCGTTTACGCCCATTCGAGTACAAAGACGACCGACATGATCTCCTGCCCGGTCACAGGCTGAGAGACGGCGGACACGACGGCATCATAGTTGATGGAGAGCGCGTCTGCTTCTTTGACCGTCCACGGCGCAGCCAGCGTGAAGACCTCGGAAGCGCCGGTTTTGCTGGTCTCGGAAGAATTGATCTTGAAGCCGACCTGCTTGGCATCCACTTTGGCCTTTGCCATGTTGGTCGAATACGGAACAAACTCCCAACCGTTTTTGCTGGTAACGCTGACGGAAGAAACCATTACATCACCGGTAGAATTGTTGACGATGGAAGCGGAAGCAACATAGACCTTACCGGCTTCGTCCACGACGAGCGGCAGGGTCGCCGGAACTGTCACCGAAAACAACTCAGTAATTTCCCAGTGCGCATAATACGTTGTCGCAGCAGTTTCCTTGAAAACGGTGTTTGCCGTAACTTCTGTACCGCCGTCTTTCTCCGTAAACCAGCCTAAAAATTCGGCGTTTTTACGTTCCGGATCGGTGGGGAGAACGAGTTTTTCACCGTAAGTCTGCTCGGTCGTTTCCGAACGTCCGTCGCCAAGGTTCCATGTCACAGTATAGGTGTTTGCAGTGAATTGCGCATAGAACGTCTGGCTGGTCGTAATCGACGTGACGGTGTTATAGAGCTTGCCGCCCGTTTTTCGGTATACCAGTTCTTGAATGTGTATCCGGTTTTCACAGGAGAAGCGCTGGGCGCGGTCGGCTTGCTGTTCGGCTTCATGGTTTCGGAAAAGCTGGCCTTGCCGTCAATCGTGCCGCCGTTGCTGCCTGCGTCCCATGTGACCGTCAACGAAACCGTTGCGCCGCAATCGTCGCACCTTCCATCGCCGTTCGCATCGGTGTGGTCTGCATATTCATAGCCAGAATCTCCGCAAGCCGAGCACGTCTTGGTACGCTTATGCTGCGTTTCGCTGTCGAAACCCACGAACCGTAGGAATAGCTGTGATCTGCATAATCATAGGTAGACGCGCTACAGGACGTACAGGTTTTGCACGTCGGTGCTGCGTATCACTGTACTTGCTCCATGCGCCAGTGGAATAGCTATGATTTCCGTATTCCGTTGTGGAGTACCCACAAGTACGGCAGGATGCCGTTCTGCTATGTTGATTGGAAGAAGAATTGCTCCACGAGCCGTAGTTCATGCTATGACTGGCGTATTCATAATCCGAATCGCCGCAGTTCCGGCAATAGGCTTCGCGCCGGTGCTGACTGCTGGAATATTCCTCCCAGCTTCCATAGGAATAGCTGTGGCCGGTTGCGTAGATGGTCTCGCGCTTGCTCTGACCGCAATCGCAGGACTATATTCCCGGTAGCCGTTTCGCGTACACGTTGCGTCCTGCTCATAGTCCAGCACCCAGGTGTGACTGCCGCAGTCCGGGCAGGTCCACGAACCATACGAACCAGAACCGTGGTCTTTATACACATAAGTGCCGAGATTTTTTGTGTAATGGCAGAGGTAGCACTCATAGTACTCGGCATGGCCGCGCGAGGTATGGGACTGCGATACATACGTTCCTTGCAGCGAGTATTTCCCGCAGCTTGGGCAGTTGCCAACAATGCCGGTAGAAGCGGTCAGCGAAATGCCGGGGGCTTTCTGGATGCCGGACACGGATGCGGTATTGACTGCCGTGTTTGCAGTGTCCGCATTGGGATACACACCGTACAGATCATAAAAATACCGGCTGTTGCGGTTGGAAGCCGCCCAATCATAGGTGTAGAACGGCACCGTTGCTTCTGGGTAGCCGATGATGTAGGCGATATAGAGCGTATCGCCAGCATCGGCCTCGCGCCAGAACGCATCTTCACCGATGCTTTTCAGAACCGTTTCGCCATAGTACATGGTGATCGTGTTCAGATTGTCGCAGCCATAAAAGGCGTGTGTGCCAATGACCGGAGCCAGCGGCAATTCGGCGGTGGTCAACGCCGTGCATCCCTCAAACCAATATGCCAGATCTGAGATTGTCAAGGTGCTCATATCGTCGTACCAGACTTCCGTGATTTGCTCCCGATATTCCACCCACGGCTGGTCGTCCGCGCTTTGGAATACGGGCGCTTCGCCGCTGCCGGAAATGGTCAGCCAGCCATGAGAATCAAGTTCCCACTTGATTTTGCTGTCCGGGATCGTGCCGCTGGCAATCGCATCACTGGCCGCAAACGCCGAAATGCTCAGAGATAGCATCATGCAGAGGGTGAGCATCAAAGCTGCAAATTTTCTCATTTTCATGTTTTACCCTCCTCTGTAATCGCAGTAATGGTAAAGACGATTGTAGCGGCGTTGATGTTCGTCGCAGCTTCGCTGGCCGAAACTTTTGCTTTGTAGCGGATGGCGAGATTTTTCTCGGCGGCAATCGCCGGAAACGCGCCGTCCACAAGCGTCAGACTGCCTGCGCCTTTCGTGCTACAACCATTGATGCTAAGTGCGATGCTGTTCTTGCTTGCCGTAAAATCGTCAAAATTGCCGATTTCAAACGTTCCTGCCTGCACATCCACCTTGGTCACACGAATCGCGCTGTTTTTTCCGGTGTTGGTAATCATGGCATTATTGGCTGTCACAACATAGCCATCCACCAGTGAAACCGGCAAGCAAGCCGGAACCGTACACGAAATCGGCGTGACGGTATTGACTACCGTAAGGGTAATTGGCACTTTTGCTTCGGTCGTTTCAGCCGCCGACACACCCACGGACAGTGATAGGATCATTGCCAGTGTCAGGAGTAAAGTGATAACTTTTTTCTTACTCATCACTGCACCTCCTTGGGCCAGAGATACGCCGTGTGCAAGGTCAGCACTCGGTCTGCATACTGCCGATTTCCCTTTGCTGTCACGATAAGCCGTAATCGTCACCGTACAAGTCGGTGTTGCCGAACTCCGGCGCTTCCAGCAACGTCAATGCCGAGATGGTTTTTCCTGCGGCAAGCTCAAAGCCATCTGCAATGAGCGCATTGTCCTTGTTGCGGCGAATCTCAATTTTATAGGTGTCATTCTTGCTGTTGTTGATGAACTCGGCTTTCACGCTGGATTCTCCGACCAGAGCATATAGATGAGCAGGAGCAGTAAAGCAATCTGATTGTCCGCGATGATCGCATTGAGCTGCTTTTGGGCTTCACGCAATCCGCTGACATCGTAAAAGACGACTTCGGTTTCTTTGTGCTGCTTGGCACGTTCCGTGATTCTGGCCTTGATGCTGTCGATCACGGCGAGAGTAGAATCTCTGTCATAAATGACTTTGACTGCATCATCCACTCTCGCCACAACCACGACTTCCGGCATCTGCGTTCCGTTATTGCAGTACACGGCTTTTGTACCACCGCCCCAGACAAGCAATCTGCCCTTGACGGTAACATTGTCGAGCGTGATTTTGCCATCTGCTGCGCCGCAGCCGATGATGAGGTCGCCGTCCACGGTCATGTTCTGGAACGTCACTTCGTCGGTACGAATCAGGACACTGCCCTTGATGTCCTTGTCATAGAGTTCCCTTTGGACACAATGATGTAAGTGCCGATGATGTTGTGGAAAATCTGCGCAAATTCGGCGCGGGTGATGTTGTCCAGCGGCGCAAGGATTTTGTTCTGCCGTGAATGTAGTCCGCACCGACCATTGCCCGCACATAAGGCATCGCCCAGTTGGAAATCTCGCTGCGGTCGGAAAACGCAGACAGGTCCGTTTTGGAATACGAATCGTAGTCCAACTCCAGCGCACGGGCAACGACCGTCAGGGCTTCCTGCCGTGTGATGGGCGCGTCCGGGGCCATTGCCGTGTTCGATCTGCCGTTGTATGTTCCCATTTGCACCGCCATGGCCACATCTTCAAAATACCATTTGTCTTTGGAAACATCCTTGTACTTGGAAATGTCAGCTTTGGCGTAGCAGCCGAAAGACCTGTTGATGATTGCGGCCATCTCCGCGCGCGTCATGTCGCCGTTGGGGTCGATAATGCTGCTGGATTTACCGTAAAGCAAGCCGTTATCCACAGCGGCGCTGACCGCTTCGGCGTACCACGCGGTACGGTCGTAGTCGCGGAAATCCGTGGCTTTGCGGGTAGTCGTTTTGCCGCCGACGCGCTGACTGCCAGCGACAGGCACGACGCTGCCGCGAGGAATCATTGCGAGGATTCTTTTTCGTTTCATTTTGAAGTCCTCCTTTTCAAAAGAATCAGGTTGGGGAACGCTTTGGGCGTTCCCCTTGAATGAATGCGATTCAGACTGCATCCCATGCGATGATGAACAGGACAGACGCGATGGCGGCGTTCGTCACAGCCTCGAGACCGGGGTAACGATTGCATCATAGGCAATGCCGATAGAGTTAGCAGAGGTATCGCCCACACCGCTCATGTAGCAGCCCTTCAATGGCAGGTCAAGAAGCGTCTGCTTGCTGGCGTTCTTGTTATCAGTCGCCGCAGCAGCACCGCCGCCGATGGCGAGCTGGAAACCGAACTTGTTGCTGTTAACTTTCTCATGGGCGAGGGTGTCCTTGCTGCCGAACGCGGCCAGCGACCAACCCTGCGCGGCTTCGATGGACGGATTTGACCTTTACTGCGCCAAACGCTGTTGTTGATGATCTTCGCGTCGGAAGCGGTCGCAACGGAACCGTCCGTACCAACGGCGATGGGCAACACAGTCGGCACGACTACGGACATCTTAGTCGCTGCGGGATCGCCGCCGATGCTGCCGTCCGCGGTGCTGGACAGGGTAACAGACGAAGTGCCAGTGCCGCCGGATGCGTCAACGGTGTTTGCAGCAGAAGCAGAAATGGCGAGGGATGCGATCATGCAGATAGCGAGAATGAGAGATACGATTTTCTTAGTGTTCTTCATTGTAATGACTCCTTTGATTAAAATTAGTGTTGAATTGTGATTGTGATGATGGCCCCAGCCGTGCCGATAATATCGCCGGTTTCGGGGTCCAAGTTATGAAAATACGCGGTACATTCGTATGTACCAGCGGGGCAGGTCAACATCCAGCCGCGCACGTTCGATTTTGCTGCCAACGGCGATAGCGCCGGATTCATAAATCTGTTCGCTCGTATCATTACGGACGATCTGAACCTTTTGTGGATAATTATTGATGGACTCGTTGACCAGCATCAAGTTTCCCTCTGCCGTGCCGTTTTCAAAGTACGGCGCAGTATTCATTGAAATATTGATCATGCCTTCGGCTCGACCTTCTGATTCAGGCGTTCCGCAATTTCTTCCGGGCTGAGATTATCCCATCCGCCCTCAACGGCGGACGAATCATAAACGATCCCGGATTTGCTGTCTGCAAGCGCCGCATCTGCGGGCTTATGCAGCAGCTTGACTGCGAGGAAAATGCCCGCGCCGACCAGCAGGACGAGGAAAATGACCGCATAGACGGTAATGTCTTTAGAGCGTGTTTCACGAGGGGCGTCAACGTATTCTTCTTTGGCTTTCATAGAGAAAACTCCTTTTGTAGTTTAGTACCGTCAGGGAGGCACCCTCAGACGGCGCAGCAGCGGTTCCAGTGTGGACGCTGCAGGAAATATGAAATCGGTCATAGGCAGAACGCTGCCAGATTACAGGTTCTGCTTGATGATCCGCGTGATAATGCCGACGGCAATTCCGTGTTCTTCATCCAGCCGCGTGACCGCAAAGCTGACGTCGTCCTTCTTGCCGGGCATCCTGGAATCGTAGCAGGTGTGCGCGATGGCGTTGACGCCGTTGTTCAGACGGATATATACAACGCCGCCGCGAAGATCTGTGACCTTGCCGGCGTACTTGCTCTGTACCTGACACTTTTTGAGATTATCCACGCTGGTTTCGGAAAACGTGCTGCGGATATCTGCCCGGATGGAAAGATGCTCGGCATCCTCGCCGCTGATCTCCTGCACGCGGACCAGAACCCGGTCGCCGACACTGTAAAGGTCGCGGACGTCGGACACCCACTGCCAGGAGAGGTCACGCGCAAAGATGGCGCATTCAATGCCAAAGGCTTCGACGCGCAGCACCTTCTCCGCGACGGCGATCACGCGCGCTTCGACCAGACGGCCAGGATAGATGTAGGGGTTTCCGGAAACGTCTTTGCCGAGATAGAACGTCTGCCGTTTTCGGAGCATGGCTTCCCGGCGGCTGGCAACGGCGCTGTGCGTGGTTGAGTCAATGCCCTTGACGATGAAGTCGATCTCCGCGCCGAGCATCGTGCCAAGAATGCGGTTCAGCCGATTCATGTAGTCGGCATATGCTCTGCCGGACGGCATACGTTCCTCCAGCACAAGCATCTCGCGGATCGGGATGGCGATGCGGAAGCCACGGAAACTGACTGTCGCCAGTGTCTTGCCGCCTGTCGTCTGCTCAATGCCGTCCAGCGTGCCGGTCAGGATCCGCCGCGTCCGGTAGGCGTTGCGGATCTCATGCCAGAGTTCGTCGGTGGCTTCGGCTTCGCTTTTGATGCGCGTTCTGGCTGTGATCGTCAGAACTGCGTCATTGCGCGGCACGGATGGAGATTCCGAGGGCGTGGATTCATTGGACGGTTCTTCTGCGGGGATGGTCAGCACCGGTTTCTCATCCGCCGGCGGCGATTCCGTTTCGTCAGACGGAGCAGACTGCGGTTCTTCCAGCGCGGTAGCTTCGTTCAATGCCTGAAGAAATTCCGTGTATTCTTCGGACGGCGTATCATCCTCCGGCGCGCCCTCATCAGGTGGGCTTTCTGTGGGGATGGGTTCCTCCTGCGGTTCGGTGAGCGGCGCATCGGGAGACTCCTGCGTTTCAGCGGAAAGCAGGTCGTCCTGTTCGCCGCTGTCCGGAACAGGCAATTCCTTTTTCTGGGCATGGGTCATTCCTCCTTTTTTTTTTGGGTTTGGATAAAATGGATTCCTTGCTGGTGGTTATGATCTTCTGCTTTTTTGCAGGAGCATCCTTTTTGGGCGCAGGGGTATCCGGTGCCGGCGGCGCTTCGCTTTGCCAGCGCGGGATGTGTGCCGCCGCTTTGTCCGGACGCAGTTTCTTCGCCTCGTAGTGCTTGGAGTAGTCAAACTTATCGACCTCCAGAATGTTTCGCCCTCGGATAATGACGAGCGCCTTATCCACGTCCAGCCGCAAAACTTCATCCATCGTGAGCAGCCGCCTGCGGCCGACACCGCTTGTCTCGCGGTATTCCGGGGTGTAGTTGGAAATGCGCCATGTACCAAGCTGTTTGGCCTGACTGGTCACGGCGACACTTGCCTCGCCGGAGCGTGAGGAAATGAACTCTGCCGTCAGCGCGTCTGTACAGCCAAGGAACAGCTGCACGTCGCAGTTTCCGAGAATTTCCTGCCATTGGTTGTTGGGATAGCGGTTCTGCAGACCGGCGAGATTCTGGAACACGCAGGACATACTGATGTTCCGGGAACGGATCACGGAGATTTTTCGGCTGAGATCGGGAATAACGCCGCAGGCGCAAAGCTCCTCGCCGAGCACATGAACAGGAACCGGCAGACAGCCGCCCGGACAGTTCTGGTCGGCGTAGCGGACGAGTTTGATAAAAATGAACGACAGAAACAGCGAGGACAGGAAATCAAAGGTACTGTCCTGATCGCTCGTGATGCAGTAATAAGCGCACGGCTGCTTGCCCGGCAGTTCCAGATCGATCTCATCATGGCTGGTGATGGCGCGAATGTCCGCGTTTTGGAACACCTGCAGCCGGGAGCCGAGACCGATAATGACGCCGCCGCGCACGCTCTCCGACGATTGGCGGAAGATGCTGTACGGCGCTCTGGCCGGATGCCCCAGCGGGAGCGCGTCAAACAGTTCGTTCAGTTCCTTTTCCGAGCAGCTTACAAGCAGCTGATACGCTTCACCAATGTTCCGCCGCTCCGGTGGATAGCTGCGCTCGACAAACAGGACGAGCGCCTTGAGAAGATTCATCTCGGCACTGTCCCAGAAGTGGTCGCCCCGGTCGCTGCCTGTGTTGCGGATGATAACGTCGCAGAAAAGCTGCGCCATCAGCTCCTGCCCGTCGATCTCGGACAGGCAGTTCCACGAATCTGACGACGCAGGCGTGACCAAGTTGAACACGCGCACGGTATAGCCCTGATCGCGCAGATACGCGCTGGTTTTTTCGTACAATTCCGACTTCGGATCACAGATAACCAGCGAGCTTTTCCGCGCCGCGCATTGCAGAATCATGTTGACGCAGAATGCGCGCGTCTTTTTCGAGCCGCTCGCGCCGTAGATCGCGAGATTGCCATTGAAGCGCGTCTTCTCCGGGATACAGACCACACGGCCATCCACTTCGCCGAGAATCGTGCCGTGGTGCTTGCGCAGGTCCGGTACAAAGTCGAGTACCTGTCCGGCTTCTTTTGGATTGAGAAAACCGGCGGTTCCGTAGGTTCCCTTGTGGGAATATGTCAGGTTTCTGGTCTTGTCGTACTGCCCGTCGCCGCCGGCGCCCATGTGCATGATCGCCACGACAAGAAGTACGATTGCCGCCAGAAAGATGCCCATGCCGTACAGACCGTATGGAAAGCGGAATACGAACCGCAGGCAGACGCCGAACGCGGCGTCCGGCATCGGCGGCGAAGTGCCGCTGTACGGCGTGCCGCCTTCGGCTGTCCATGCCTGATAGTTGTAGATGAACTGCGCAAGGTAGCCGCCCGCATAGAAAAGGGCAGCCAGCGCGACGGGGAGAAAACAGGCCAGAGTGATCTTCTGTTTCTTATTGATGGAGCATCATCCTTTCATAAGCGGCAAAGTCGATGCTTGTGATATTGACCTGCGCGCCGAACACTCCCGCAGCGCTTCTGCCTGATAGTCAAAGCAGAGGATGCTGCCGGTCTGATTGTGCAGCGTCAGCGCACAGCGGAACCGATGCAGCTTGGCAGATCGCAGAGATACGAAAACAGGACGGGCGACCCGTCCTGCTCCAGAGCGTCATGTTCGATTGGCATTGCGGGGGACGGTGGCAGGAGGTTTTCCGAGAGGATTTCATTCAACTGCTCCTGCATATCTGGTTGACATAACTGAAACGCGCCGACTTCTCCAAAGTGGTCGAGCGTCAGAAAATAGAAATGCGGATAGCTGCCATCCAAAAGGAAATGGTTCTGCGTCATGTCATTCAGGATCGCAGGTATCTGCATGGGAGAACTGCCAAATACAATGCCACTGATCGTGAACTGTGCATTGCGGCAAAAATTCTGTCTGTAAGACAGCCTTGAGCCGGATCTCGGCATTGTACGCCCATCTTGGAAAGGTCGAAGCCATGTTGTAAACCGGGAAGATGGCCTGTTCTGTGAACAGCACGCCCGTCATGCGGGAATTGCGGATTTTGGTGCAAAGACTGCCGAGAGCTTTGAACTCGCGTGAGGAATAGTAGACCGGAAATAGAGTGGGATTTGAGAGCCAGTCTTGCATAGATGGCTTTTCCCACGGCAGCGACGGGATTTGCGCGTTGTGCAGGATCTGAAGCGCCTCGGCCATCCGGTGCAGCCGCAGCCGGCGCTCTGGTTCTGACTTCAAAGAGTTTGTTTCGGACGTGCCTGTGAGATAAGGCGCGAGATCAACCGGATATTTTTGAAGCAGCAGCCGTTTGGCGCTTGCGGTCAGCCTGAGTCCACGCAAACCGTTCTTGGTATACGAACGGAGCAACCCGTCCTTTTTGAGTTTGCCGATCACGCTTTCGATGTAGCTGCTGCCGCCCGGAAAGTGGCCGGAAAAAGCAGCCGGGAACTCGCCGGAGACGGCAATGATCTGCAGCACAAGAAGCGGAAGCGTGCCATCAGTGGGAAGTTGCGTCGGATTCATAAAAGTGACCTCTTTTACCGTATCGGCTCTTAACTTCGGTAATTTCTGCGCTGTCGGTCAAGTGAAAACGCCTGATGTTTCAAGGGAAAACACCATGCGCGGCGGTATCTGAAAAAGAAGGACGAAAAATGCTTAAAAATCCGACATGGTTTCCAGCGCATTTTGATGCTCTTCCAGCCAGCCCGGAAACATATCTTGATCCATTACAAAGAGCTTTGTGACATCTTCCTCGCCTAACTCCGTGGTGTTATAAACGTTGCACAAAAGCCCATTGTCATCCATCATAAGATAGGCGCAGACAACGTCCAAAATCTGCTTCATTTCCAGATTGTCGTAGTCCCGGATGCGGCCGCGTCCGCCAGATACCGCATAGATATGGCAGAAGCAGATGATGCACGACTCAAAATGGGAAAGAGGATGATCTTTAACAAACTGTCCGAGCGCCTGCTCCAGCGGGTCGGTCAGATATTCGGCGCTGCGCTGCTTTTTCTTGGGCAATAACCCCGGCAGCGTGATCTCCACCAGCCCTGGCTGCGCGGTGATCGTGATGCCGAGGACATTTGCGGCGGAGGTCAGGTATTCATGCTTCTGCACGGTGGTGAATCCGTAGACAAGATGCCGCATCCGGCAGGCGATCTGCTCTGCGCGGAGCGCCGCGTCAGTGGAAAGCAGCTCATAGTTTTCCGGATACCGCTGCAAGTCCATTGTGTTCATGGCGCAAAGCGCATTACTCAGCCGCGAGACCTCTGCCAGCAGCGAGGATATTCGCTTGGATAAAAGCGCACGGTTCATAGATAACCTCCATAATGTGAAATAGAGCTTCAAAAAAAGAAAATTGATTTTATTTAGAATCTAGGCTATACTGAACTGAAAAAATACGATGTGTGAAAGGAGCGGTTGTTATGGATCAAATACAAAACCGCCGGATTGCTGCTGTCAAGGCAGCCGACGCGATCAATGCGATTGAAGGCGTTCCGGTTTCCGATTATGCAAAGACGCTCTCTGCTTGTTGGGCAAAGGGTGAAATCACAGACCAGCAAATGAAATCTGCACTGCTTGCTTCTCACAGAAGGCTGGTGGCAACAGTATATAGCAACGACTGAAATGTAATTTATATAGTTTATTTTCTGAACGGATGCAGACGCTGCATCCGTCCTTTTACATGAGTTCTTGAAGATATTGAACACTTCCATCACCATCCAGCAGGCAGTATGCGCGCACATTTGGAATGGCAATCAGATCAACCTGCGCGGCATCCTCCAGAATGACCAGCCGCACAGGTGGTTCCTGTTCCGGGCGGGCAAGCAGCAGATTCAGAATGGCTTCTTTACCGGGTTCGGCGTAGAGAATTTCATAGACCTCGCCGCCGGCAAGGAAGATGATCTTCACGGGATATTCTCCCGCAGCATGGTACTCGACCTGCTCCATAAAGTCTGCCAGGACGGTCACCGCTGCTTCCAAACCACGGTCGCGGTCTTTTGGCAGCTCCGGCGTCAGGGAATAGAAGCCGTCCACGAGGAACAGCCGCTTTTGCTTGCAGAGATAGGACAAAAGATTTTTGATCTGTTCGTCTTTCTGTGGGTACAAACCTAAAATCTGTTTCTGTGTCAGGACACCATAGGTGGAAATATCCCGCAGGATGCCGCTGGCTTCGTGCGAGTAGATCTGGGCGCGAGTTTTCATAGTTGTCACCTCTAATTTTTGTGCGTATAACTGCCGCACAGAATACGTACAAACTGTAGCCGTCAGATTTGAAGATGGCTGCTGTACGCATAAAAGACGTATTGTGCACGCCTTAGCCTGTTTTGCCGTTCCGCTTCAGCAGTTCCTGAAGCTCCCTGCGGTCGGTGGTGATGAGTTCCTTTTCCAGCTCACTGCACTTGATCTCGACGGCAACATTATTGTTGTTCGTGCTGATAAGGGCGCTGCCGCGCTCAAAGTGCGTGATCTCCATCAGCTCTGCTTCAGAAAGATGCAGAATGGAGCCGACGCGCTGGGCTTCCTCATCCTCCAGATTCAAAATCACCTTGGTCTTGGAGTTGTTGATGATGCCCTTGCCGTATTTGCCGTCCTCCAGCGCGAAGAAGTCATTGAGGTCCTGCGTTGCACAGACGGCCGAGCCGCCGTAGCCGCGGATGATCTTGAAGATCTCCAGCACAAACTCCGCTGCCAGACGGTTGCTGCTGGCGCCGATGAGCTGCCAGCACTCGTCAATGAAGATGGCCTTTTCCTCGGTACGGTTCTCCTTCGCCTTATCCCACACAAAGTCCAACGCCATAAACATGCCGACGGTGAGAAGGTCGCCGGTCAGCTCCGAAATATCCAGAACGATGTATTTGTTATCGAGAGACACGTTCGTCTGCTGGTTGAACGTTTTGGCAGAACCGCTGACGAGCCGGTTCAGAATGTTTGCCAGCCGCAGCGTCGAAGAAGATTCTTTGAGGACTGCATAGAGATCGCCCAGAATCGGCATTTCGCGGTACCGCTCCGGGTGCTTAGGGTCGCGGAGCGTGTCATTGTCGTGCGTAATACCCTTCTTGGCGTAGGTGCGGATCATGGCTTCATCGAGAAGCTGCCGCTCCTCGTGATTCATGTCGGGGATCAGCAGGCTGAAAAAGATGTGCAGCCGCTGGATCTTGGCGGCCAGCATGGAATGCTCCACAGTAGTGCCGTCGAGCTGCTCATCGATCGAGCGGTCTGTCTGTCGGATCTCCATGACGTTGATGCAGTTGGGAGACGCAGGCGAGATCTGAATGAACGCGCCGCCGATGTTGGAGCAGGCCCGATGAAATTCGTGACCTTTGAGCGGCGCGACGATAAACACCTGGATACCCTTACGCCGCATCCGCAGCGCCATGAGCTGCATGGTAAAGGTCTTGCCGCTGCCGCTCGTGCCGAGAATGGCGATGTTGGCGTTTTTGTAGATGCGCGAATCAAAGATGTCCACGATGATGAGAGAATTGTTATGTTTGTTGACGCCGAGCAGGATACCGTTGTCGTCACACAGCTCATACGCCGTGAACGGATAGCAGCTTGCCGCGCCCAGCGTCAGCACATTCCGCTTGCTGCGTTCAAAGAGCGATTTATCCAGCTTCACGAGCGGAAAAGAAGAGCGAAGCGCCTGTTCCTGACAGAAATTACAGCTCTGCACGTTCATGTCCTGCGAAATGAGCAGCTTTTTCATCTCCGCACATTTCCAGTCCAGATCGTCCGGATTGTCTGCGGTCACAGTGATAAGCAGATTCAGGTAGTAGAAATCCTCATGGTTGCTCAGACCATCCTTCAGGAAATATCCGCTTCGGATGGCGCTGTCGAGATCGTCAAAGTCCGTGTTGGTGTCGCTGGTCTCCTTGATCTTGCTGCGATTGATGCGAAGCTGCTGGCCGAGCTTGCGGATCATGCGATCCTTTGGCTGCCGCGTCAGAAATACATCGAGGTCAATGCCGTCCCCGGCGTTGACCAGCAGACTCAGCCAGCCCGCGGGAACCTCGGATTTATACCCGTCCGACGGCACCAGCAGATACGCATAGTACGTTCCGTCGATGCAGAGATAGCTGCCATGCGTGAAATCCAGCTGCGAGGGCGCAAAAAAATCACCGACGGGAATTTCGTCGATGGAGCAGCCCGATTTTATATAGTTGGATGTGATATGGGAGATGCGCTGCAAAAACGGAATATCCGTGCTTTCTCTGCGGCAGAGAAACGTGTAGAGCATTTCGGCGGCAGCTTCGTCCTCATTCTCATGCTGGACAACGCTGTTGCCGCATTGCCGGAGATAATTTGCCGCCGTCCGCGCCGCTGTTTGCAGCGACGAAATGGCATCCGCTTCTTCACGGTCTTTCTTCGCGCCGGGGAGCGGTTCATACTCCATGATGAGGAAAAAATCTGCGTGCGATGGCTTCTTTGGAGCCGAGCTTTTTGAGCAGCTTCAGATAGTCCTCCTGCTGCATCCGGCAGCTTTCGTTCGTTTCCTGCGCCATCTCCCGGCGCACGGTTTTAATGTGTCGGTTCATATCTGCACGCTTCGTAATGACCTTGATTTGCAGCTTGACCGGCGCGATTTTGAGATAGCTGATGAACGAATACACGATGTTCCGCTGCTCTCTGCGCTGCGGAGCAGGAAGTTGATCGGCACAATTTCTAAGATTTTAATAAAACGGTGATCTGTCGTATAGACGATGCCGTTTTCGATCTTCTGGATGGGCACATACGCTGCAAGCGGATTGCCGGGTCGCGCGGCCTGCTTCTTTGCCGGTAAGAGGTGTCCAGCATCAGGCGGCGCGTATCCTTTGCAAAGCGGATGCGGCTGCCATCCTTTTTATAAGCGGCGGGCTGCACAGCGGTGCTGGGGCCAGACTTTTTATCCCATGTCGGGAGGATCGCCTGCTTCCGGCTGCTTTTGCCGCCGCTTTTGCTTAGACTTCTGCGGTTGCGCAGGAAACGAAAAAACAGAATGATATAGGACGAGAGCGGCATCCCTGCGATCCCGATGAGCGCCAGAAGTGCCAGCGGCAGCGAGGTCAGGCAGAGCAGAATGATCCGGACGGTTAGCGTCAACGAGAGCGTCAGGATCGGAAGCCCGGTGCCGGCGGCAAGGATGACCGCCTCGACCACGTTTCGCGCCTTGAATAAGCCGCCGAAGAACGAACCGCCCTCAATAAAGTTTGGCGGGATCACATAGCTGTCCCGCTGTTCCTGACTCATAGGTTCTCACATCCGATCTTTTCTTTGCGGTGGGTTCGGCAGCTTCTGCACGATCTTTTCATGATAGGCGATCTTGCCGTCCTCCGTTTGATAGGGCTTTCGTTCTACGGTGTCCGCTGCGTACTGCTTATACCATGCGGCGTCGTCCGCGGAGAAGACCTTGCTGTAATCGCCCTTCGGCTTAGCGTACTGGTCGGCATGGTACATACAGAAATCAATGCCGCCCGGGTGCTCCGGTGTGAACTCACGTCCCGTGATGCGGCCTCCGCCGATCTCCACGTCCTGATAGCGCGGGATGTTGGTTGCGTGTTCTCCCAACGCTGTGAGGCCCATATAGGACAGCAGAGACGTGTCGCGGTCTCGCCGGTGATGGAGCCGGTCGTGCGGTAATCACCCTTGGCGACCGTGCCGATCACGTCGTTGGCAAACGCGCCGCCCTGATAGAGCGATTTTGCAAAAAGTGTTCCGCCGAAACTGTGGAACTGCGTGGGGGCAGAGGGGATCGGCGCAGACCGGGCGGCGGGTGCTTCATTTGCCGGGGCAGAAGCGGGCGCAGCAGATGGTGTTCTGCTGTGCAGGAATCTGCCGGGGCGCTCCTGCGCCTGGACAGTCCGCTCCGCAATGCTGGTTTTGGAAAGTCCATTGCGGACAGAGAAAGAACTGCTTGTCGGATTGCGCAGTATGCTGTTGGGATTGCGATTCCACCTGTCTGAAGGTGGCGGCCTGCGTATCCTGCTGAATGTGCTGTGCCTGTTCACGCTGCGTGATGCCGGACTGTTCCGCGTGGAAACCAGCTATCGTATCACGCTGTGCATAACGGCTTTCCTCGGACTGCACCTCGCGCTGGGTAACGCCAATCTGCTCCTGCTGCAAGGCAGACTGCATGACCTGTGACTGTTCCGTTCTGGCTTCTTCACTGCTTGCATCAAATTCATCCGACTGCACCACGGAGCCGACAAACTCGCCCTGTTCCGACTGGAACGACAGATGCGATGCCTGCTGATCCTCCGTATGCAGCGCCGCGTGGAACTGCTGCTCCTGCGCAGTCTGTGTATCCTGATGCAACTGGCTGGCATCCATAGAATGCTGGGATTCGTGGAGCGCTTGTTGGGACTTTTCACGCTGTTCCGAGTTTACGGCGCGGGAAGAAACCGTCTGCTGATTCTGGTCAAGCTGGCTGGTGTTCTGCCGCTGCTGCTCGGAAGCGGACTGCGAACCGGAATGGGTGTCGCTGTTTGCGTGCGTCCGGCTGACGGTCGACTCCGCCTGCTGCGGCTGAACGATATTTTTCTCCGTCGTTGCCGTGCGCACAGCATCGCTCGCGATTTTGCGGCTTGCCATGCCGACGAGTCCGCCGCTGAAAAAGCCTGCCGCTGCCGCGCTTCCGACCCCAGATTTTCCGGACGCAGGAACAGAACCGTGACGGCTGCGGCTTCCCAATGCGCTGCCGACCGCGCTGGTCGCGGTGTTGATGGCGCGCATGGCGATCATCGCCTCAGAGAGCATGGAGCCACCGGTATGCCCGACGTTCAGGCCAAGGCTGGACAGAAAGCTGTCAATCTTCTGTGACACTTTCAAAAAGGCAATGGCGCACAGAAACCACACCAGTACATTGCCGGAGACAGCTTCCTTCCCGGAAGCGCTGACCGCGGATTCCACATCGCTCTCAGAAATGGCAAATGCGTTAGTTGACATAACTAAAACAAGGGCGAGAATCAGCAGACAGTTCAAAAAAGAATCGTTTTCTCATGGATACTCCTTATAGGGACAAAGGATTTGCGATAAACGTGCCGACCATGCTGGTAAACAGCCGCAGGCACCATGCGTTCATGAGCAGCAGAAACACCTGCCCGCCCAGCATCCGGCACCACGCCTTGAAGATGTTTGCCGTGGACTGCGAGCCGCCCATCGAGAACGCGACCGGCGCGGTGTAAACAAGAACGCCGAGCAGGATATACCGCTCGGCGGCTTCAAAGAGCAGCTTCAGATAGTTCCACGCCAGCAGCACAACGATGATGAGCACGATCAGCGTGACCGCGCCGTTTGCGCAGGCGCCGATGATGACCAGCATGACGGAGTTGAAATCCGCAAAGCTGAGCGGCGGCAGCTCGGATGATAAGATCCAGTCATACGGCGTGCCGCCAATCTTCAGGACGATCTCGACGATGCTTTTCGCGCAGTAGGTGAGCGTGATGAAGATGATCGCGCGGAAGGTCAGCTTGACCGGATGCTCCGCTTCAAAGCCGGCGCCCAGCCAGTAATTCTTGAACAGGTTCCAGACCCACATCAATAGAATCAGGCCGATACCGATGGCGGTAAAAATATCATACATCGTTTCGGCTGCCGGGAAGTAGCGCAGAAACGTCTCCATCCCGCAGCCGAGCGCACCGAGTACCGACGTGTTGATGAGGTCCAGACCGTGCATGATCTGTTCGGAGATCCATTCGACAACGCCGTCAAGAATCCCCATGCTTTATGCCGTCCACTGACCGCCGGAGAAGAACGGCGTGACGTAGGCCATGATGAAACCGAGTCCGTTCAGGATCGCCCATGTAATCGCAATACGTTTGAGCCATGCGCGCGATTCCTCGACGGTTCTTCCGCTGCGAGAGAAGTTC
>VOFC01000969.1_pt1 | contig 72000 bp, 108 predicted proteins | sample 5384161 | NCBI WGS metagenome assembly VOFC01 (sample SAMN12384722, study PRJNA508395) | human gut metagenome | isolation source: healthy gut B | host: Homo sapiens
CGACCGGCGGCGCAAGCTGCCATTATTGATTGAGTTTGAAGCTCAAATTTTATAAGTTGGTTCCTTTACAACCATGAAATTGCGCGGAACGCCGTGCAGACTTGTGAAACGGTCAATAAGAGTAGTAAAAGTGTAATTGCTATATAGACTCTCCTCATCCCGTCTTTTTTGAATCATGTGATGGACTGCACTCCGGCATTGCTTCCCGGGGTTTTGTCCGCACGTTCAAAATGGCTTTTTTAAGCGCAAGTCTGCACCAGCGTGCAGGGCTTGCGCTTTTTTTTTTGTTTGTTCATGGCTTGGTACAGAGGACCAGGGACGGAGGAAAACAATGAGTGAGAACCGTACAAGGTTCCGGCTGGACCAGCGCCGTGCCCCTATTTACGAGGCGTTGGAGCAGTTCCGGCAGATGCGGGTGGTGCCTTTTGATGTGCCCGGCCACAAGCGGGGCCGCGGCAATCCGGAGCTGACCGCTTTTCTGGGCCAGCAGTGTGTGGGCGTGGATGTCAACAGCATGAAGCCGCTGGACAACCTCTGCCACCCGGTATCGGTCATCCGGGAGGCAGAAGAGCTGGCCGCCGATGCTTTGGCGCGGCCCATGCCTTTTTGATGGTAGGCGGCACTACCAGCAGTGTGCAGAGCATGGTGCTTACCGCCTGCAAGCGGGGCGATGAGATCATCCTGCCCCGCAATGTGCACCGCAGTGTGCTGAACGCGCTGGTGCTCTGCGGCGCGGTGCCCGTCTATGTCAACCCCGAGGTCGATAAACGTCTGGGCATCTCCTGGGCATGAAGCGGGAGCAGGTGGCAAAGGCCATCAAAGAGCACCCCAATGCCGTGGCTGTGCTGGTGAACAACCCCACCTACTACGGCATCTGCAGCGACCTGCGGGCCATCGTGAAAATGGCACACGATGCCGGGATGCTCTGTCTGGCGGACGAGGCGCACGGCACCCACTTCTACTTCGGCGCGGGACTGCCTGTCTCGGCCATGGCGGCGGGGGCTGATATGGCCGCCGTATCGATGCACAAATCCGGCGGCAGCCTGACTCAGTCCAGCCTGCTGCTCATCGGGCCCAATGTCCACCCGGGCTATGTGCGGCAGATCATCAACCTGACCCAGACCACCTCGGGCAGCTATCTGCTGATGTCCAGCCTTGACATCTCCCGCCGCAACCTCGCGCTGCGGGGCGTCAGGTGTTCCATCAGGTGGCCGACATGGCCGAGTACGCCCGGGAGGAGATCAACGCCGTGGGCGGCTACTACGCCTTCGGCAAGGAGCTTTGCAACGGCAACTCCGTTTTTGATTTTGATACGACAAAGCTCAGCGTACACACGCTGGATATCGGTCTTGCGGGCATCGAGGTCTATGACATCCTGCGGGACGAGTACGACATTCAGATCGAGTTTGGCGACATCGGCAATATTCTGGCCTATCTTTCCATCGGCGACCGCCCGCAGGAGGTCGAGCGTCTTGTCAGCGCACTGGCCGAAATCAAACGCCGCTACCGCACCGACGGTGCGGGCCTGCTGAGCCAGGAATACATTGACCCCGTTGTGGCCGCCAGCCCGCAGGAAGCCTTCTACGCCCCCAAGAAGAGCCTGCCCTCTCCGCGAGACCGAGGGGATGGTGTGCAGCGAGTTCGTCATGTGCTATCCCCCCGGAATTCCGATTCTGGCCCCGGGCGAGCGCATTACCCAATGAAATTGTAGATTACATCAAGTACGCCAAGGCCAAGGGCTGCAGCATGACCGGACCGGAAGATCCCGACATTCTGCGCCTGAACGTGCTGGCCTGACAGGGAGGACAAGCAGATGGAAATGTGGTTTTCGGAGTTTCACACCCCCGATGTCAAGCACAGCATCCGGGTCAACCGCCAGCTTTACTCCAAGCAGAGCGATTATCAGCGCATCGACATTTTTGAAACACCGGAGTTTGGCCGCGTGCTGACGCTGGACGGTAACGTCATGCTGACCGAGCGCGACGAATTCATCTACGACGAGATGATTACCCATGTGCCGATGGTCGGTGCACAAAAACGCCAAGGATATTCTCGTCATCGGTGCGGGCGACGGCGGCGTTGTGCGGGAGCTGACCCGCTATGACCGCGTGGAGAGCATTGACCTTGTGGAGATGGACCCGCAGGTCATCGAAGCCTGCCGTGCCTATCTGCCCGGCAACGCCTGCCGCATGGACGACCGCCGCGTACACATTTATTACGAGAACGCGCTGAAATTTATCCGCAAGTGCGAGGAAGAGTACGACTTGATTATCGTGGATTCCTCCGACCCGTTCGGCCCATCGGAGGGGCTGTTCACCCGCGAATTTTACGGCAGCTGCTATAACGCTCTGCGGGCGGACGGCATCATGGTCAACCAGCAGGGCAGCCCATTCTATGCCGAGGATGCCACCGCCATGCAGCGCAGCCACAAGCGCATCGCCAGCACTTTCCCGATCAGCAAGGTGTATCAGGCACACATCCCCACGTTTGCAGCGGGCTACTGGCTGTTCGGTTTTGCCAGCAAAAATATCATCCCATCAATGATATGGATGCCGCCGCGTGGAATGCGCTGAACATGCGCACCCGCTATTACACCTACCCGGCTGCACGTCGGGGCATTTTATCTGCCCGCCTTTCTGGAAGAAATGCTGCGGGAAGTGGAGGTGCGTTAATGCTGCATCGCAATGTAGAAAATTTCATCGGCTGCGACAGCAGCTACCGCACAGCAAGTATTGTTTTATACGGCGCACCGTTTGATTCTACCACAAGCTACCGCCCCGGCGCACGCTTTGGCCCCGCGGCCATGCGGCACGAAAGCTATGGCCTGGAAACGTACAGTCCCTATCAGGACAAGGATCTGACCGACGGCAATGTGTTTGACAGCGGCGACCTGAGCTGTGCTTTGGTTCCAGCTGAGAGTGCCCTTTGTAGACATTGAATCCCGCGCGGCGGAGATTTTGCGCGACGGCAAGCTGCCGCTGCTGCTGGGTGGGGAACATCTTGTCACCTTGGGCGCGGTGCGTGCGGCAGTGCGCAAGTACCCGGATCTGCACATTGTCCATTTTGACGCTCACGCCGATCTGCGGGACGATTACCTCGGCGCGCAGCTGTGCCACGCCTGCGTGCTGCGCCGCTGCCATGATTTGGTCGGCGACGGGCGCATCCACCAGTTCTGTATCCGCAGCGGTGAACGGGAGGAATTTCAGTTCGCCGCGCGGCACACCGATATGCACAAGTTCGACTTTACCGGGCTGACCGAGCTGACCGACTGGCTATGCCAGGCCGATGTGCCTGTATATCTGACCATTGATTTGGACTGCCTCGACCCGTCGGCCTTCCCCCGGCACAGGCACGCCCGAAGCGGGCGGCGTCAGCTTTTTTTGCAGCTGCTTTGGGCCATCCGCACCGTGACGAAGGCGAACATCGTCGGCGCGGACGTCAACGAACTGGCCCCATGCTCGACCAGAGCGGCGTTTCCACGGCTATGGCCTGCCTGCGGGAGCTGCTGCTGGCACTGGAAAAGTAAGCAGCCATCCCTGTAGGGAGCGGCGTCTTCGACGCCCGCGGAGGGGCTGCCCATTCTCAACCTTATCGGGGGAGGATGTAGGGGCGGAAAAAAGCTGCCGCTGCCACAAACGGGCACGGGCGAACAATGTTCGCCCCTACAAAATACCCATACACATCATACAATAAAAAATACAAAGGAGTTCCATCATGAGCAAAGTTCTTGTTATCGGCTGCGGCGGCGTGGCAAGCGTCGCCATCTCCAAGTGCTGCCAAGTCAGCGATGTTTTCACCGAGCTGTGCATCGCCAGCCGCACCAAATCCAAGTGCGACGCGCTGGCCGCCAAGCTGGCCCCCACCACCCGGACCAAAATCACCACCGCGCAGGTCGATGCCGACGACGTACAGCAGCTGTGCGACCTCATCAACAGCTACAAGCCTGACCTCGTTATGAACATTGCCCTGCCGTATCAGGACCTCACTATCATGGAGGCCTGTCTTGCCTGCGGCGTCAACTACATGGACACCGCCAACTACGAGCCGGAAAACACCGATGACCCGCGTGGCGCGCCATCTATGAGAAGCGCTGCAAGGAGGCCGGCTTCTCCGCCTACTTTGACTACAGCTGGCAGTGGGCTTACAAGAAAAAGTTTGAGGAGGCCGGCCTGACCGCCCTGCTGGGAACCGGCTTTGACCCGGGTGTGACCCAGGCCTACTGCGCCTACGCTGCCAAGCATGAATTCGATTCCATTGACACGATCGACATTCTGGACTGCAACGGCGGCGACCACGGCTATGCCTTTGCCACCAACTTCAATCCGGAGATCAACCTGCGCGAGGTCTCCGCCCCCGGCAGCTATATGGAGAACGGCAAGTGGGTCGAGATCCCGCCCATGAGCATCAAGCGCGAGTACAACTTTGACCAGGTCGGTCAGAAGGATATGTACCTGCTGCATCACGAGGAAATTGAGTCCTTGGGTAAGAATCTGCCCGATGTCAAGCGCATCCGCTTCTTCATGACCTTCGGCCAGAGCTACCTTGACCATATGCGCTGCCTGGAGGATGTGGGCATGCTCTCCACCACGCCCATCAATTACAACGGTCAGGAGATCGTGCCCATCCAGTTCCTGAAAGCGCTGCTGCCCGACCCCGCCAGCCTCGGTCCCCGCACCAAGGGCAAGACGAACATCGGCTGCATCTTCACCGGCGTGAAGGACGGCAAGGAAAAGACGGCCTACATCTACAACGTGTGCGACCATCAGGAGTGCTACCGTGAGGTGGGCAGCCAGGCCATCAGCTACACCACCGGTGTGCCCGCGATGTGCGGCGCGCTGATGATGCTGACCGGCGAGTGGACCAAGCCCGGCGTCTACACGGTGGAGGAGTTCAACCCCGACCCGTTCCTCGACGCGCTGGACAAATACGGCCTGCCCCGCAGCGAGAACCATGACCCGGTTCTGGTGGACTGATGGCACTGTGCGATGCACGGCCGCCGTTTGCGGCCATCGGCGGCACAATGCCGCCCGAATTTTCCGCCCCGCCCACGCCTTGCTACCTGCTGGATGAAGCTGCCCTGACCCGCAACGCGGAGATTTTGGGCGGGCTGGCCCGTCGTACCGGGTGCAAGGGTACTGTTGGCGCAAAAAGGCGTTCAGCAACTACAATTTGTATCCACTGTTGGCACCGCACCTGGCGGGCACCGAGGCCAGCGGCCTGTTTGAGGCGCGCGGCTCGGCGCGGGAAATGCCCGGCAAAAAAGAAGTGCACGTTTTTTTCTGCGCGGCCTACCGCGCAGATGAAATGGACGAGCTGCTGCGGTACGCGCTGACCATATCGTCTTCAACTCGCCCGCACAGCTGGCAAAAAATTTGGCCCCGCGGCCAAGGCGGCGGGCAAAGTGTGGGACTGCGCATCAACCCCGAGTGCTCGACCCAGGACGGCCACGCGATTTACGACCCCTGCGCCCCCCCGGCAGCCGTTTGGGCACGACCCGCGCCCAGTGGGACGCGGCAGCGGCAGAAAATTCTGCCCTGCCCGGGCTGTTGGACGGCCTGCACTTTCACACTTTATGTGAGCAGGACGCCGATGCGCTGGCCGTGACGCTGGACGCAGTGGCAGAGAAATTCGGCGATTTGCTGCCAAAAATGAAGTGGCTGAACTTCGGAGGCGGGCACCACATCACCCGCCCCGGCTACGACATGGCCACTTTGGAAAAATGTATCCGCCGCGCCCGGAATGACTGGGGCGTGACGGTTTATCTGGAACCCGGCGAGGCCTGCGCCCTGAACGCAGGGTATCTCTTGACCCGCGTGCTGGACGTGGGGCAAAACGGCGATACGACGGTTGCCATCTTGGATGCCAGCGCCGCCTGCCATACACCGGACGTGATCGAGATGCCCTACCGCCCGCCGCTGCTGGGGGCAGGAGAACCCGGCGAAAAGCCCTGCACTGTGCGGTTGGCCGGGCCGACCTGCTTGGCCGGGGATGTGATCGGCGATTACAGCTTTGACGCTGTGCCTGCCGTGGGAGATCTGCTGGTGTTCGGCGATATGGCCATTTACACCACCTGCAAGAACAACACCTTCAACGGTATGCCCCTGCCCGGTATTTACGCCCGCAAGCCCGACGGCACTACGCGGAAAATCGTGACGTTCGGATATACTGATTTCAAATGTCGGCTGGGAAAATAAGCTGCGATAAATGCAAAGCGCCCACCGGTAGGTCGTTGCTGCGCCGTATTATCTCGCATTTTCGCATATTTTAAAAGAAAGCTGCTCACTCCGTAGGGAATGAGCAGCTTCTCACTTTTAAGCCTGCCTACCAGGGCTTTTCTTTCATTATGGGTCGTCCGGCACCGGCATTGGCTGACAGGCAGGGGTTATGCAGCGGTCACTTTTTTGCTTCGCTTGGATGGGGGACAGGAGGCATTTTCGTGAACAGCGCTTTCAGCGCCAGCGGCGTGGCGACGCTGGAAACCACGATCAAAAGGATGACCGCCGTAAAATAAACAGGCTCGACAACGCCGACCTCAAAGGCCCTTCTGAGCCACGATCAAGGCGACCTTCGCCGCGGGTCATCATACCGACACCGACTTTAAGAGAGTCTCCCCAGTTGAAACGGCAGGCTCTGGCCGCCAGTCCGCAGCCGATGATTTTTGCCAGCAGGGCAACGAGAACGAAGCAAACACTGAACAGCAGAATCTCCGGCGTCAGTCCGCTGATGTCGGTCTTTAAACCGATGCTGACAAAGAAAATCGGCGCAAAATCACATAGTTGCTGATGTCGACCCGGCGCTCCACATAAGCGGCGTCGTGCAGCGTACAGAGAACGATACCGGCAATGTAAGCGCCGGTAATATCCGCAATGCCAAAGTATTTTCGGCAATATAGGCCATTGCAAAGCAGAATGCAAGGCTGGCAATCGTTATGCGCTGCGTATGGGAGATTGGGGAATCCAGCCACTTCATGGCGCAGTGGAACACAATAGCCGATACCAACGGCAACCAGAAAGAACAGCGCGGTCTGGACCAGCACGCCGCCGATGCCGGTGCCCTCACCGGAGCTGGCACCCAGCACACAGGTCAGCACGATAATGCCGATGACATCATCAATGACGGCAGCGCTGACAATGGTAGTGCCAAGGAAGCTCTTTAAGTAGCCCAACTCCTGCAGCGTTGCCACCGTGATGGACACGCTGGTTGCAGTCATAATCGTGCCGATAAACAATGCGCGGAAGAATTCCGGGCTGCCGATTGCCGAAAAGCCGTAGAATGCGCTGTAGAGCAGCGTACCGCCCATCAACGGTACAAGCACACCGATGCAGGCAATCAACGTGGCAATAGGCCCGGCCCGCATCAGTTCTTTCAGGTTGGTGCCAAGTCCTGTGGAAAACATCAGCAGCACAACGCCGATTTCAGCAAAAACGGAGATCGTGTCGTTGATCTGCACCAGATTGAGCAGACAAGGCCCAACCAGCAGACCGGCGAAATTTCACCGACCACCTGCGGGGCCTTGCACTTGCGGGCAGCCAGGCCAAAAAACTTGGCGCTCAGAATAATAATTGCCAAATCACGGAAGATGGAATACATACATGTCATCTCTCAATTTACTGTAATCCATCCTTGTTATAGCACTTCTGCCAGATTTTTTTCAATAGCTGAAACCGCCTTTTGGAGTTATCGTCGGATATTGTATAAATGTGGTAAACTGTAAGCCAAAAGCAAGGCAAAGCACTTGCAATAATGTCCGTAGTATGATAAAATTCCAATTCGGAAAAGTTATAATATGGTTTACTTCATGGCTTGCTGCGTCCGACAGGGTTCGGCGGCAAGCGGTATACAACCCATATAATAAGGAAGGGAAGCGCATGTTCCATTTTTCAAACAGGCATCACCACACAGGAAAAAACGTCAATGAGCAGGGCAAAAAGTGTATGGTCTGCTTATGGCTTTGGCTATGCTTTTTATGGCAGGTCTGTGCGCCTGTTCCGCACAGCCGCACTCTGCGGCAGAGACTGCGCCGCAGACGATTGTGGTCGGCATTGATGTGTTTGACCCTTACAGCTATCTGGACAGGAACGGGCAGTTTGCCGGCATCGACGTGGAACTGGCGACGGAAGCGTTTTCACGACTTGGCTATACGCCGGAATTCCGGATGATTTCATGGCCGGACAAAAACAACCTTCTCAGCGACGGAACGATTGACTGTATCTGGTCATGCTTCAGCATGAGCGGGCGGGAAACCGAGTACCAATGGGCCGGTCCGTATATGTACAGCCGTCAGGTCGTGGCTGTTCGTGCAGACAGCGATATCCAGTCGCTGTCCGATCTGGCCGGTAAGCGCATCGGCGTACAGGCAACCACAAAGGCAGAGTCACTGTTTCTCGGCGAAATTTCCTCTTTGCTGCCCGAGGTCAAGCAAGTCAACAGCTTTGAGACGACAGAGGATATGTTTGCGGCACTGCGCAAAGGCTATGTAGATGCCGTCGCGGGCCATGAAGCACTGGTAGCCAAGTTGACAAATCTGGATGAAAGCAGTTACCGTGTGCTGGCAGAGAGTCCTTACAGTTTCGAACTTGGTGTTGCCTTCGCAAAGGACACCCATGAGGATTTGGCTGTGCAGCTGACCCAAACTCTGGAAGATATGAAGCAGGACGGAACGATTGGCCGCGTTGCAGAAAAAATTCGGACTTGATGCAGAGAAAACTGTGTGGGGGAACAGGGAAAATGAATGAGAAAAAGCAGTCCGGCAAAAAAAGACTGTTTTTGCTTGTGTTAGTTGCGTTCGGCATTGTACTTTGGATCACATTCACGAATCTGAACCGAATTGCACTGCGTCATACATTAGATGAAACGATTGGTTTTGTAAAGATCCGCTTAGAGCAGTACGAGACTGATGCGGCCAAACGACCGCGTGAAAAGCCTTGTCCGCCTGCTGGATAAAACGGTAAGCCTTGGCAACGAAATGACGCTGAAGGAAGGTTTCGGCACGCAGGACCTGAACTCTTTGCAGAGGAACAGCGTTTGACCGGTGCGCTTGTATTAGATGAAAACCTGAATGTTGTCATGCAGACCACAAAGGGCGGCAACGCCATGCCGCTGTGGGAGAAGCTGATCGACAGCCCCTATGTACACAATATCGTTGACTATCCAAAAAAGACATACTCGACCCGTCTGGAAGAAAATGGGACACTTATGATTTTGCCGCGGTGGCACGCGCGGATGCACCAGGTATCCTGATTACCTATATACAGAAGGACAATGAGGATATTGGGGATTTGACGGTGGATTCCCTGTTGAAAGATTTTCCGTTGGAGCTTGGCGGCATCGCTACGATCACGGAGAACGGCAGGGTCATCAGCAGCAACAGCAGCAAACAGGTAAACAAGGCAATAGAGGACTGCCAGGAATTATATAACGGAACCTTCGGTGCTGCGGAGGATGGCATTGTGCGCCTGAACAGCAATCAGGGCGTCTGGTACGGCAGCCGGGAAAATACCGAGAACTATGCGCTCTTTGTGTTTTTCCCGGCATCTCAGGTGTTCATGACGCGCAACATTGTCTGTGCATCCTATCTGGCCATAGCCGTAATGGTCTTTTTAATGGCACTGCTGTGGCAGACCAAAATGGAAAAAGACGCGCTGCGGCAGCACCAGAAACGTACCGGAATTATCACAGCGCTTTGGCACGGCGTATACGTCCATTTCACTGGTGGACTTGAAGAAAAACACCGTTGAAATCGTCAAGAACGCGTCCGATACGGTCAAGAAGCAGAAGCACTTTGCACTGAAACGATCCGTACAGCAGGAGCAAATCGAGAAAATTATCGCGGAGCCATACCGTGAGGAGTATTTCGCCTTTACGGACATGACGACAGTGGCCGAACGTCTGAAGGGTCACACCTCTTTGGCTCTTACGTCTCAGACTGTCGACAGAAAATGGATCCTTACGCTGATTACACCGCAGCGAAAAGACGCGGACGGCAACGTAACAGCCGTATTGGTTGCTACCCGCGACGCTACCGAGGAGGAAAAGCGGCGGGAGCAAAAGCAGGAGGATGCCCTGCGCGATGCACTGGCGGCGGCGGAACACGCCAATAAGGCCAAGACGGTATTCCTGAACAGTATGTCGCACGATATTCGCACCCCCGATGAATGCCATTATCGGGTTTACGGCCCCTGCCACGGCGCATATTGATAACATTGACCTTGTCAAAGAGTATCTGAAGAAAATCAGCGTATCGGGCCAGCATCTGCTCAGTCTGATCAACGATATTCTGGATATGAGCCGTATCGAAAGCGGCACGGTCAAACTGGACAACACAGAAGTCCACCTGCCCGATGTGCTGCACGACCTGCGCACGATCATTCAAGGCAATATCAGCGCCAAACAGCTTGACCTTTACATCGACACGCAGGATGTGCACCACGAGGATATTATCACCGATAAGCTGCGCCTGAATCAGGTCCTGCTCAACATCGTAGGCAACGCTGTCAAGTTTACACCGGCGGGCGGTACCATCAATATCCGCGTTGAAGAAAAAGCCGTCTGCCCGCAGTGGGTATGCGACCTTTGTTTTCAGCGTGAAAGATAACGGTATCGGTATGTCGAAGGACTTCCAGGCGCACGTTTTTGACTCTTTTTCACGGGAACAGACTGCGACAAGAAGCGGCATTCAGGGTACGGGCCTTTGGCATGGCCATCTCGAAAACATCGTAGATATGATGGGCGGAACCATCGCCGTCAAGAGCGAGCAGGGAAAGGGCAGCGAGTTTACGGTCACCCTGGACTGCAAGGTTTGTACGGAATCGGTGAAATATCCGCCGATTCCGGGCCTGAAAGGCACCCGTGCACTGGTTGTGGATGATGATGCACAGACCTGCATGAGCGTAAGCAAAATGCTGTGGAAATTGAGATGGAAGCCGACTGGACGACCTCCGGCAAGGAAGCCATCCTGCGCGCGAGGGAGGCGCACAATCAAGGTGCGGAGTTCAAGGTTTACATCATTGACTGGCTCATGCCGGATATGAACGGCATTGAGACGGTGCGCCGGATCCGTAAAAAGTAATCGAACCCGGCACGCCGATCATCATATTGACAGCCTACGATTGGGCCGACATTGAGGACGAGGCCCGGCAGGCCGGTGTCACGGCGTTTGTTTCAAACCGCTGTTTATGTCGGAACTGCGCGATGCACTGACACACAAAGTGGTGTCGGGCAGGCAGCCCCTTCTGCCCAAGCACGGCGACTATACGGGCAAAAAAGGTGCTGTTGGTCGAGGATAACGAACTGAACCGCGAGATTGCAACGGCCATTCTGGAAGAAGCCGGACTGAAAGTGGACGCCGTTGAGGACGGCACGGATGCCGTGGCCAGAATGAACGAGGCTGCGGAGGATGAGTATGATCTGATCCTGATGGATATTCAGATGCCCAAAATGGACGGATACACCGCCACCCGGGAGATCCGTACATTGAGCAGCAATAAAAAGGCAAACATTCCCATTGTGGCCATGACAGCCAACGCTTTTGAGGAAGACCGCCAAAAGCATTCAAAGCAGGGATGAATGCACATATTGCAAAAAACCGATTGATGTGAATATCCTGATGGGAACACTGGATAAAGTTTTCAAACAGAATTCGTGATCGCGTTTAAATAGCGTACAAAAAGGATCTGTTTATGGCGAACGGCCTCGGCGGTTCGCAACGCGAATATGCATTTTCTTATGGCAGCATAATTCTGCCGTTTATGGCGAACGGCCAAAAGCGCAGATAATACTGGATGTCTTATCGAGCATTTTCGGCAGATGGTTCGCAACGCGATGCTGCTTATAGGCGGGAATTATGCGGTGTTGCCTTTTCAAAGAGCGCCGTTGGATGCAAGCGGATCGTATCAGATGGCCATTGCGGATTTGCGCAATCTGTCAGCCGCCCAGCTCCACCATGCGGCGGATGCAGCGCCCGGCTCCCTGCATGACGTCCTGCGGCAGGGTGATTTCCTCACCGCCGCTGCCCTGCAGGCAATGGTAAATGTCCATCAGGGTGGTCAGTTTCATGTTCATGCAGGTAAGCTGCACGGCCAGCGGATAGAACCGCTTTTCCGGGCAAGCATAGGAGAGGTGCTCCACGATGCTGTTTTCCGTGCCGATGATGAACTCTTTGGCATCGGACTTTTCTGCATAAGCCATAATGCCGGTGGTAGAGCCAACATAATCAGCCTGCTCCACGACCTCGGGGCGGCATTCGGGATGAACCAGAAGCAGCGCCTCCGGGTGGGCAGCGCGGGCTTTGGCTACATCTGCTGCCGAACATACGATATGGCGCGGGCAGCCGCCGTGGTAAAAAGGCAAACTGCTTTTCCGGCAGCTGCTTTGCTACATAGCCGCCCAAATTGGGATCTGGGATGAACAGAATCTTATCGTTTTCCAGCGCACTGCAAATTTTCAGCGCGCTGGAGGACGTCACACAGACATCGCAGGCCGTTTTCAGCTCCGAGGTCGTATTGATGTACGCCACCACGGCGTAGCCGGGGTACTGCTTTTTCAATTCCTGCAAGGTCGGCAGATCGCTGCTCGGCCATAGGGCAGCCCGCCATGGGGTTGGCCAGCCAGACAGTTTTCTCCGGGCTTAAAATTTTGCAGGTCTCGGCCATGAAGCGCACACCGCACATGATGACCCCGTCAGCGTTGGTTTTGGCCGCCTGCACGCTCAACCCGTAGGAATCGCCGGTGTAATCGGCGACTTCCAGCACAGGCTGGCTCTGGTAGGCATGGGCCAGGATGCAGATATTCTTTTTCCCGTTTCAGTCGCAGGATCTCCTGCTGCAGTTCATGGACAGTCATAATTATGCCTCGTTTTCTTTCTTCAATGCTCCCACGGTTGCAACGGAGCCAGAAAACCGTGCTCTTTCAGTTCTTTTTTTTTCGATCAGGCTCAGCCTGTCCGGGGTGGCTGCCTCCACCAGATGATAATGGTAGCCGTCGGTGGCGGTGGACAGCACCGTGGAGGAACTGTCTTCAAACGATTGCAGAAATTCCCGCACGTCCTGCCGGGAACGGATGTCCATCTCGGCGGTGATACGGCCATAGACCCGGTGGCTGATGCTGATATTCTGACCCGGCCGCCACAGTCCACAATCAGGTTCAGCTCCTGCCCGGTTCGGTCAGGTGTGGCGCACCTTGAACTCCCGTGTGCAGCCGGCGGGCTGATCAGGCTGCTCCAGCACATAGCCGCGTGCAGTGGAAATGATCCTCGGGGTGTGATGCCCGTATGACCGCCAGATCCTGCACGATGACCTGACGGCTGACGCCGTAATGGGTAGCCAGTGTGCGGGCGGCAATAGGCGCTCCGGCATGGGCAAGCTGCTGCAAAATGGCGGCGCGGCGCTCTGCGGTGGTCATATCAGGCCTCCTCCGCGGTCAGGGGGCGCAGATGCTTCATGGAAAGATCCAGAATGGGGGCCGAATGGGTCAGGGCTCCGCTGGACACATAGTCAATGCCAATGTCCCGCAGACGGGCAATGTTTTCCCGCGTGACATTGCCGGAGCACTCGGTCTTGGCGCGGCCTGCAATCAAAGTCACAGCCTTGCGCATATCCTCGTCGCTCATGTTATCCAGCATGATGATGTCCGCACCGGCTTCCACGGCCTCTTTGACCTGCTCCAGCGTTTCAACCTCCACCTCGATCTTGCGGACGAAAGACGCATACTGCCGGGCCATCTTGACGGCCTTCGCCACGCCGCCGGCAGCGCCGATGTGGTTATCCTTCAGCAGAACGCCGTCGGACAGGCCGGTGCGGTGGTTGCTGCCGCCGCCAACGCGGACAGCGTACTTTTCAAAAAATGCGGTTGTTGGGGCTGGTCTTACGGGTGTCCAGCAGGGTGATGCCGGTTCCCTCCAGCAGGGCAGACAGCTGATGGGTATAGGTGGCAATACCGCTCATTCGCTGCAGGTAGTTCAGCGCAACGCGCTCACCGGAAAGCAGGGCGCGGATATCGCCCGTAACAACGGCCAGCTTCTGGCCGGGTTGTACGGTATCGCCGTCCCGGCAGAAGAATTCCACCTTGGCGCCGGGGTCCAGCAGCGTAAAGACGCGGGCATAGACCGCCAGACCGGCAACAATGCCGTCCTCCTTGGCAATCAGATCCACGGTGCCGGGGCAGGCGTGGGGCATGACGGCGTTTGTGGAAACGTCCTCCTCCGGAATATCCTCCCGCAGGGCCTGCAGCAGCAGCGGGTCTATATGCAGCAAAAGCGCATGATCTCATTCATGGTTTTTACCCTCTCAATAGCGGTCAGAACCTCCTGCCGATACGCGGCAAACAGCGGTTCCTGTTCACGGTATGGGGCCAAACCGGGCTTATCGCCTGTAAAGACAGGCGGTTCTCCGTATAGTATATCATCTGCCGCGCGCTGTGCAAAGACCAAAGATTCCAGCAGGGAATTGCTGGCCAGCCGATTGCGTCCATGCACACCGTTGCAGCAGGTCTCGCCGCAGGCATACAGCCGGGGCAGTGCTGTGCGGCTGCTCAGGTCCGCCGTGATGCCGCCCATAAAATAATGCTGGGCCGGTACAACGGGGATCGGTTCATGGATGGGGTCGTACCCCTCCTCCTCGCAGCGCTCCAGAATGTTGGGGAAATGCTCACGGATAGCCGCCTCACCGATGGGGCGCATATCCTCCCACATGGTCGGTGCCGTCCCTTTTCCATCTGTGCGCGGATGGCTGCGCTGACGACATCGCGGGGCTGCAGCTCATCCGTAAAGCGGTTTCCGTTTTGTCCAGCAGCAGCGCACCCTCGCCGCGCACCGACTCCGAAATCAGAAAGCGACGGCCTTTTCGGTGGCTGTACAAAGTCGTGGGGTGGATCTGGATATAGTCAAGATGGCGGCAGGCCACGCCGTGGCGCAGCGCCATGGCAATGGCATCCCGGTGATGTGGGGGTAGTTGGTCGAGTTTTTTGTACAGCCCGCCGATGCCGCCGCAGGCCAGCACGACCGCCCCCGCGCCGATGGCTCGCGGTTCGCCGTCCGGGCCGGCAGCAATGAACACCGCCGCAGGCCGAGGCGTCGGCGAAGAAATCCAGCAGAGTTGTATGCTCGCGCAGTTCGATGTTCTCGCAGCGCAGGACCTCGTTCAGCAGGGTCTGGGTAATCTCGTGGCCGGTAATATCCTCATGGAACAGAATGCGCGGGCGGGAGTGCGCTCCCTCCCGGGTAAAGCGCAGAGCCCCGTGGTCATCCCGCGCAAAGCGGACGCCGCGGCGCACCAGATCCCGGATGATCGAGTTGGAGGAACGAATCATCAGGTCTACTGTGGCGGGGTTGTTCTCGTAATGGCCTGCCCGCATCGTATCATCAAAAAAGGGGCGGTAGTCTGCCTCGCCATGCTGCATACAAATGCCGCCCTGCGCAAGGAAGGAGTCGCTCTCGTCCGCTTTGCTTTTAAGCAGAAGAATGCGGTACCGCGCAGGCAGATTCAGGGCGCAGTAAAGGCCCGCAGCGCCGGTGCCGACGATGACTACGTCAAAATAGTCATCCATATTAGCCATTTTCATGTGGTTTCCTCGGTTTCTTCTGTAATTCCAACTTTGACAGTATAGCACCGTTCATTACACGTGTCAAGACACATGTAATGATATATAGTGGCACCCCGCCATGCGCAACAAACTTTCGGCATAAAAACAACAGGAACACTGCTATACATTGCAATGTTCCTGTTGTTTTTATTAGGGCAATACCGCATAATTCTAAGTACCGATACGGCGAAGCGAGGTGCGGCAGCTGCTAAGCCAAAAAAGTGCAGATAATACTTTGTGTATTATCGAGCATTTTGGCAACGCAGATGCCGTGCCGCACACCGAGCCGCAGCGAGGCGCTTCGGAGCGCAACCGCCGCTTGCGGTGGCTCTTGGCGCGGAGATCCGCCGGAGCGGTGCAGCCGTAAGGCGGGAATTATGCGGTGTTGTCTTAGGTTGGCCGCTGCAAAGCGTTACAAATCGTTCCGCAGCTTTACGGCACTCCGTTCGGCGATGCACTGCTTTAAGGCGTTGATCATCTTGGCTTCGTCCAGCGGTTTGGCCAGGTGAATATCCATGCCCGCCAGACGGCTGTCCATAATATCCTCGGAAAAGCATTGGCGGACATGGCAATGATGGGGATGATTTCCGCGTCGGGGCGGTTCATGGCGCGGATGGTTCTGGCGGCGTCCCAGCCGTTCATGCGCGGCATCATAATATCCATATAGATCACGCCGAAACAGCCGGGTGCGGACTTTCCAAACAGCTCTACAGCGCACCGTGCACAGCACATGGGTCACATTGCCGGCCTCGTCCCGTTTCTTTTGCAACGAAGCGCAGAGAATGCCAGCTTCCGTCGCACATGCGGTATTCTGTGGAGATATATTCTTCGTTTTTCAGTCTTTCCGCAAGGGTGGGCACATCCAGGAAACAGCGGACCAGGTCGCGGTATTCGGGCACCGCAGTGGCATCGCAGAGCTGGTACTGCTTCTCCGAGGCACAGCCGTTGTTTCCGGTCAGGCGGTGTGTCGTAAGAAAACTGTCCCAGAAAATGTGTTGCCGCGGTAAGTTGACGGGCGACCAATGGTCGCCCCTACACACGCAATAAGGCAAAAATGCAATTTTTTGACGGTCTGATATACTATATATATAAGGTCTACTGCAAACACACCGCAAAAGGCAGCCCCCTATAGTTCGCTAAACTTTGACATTTAGCGAACTTGTGTATTTCTTTTTACGGGAGGCTTTTTGTTTCCCGATGCCCCCGCTCCCGTCATCTCGTTCTCCTGCCGATGACTTTTATTTCCGCTTTACATGGGCAGCGCAACGGTAAATACGGTTCCTGCCCCTTCTGCCGGCTCATCCTGTACTGTACCGCCGTGCAGTGCTGCAATTTCCCGCACCAACGCCAAACCCAGTCCTGCGCCGCCCATTTCGCGGCTTCTGGATTTGTCCACACGGAAAAACGGTTCAAAGATGCTGGTTCTGTATTCATCGGGGAATACCGCAGCCGGTATCTGCAACGCGCAGTATTGCTTTGCCGTTTGACCGGCTGATCGTAATCTGCACAGAACCGCCCGGCTGATTGTACTTGATTGCATTTTCCACAAGGTTGAACAGCATACGGTAAATCAGGGCATCGCTTCCGATAATATGAATATCCTCACATTCCTGATGCAAGGTGATCTGCTTTTTTCTGGGCCAGCGGTGTCAGATCCGTCACAATTTCATCTGCCAGCGGCGCAAGCTCAATGCAGTCATCCCGCGGAACGGCCTGCAAATTGCTCATTTCCAGCAGGGTCCGTACAAGCGCCGATAAACGGGCCATCTGCTCTGTCTGAAAGTGTACCAGCTCTGCGGTTTCCGCGTCCGTATTCATGTGCTCTTCGGCGAAGATTTCTAGTTTTGCCTGCATGATGGCCAGCGGTGTTTTCAGCTCATGGGCTGCATTCCCGGCAAACTGTCGCTGTAGGTCAAAGGAATGGGCCAGGCGATCCAGCATTTGATTGACAGATTGACTTAGCTGCCGAAATTCCGCAACGGTATTTTCTTCCAGCCGTACATCAACCAGATTATCCTGATCGACCTTCTCGGCCTGCTGTGCCAGCTCTTTCAGTGGTTCCAGCGCTTTGCCGCTGATAAAATAAGCAATCGCTGCGCTGAACAGCGTCACCACTGCCGTAATGCACCACCCTTTGCGGCCAAAAATCGTCTTTGTATCGTAAACCTCTTGCGAGAATTGCACCAGAAAGTCTGACATCTGATCTTCGGGGATCTCTATGGTCAGATCCTCCCCGCCGTCCTGTTGATATTGCAAAACGTACCCGTTCAGATTGTCCATACCGGAGGCGCCGGAGCGATACAGCAATAAATTCAGACAGATGCAGGCACCCGCAATCAGTAATGCCGTCATAAGTGTGATGCGCCATTGCAAAGATAATCGCTTCATTGCTCGCTCTCCCCCCACTTCATAACCTTCTCCGATGCGGTTTCGGATAGGATCATACCCCAGTGCCGCGCGCAGCTTTTGCGCAGCGCCGAGATATGCACCCGAATCGAGTTGCTGAACGCATCTACGCGGCCGTCCCAGACATGTTCCATCAATTCCTCCTGACTGACAGGGGCGTCCCTGATGCGAAGCAGATATTCCAGAACACTGCTTTCCTTGCGGGTCAGTGGAACAGGTTGACCGTCCACCATAGCCACCCGGCTCTTGGTATCAAAGCTCAGTCTGCCGCATCGCAGGCAAACATTGCGCTGAATAAACTGCCGTCGTGTCAGGCTGCGGACGCGGGCTTCCAGTTCGGCCAAATGGAACGGCTTGGCCAGATAATCTTGGCGCCGGCGTCCAGGCCTTCCACCTTGTCCCGCAATTTCACTGCGGGCCGACAGAATCAGAACCGGCGTTTCCAAATCGGTCTTTCGCAGTGTGCGCAGAACTGTCATTCCATCCACTCGGGGCAGGTTCAGATCCAGCAACACAAGGTCATACCGCTCTGCCGCCAGCATTTCCAGCGCGGTTTCCCCATCACCGCAGTCATCTGTTTCATACCCTGCACGGTGCAGCTTTCTGGCAACGCTTTCCCGCAGGGACGGCTCATCCTCAACCAGCAGCAAACGCATAATAAACGCTCCTTATATAAACTGTGTTTCTGTTTACTACCATTATAACAGCTTTTGCTAAAATCTGCGTTAATTTTTTTCTTAGCAGAAAATTTATACCCGTTGTGCTATACTGATCTCATCAAAACAAAAAGGAGGATCGAAATGTTGAGCAAAAGGCAATCGTTCAGGTGCTTTTTCTGCTGGCTGCCGTTATGATGATCGGTTACGGGGCATGGCGCGGTGAGGCGGGCACTGTCTTTACGAAAGCAATTCGATTATGTATGGAGTGTGTTGGCATTGGATAAGAATCGTTCGCATTTTCTGGTCCGTTTCCGGGGACTGATCCAGGCAGGTGCAGCACTGCTGACAAACATCCATCTGCCGAATTTTCTCAAGGGAACGCTTTATCAGGGCAAGGGGGAAATATCTCTGCGTTCCGGGCCTGAACTGTTACTCCTGCCCCGGCGCTGCGGGGCCTGCCCTATCGGAGCCTTTCAGGCTGTGGTCGGGTCGTCAAAGTTTCGGTTTTCCTATTATGTTACCGGCATTTTGATTCTGCTGGGCGTGCTGCTGGGGCGCTTTATCTGCGGTTTTTCCTCTGCCCGTTCGGCTGGCTGCAGGAGCTTTTGCATAAGATTCCCTCTCCCAAGCTGTCAACCAGACGCCTGAAACCGCTGCGCTATATCAAATATGCGGTACTGCTGATCATGGTCGTACTGCTTCCGGCTGTTATTGTCAACACATCCGGCATGGGAGATCCGTTCTTCTGCAAGTACCTTTGTCCGCAGGGCGTACTAGAGGGCGCAATTCCGCTTTCTCTTACAAACGCGGGCATACGAGCTGCTTTGGGAAAGCTGTTCAGCTGGAAATTCTGCATTCTGCTGGCAGTTGTGGTAGGCAGCGTGGTTTTTTACCGCCCGTTCTGCAAATGGCTGTGCCCCTTGGGGGCGGTCTATGCACTTATGAATCATGTATCCCTGTTTCAGATGCGCGTTGACCGCGATACATGTGTTTCCTGTGGTGCCTGCGCAAAAGCGTGCCCGATGGATGTGGATATTACCAAAACACCAAACCACGCGGAGTGTATCCGCTGCGGTAAAGTGTATAAAGTCTTGTCCGACCAAAGCGATCTGCTATCAGTACGGTTTCGGCGACAAGTCAAAAACAGAAATCAAGGAGAATTGACAATGAAACGTTTTTTGCATGGATCACAGCCCTTCTGATGCTGCTCTCCCTCGCTGCTTGCAGCAGCACACAGACAAACACTGCGGCAGCTTCCCAGCAAGCATCTACTTCTGAGACGGGCAGAGTCTGAAAATGAGCTTCTCGCAGAGGAAAACGATATTCTGGCGGCAAATAACGCCCTGTTGGGGAAAAGGTTTTTGCCTCCATGGACAAGAATGTTACCGACACCACACTAAGCAGCAATTACGGTGATATTCTTATGAGTGCGTTGGATCATGCGAAGGACCAGTTCACCGATGAAGAATATGCTGCTTTTAAAGGCCGATGCGGACAAAATCCGTGAGATCGAAACACAGATCGCAGCACTGCCGCAAGGATGAAGCTGCCAGCCAGTCTATGACGCAGACGGCCAGCACATTCCGCAGTTTGAAGGAAAGGATTTGGACGGCAACAGCGTAAGCAGCAGTCTTTTGCCGATAATGCGTTCACCGTTGTTAATTTCTGGTTCAGCGGCTGCAAGCCTTGTGTGGACGAGATGGACGACCTTAACGCATTGAATCAGCGCATTCAAGAGCAGGGCGGCGAGGTGATCGGTATCAACACAGAAACTCTTGATGGCAACGCGGACAACATTGCCGCTGCCAAACAGATTCTGGAACAGGCCGGGGCTGCATTCCGCAACATCTATTTTGACTCTGCCAGTGATGCCGGTAAGTTTGCCCTCGGCATTATGGGCCTTCCCTCCACCTGCGTTGTGGACCGTCAGGGCAACATCGTTGGGGAACCGATTATGGGCGGTATTGATAAAAGGATAACGCTGCCACACTGCAAAAGCTGATCGATGAGGCTCTTGCGCAGTCGCAGCAGTAAATAAGAAAATAGCTTAAAAAACTCGCAGCAGTCATGGATACGAAAGTACCCCTTTGGCTGCTGCGAGTTTGTATTTGCTGCGCCGCCGTGTGGCGGTCTACCTTGTCCCCTGCTCCAGGGCTTACTGCCCGGTTTGCTTTCCCTCTATAGCATATATTTTGTCTTTTCGATTGTATATCAGCATTTTATACTTGACAAAGTCAAGCGTATGGACTATACTCTTTTTACGTAAGGAGATGCTGCATTCACCATGTATCAAAAGCCCTTTCCTACTACATCGCCATGCTGTACCGCAGCTTTGCGGATTTCACAGGCGACAAGCTGCAGGAAGTCGGACTAAATTTCGGGCTTTTGTTTTTTATTGTATATATCGGAAAAAAGCCGAACTGTACGCCTTCGGAATTGACAAAAGCATTGTCTGTTGACTGGGGGCACAGTCAACGGTGCATCAATCGTCTTACTGACGATGGCTTTATTACCAAGGAAAAAAATCAGGGCGTCACTATCTGCTCAACCTGACAGAACGCGGGCAGGAGGCTTTTAAAGCCGCCCACCGGATGTTATTCTTTGACTGGGACGACAGATTTATGACGAATCTGACTGCAAAAGAAAAGGAACAGTTGCTTGCCTTATTGGAAAAAGCAACAGAAAGGATACCGCACCATGTACGAAACGATTAACAGCCCCATCAATTACGGCGGTTTGGAATTGAAAAACCGCATCATTTTGCCCCCTACCACCTTTGGCCTTGCGGAGGACGAATACTTTGAAAAAGATCCGCAAGATCGCCGCAGGCGGCTGCGCCATGGTTATCATCGGTGACGTCCCCGTCGGCAAAAGCCAATTTGAGAAATCTCTTTTTTGATAAAAAGGCTTCGCCCATTATCAGAAGCTGGTCGAAATCGTCCACAGCTATGACTGCCGCATCTGCGCCCAGCTTCACCAGACCGACTCAATATGCTGGCCATGCTGAAATACGTGCCCGGCGTTCTGACGAAGAAGATTTCCATGGAGGAGCTGCGTCCCCTGCTGAATGCCGAGGTTGCCCCTTCATCAGCAAGCTGTCCACCCGTAAGATCCATAAGATCATCAACGGCTTCGGCGAGGCCGCCGTGCTGGCTGTCAAAGCCGGGTTCGATATGGTGCAGGTCCACGGTGACCGGATGTGCGGAAGCTTCAGCTCCACTGTCTCTTTTAACCATCGCACGGATGAATACGGCGGCAGCGCCGAGAACCGTGCCCGCTTTGCGGTGGAGGCCGTCAAAGGCCATCCGCAGCCGCCTGCCCGACATGCCCATCGATTTCAAGCTGCCGGTGCGCCAGGAAGATCCCCACTATGGCAACGCCGGTGTAGTGGAGTCGAGCTGGGTATTTTTGTACCGCTGCTGACCGATGCCGGTGTGACCAGCTTCCATGTAACGCTGGCGAACCATTCCAGTCTGGAGGACACCATTCCCCGGCCAACCACCCGTACTTCAAAGAGCAGGGCTGCTTCCTGAAATTCTGCGACGAGGTGCGCCAGTATACGGACAAGCCCATCACTGGCGTGGGCGGACTGAATCAGCCTGATTTTGTAGAGCAGCAGCTTGCAAGCGGACGCATCACCTGTGCTGCCATGAGCCGCCAGCTGTTGGCTGACCCGGAATGGCCGAACAAAGTGGCCTCCGGGCGATCAAGGCAGATTCACCGCTGTGTTCGCTGCAACAAAAAATGCCTTGGCGGCTTGCAGCAGCATCCGGGCACCATTGCATTTATGAAAAGGTATGACCTGTGAAATACGCTATTGTATTCAGCAGCCAGACCGGCAATACTAAACAGCTTGCCGAGGTTGTTTCCTCTGTTCTCCCTCAGGCAGCTTTGTGTTTCTTCGGTTCCCCCGTCACAGGAGGCTCTGCAGGCAGAGCGTCTTTTCATCGGCTTTTTGGACGGACAAGGGGCGCTGCAATCAGGAAATCACCGATTTTCTGAAAACGCTCAAGGGCAAAGAGGTGTTCCTGTTTGGCACAGCCGGGTTCGGCGGCAGTCAGGAATATTTTGACAAAATTCTTTCTTCCGTTCAAAAGCGCCTCGGTGCTTCCAATACTGTCATCGGCACCTACATGTGCCGGGGAAAATGCCGCAATCGGTGCGGGAGCGCTATGTAAAGATGAAAAACAGCCCCTCTGCCGATTCCAAACGTTGACAAAATGATTGAAAACTTTGATACTGCTGTTTCCCACCCCGACGAAACGGATTTGCAGAAATTGAAATATGCCGTGGCGCAATGCATAAAGTGCTGATACAAAGTAGGTCCTAAAAACACACTTCCGTCTGGCTGCCTGACGCTTTTAAACCGGCGCTGGCCTACTGCGCCGTTATGACGATCCACTTTTTAAAAAGCAGCGGGCAGACTTTATGGTCTGCCCAACCTCTGCTGAGCCGCCACGATCCGCCCTTTACCTCGGCATTGTATTATGCTCATCAGTCATAGCGAGGCCCGCAGTATTTTGATTTGCCAGCAGGTATATCAATTCGCACAATGGATGCACACCGTCGGCGGGCTGTTGCACAGCCCCGAAAATAAACGCGGACCGATCCCTTGTCAAAAGCCGAAAAAGGCTTTGTCAAACTGCCCGACACCTTTGCCTAAGATCATCAAAATACCCGGTTTGGGTCACTGTTCTGGAAGCCGATGTAAAGGACACCGGCACCCTGCAGCCGGAGGCTTCGCGCACCGGGAGCTTGTCGATGCGCTCTGGCTCAAATATTCGGAGGAGTGTGGACGACTTCACCTCTACTGGTGGCAGACTATTTTGCTGGGTACAACCAGTTCCAGAACCTGACCGTCGGCGGCAGTACCCGCTATGCTGGCAGGATGCGATGGACACCAACGCCGCTGGGACCTTTATGGCCATGCCACCGAGGAGTCGTCAAGAGGCCCCGTAAACCGGCAGCCGGGAATTTCTGAAATCGTGTGCAGGCCGACGTGCCCGCAGAAAATGCTTTTATGGATGCGGTCACGCATCTTGTCAGCACCGGACAGAATCTTTCCGGGTGGGAGCAGCTGGCCGCGCAGGAATACGGGATAAAGGTCACTTCCTATAAGTAGTCCCTGTCCTCCACTGCGGCGGCCTTACGGCTCCTGCAGCATGATCCGCACGATCTCTTTATCGGTTTCGCGCATACCCTCACGGCCCAGCAGTCCCACATTACGGATGGTATTTTTCAACGCCCTTTGTGACGATGCCATCCCCACTGCGGAACTGCTGGCCGTTTTTTGTATGTGAGACCCCAGGATGCCCGCCTCCACGCTGGAGGCGATCTTTCGCCACACAGCTGGCCTTGGCACCATCGCAGATAATACCCGAAACGATGGCCAGTGCATTGACAAGGGTGTGGGGGAGACCGCTTTCAGGTCTGCGCCCTGCAGATAGGCAATGCCGCAGCCCGCAGCACAGCCCGCGCTGACGGCTCCGCAGTAGGCGGACAGCCGCCCTATACCGGCCTTCTCGTGGATCGCAATCAGGTTGGAGAGGGCCAGTGCGCGGCAGAGAGTCTCATCGGATGCCCCCAGCTCTCTGGCATACTCGATGACCGGCACCGAGACCGTGATGCCCTGATTGCCGCTGCCCGAGTTGATGACAACTGGCAGCTCACAGCCGCTCATACGAGCATCAGAGCCTGCTGCTGCCTTGGCAATAGCGCGGTTGCGCACATCCTCGCCGTAAAATTTCAGCATTGTAGAGCCGATGTTCGCACCGTAATCCCCTCGCAGTCCCTCCTCCGAGATGCGGGTGTTGTACCGGATCTGGGTTTCCAGCAAAGGTCGGATGTCGTTGATCTCGCAGGTATCGGCAAATGCAAAGATATCCGCAATGTTCAGCAGTGCCCGGTCTGTCAGACCCGCTCTCGGCAAGGGCGGCGTCACCGCAGAGCTGCTTTGTCTCCTGCGCGGTATGATCCAGCAGCACTTCGCTGTTTCTTTGGATCAGGACAATATTCGTGTGGTACTGGCAGATGCGCACCACGGCAGAATCGCTCCCCTGCTGCAGCGTCACAATAATGTCGAAGATAAAGCCGTTGTCGATTGCCTTCACCGTGACCGGCACCTGCTTCAGGAAGGCGCGCATCGCAGCCTTCTGGTCCGTTGTTTACAGCTGCGATGACCTCCAGTGCCTTGTCCGCCTGCCCGCCGACGATGCCTGCCGCTGCGGCGGCTTCAATGCCCTTCATGCCATCGGTGTTGGGCACGATGACGCTCTTGACATTCTTGATAATGTTGCTGCTCACGCCGATCTCGACTTTGTCCGGCATGCCGCCAAGCACATCCCGCGCCTTGGCGGCGGCGGCGATGGCAATCGGTTCGGTGCAGCCCATGGCTGGGATCAGCTCCTCCCTGAGGATCTGCACATACGCCTGATAGGTCCTGCTCTGCTTATCCATACAAGTGACTCCTTTGGTTGCTCTGCAAAGCGTCCGCAGCGGGGTATTAATACCGCGTCTGCTGGTTTGTATATAGTACAAGTATAGACATTTTCCCCGCCTTTTGCAACAGCATTTTGGCGGCGTTCCAATCCGGAGCACTTTATGCACTGGTTGGACATAAACACTGCCGCTTTCTACAACCCATAACGCAAAATATGCCTGCTTGCGCGGACAACATTTTGCGTTATTCTGCTTTTTCCTGTCTGGCCGCATTCAGCAGCTGCTTTTGAAATTCCCGGGCCGCCGTATTCAGCGGACGGTGCCGGTCATAAACCAGACTTACTGAGCGCTGCGGAATCGCTTCTCCCGCAGGGTCAGCTGCACAATGCTGCGGCGCTGCAGGCTGCTGCGGGCCATCGGCTCCGGCACAAAGGCAAGGCCAAGCTCCCTCTTTACCAGCGTCATCATCTGGTCTGTGGTGGCCGCCTCAATATCCGGCTTCAGATCTGCGCTGTGCTCAGGAAAAACTGCCGGTAAAACAGGCGGCTCATGCTCTCGTTTCCCAGCATGATCAACGGATAGGCGCCAAGCTCCTGTAGCGGAGAGCATCTGCCTTGCCAGCGCCGTGAAGGTTTTCCCGCCGACTAAGATTTCATTGAACGGCATCAAGTCAACCTTTTTCAGCTCCCCCTCCGCCCCGGTGGGAGTCGTCACAACAGCGAAATCTACCTCGCCGTTTTTCACAGCCTGAATCGCCTGCGGCGTTGAATGGTTGGAGATTCGCAGCCGGATACCGGGGTACTGCGCAGGAAGTCCCGCAGCCGTTCCGACAGGTAGATGTTCAGCGCCGTCTCGGTTGCGCTGATACTGATTGCACCATGCTCAAAAAGGTCGCGCTGGCGCTCAGCTCCTCCTCGGCATCCTGTATCTGCACAGCAGCCGAGGAAATGCGGGTATAGAGCATCTCCCCCTCCGGCGTCAGCCTCACACCCCGGTTGGAGCGGATAAACAGCACACAGTGCAGCTGATCCTCCAGCTTGTTCATCGTATGTGTGATGTTGGGCTGGTTGCTGCCCAGCACGCGGGCCGCCTTGGTAAAATTGCGGTATTTTGCGACAAAGTAAAAAAATCTTGTAGTATTCCCAATCGACATACATAGGCGCAGCCTCATTCATACCAAAATTACATAGTCGATAATGCGGTAAATACTTTTTACACATTCTATGTTACAAAGTATAATAGCACCGCAACCCAAAAGCAAGCAAAAAATTTCCCTCTATAGAAACAAATTGTAAGGAAGGCGAAACCAAAATGCTGACCGCAGTACCTGCGGAAGGGTACCTGGCTCTAAGGCAACACCGCATAATTCTGTGTGCCCGCCCTATATTTTCAAGGCTGCGTCTCCCTCTCCCCTGCCCCGCATTTGCGGGTGGGGGCTTTTTGTTACCGTCTTCAGCGCGTCCCTCTCTCCAGAGCGCGTGTGTGGACGCCTCTGCAGCGCGTTTTTGCTGCAGGTAGCGGCAGACAAAAAACACCCACAGCGGCGGCTGTGGGCTTTGGGTTCAATCATTATTTGCGGATGCTCCCAGCGCACGGCAAAGCGGATGATTCAGCAGCATACCGGCGATAACATACCGATAGGAGTGCACCGCACCGTTTCGGATCGTTTGCGGTATCCGCTGCTTTCGTACCAGCTTTTCCAGCGCATCCATCTGCTCTTTCAAAAAGTAAAAAGATATTTGTGGATAGATCTTGTCATCCAACTGCGTAGCAATAAACCGGCTGACAACCTTTGTTTCCGGAAACAGATAGTAGGCCGCCCTGTTCTGCTCGATTTCTGCTTTGCTGGCCAGATATTCCCTGCTGTTCATGATCGGGCAGTTATCAGCACCGACCTTCATGACCTTATCCATCTCGGACTGGAGCAGCCGATTGGCCAGGGTGCCTACGCGGATATCCTCCACAGCAGCCTCATCCACAAGCGTCTCCCGAATCAGAGCCCTACCCGAAGGTTGACCTTGACTTTTTCTTCTTTCATTCGCATCACCCTTTTGGGCAATACCGCATAATTCTAAGTGCCGATACGGCGAGCGAGGTGCGGCAGCTGCTAAACCAAAAGCGCAGATAATACTGGATGTCTTATCGAGCATTTTACCCGTGCCGCAGTCTTAAGCCGTCAGGCGGGGAATTGTGCGGTGTTGTGTTTGTTACCGGGACAGTGTCTCCCCCTACCCTGCCTTACTTTTGCGGCTTCAATCAAATCCCGGAGGCTTTGCGCCTGCTCGATCAGCTCATTCAGGATCGCAACATCATTATCACGGCGCTCCTGAGACATCTTTCTGACGCCGCGCTTATAGCTGGTTGAACTCATTTTCTTAAAAATCTTATTGGCAACAGGCTGGATCGTCTTTTCCACAAAGGTCGCGCTTTCAGGCTCGCTCTTTTTGCTCCTTTTTCTCGACGCGCTTTGCCTCCTGATCCCTGGCCACATCCTTTGCGATTTCCTCGGCCTTCTCCGTATCATGCCGACTGACGGCGTCACGGTACTCCCCTACCCTGTTCTGCAGCAGGCGGATTGCGTTTTCACACTCCGCAAACGCAGTCTCCAGGCGCTCGTCCCGCTCATCCGGCTCGTTGGTTTTTCTGGCTCTGTCAATAGCCCGGATAAAGTCATAATGTATGCTGTTGCATTCCTGCAGCAGACGCTCCCGGGCATCGGTGTCACAGTTGCTCACATCAACCGCGCTCAGCAACAGATAGCACTGCGCAATTTTATGCTGCACCTCCGGCTCCAGCGTGATATAGCTTTCACACTCCATGCGGGTCAGGAACTTGTTATCCAAAAGGCGAAGCAACTCTTTGTCCAGCTTTTCCTCAATGCGGAAATCACGGTCGATCTGCTTGGCTGTGGTTGCACTCACTTCCTTAATTGCCTTTTTAGCGTCCTTTTCCGTCATATTGAACGGCTCGTTCTGAAGGCAGACCACAAATTCTGCAACGGCCTTGCGGCGGATCTGTTCATCCGCAAAGCCGCCGCGGACCTGCAGGTTCGCACTGTATAAAAGCACCTTTTTTTCATTTTCCGAAAGACTGGTTGTGATCACATTGCAGTTTTTGATGGTGTTCCAGGTGGCGTCTCCTCTCTTTTCGAGGTACTCCATCGCGCGGTAGCGGCGCTCACCGGAGAGAAGGACATACACTGTTTTTCCATTTTCTTCCTGCGGAAACACCACCAAATTATGCATCAGGCCGTTGCGCTGAATATCCTCCGCCAGCTGCACAATATCCTCTTGGGTATCTGCCTGCCGGAAGATTTCGTTGTCCGCGTTTACGCGAATATCGTACAGTGCAATATCCCGTGATTCGTATTCTATGCTTTTTATGACCTGCGGTCAGATCACTGATAATCTTCCCTGCATCGCCATTATTGGAATCAATTTTGCCAAGCTCTGCATCCGTCGGGCGGGAACGTTTTACGATTTTCCTTCTTTTTGGGCGGGGCTTTTCATTCCCATATCATTTCACCTCCAGACGCTTTTTTCAATTCTTCGTAGGCTTTCACATAGGCTTTTGCCACAGGCTGTGTTTTTGCCATATAGCACACAGGCAAAAAGCGAGAAATGGATGTTTTCACCGTCTTGCTTGCGGGGATTGCAACACTGAACAGCGATGTGCCGAGTTCTTCTTTAAAGTGCTCCTGAATCTTCTTGTCTGTTGCTGCGCTTTTATCTACATTCACCAACAACACACCGGCACCCATCAGGTGAGAAGTGGAGCTTTGCTTCATCTTATTGCATTCATAATAAAAGACGAAATGCTGATTCTTCGGAGTTATCCTCACAGCCGGCTGGAATCAGGATATAATCCGCTGCATAGATTGCATTGGAAAGCAACAGGCTATCCCGCGTAGGCTGTGTGTCAATAAGAATGTAATCGTACTCATCACGCACCTGATTGAGGAAATAGTACAGAAAATCCCCCATACCGGAAACCTTCCTCGGATCTCCGTCCTTCAGGCGCTCTGCATCGCCAATCAGCAGTTCAATGCGCTTATTGATTCGCGGCGTCTGCGCATCGCACGGGATCATATCCACATTTTCATACTGCGTTTCCACAATAAAGTCTCGCGTCTTGCTATGATACAGGAACCCGTCGAAAAGATTATAAAGCGCCTTACCGTAGAATTCATCGCTTGTGATGCTCAAGCCGCCGCTGAGTGCTTTTGTGAGATTTTTGCGGATCAGTATCCACGCAAAGAACCTTTTTTCCCTCATCGCCCATCAGGTAGGCAAGATTAGAGGCCGTTACGGTTTTACCCGTGCCTCCCTTTTCAATGGCAATTGTAATAATTTTTGCAGACATTGGGCAATTCCTCATTTCTGTAAAGACTGCTATTTGTGGATGTGTCCGTCAATTCTTGTTGCTGTGAATTATCATTTTGTGATTCTCTCGTAATCGATTTTCCATGCCTTTTTTGCCATTCCGGTTGTACGATTTTATCATACTTCAGTGGCTGAATATGTTGAAGCCTATACCTCACCACAAAAAAATAGTTGCAGCCATCTTTTGCTGCTTATTGTGATTTCAATTATAACATAGATATAAGTAAAGTCAATTCTCTTTTCCGGGTATCATCCTGCCATAACGATATTTCAAGTCCATCAATTCTTGTTGCTGTCCTTTAATATATTTGCATTCGTATAAGCCATTTCTTTACATACTCGCACCGCGCTTCACAGCACGAAACAGAGTTCAGACCGTTCAAAAAAATTGCCTTCTTGCCTTATTGCATGTGTTGGGGCGACCATCGGTCGCCCGTCAACTTACCGCAGCAACGCATTTTTCTGGGATAGTTTGCTCTTACAAGGCAAACGGGCACGGGCGAGCAATGCTCGCCCCTACAAGAGTTTTTCGACAGTCTGACAGAGTCAACATATCTTTCAATTCTTGTTGCTGTTCTCGGTTTGTATTTATTTGTCACTTATAATCTTTGTTTTTTCTTTACAGCAAAAAGCAGCAGCCTGCAAGTTGCAGGCTGCTGCCAAATAATACTTATACATCCTCAAAAACAGACATATCAAACTTAAACACTCCCGCCGGATCCAACGATGCGAGCTTCTGCTTGCCAGCCGCGATGATCAAAGCACTGTTTTCAATCGTATCGTTATAAACAACCGTGCGATAATACTGTGCAGACTTCCTTTCGGTTGCTTTTTCAAACATCTCCGTAAATTTTACACACAGTCCCAGGGCCCATGTTTTCAGCCCGGCATTGTCATGAATGATTCGGTTTAAAGAATCCAGTGTTTCCTCCGCTTGGTCACACTTGTTGGTGTTTGTCAGGATCTTAGCCGTGTATGTGAAAATATCATTGCAGATATTTTTCTCGTTGTCCGTCAGCTTATCCTCATACGAAGCATAGTCTGCTTTGTTTCTGATCTCCGTAGTTGCTTTTCTATACTTCATTTTCAAAATATCTGTGCTAAATGGTTCTGTAATATGCTGGGCTGCTTTTTTCCGCACTCTGGGTTTTCTTCTTTCTGAAATCCCTTACAATTTCGTCATCGTGCGTATTTCTATCATGATAGGAGCGGACATCCTCATTTCCGCTTTGGTCTTGTATTTGATGAAAATATACAGGTATTCATATTTGCGAACACCGCGCTTGCGCGCCGGGGCATAGTCAAACCAAAGATCCGTCATCTCATTGATTTCTTTCTTAACGGTCTTTAAAACATTCTTTTTCAAACTCTGTAAAAGTCTTGTACTTTTCAGACAGCGGTTTTTCCCGGTCAAACTTTTTTCTTGTCGGCAGATGCCGGATCCTTTTTTCTTCTTGCTCTTTGTGGACTCTCTCTGCCTCTGTGGGTGCAGAAAGCAGACCTTTAAACTCATCAATATTGAATTTTTTATACTTATAACCCGTCAGCTCGTCGCGCTTTGAGGAGAACTTATTCAGAATCTCATCATTTACCGGCTGGAATACAAGGCCGTTCGTATAGCCATAGTCTCTGTTTCCATTGTCATAGGAGAGTATGATTTCATAAACGCGCATAGAGTAAGTGCTTTTCATCATCAGCAGATATTCGATGCTGTAAGAGGTATAGTTGCTGGTAAGCTGCGCAATATCCTTCCAGATGTCCTGGTTAAAGCGCAGGCGAATCTCTTTCTTGTCGAAATCGACCTCAGAACCTTTTTGCAGCCAGGAAATGGAGCGATACACCTTACTGCCGGGTTCTTTTCTTGACCCAGAAGGTACGATTTTCCAAATTTTCTATAGTTTCCTTCAGATTCAGCGCATAAGTCGTATCCACTGTGCGCACTCCGGTCAACTTGGCAAAATCGTTGAAAGTGATCGAATAATATTTGGATGCATCCTTATCATTTTTCTGGTCGATTTTAGACATGAGCATAAAGAGAACCTTTTGCTCATTTCTGGGCAGAGAGTACTTTGTCCGCTGGATCAGGTCATTACTTTTGGTAATGTAAGAGCCAAAGCCGACAGGGAGTGCTGCCATTTCGCAATCGCCTGCCTTTTCTCGCGGACCTCATCATCAGAAAGGACCTCTCCAACTAAAGATTCCTCGTTTTCATCAATGGACGAATTCGTTTTGTTCATATCCATTACTTATAGCTGTACAAGGAGTGGCTTAAAATAATTACGATATACAGCTATATATTCCTTTTCGTTAGATGTTACAATACAAAGAGGTACACAAATATCATTATACTGATAATATTACTATACTATTTGCCGACTGTCAACGAAAAATGTTTGAGCTTTTCTATTTTTTTTAATTTTGCTCTTTTTCTCTTTTACAATTATTTACCTTATATCTTACTTTTTACTTATTTATTATAATATGTAGAAAGAGAGGTTTTCACATGCCAGCGAAGAGGAAAAACATTTGACGAAAGAGATTTCCACACCGGATGCAAGAGGTTTAAAAGGCTGTAGAAAGAGATTGCTACAGCCCAATCAGCCAAAATAAGCATGTAGAAACCTCTTTTTTTTTGCCGTGGAAGAATCTCTGTTTTCAAAGTTTTTTCTGTATACTGTCTGTTGCGGCTACAAATTGTGTAGGGTGGAAATCTTGCTTTTGCGATAGAGGGAGAGCATTGCCGTGCAAACATAGGTGGAGAGTGTTATAGCTGATTTTTCCGGTGTAGAAACCTCTCTTTGCACAAGCATCGGAAAACGCCGGCGCTTGAATTAGGGTAGTAGGCATAGAAGCAGGGAGAAGTGAAACAAGAATTTCCCTTTTCGCGAGTGTAGAAACCTCCTTTGCTGCTGCGGGTGATCTCTGCGGTAGGAGGTGCTCAAATTTTCCGGTGTAGAAACCTCCTTTTAGAAATTGCTTCAAAAAACACTATATATTGGTGTTGTGGGATCAACTAACATACTTGTTCTTGCACAAAGAGAGTCTATATAGGCTGAGACAGGAAAGGTAATAGTGACGAACCAAGAGGTTACTACACATAAACAGCGTAAGATTTTTAAATAGAATAATAGGCGATATACCGATATATAACTGGGCTGCGAAAAAGGAATTATCTGCACTAAAAAGAGGTTTCTACATCAAAAGAGCGAAAGAAAAGAGGAAAAACACAGTCATGTACAGAAGGGTACTACCAAAGCAGCGTAGTGATAAAAGGATGTAAAACCACAATATATAGATATAGAGAAGAAAATAGCACTTGAAAAACCAAAAAGCTGGGAGAGAAGATAGTAAAAATGGGAAAAATCGTTGCAGAAGAAATACAATAAGGAAATATTATTATAATATATACAGAATGTACACAGCGTAATGCGAAGATGATCCGGAGAGGTCCATAGTGGTGCAAAGTATGGCATAATGCAAAGTAAACATTTTTTTCGGTAATGAGATGTAGAAACCTCTCTTTTCGCTGGACTTCCCGACTTCTTGATGAGAAAACCTCTTTTTGGCGGGTTTATCAACTTTTTCGGCAGTATTCCACAGGGATTGCGGGCTTAATGTACTTACATAAAGGTGGATAAAAAGGATAGATGAGTGGCTGTATAAGATACAATTTAATATACTAATAGGATAATATATGAAAATATACAAATTGGTCCATATAATCTGTTCCAAAAAAGGAAATTATCCGATTGTTAAAGTGTAGAAACCTCTCTTTTTAGGTGGGAGGAGAAGCCTTCGCAACACGAAACAAGCTGAATTTGAGAATGGACCTTGCAATAGGTAGAAAGCCGGATTATCGCCCCGTAGGTTATATGGCACATGCCGAAGGAAGAAAAAGCATAAAGCAAACACCATCCAATAAGGTAAGGGTTATATCAAGAGGGCAGGGAGGGGGACTGGCAGCAGGAGTTGGTTTGCGTCTGCTATAAAGGCATACAGCATTTGGGAAAGCTTCGATATGCTATAGCAGCGAGAGCAGTCGCCTTGGCAGTCAAGAGATCTCTTAGCGAACACAACAAAAAATAAAGTTACAGCAACAGGCATTGACGGAAAATGAAGCGCGATGAATTTTTACAAGTAATCAGAAGCCCTTTTCATTTTGCCACTTGCGATGCCGTACTCCGGGGGTGTAAAATAGTAGACATAAGTAAGCCACTGCAGAGGCGCAGACTGTCGAAAAGGGTGCGTTCACCCCTTTGGCCCCCTCTGCGAGGGGGCTCCGCCCGCAGGCGGTGGGGGAGAGAACTGTACGGTTGCCCGAAATATTTCGGGCTATGGCAAGGTTTTTCCCTCCGCCCCTTCGGGCACCGCTCCCCCTCTGGTGCATCGCCACCTCCCCCGTATCGGGGGAGTCTGTCTCGCAGAGGGAGGTTTTTCGACAACCTGAGCCGCTGCAGCGGCAGGGCATATAGCGACAGAGGATGTAGGGTATGAAACGAATTTTGATCATTGATGGGCAGGGCGGCGGCATGGGCGCACAGCTTGCAAAGCTGCTGCTGCCTGCTGCCTGCGGATTGCGAGCTGCTGGCAGTGGGCACGAATGTGCTGGCAACCAGCGCCATGCTGAAGGCAGGCGCGGTGCGCGGCGCCACCGGGGAAAATGCGGTGGTATATAACGCCGCCCGCGCCGATGTTATCCTAGGACCCATCGGTATTTTGATGGCCAACGGAATCATGGGAGAGGTTTCTCCCAACATGTCGGTGGCGATTTCCGGCAGTGAGGCAGCCAAGGTTTTGATCCCGGCGTCCGGTTGTGGGATTTTTGTGGCGGGCACGCAGGATTGCCGCCTTGACGAGTATCTGCAAAATGCCGTAGCACTTACGCTGCGTGCGCTGGACGCATGACGCCGCTGGCAACAGCCGCCGCCCCGATCCTGCAGGCCGCACAGTTGGCTGCAGAAAACGGCCCGGCGCTGCTGGCCATTGACGGGCGTTGCGGCAGCGGCAAGTCTACACTGGCGGAATTTCTGGCGGGGCAGCTGGGCTGCCGGGTAGTGCATACCGATGATTTCTATCTACCGCTTGCTGCGCGCTGCGCGAACTGGCAGGAGCAGCCCGGCGCGAATATGGATTTCATTCGGCTGCGAAATCAGGTTCTGCAGCCGCTTTTGCGCGGCGAAACGGCGCTCTATAATGCATACAGCTGTGCGGCGGGAGCCTTCCTGCCGTCTAAGCCGTTTGCTGCCGCGCCACTGACGATTCTGGAGGGCAGCTACAGCCTGCATCCGGCGCTGCAGACTGACTTTGCGGTGTGTGTGTTTGTTACCTGCCCGCCCGATGTGCAGGCGGCGCGCCTGCGGGCGAGAGAGGGTATACGTTACGCAATTTTGTGCAGCGGTGGATCCCGCTGGAGGAAGGGTATTTTGCTGCCCATGATCCAGCCGCACGCTGCAATTTTGTACTGGACACGGCGGAGATTTTGTGTAATATAGTAAGCGGACCTATGGCATAACTGCATGGTTCCCGCTATAGCGGGCTTGAAGGATGCAGGAATGCCCTTATGAAAAAGCCAGGAAGGCAGTGCCAAGAAGGGTGCGCGGTTCAAACTTTTTGATAAGGGTGATATGTTGTGAAAAACCAGAATACAAAAAATTGGCTTATGCAGCGCTGTTTTTGGCGCTGTGCCTTGTGCTGCCCATGCTGACGGGCCAGATTCCGCAAATTGGCAGCATGCTGCTCCCGATGCATATCCCGGTGCTGCTGTGCGGACTTATCTGCGGCTGGCAGTACGGTGCAGCGGTGGGCTTTGTTGCGCCGCTGCTGCGCTCGGTCCTGTTCGGGATGCCTCCGATGTATCCGGTGGCTATTGCGATGGCCTTTTGAGCTGCTGACCTACGGCCTTGTTATCGGGCTGGTATACCGCCGAATGGCTCAAAAAGGGCGCGGCAGGGGTGTATGCAGCGCTGCTTACCGCCATGGTAGCGGGGCGGCTTGTCTGGGGCGTGGCTGAGGTCGTGCTGCTGGGCTTGGGCGGCAAGGCGTTTACCGCTCAGGCATTCTTGGCGGGCGCACTGCTCAATGCCGTGCCGGGCATTATTGTGCAGCTGGTTCTGATCCCCCGCTGTGATGGCGGCCCTGCAGAAGGCTGGAGCCGTTAAAGAATACGCCGAATAAGGCCGTTTGCTTAAGAGGCTGCGCAGGAAGCGCAGCCTTTTTTGCTGTGTGCGGCTGTATTGCAACTCACTTTGCACGATACAGCAACAGGAATCGCTCGCCCCATATTTTCGAAAATGAAAACAAAAAAGCTTGCAAGTACAGGCATTTTTGCCTTTTCTTGCAAGCTTTTTTGCTGTTGTAACGGGTGAAAGCGGCCGACAGCCGCTGTCTGCTGCTAGAGGAGCTCTGCCATACTGATCTGATCGACCAGCCAGCTTTCCTGCTTTGCCTCGTGGATCACATCGCCCGGTTGGCTGCGGCCGACCAAAAAGGGGAGAAGGGATCGTGCATACGCATATTCCGCGCTACAGCCACACGGCTGGCGTTGGCGTAGCAGTATAGGCAGCCGTGACCGCAGGTATTGTAGGCACCGATATCCGCCGTAAGGCAGCAGGCGCACTCCTTGCGGGCTGGCTTTTGCGGGGGGCAGCCGCAGGGGACGGTGCAGCGCGGTCTCGAAAAGTTCTTTGTGTCATGCAGCCGCTGCAATCGGCACCATAGCGGGCAAGCGCGGTGCCCTCGGCGCAGGGGCGTATCATCATGCCGTATTTTTTGCCGATTTCAACAAAAGCCTTTCCCAGTGTTTCGCGCTCCGTGAGTGGGACACTTTTTACCTGCGGAAAATTCCGCCGTACCTTCTCATAAAGGTCGATAAAGCTGATCACACAGGTCCTGGTATAGCCGGAAAGTACAGACGCCATCTGCTCGAATTCAGCGATATGTCGCGCAGCTGTGTAGGTGTCGGAAAGAAAAAAATGGGGTCATACCGCCATGCGATACAATCGGGACCGACAATTTTTGACAGGGTGATAAAGTCCTGCAAGACCTGCGCCTTCGGCGGTACATGCGGCTCTATCTCCGGTCCGTAGGGGGTGATCGTGACAAACCAGTACTGCCCATAGGGGCGCAGCAGCTCCATGCGGGGAGCATCGGTGCAGGATTTTTGGTGCAAAAGCCGATCAGGTCCACCACATCCGGGTTGATGGCATACCGCGTGACGGACTGCGGGTCATACGGGTTGCGCACCAGTACAAACCCTGCACGCAGGCGGTTCGTAAACCACGTGCTGTAAAAGCCGGGTATATCGGTGCGGAAACCTGTTTGTAAAATCATAAAATGCCCTCCTGCGGTGCAGCATGCAGCTTGCCGATTCTATACAAATTATAATACCATGCTGCAGAGGATTGCAAAGGAGGCCAGATGAGCGCCGCTGCAAAATTCTTCTTTTTAGCTGGTTCGTCTCTTAGGCCTTGATGGCTTTCTACCGGGCGTAGTGGGATAACGTCTCTCCTATGGTGCGCTTGAACAGGCGGGTAGGGTACATCCGGGATACCTACTTCCTGTGCCGCCTGTGTGATCGTGTAGCGATGATACCGGAGCAGGTTCGCCGCAAACTGGATGTGGGTCAGGGTCACATAGGCGGTCAGGTTGCTGTGCACCTCCCAGTGGAGCCGGTCGGACAGATAAGAGCGGCTTCAGGTTGAAGCGGGCAGCCAGCGTGGAAAGGGTCAGGTCCTCCTTCACATGCAGGTTGATATAGTGGATGATATTGCGGATGACCACCGAATAGCCGACGGTAGAGTACCGCGCCACCCGGTTGCAATATTGCTGCAGCATCTCGACCACAAGGGCCTGCTCTTGCTGCCCGGTGGTGATTTCAGGGCAACGGCGGCGAGCAGATAATCGTTATAAGATGAAAGATCGGGTATGGTTACCCAGTGGGTGCGGAAGGTGCATGCAGTTCATCGGGTGCAGCAGAATTTTTAGCGGTCCTACAATCTGGACTGAGGATGGGCTTTTCCGGCACGCATGGCCCACCTTGGCAAATGGAGATTCGGGGCTGAAGGAAAGCAGGGGTGGGTGCTGCAGTTCATCGGTGCCAAATACAATCTGGACAACGGGAGGTTTGGCCCAGATGGGATCTCCGGAAAAGCCTCCCGCGCTTTTTTGCGGTGCGCCGAGAATGAGTGCCTCCTGCGTGTTGAAAAGCACAGCGGGAACATGGTACAATTATCAAACCAAAGCACAGTACGATGAGGGAAGGAGAATAAGCACATGACGATTTTGATCGATGCAGACGGCTGCCCGGTGGTCGATCTGACCCTGCGGAGCGCAGGGAAAAAAGGTGTGCCGGTTGTGATTCTGTGCGATACATCCCATCGTATCGAGCGGGAAGGAGCACAGACGCTGGTATTTGACAAAGGCGCTGACAGTGTGGATTTTGCACTCGTCAACCGGGTGAAGCCCGGGGACTTGGTCGTGACGCAGGATTACGGTCTGGCAAGTATGTGCCTGGCAAAATGCGCGCGGGTGCTGAACCAGAACGGTTTGGAATATACGGCGGATACTATAGGTGCACTGATGCTGCAGCGGCATGAGAACAAAAAGCTCCTTCGCGCCGGAAAGCATCCAAAGGGGGCTGCAAAACGCACAAAAGAGCAGGATATCCGGTTTTGCGATGCGCTGGAACGGATTTTAAGCGGCACATCCGGCGATCAGCAGACGGAATGTGAAAATGTGTCATTTGCAAGGCGATAAAATGTACAATGTGCATTTTTTACAGGTGAATGGTAATTACAGAGCGTAGCTATGTGAAAAAAGCGCAAAGAAGAAATGTGCTTTTTGGGTGGATTTGTGCAGAAATGTACACTTTTCAGGGCGGCAAAACAGCACATTTTTTGCCGATATTGCCGCTTGCTGCATGAAATGTGCGATTTTCCATAAAATCATACGATATATCGGAATAATTTAACTTTCGGAATGTGACATTTGGCACATGCTATGCGTAAAGAAGCTGCACACCGCCATAAAGAGCCTATGGGGGTGAACATAGTTTAGCTGCAGAGAAATGGGATACGGTACGCAATTCCGGCACGGTAACGCTGCTTTGAGTTGGTTACAAAAGTTTATGCGGAATGCTCCGCACAGCAATGCATACTGGTTGGGAGCGCAATACAACAGATTCCTGGGCCAAAATACAACAATTTCCGGGAGACAAAAATGAACCCCGGAAAATGTTGTACTCTGCGTATTGAAAACACAGGTGAATTGGGCGCTTGTTCGATGCCTACTGGTACGCAATAGCAAAACAAGGATACAAATCAAAGCGTACAAAAGAAAGATAAAAAAGCGCAAGCAGCATATCCTTGCCCTGCAGAGAGAATGGATTCCGGTATTCTTCCGCTGAAAGCAAAATAACAGGGCTAATTTTCCGGATTTTCCCTTGTGATTTGGTGGCGCGATAAACTATAATAAGCATAAGGCAAGCAAATGCGATGCCGGTAACAGATACTGCGCAGGCAAGTGAAGGGAAGAAACGCAATGAAGATGCTTTTCAAGCAACGGATGTTCTCCTGGTTCGACAGCTATGATATTTACGATGAATATGGGAATACCCTGTTTGTGGTCAAGGGTCAGCTTTCCTGGGGCATTGCCTGAGAATCTTTGATGCGGCGGGCTGCCCGGTTGGCTGCGTCAAAGAAAAGATATTTACATGGATGCCCCAATTTGAGCTCTACACAGGTGAGGATGATTATGTGGGGTGCCTGAGCCGAGAACTGACGCTTTTCCGGCCCAGCTACCATATCGACTGCAATGGCTGGCGCATTGAAGGCAGCTTTTGGGAATGGGACTATGACATCCTTGCCCCCAGCGGACATACCGTGGCGCATATCGCCAAGGAGCTTTGGAATTGGACCGATACATACACCATTGAGGTTGCCGACCCAAGAGATGCCCTCTGCGCGCTGATGGTCGTGCTTGCGATCGATGCAGAAAAATGCTCGCGGTATAACCATACCTGACAGGCTGCACACAAAAATACTCCCTTATTCTGCTGCGCACGCTGCAGGGTAGGGGAGTTTTCTGGTTCGTGAAGCAGCACGCCGGTGTATAAAGACCGAATGAAAAAGCAGCAGCCCACTGCGGGCTGCTGCTTTGCGGTAAAACGGACGGTCAGCCAGCTGTTTTTTGCTTCGCCCAAAGTGGCGGCGTCGCGGCCAGCCACCATCTGGCTGTAGACATACGGCTCGGTGCGGTGGATCTCACTGATGTCCTCAATGTATGCCGGGCAGGTCTTTTTGTAGATCTCAAACGTGCGGTCACCGTGACCGACTACAGTCTCGGCACAGCTGACCCACGGGTTGTTGTGGCAGAAGATACCTGCGTTCTCCTTGTAGCCCGGGGGATAGCTGGAAATCTCGCCCAGCTCAAAGGTGATACTTGGTGTAAGCGGGCTGCAGCAGCACAATGCCGTACTTTGTGTCGAGCCTTGTCTTTTCACACTCTGCAAAGCGGTCACGGCCTCACCGGTGTCCACACCAATACCCGCCATGACGCACATGCCCTGCGGCTCGATGAAGATCTTGCCTTCCTCGCATTCCTCGCATTCCTCGCTGCCGATCACATGGCCAAAGGCATCGTAAAAGTGGTATACCCTCGTTGATGCTGTCCACATTGCTGGTCGGCTCATCGGCAGGATCCATTCACTTCCCCGCAGGAAGGCCCTCGCCAAGCCGATGCGCTGCTTTTGACGCGGCAGCATCCGCAGCCCGAGTTTGGCCGAGATGGCTGCGTTGGCGGATGTCTGCCGCGCCGATACCGGCAACGTGCGCGCCCTGTGGCAGCACGCCGTCGAGGAAATGAGCCGCTGCGGTGCCGCCATACGCGACCCCCGCGCAGATACGCGCCTACGGAAAACAGGTGAAAGCGCAGCTTGCCGACTTTGCCCAAACGGTTAAGGCGGGCAGCCGCACCGAGCTTGCCATGCTCTACCGCCTGCGCGATATGCTGCTAAGTCAGCGCGCCTACCTGACCGCCATGGCGGACTATACCGCCCACGGCGGCAAAAGCCCGCGGCAGCGCCGTACACCGACCTGACGGGCGGGGTTAAGCCGTTTGCCCAGCTGTCGGATACCTTCACCTTTGCCTTTGACGAAACCGAGTCCCCGCTGATTCAGGAGCTGTGGTTCGAGGATGGTACCTGCCGCACCGCTTGGCGCGCCCCGCGCCCCATCCCCGAGGATGATGACTTCTTCGAGAATGTCTGGCGCAGCTACCGCGAGACAGAGAACGTTGACTGAATAGATGGTTCTGCCTGGCATGATAAACACAACACTAGTATATCATGAAAACGAATATCCCGGGCCTGATTACATGCGATGCAGAAGCGCTAAATCATGGGGCGTATCCCTGTTATCGACCTGCTTGCATACATCTGCATCCTGATACCGGCAAAACGATACGGCATCGTTTTGATAGTAGGGAATCAGTCTGATTTGCTCATCAACGATTCGTTCTTTCATATCTGTACACCGGCCAATGCTAGAATCTTTTTGTCGGACTGGATACCGTGCGTCAGGAATATGCCGTCCCGGAACAGTGCGTAGGTCGTGACGGGTGCGGATACATTCTGCGCGGCTTCTTTGTCGGTGATGTGGATGGCCCGGAACGGATGTTATTCTGCTGCGCGGCCTGCTGCACCTTCGGCACCCAGTAATAGGTAAAGGGACACTGATCGGTGTAGTAGAGGACGAAGCCTTCTCCCTCGGCTTTGGGGTGCCTGGCGCAGTCCTTGAATTTCGGCAGTGCTGTATCGGCATTGAGCGAGGAGACACATGAGGGTGATTCCACAGTCCGAGACATCTGCGACTTCAAATCCCTTTGTGGGACAAAAACTTGGGGTCGGCGAGAAATTCCCGCTTCCGTCCCTCGGCGCACAAAATGCAGATGCCCTTTTTTGCCCTGCGCTTTTGCATCGCTGAGGCATTTTTCCAGCAGGTCATTCGAGCAGCCGTGCCCTTTCATGGAACCGGCGACCCACAGGCCGTTGATGTACAGCCAGCCGTCCGCTGTAATGGGCACCCATGCGTTTTCTGCGGGAGTGTATTCGATAAAGCACTTGCCGCGCTCCTCGCTGCGGTAAAAAACAAGCCCCTCGTCAAAGCGCTGCCGGAGCCATTCCTTTTTTACCAGGCTCTGCTTGCCGGACATTGCGCAGCAGATATGCTCCTTGTCGATGTTCTCTTTGGTGATTTGGATGTAGTCCACAGGTGGCCTCCTTGCAGAAAAAGGCGCAGCATGCCCCAGCCTCTGGGGTACACTGCGTCTTGAGCGTCTGGTGAAATAGTGTTTATACGAATTACTATATGCCAAACAGCTCGTATTGTCAATAGAGCGTTAAAAACTGCGTTACAAAGTATGATGACAGTGGACATTGCTGCAAGCACAAAGAACATCCTGTGCAAGGCGGCACATGCCTGACAGAGAAGCGGCGGAATCTGCAGACCGCTCGAACCGTAAATATTTCATGAAATTTCGCAACAAGCAATTTACTTGGCGCGAGTTTGTGATACTATAAAGAAAATACGGGGCTGCAGGGGATAAGAAATGAACTCGCGGGCAGGTTGGCATAGCGTACCCAGCAGGCAAACGGTGGAATGGAGTTGTGTTGTGATGATAATTCGTAAGGCAGAAGAAAAGGACATCCCAAGAATTATGGAGCTGCTCGGTCAGGTGCTGCAGATCCATGCAGAGATACGCCCGGATGTGTTTATCCCCGGCACCACAAAATACACCGACAGCGAACTGAAGGAACTGCTGGAGCAGGAAGATAAGCCTATCTATGTTGCAGCCGGTGAGGATGATGTGTGTATGGGGTATGCTTTTCTGCCAGCTGAAAGAGCAGCCGTTTTCCACTAATATGGTGCCCTTTAAATCATTGTTTATCGATGACCTTTGCGTTGACAAGCAGACACGGGGTCAGCATATCGGGGAAAGCCTGTTTGAATATGTGAAACAGCAGGCAAAAGAAGCTTGGCTGCTATGAAGTCACCTTTGAATGTCTGGGCAGGGAACACATCAGCCGAAAGCTTCTATGAGAAGATGGGTATGAAAACAAAGGAACGGCAGATGGAGTATATTCTGTAAAGATAGAATGATGGAAAGGGTTTGCGTCAGCAAGCCAGCAGACGAAGTGTGAAGCGGGCACAGTGGCCCATAAAAAAGAACAGGAGGGGCAAACGCCATGAAGGAAAAACAGAAAGCTGCTAAAAGAAGTGCTCAAGGACATCCGCCATGATATGAGCGATGAGGAAGTGTTAAATCTGCTGGCAGACAGCAAAATTTCAGTTAGCCCCGAAAGCGAAAAAGGAAAAAGTATACGCTGGGGCAGCGTGCTGCGGATGTAATAGCAAAATTCGCCGGTAGTTGGGCATTTATCTTTTCCTTTACCGGCGTTTTAGTTCTTTGGATGATTGTCAATACTCTGCTGGCGGCCAAGGCGTTTGACCCATATCCGTTTATTCTGCTGAATTTGGTGTTGTCTTGTGTGGCGGCAATTCAGGCGCCGCTTATTATGATGAGTCAGAACCGGCAGGAGGAAAAGGATCGACGCAGAGCGGAAAATGATTATAAGGTCAATTTGAAAACCGAAATTATGATTGAGGATCTGTACGATAAAGTGAATGCTATTCTTGCTAAGCAGTCGGCACTGGAAAAGCGGCTGCAGACTGAGGATAAAAACGGCAGGGTATAGAAGCATAGGAAAATAAAAACATCCGTCTACGAGTCAAGCGCACTTGTTTACATAAGTGTACTTGCGGCAGACGGATGTTGCTGTTTTATTTACAGTACAATAAAGGTGCAGGTGGCAGCAGGCAGGGGTCAGCTCACCGGCAGCGGCGGCAACCGCAGACTGCTGTTGGCTTCGCTGCACAATCGTGATTTCGTTGTGTGGACAGGGCATTTCGTGTCCCTCCTTTCGGTAAATTGGTGGATGGGGTGGCGTTTTTCTACCTCATTTTGGGCAGAAAAAAAAAGCAGGTGGAATTTGTAATTACATTCCATACATATTTGCATTCTTTACAATCACTCTATCTCCTTTTTTCTAATTGTTCCTTAGAAACTCCTCTTAACCCAACTCCAACATGTTCTGTTTTATATCCACAACCATTTGCTTTTCGTTCTTTTGTGTGTACATCGACAGTAGTAATTCTGGTTTCTAAGATATCTCCATTTGCTTTATAAATACACGCATTTTCCCCTTCTCTGCACATCCCTGTTAATATGTTTCCTGTGGCAACTGTTCCAACCCCCATAATTGTAAATGCATCATCAACAATCAATTCAAAATCTTCTTTTAAACATGATGGAACATCTAATCTGCTCATGTATTCTGTTTCTCGTTCTTTTTTGCTTTTACCAAATAATCCCATAGTGTTTCTCCTTTATAACTTCCGATTTCTCATTGACTTCATTATACTTTATTCGACCCTCAAAGTACAGAGAGCTTTTGTAAAACTTGTCGCCTGGGAACAGCTTACAACGCAAGGTGTCCCCAGACGGCAAGTCCAAAAAGGGTAGCTGGCGGCAGCCAGCGCAGGGGAAGCGTAGCGTCCCCTGTTTGATTTGGAGCAGACCATGACTGCGGAAAATCACAGCCCTCCGGCGAGGAGGACCTGTCTGAAATGCCCGTGGATACAGTGTTTTCAAGGGATAATCAGATTTCGGCTTGATTTTTAATTAAAAAGTGTAGAGCTTCTCCGGCAAATGCCGCTTCCGATCCAAAATTTCGGGCATATCCTGACCGATCTCGTGGATGCAGTTCTTGTGGGCGATGAGCTTGCGCTTGACGTCCTCACGCTTCAGCGGGCGGCGCAGCAGGGGGTATCCGGCAGATAGAGCTGACCGGCTGCTGGATAGTTGCTGGCACGCCGGTAAGCGTCGATCTTCTGCGATCCTTGCTGATTCATACGCAGCTCTTCTTTACCTTCCCTTATTATTATGCAAACGGATTTTCTGTGGGATACGGCAGGCTCTTGGGCTGGTTGTAGGCAATGTCCGCAATGCCGAGGAACTTGAACACTTCAAACAGCGTCTTGCCATAGTGACCGAAGGCAACGGCACCGTGGTGCGGGTAGCGCTTTTTGAATCAGGACATGGCGGTAGAAACGGCCCATCTCGGGAATGGCGAAGATGGCGATGCCGCCGAAAGACCGCGTTGCAACGGGCAAAATTTCACCTTGAGCAATGTAGGCGCGCAGCTGGCCTTCGCTGTCGCACTGCAAACGGTAGAACGTGATGTCGGACGGCGCAATGTCGCCTTCCAACGTGCCGCGGGTGAAATCGGGGTCGCTGCCGGCGGGCTCCAGCAGACGGTGCTGGATGAGCTGGTACTTCACAGCGCGGTCGGCGCACAGCTTGCAGCTGGGGGTATTGCCGCAGTGGAAGCCCATGAAGGTATCGGTCAGCTTGTAGTTGAACTTGCCGGTGATGTCCTCATCATAAATGTACTTGGGCACGCTGTTGTTGATGTCCAGCAGGGTGACGGTGTCGCCGGACGCACACATACCGATGTACTCGGACAGGGTACCGTAAATATCGACCTCGCAGGCCACGGGGATGCCGCGGGTGGCCAGGCGGGAGTTGACATAGCAGGGCTCAAACCCGAACTGCGACGGGAAAGCGGGCCAGCACTTATCGGCAAAAGCAACATACTTTTTGCTGCCCTTGTGGTTCTCGGCCCAGTCGAGCAGGGTCAGCTCAAACTGCGCCATGCGGGTCAGCAGGTCGGGGTAATAGTGCCCTTCGCCCATCTCGGCGGCCATGTCGGCGCAGACGTCCGCGATGCGCGGGTCGCCCGCATGCTCTTTGTAGGAAACGAGCAGGTCAAGCTCGGAGTTCTCCTCAATCTCAACACCCAGCTCATACAGCCCCTTGATGGGGGGCATTGCAGGCGAAGAAGTCCTGCGGGCGCGGGCCGAAGGTGATGATTTTCAAATCACGCACGCCCAGAATGGTGCGGGCGATGGGGACGAACTCGGCCATCTTGTCGGCAATCTCCTCGGCGGTACCGACGGGATACTCGGGGATATAGCCCTTGAGGTGGCGCATGCCGAGGTTGTAGGAGCAGTTCAGCATACCGCAGTAGGCATCGCCGCGGCCGTTGATCATGTCGCCGTCACCCTCGGCGGCGGCCACGAACATGCAGGGGCCGTCAAAGTGCTTGGCAATCAGCGTTTCGGGCGTTTCGGGGCCGAAGTTGCCGAGAAATACGGTCAGCGCGTTGCAGCCTGCGGCGGTGACTTCGGCCACGGCTTTTTGCATGTCGTGCTCGTTCTCGACAGTGGTCTTGCACTCGTACAGGTCAGTGCCCTTGGCGGCGCAGGCGGCAGAGATGGCAGCACGGCGCTTCTCGCTCAGGGCGATGGGAAAACAGTCACGGCTGACGGCAATGATGCCGAGCTTGACCTCGGGGATGTTGGATGATTTCATGGTGGTTTCCTCCTTTTATGTGATGCTCTGTAGGGGGGCGGGCATGCCCGCCCCGCAGCATTGCGTTTGCTGCCCGTGAATGGGTTGTGGTTTGTATGTACAGGGCCGGACATGTCCGGCCCCTACGGCGCGGCAAGAATCAAATGTGGATATTCTCCCCGACCAGCCCCACATACGCCCCGGCCTTGGCCTCGGCGCTGTCGGGATGGGCGAGCAGCCACTTGTTGCAGGCCCACAGCTGCGGGTCATCGCCGCCGTCATTCTTGATAGCGGGCTTTGCGGTATTGGTGCCTTTGGGCAGGGCGACCAGCACGCGGAAGTCCTTGGCTGCGTCCACATGGCAGGGCGCGTAGTGCAGCGTCGTGGCGTAGACTTCCACCAGTGTGCCTGCCGGCACGCGGAACGCCTTTACTTTTGCGGTGTCCAGCTTGCCGCCCGCGATTTCCTCCTGCCTGGCAAGCAACAGCACAAAATCTTCGGTCCCCAGATTGAACTCGCTGTCGCGGTGGTATTCCAGGCAGTTCAAATAGGTGTTGTGACCGTTGCACCAGCCCAGTTGGCAGGGCATGCCGCCGAAAAGATGCTCCGACACTTCGACGGCGGCGGGTAGTTCCTGCATGGCTGCGTCCTCGGCCACATAATCCGTAGCTGCGGGCAGCGGGGTGTTTGCCAAGGCGGCCAAAATTTCCGCTTTGGCGGTATCCAGCCCGGTCACAACGCGGCCATAGGGCTTGAATTCCGGGTCGGTTACAGAAAAAATCTTCATTGCAGTGCCTCCATTTCCGCAAAGGATACTTTCAGTGCCGGGTACAGCTTGTGCCACACGGCGTAGCGCGCGTTGTATTTTTTCGACGAGCGCGGCGTCCGGCTCGGTTGTGCTCTTGGCGTGGACGAGCGCCTCGGCACAGGCCTGCACGCTGGGGTATGCCCCCGCAGGCCACCGCCGCCAGCATCGCGCCGCCGTAGCCGGGGCCTTGCTCGGTCTGGGGCAGCGTCAGCGGGATGCCCAGCACGTTCGCCAAAATCTCCCGCCACAGCGGGCTTTTGGCACCGCCGCCGCAGAGCGTGCTGGCTTTAATCTTCACGCCTTGTGCCCGCGCAATCTCCACACAATCGCGAATCGCAAACGCCCACCTTCCAGCACCGCCTGGGTCAGCGCGGCACGCGGGTGTCCATCCGCAGCCCGACGAACGCACCGCGCGAGGCAGGATCGTTGTGGGGCTGCGTTCGCCCATCAGGTAGGGCAGGAAGTAGACGTCGTTCGCGCCCAGCTTGTCCGCCGTAATGGGTGTCTGCTCGGCAGCGTAGTCAGTGGTGTGCAGCACTTCTTCGCTCCACCACTTGTTGCAGGACGCAGCCGAGAGGATGCAGCCCATCAAATGATACCCTCCGTCCGCGTGGGCGAAGCTGTGCAGGGCGTTCTGCTTGTCGACGCCGAACGTATCGCTGGTGATGAACACCGTGCCCGATGTGCCCAAGGAAATATTGCACTTACCGCCGCCCACCGCGCCGCAGCCGACAGCCGCAGCGGCGTTATCGCCCGCGCCCGCGCAAATGACGACATCCGCAGGCAGGCCCAGCATTTGGGCGGCTTCGGCAGTCAGCGTGCCGACGGGCTGCCAGCTCTCAAACAGCTTCGGCAGCTGGGATTCCTGCACGCCGCAGATGTCCAGCATTTCCTTGCTCCAGCATTTGTGCTCCACGTCCAACAGCAAGCATGCCCGATGCGTCGGAATAGTCGGTGCAGTGGACGCCGGTCAGCTTATAGTTGATGTAATCCTTCGGCAGCATGATTTTTTCGATGCGGGCGAAGTTGTCCGGCTCCTTCTCCTGCATCCAAAGCAGTTTGGGTGCGGTGAAGCCTGCAAAGGCGATGTTTCGCGGTGTAACGGCTCAGCCTGTCTTTGCCGATAACGCCGTTTAAGTAGTCGACCTGCCTTTGGGTGCGGCCATCGTTCCAAAGGATGCAGGGGCGGATAACCGCGTCATTTTGTCCAGCACCACCAGCCCGTGCATCTGGCCGCCTGCGCCGATGCCCTTGACCTGAGACGCATCAAACCCGTCCAGCAGCGCGGGGATGCCGTCGCAGACCGCCGCCCACCAATCGGCGGGGTCCTGCTCGCTCCAACCGGGATGCGGGAAGGCGATCGGGTATTCCCGGCTGACGATGTTGGCAATGCTGCCCGTTTCGTCCATCAGCAGCAGCTTCACCGCAGAGGTGCCGAGGTCGATCCCAATATAGTACATATCTTTGTCTCCCCCCTTACGGAAGATTTATCCGTTGACGCCAAAAACTTTTTGTATAGTCTGCCTTGAACTTCTCAATGCCGGCATCGGTCAGCGGATGGTGAAGCATCTGCTCAATGACCTTGTACGGCACCGTGGCAATGTCGGCACCGGCCAGGGCACAGTCGGTCACATGGATGGGATTGCGCACGCTGGCGGCGATGATTTGAGTCTCGATGTCCGGATAGTTCGGGAATATATCGTGGATAGTCTCGATCAGATCAATGCCCGGCTGGCCGATGTCATCGAGACGCCCCAAAAACGGGCTGACATACGTGGCACCCGCGCGGGCTGCCAGCAGCGCCTGGTTTGCGCTGAAAATCAGTGTGCAGTTCGTAGGGATGCCCTCGCCGGACAGCACCTTGATGGCCTTTAACCCCTCGGCGGTCAAAATGGGGATTTTGACCACCATGTGCTTCGGGTCCAGCGCGTAGATGGCGCGGCCCTCGGCGATCATGCCCTCGGCGTCGGTGGTGGTAGCCTTGACCTCGCCGGAGATGGGGCCGTCCACGATGGTGGCAATCTCCTTCAGCGTCTCGGCGTAGTCGCGGCCCTCCTTGGCAATCAGGCTCGGGTTGGTGGTGACACCGGCGATAATGCCCATGTCGTTGGCCTTGCGAATCTCGTCCACATTGGCGGTATCAATGTAAAATTTCATACGGTAAAAACCTCCTTATTTTCTGGCCGTAATAGGCGTTTGGGCCGTGTTTTCTCATAAAATGCTTGTCCAATACATGCTTTGGGGCGCAGGCTGAGCGCCGGGGTCGATGGTCAGAGTCAAAATTGCCATCTTTGCGACTTCTTCCAGCACAACAGCGTGGTAGACAGCCTGTGCCGCGTCTTTGCCCCAGGTAAAGGGACCGTGGCTGGCACAGAGAACACCGGGTACATGCACCGGGTCAATGCCGCGGTTTTGGAACGTCTCGATGATGACCTTGCCGGTGTTCTTCTCGTAGTCCTCGTCGATCTCTCCAGGCGTCAGCTCCCGCGTGCAGGGGACAGGGCCGTAAAAATAGTCGGCGTGGGTCGTGCCAAAGGCGGGCAGGTCGCGCCGCGCCTGGGCAAAGGCCACTGCGTGGGTCGAGTGGGTGTGCACGATGCCGCCCAACTGCCGGGAAGGCCCGGTACAGCTCGAGATGCGTTTTTGGTGTCGCTGCTGGGGTTCAAATCGCCCTCGACCTTGTTGCCGTTCAAATCCATAACAACGAGCATAGCGGGCGTCAATTCGTCATATTCCACGCCGGACGGCTTTGATGACAAACAGGCCCTTCTCGCGGTCAATGCCTGAGACATTGCCCCAGGTGTAGGTTACAAGTCCTCGGCGGGGCAATTCCATGTTGGCTTCATAAACTTGCTGCTTTAATGCTTCCAGCATAGGTTATCCTTTCCGTTTTAACGCTAAATCGTTCAAGAACGGCTGCTGTTCCGGACTTTCCGCCGCTGGCTGGCGTTGCCCGGCAGCCGACGCATACAAGCCCTTAGGCAATACCGCATAATTCCCGCCTTACGGCTTAAGCACCGCTCTGGCGGCTGCCGCGCCTCGCTCGCCGTATCGGCGCTTAGAATTATGCGGTATTGCCCTTATTTTACAACGGCGCGCTCGGCTTTCAGCGCGGTTTGGTATTGGGTAAAAAGGCGGCAAACCCGGACTGCTCGGCAGGGTCGGGGGACAGGGTCGTGCTTTGGGCGTCGGCAAAAACGCAGCGGTTCAAATACGCGGCCAGCGTTTCGCCGTCGGCGCGGTGCAGACGATACGCAGCCAGCAGGGCCATGCCGTAGGAACCGCCCTCACCGGCTGTTTCCATGCAGGTCACAGGCGCACCCGCCGCCGCAGCCAGATACCGCTGGGCCACGCCCGGCGTTTTGAAGAATGCCGCCGTGGCCGAGCAGGGTATTCACAGCCACATTTTCTTTGCGCAGAATTTCCAGCCCCATCGCCAACGTGGCAAAGGCAGAATAGATGTTGGCGCGCATAAAGTTGGCCAGCGTAAACGCACTGTCCGGGCGGCGCAGCGGCAGGGGGGGACGCCCGCGTCCAGGTGGGTGACGCTCTCACCGGAAATGTAGTTGACGGGCGTGATGCCGCCGCAGTCAGGCGCACCGTGCAGCGATTCGTTAAACAGGAGGGTAAACAACGCACCTTTGTCGATGTTTGCTCCGCACAGTGCCGCGCTCTCGGCCAGCAGATCGACCCAGGCGTTCAAATCGCTGGTGCAGTTGTTGCAGTGGACCATGGCGACCGCCGCGCCATCGGGGGTCGTGACCATGTCGATTTCCGGGTAGACCTTGGAAAGCGGCTTTTCCAGCACGACCATGGCAAAAATACTCGTGCCTGCGCTGACATTGCCGGTGCGCGGGGCGACACTGTTTGTTGCCACCATGCCCGTGCCGGCGTCGCCCTCCGGTGGACAGAACGGTATGCCGGGCTGCAGCGTGCCGGTGGGGTCCAGCAGCTTCGCGCCCTCGGCGGTCAGCGTGCCCGCGTCCTCGCCTGCGGGCAAAACGGTAGGCAGCAGTTTGACAAGATCCACGGGGCAGCCTTGCTTGTCTGCCAGTGCGTTAAATTTTGCGAGCATTGCGGCATCATACCCGCCGGTGGTGCTGTCAATCGGGAACATACCGCTGGCGTCGCCCACGCCCAGCACCTTGCGCCCGGTCAGCTGCCAGTGTACATACCCGGCCAGTGTTGTGAAGAAATCCAGCTGCGCCAGGTGCGGTTCGCGGTTCAGCATGGCTTGGTACAGGTGTGCTACGCTCCACCGCTGCGGGATGTTGAACCCGAACGCCGAGGTCAACTCTTCTGCTGCCGCGCCGGTCATCGTGTTGCGCCATGTGCGGAACGGTACCAGCAGCTTGCCCGCAGCATCAAACGCCAGATACCCATGCATCATAGCCGAAACGCCAATGCACCCCACTGTGGTCAGTGGCTGGCCACACTTGGCCAGCACATCCGCAGCCAATGCCGCGTAGGAAGCCTGCACACCCTGCCAGACTTCCTCCAGCGGGTAGGTCCAGATGCCATTTTCCAGCCGGTTCTCCCAGGTAAAATCGCCCTGGGCCACAGGCTTGCAGGTATCGCCAACAAGCACAGCTTTGATGCGGGTGGAACCCAACTCAATGCCGAGAGAACATTGCTTTAAGTCAATCATAGGGATCCTCCTTGACAAAATAAAGGATGGTCTTTATCATAAAACTATCTTAATGTTCGGAAAGGAGCGCACCCATGGGAACCGTTTTTCAATAAAAAAGGAGCTTTTTGGTCCTCTTGCAGGATTTTCACTGCCTTACGGGGCTGCGCTCCGCCGTTTTTGATTCGTATGGAATCGAAGTGCTTGCCTATCCGCCGGAACTGCCAGCTTATTGCCGCTTGATCCGCAGTGTGCCTGATGGCAAGACCGGCTGTTACCTGTGTGACCAGGCGGCTTGCCGCAAGGCAACGCGGCAAAAGCAGACGATCATCTACCCCTGCCATGCGGGGTTGATCGAAGTGATCACGCCGGTCCAAATCGATGGTGCTGTTGTGGGCTTTTTGCTGTTGAGCCACATTGTACAGGGGGCCGATGAGCAGAGCGAGTGGAGCTATGCGCAAAAATGCTGCTCGGCTTACGCAATTGATAAAACGGCACTGCAAAAGCCTATAATGCCTTGCAGCGCACGCCTTATCCGGTGCTGAAATCAGCAGCGGATCTGCTGGCTTTGGCGGCGGCTGCATTGTACCAAAAGGGGCTGACGCGGTTGGCAGCGGGCAGTGCGCAGGAAAAGCTGAGCCGCTACCTGGCGGAACATCTGGATGAGACATTGACAAACGAAACGATCTGCCGTGATCTTTCGTTAAGCCGTACCGGACTGTACTATCTTTCCCGGCAGCTCTATGGCTGCGGCATCAACGAGCAGATCACGCACCTGCGCATCAAAAAGCGATGAAGCTCCTTTGCGATACGAATCTGTCCAATGCAGATCTGCCAGCAGATCGGATTCCTGGATGACAATTACTTTTATCGTGTTTTCCGTAAACAAACCGGTCTGACACCACGCCAGTACCGTGATTCTATCTTAGCAGATACAGCAAAGACTGAGTAGAGACGATTGTTTTCAATACTGGATTATTGTTCAAACAATTCTGAGGAAGCGGCAATATTGAATTGTGGCCGGTGACGTGCTATAATAAACCCACATACGGTAAGCCGGCACGGCGCAATTTGACCGCTGCCTTACGGAAAATTCGCAGCTGCGGGTATAACTGTTATGAAAAAAATATAAGAGCGCGGTGGCCGGGACCGGCTATGTGGGGCTTTCGATTGCCACGCTGCTTTCCCAGCACCATCATGTGACGGCGGTGGATATCCTACCGGAAAAGGTCGCATTGATCAACGCGCGCAAATCGCCGATCCGGGATGATTACATCGAGAAATATCTGGCTGAGAAGGAGCTGGATCTGACCGCTACGCTGGACGCAAAGGCAGCCTACGCCGATGTGCCGGAAAATCTCATCGAGGCCATTGTTGAGTCCAGCCAACCGCACCCGCAAGGACTTTATCGCGGATCGTGTGCTGAAGCTGGCCGGGTACTACGGCTACGATCAGGAAAACGAGTTTGACGAAAGCCGTGAAAGGCCCCTCACGATCGGCGTCTACCGCCTGACGATGAAAGAGCAACAGCGACAACTTCCGCCAAAGCTCGATTCAGGGTGTCATGAAGCGCATCAAGGCCAAGGGCGCACAGGTCATCATCTATGAGCCTACGCTGGAGGACGGCAAGACCTTCTTCGGTTCGGCAGTGGTCAACGATCTGGACAAATTCAAGCGGCAGAGTCAGGCCATTCTGGCCAACCGCTACGATGCCTGCCTCAACGATGTGCAGGACAAGGTCTACACAAGAGATCTGTTCGGCAGAGACTGAAACGCCTTTCTGCCGCTTTTTGACAGTGGAGTAAGGCTCTCAATGCCATTACCGCACAATATCCCTGTGACTTTTAAAGAGAGGAACACCTGTTATATGAAATATGATTATCTGGTAGTCGGCTCCGGTCTGTACGGTGCCATCTTCGCCCATGAGGCCAAGGCCCACGGCAAATCCGTGCTGGTCGTGGATAAGCGCCCCAACATTGCGGGCAACATTTACACAGAAAATATCGAGGGGTATCAATGTCCATAAGTATGGTGCACATCTTCCACACCAACAAAAAAAGGTCTGGAATTACGTCACCCAGTTTGCCGAGTTCAACCGCTTTACCAACTCGCCGGTTGCTAACTATAAGGGTGAGCTGTATTCGTTGCCCTTTAACATGTATACCTTTAATAAAATGTGGGGCGTCGTCACACCGGAGGAGGCAGCCGCCAAGATCGGCAGCGCCGTGAGATCACCCACGAGCCGCAGAACCGAGGGAGCAGGCGATCTCCCTTGTGGGCCGTGACATTTATGAAAAGCTCATCAAGGGCTACACCGAAAAGCAGTGGGGCCGCGATTGCAAGGACCTGCCGGCATTTATCATCAAGCGCCTGCCTGTGCGCCTTACCTTTGACAATAACTACTTCAATGCCCGGTTCCAGGGCATTCCCATGGGCGGCTACACCAAGATGATTGCCAACCTGCTCGATGGCATTGAGGTTCGCCTGAACACCGATTACCTCGAGAACAAGGCGGAACTGGATGCACTGGCGGACAAAATCGTCTACACCGGCCCGATTGACGCTTACTTTGATTATAAGCTGGGCACGCTGGAGTACCGCTCTGTCCGCTTTGAGAACGAGCTCCTGGACAAGCCCAGTTTCCAGGGGCAATGCCGCCGTCAACTACACTGACCGTGAGACACCCTGGACCCGGATCATTGAACATAAGTGGTTTGAGTTCGGCAAGGACGATAAGGGCAATGACCTGCCCAAGACGGTCATCAGCCGCGAGTACACCTCCGAGTGGAAGCCCGGCGACGAGCCGTACTATCCGGTCAACGATGCCAAGAACGGCGCGCTGTATGCCGAGTACAAGAAGCTGGCCGACGCTCAGCCGAAGGTCATCTTCGGCGGCCGTTTGGGTGAGTACAAGTACTACGACATGGATCAGGTTATCGCCGCCGTGCTGGACCGCTGCGAAAGCGAGCTGCACTAAAGTACAGCCAGGCGAAAGGCACAAAATCCAAAAGGCAGCAAAGCAGACCCCAAAAGCTAAAATCGGGGTTTACTTTGCTGCCCTTTTTTTGCTCAATCCGCTGGCGCCGCTTGCCACAACGCCGCCGTCCATAAGAATGTCTGCTCCGGTCAGGAAGCCCAGCCGCTCATCCAGAAGAAGCGCAAACAAAGCGGCGATTTCTTCCGGCTTTCCGTTGCGCTTGAGAGCAGAGTATTTTTTGAATACATCCGCCTGCCCGCTTTCCAGTGCGCCCATCGGCGTGTCAAAGTTGCCGGGTGTCACACTCAGGCAGCGCACATTTTCTCGCCAAAGCGTGCGGCATCGGTCTTAGCAAACCAAATTACAAAATGCTTGCTGATGGCGTAGGCCAGACCCGGGCGGGCATCCTTAGGGGCAATGCCTGCCCGCGCCACCAGCTTTTTGATGAATTTTTCACGGTCGGTGCGCGCCAGCTTGTACGCACCCTTGGGCATGACAAACTGCGGGGCAAGGTAGGCACTCATGCTGGAGGTGTCGATCACACAGCCGCCCGGCGCCATGACCTCATAAAAGGCATCCTTGATGTTCACCGTGCCCAGCGCATTGCCGCGCAAAATCTTTTCAACATCGCCCATGTGAGGGGGCTGAGGCCCGCGATGTGCAATACCGCTTTTACTTCGCCGCATTCGGCGGCGTGTTTGCCAGCGCAAAACAGCTTTCACGGTCGGAAACATCACAGCTGAACGCCTCAGCCTCCCCACCCGCATGGCGCAGATCGTTGACTGCCTTTTCCAGCTTGGACGCCGTGCGCCCCACCAAAATCGTGTAATATCCTTCTTCACAGACAAGCTTCGCCGTGGCAAGCCCCATCCGCTGCCGCCGCCTGTGATAACGCAAACCTTTTTCATAATAGGTACCCCCTTTTCTTTGTGTCAGTGCAGGAATCCAGTGCGTGGAGATAGCACTCCCACTGCTGGTCATTCATTTGCATAAGCTTGCAGATAGATTCATACAGCTTCTTCATGCGATTTTTCCCTCCTGCTTGAGCCAAACCGCCAAATCATGCAGTGTTTCTTTGTAGGGACGCGGGGCAAAGCCAAGCTCATTTTTCGCTTTGGAGCAGTCAAAATGGTTGTTGCGCTCCAGATTGTAAACGGCAAACTCGGTCAGCACAGCAGGCTTACCGGTCTTGGCGGCGCGGGCCTCCATCTGCTTTGGCGGCAAAATGCGCAAAAGAAAGCGGCATGTAAAACAGGCAGCCGCGGCAGCCGGTTTCTGCCTTCAGCATTTCGCAGAGTTCCTTCAGCGAAACCTCGTCATTGGAAAGGATGTAGCACTCGCCCCTTGCGCCCACGGTCAGCGGCGGCAATCGTGCCGGCGGCCAGATCGCGCACATCAACAAGATTGAACGTTCCCTGCATACCGATGGGCATCTCACCATTCAGGATCTGGATCAGCGTGCGGGTCGTCTGCCCGATGGCGGGGTCGTTGGGGCCAAGAATACCGCTGGGATGCACCACGCAGGCATTCAGCCCGTCCGCGGCGGCGTCCAGCACCTTCTGGGTCGCCATTGCCATTGCTGCGGCTGTACCAGCCGACCACGCGATCGTCATCGTAGGGAACAAAGCTGTATACCTCATGGATGATCTCGCCCTTAGGCAGCTCGGGGATGGCGCCGGTGCTGGAAACATAGACGAACTTTTTTGCACTCCGGGTGATTTTTTGGCGGCATTCAGCATATTTTCGGCGCCGCCCACATTGACGGCGATCAGCTTTTCACTATAATTCGGGTTGATCGTCACCATACTCGCGCAGTGGATGCAGACGGTCTGTGTGCCCGGTTCCACGGCAAAAGAATTTCTCGCAGTCCTCGGCACTGCAGAGGTCACCCTCAAAAATTTCGACGGCCTTCGGCATAAATTTTACAGCGGGGTCGCCCTTCAGCACAAAAAAGCGCGCACGGCATCACCGCGCTCAAAAGCTGTGCGCAGACATTAGTGCCCATAAATCCGGCAGCACCGGTGACAAGATAGATGGTTTTCATAGCTGTATCCTCCGTTTTCCCGTAGGTTGTTTTTGTTTCAACGCTCCCTTAAGGATACCCCGCCAAAATAAACCTTTGGTAAACGGGGAAGGTTTATCTTCCGTTTATCTTTGCGCTGTACTATAATAGAACCAAGGAGGATACACGGATGTTTCGTATTTTGATTGCCGAGGATGACCCCAGCACGGCGCGTCTGCTTGGCGCCATCGTAAAGCGAGCGGGCTATGAGCCGCTGATTGCTGCCGACGGTGTGCAGGCACTGGAAATGCTCGACCACAACCAGATAGACCTGCTGCTCTGCGATGTGATGATGCCCCGGATGGATGGCTTTACCCTGACCAGGACCATCCGGGAAAGCGGCAGCATGCTGCCCATTTTAATGCTGACGGCCAAGGATATGCCGCAGGACAAGCACACGGGTTTTATCGTTGGTACCGATGATTATATGACAAAACCACCGGATCGGCAGGAGCTTGTGCTGCGCATCAAGGCGCTGCTGCGCCGCGCCCGCATCGTGGATGAACACAGGATCACGATAGGGGATGTCGAGCTGGACTACGACACCCCACCGTGCGGCGCGGCCACGATGCGCAGGTGCTGCCGCCCAAGGAGTTCAACCTCCTATACAAGCTGCTGGCTTACCCGGAAAGGACCTTTACCCGGCTGGAACTGCTGGATGAGATCTGGGGCATGGACAGCGAAAGTGACGACAAAACGGTAAATGTTCACATCAATCGGCTGCGCACCCGCTTTTACGATTGGCCGGAGTTTGAAGATACAGACCATTCGCGGCATCGGCTACCGTGCTATAAAGAAGGTGTGATATGGCGCAATTTGTAAACAAGCTGCGCGACTGCATGCGCACCGTAAATTTGACGATGCTGCTGGTGCTGAACCTGTTTTTCATCGTTACACTGAATCTGACCGTTGCGACGGTGCTGGTGGTATTGAAGGCTGACCACGGCTTTTTTATCCAAGACGGCAGCGTCAGTATCGGCGGCGCACTGGTTATTTTGTATGCCAGCTGTATTTTGATGGCCGTCAGCCTTGTGGTTTCGATTCGCCTTGTGTTAATAAAGCCTATCAAAAACATCATACAGGCGATGAACCGGCTGGCGGCGGGGGACTTCACCGTGCGCCTGCAGCCCGCCGCCCACGGGTATGAGCCCTACCGAGATCCGGGAGTTCAAAGCAGCCTTCAACAAAGCGGCGGAGGAGCTTTCCGGCACGGAGCTGCTGCGCAAGGATTTTGTAAATAACTTTTCCCATGAGTTCAAGACACCCATCGTCAGCATCAGCGGCTTTGCTGACCTGCTGCTGGACGAGGATGTCACACCTGAGGAGCAGCGCGAGTATCTGCAAATCATCCGCGATGAGAGCAAGCGGCTGGCACAGCTTTCCGGCAGTGTGCTGCTCTTGAATCGTATCGAGGCACAGACCATTCTGACCGACTGTACAGACTTTTCGCTGGATGAGCAGCTGCGCCAGTGCATCCTTGTGACCCGGCAAAAGTGGCGCGATAAGCCGCTGCAGTTTGAGGCCGAGCTGGCCCCCTGCACCTACCACGGCAGCGAAGCGCTGGTAAAGGAGATCTGGCTGAATCTGCTGGATAATGCCGCCAAGTTCAGCCCGGAGAACGGAACCATAAGCGTAACACTGCACTGCGAGCAGGGCAGACCGGTTGTGGCTGTCACTGACCAGGGCTGCGGTATGGACGCCGAGACCTGCTGCCATATCTTTGAGCAGTTCTATCAGGGGGACACCAGCCATCGGACGCAGGGCAACGGCTTAGGGCTTGCCATGGCACAAAAAAAAATAGCCGCCCCTGCACGGCGGTGCTGTCACTGTTTTGGACAGCCGCCCCTGCGCAGGCGGATGCGGCACGCCTGGGCTTACTATTTGTTCAGAAATGAATATTGTTTAATGCCTGTTCAGGCCATCAGCCCGCAGGACCACAGCACAATCCCGCCAAAAAGCGCCGTCCCTTGCCAAAAGGGACAGCGCACGGTCTGGGCTGTACAGCAGCCCAACATATTTATTATACCATTTTTTTGCCCGGAGCGGCAAGCTTGAAACTGCACAAATCTTTCGCTGCATCGTTGGCATATCTGCGAATAGACGAATCCCAGGGGCTGTGGTATAGTATAGTCACAGAAAGAAAACAGCCGGAGATAAGGAGCAGACAACTCCAAGAGAAGCTGATCTTCCAAGGAGAAATGTCATAAGAAATCTCCAAAGAAAGCAAGACACCGGCGGTATTTCGTAAGGAAGGAGGCTCAAGTCCAATGGCAAACTTTAAAGATCCTATTCATCACCGGCGGGCCTGGGCCTGCTGAATGAAAAAAAGCGCCGCATCCGAAGCCGCAGGTCATAACCTGTACAAAGAATATTGAACGAGATGTCAGGCAGCTTACTTTTTTTAAACAGCAGACTCAGGGGCCGTCATCAAAGACCCCCATGCAGCATATAGATCAGGATGAAAGAAGGCTGGTTATCATGACTGGTTCCACGCCACCCAACAGAGGGTATCTGAAATCTACCTGATCCATAAGGAGAAACTCCAATGTACTAAGTGTCAGAGGTTGATCCTCAATCTCAAAGCCTGAAATTCTGCAAAGGGAATGATTCCCCCATGAAAATAGGAACCAACTCCGAAAAAAATAACGAATAAAGGTTATGAGGCTATGACTCCAATCATTTAGGTACTGCCGGGGCGAACGAAAAGTTCGCCCCGGTTTTGTTTGTGTCACGGTCTCCGGCTCATGTAGGGCAAGCTCAAGCGCCTCAAGGCAAACGGACTTGCATTTCCTACCGGATTTTGTTACTATTATTATATTTTCGATTATTAACAGGATTAAAGGAGATAAAACTGCATGAGCGTAAAAACAGTTTCATCACAGGCTGATGCTGCCAACCCGCTTGGATATGAAAAAGAAGGCAAGCTGCTTGTCGGCTTTGCCATTCCTGCATTATCTCGATGCTGGTGACGTCGCTGTACAACATTGTTGACCAGATCTTTATCGGGCAGGGGGTCGGTCTGCTGGGCAATGCCGCCACCAACATTGCGTTTCCTCTCTCGATTGCCTGCACAGCCATTGCGCTGCTGCTCGGTATCGGCAGTGCGACGAATTTCAGTCTCCAGCTGGGTGCAGGCAATGAAAAGCGTTCTGCTGAATATGCAGGCAACGGCCTGTGTCTGATGGCGCTGTTCGGCACTGTGCTGATGGCGGTCACGCTGCTTTTTCTGACGCCGATGCTGAAATTCTTCGGCGCTACGCCGGATGTTTTGCCCTACGCAGAGGCCTACACTCGCATCACAGCGCTGGGGTTTCCGTTCCTCATTATGAATACCGGCATGAGCAAGTTGATTCTGGCAGACGGCAGCCCGCGCTATTCCATGATGTCGATGCTCATCGGCGCACTTATCAATACGGCCCTTGATCCGCTGTTCATCTTCGGGCTGGATATGGGTATGACCGGCGCTGCACTTGCCACGATTCTCGGGCAGATCGCCTCGTTCTGCATCAGCATACGGTATCTCTTCCATTTTAAATCTGTACCCTTCTCACGGGGCTGCTTTACGATTGACGGTGACAGAACACGCAAGATCTTCAGCTACGGTGCATCTGCCTGCTTCAACCAGATCGCTATGGCTGTTGTCCAGATCGTTTTGAACAACACCCTTGCACACTACGGTGCACTGTCTATCTACGGCAGCGATATTCCGCTGGCCTGTGCGGGCATCATCTCCAAGGTGAACATGATCTTCATGTCCTTTGTCATCGGCATTTCGCAGGGTGTCCAGCCCATCATCGGCTTCAATTACGGTGCCGCGCTCTACCGCCGCGTCAAAAGAGCTATCTGCTGGCGCTGGCTGTGGCTACCGGGCTTTCTCTGGCAGCGTTTGCCTGCTTCCAGCTTTTCCCGCGGCAGATCATCAGTATTTTCGGCACTGGCAGCGAGATGTACTACCAGTTTTCGGAGCGGTACTTCCCGCATTTATATGTTCCTGACGCTGATCAACGGAATCCAGCCGGTAACGTCAAACTTTTTCAACTCGATTGGCAAGGCGCGCCTCGGCGTATTTATGTCGCTGACGCGGCAGATTTTGTTCCTGCTGCCGCTGATCGTCATCTTCCCGCTTTTTATGGGCATTGACGGTGTCATGTATGCAGGCCCCATTGCGGACGGTGCTGCCGCCATTGTCTGCGGCCTTTTCACCGTGCGTGAGCTGCGGGAACTGACCCGCCTGCAGCAAAAACGAAAAAACGAACTGAGGCACCTGCAAAGCGCCCCCGCATCACTGTGCGGGGGCGTTTCTGTCCCGTTACGGCTTTTGCGAATGGGCGATATGACGAAAAAATCTGTGCCCGATTGGCAAAAAGGTAGAAAGTGCAGGAAACCGCTTGAATCGCACCGGTTTCCGCACTACAATGGAAACCGGAAAGCTAAATCGGGTTTCCGCAGGAGGCAAGTGATGGACGAACACGACGAGCTGCGCACAAGACTGCGCGCAGTCGGAATGGAGCTGTTCCGCAGGGATGGGCTGCGCTTTACGATGCAGCAGGCCGCTGCGATGATGCACATCAGCAAAAAGACAATCTACGCGGTCTACCCCTCCAAGGGGCGCTGCTGCTGGATATGGTGGACGATGCGTTCACAAGGATCCACGCCCGCAAGCAGCGCATCCTTTGACGGCCCCGGCACCCTGGCTGAAAAGCTGCGGGCGGTCATTATCGCCCTGCCGGAGGAGTACACCGCGCTGGACCTGCAGCAGATGGATCTTTTGGATGAAAAAATATCCCAGAGTCGCAGCGCGTGTGCGTGAGCATCTGGAAACCGGCTGGGAGCCTACCTTGACACTGCTGGAGCAGGCAATGGGGGCGGGCGTCATCCGCCGGGTATCCCTGCCGGTTCTGCAGCGGATGATCTCCGCTTCCATTGAGGATTTTCTTGCAGACCGCACGCTCGATGCGCAAGGGCATATCCTACACGGATGCCCTGGATGAGATGATTTCCATTTTACTGGAGGGGTTGTTGGTACGATGAGATACAGTCTTTGCAATCACTGGGAATTTACAGAGCAATGGAGCGATGCCTTCTGTCGGGGTGAACCTGTTGGCTGTCGTCCGGTGCGTCTGCCCCATACCTGCCGGGAACTGCCGCCCACTACGCAGACCCTCTGACTATGAGATGGTCTGCGGTTCCGCCGCACACTGACCGTTCCCGATGCGCCCCGGGTATTCCTGCGCTTTGACGGGGCCGCCCACCAGGCGGAGATCTACCTGAACGGCCAGTTGGCCGGGCAGCATCAGGCGGCTACACCGGCTTCACCATCGAAATTACCGACCTTGTGCACCGCGGCACAGAAAATCTGCTGGCCGTGCGGCTGGATACGCGCGAGGATCCCAGCCTGCCGCCCTTCGGCTTTGTCATCGACTACCTGACCTACGGCGGTCTATACCGGGAGGTCTGGCTTGAAACCTCGCCGAAGAGCCGTGTGAGCGATCTTTTCGTGTACACACCGACGCTTGACCGAGGCCTGCCGTACAGTTGACCGTAGAAGCACCGGAAAAGGCCGCTGCGCTGCGCGTCCGGCTCTGCAGCAGTGCGGGCAAGACGCTGGTGAGCCGCCAGCTGCCCCCGGCAGAATCGGCGGAATGCCGCCTTACGCTGCCTGATGCCGCACCGTGGGACACCGAGCATCCGAATCTCTACCGCTGCATAGCAGAGCTGCTCGATACCGATGGGCAGGTACTGCACAGCCGGGAAACCTCCTTCGGTTTCCGGACGGCTGTGTTCCGGGCGGACGGCTTTTATCTGAACGGGAAAAAGACCTTTCTGCGCGGGCTGAACCGCCACCAAAGCTACCCCTACATTGGCTACGCCGCCGCGCCGGAAAGCCTGCAGCGGCAGGACGCCCGCATCCTGAAAAACGAGCTGCACTGCAATGCGGTGCGCACGAGCCATTACCCGCAAAGCCAGTATTTCTTGATGAATGTGACCGGCTGGGCCTGCTTGTATTTACCGAGCTGCCCGGCTGGCAGCACATCGGCGATGGGGCATGGAAGGACCGCGCCTGCGCCATGCTGCGGGAGATGCTGCTGCAAAACCGCAATCACCCCAGCATCATACTGTGGGGGGTGCGCATCAACGAGAGCGTGGACGATGACGAATTCTATACGCGCACCAATAAAATCGCCCACGCCCTGGATCCGAGCCGGGCGACCTCAGGCGTGCGGTATCTGGAAAAGAGCCATCTCCTGGAAGATGTTTACGCCTACAACGATTTCTCCCACAACGGCTCAAACGCCGGGGCCAAGCGGAAAAAGGATGTAACGCCTGATTTGAGCAAGGCTCTGCTGATCTCAGAATGCAACGGCCATATGTACCCCACAAAGCCTTTTGACGATGCGCCCCACCGCCAGGAGCATGCCCTGCGCCATGCGCGGGTGTTGGACGCCGCCTACGCAGATGGAGAGCATGCGGGCTGTTTTGGCTGGTGTATGTTTGATTATGCCACCCACAAGGATTTCGGCTCCGGGGACCGCATCTGTTATCACGGCGTGCTGGACAGCTTCCGCAATCCCAAGCTGGCGGCGTCCGTCTACGCATCGCAGGGCGGGGAGGAGCCGGTGCTGACGGTCAGCTCCGCGATGGACATCGGTGACTATCCTGCCGGGCAAATCGGCACGGTCTATGTGTTTACCAACGCCGAGCGGGTGGATCTTTACAAAAACGATGTGTTTGTGACGACCCTGCACAAAAGCGGCTGGACGGCGCTGCCGCACCCGCCGCTGGCCGTGGATGACACGATCGGGGTCCTGCTTGAAACGCAGGAGCATTTTGATAAAGCTAAGGCCGACACGCTGCGCGACTGTCTGCTTGCCGCCGGGCACTACGGCTTGCCGGGCTGCCGCTGCGCTACAAGCTGAAGCTGGCGTGGTGCATGGTGCGCTATGAGATGAGCTTTTCGGATGGTGTGGCGCTGTACGGCAAGTATGTCGGCAACTGGGGCGGCGCGGCTACGCGTTGGCGGTTCGATGCTAAAAACGGGGATACCGTGGTAAAGAGCGTCACGCTCTGCCCCAGCCACCGGCTGCATCTTGAGGTAACGCCCTCCGCCACCGTCCTGCAGGAGGGTGACACCTACGATATGGCCGGGGTTCGGGTGCGGATCCTTGATGAAAACGGCAGCCCCTGCCGTCTATGCACAGCTGCCGCTGACCTTTGCCGTGACCGGTGCCGCCGCGCTGGTCGGCCCTGCGGCGGCAACCGCCGAGGGCGGCATGGGCGGGACTTATCTGCGCACAGTCGGGCAGACAGGTACAGCCGCGCTGACCGTCTCGGCCCCGCAGTGTGCGCCTGTAACCGTAGAATTTACCGTCACAAAGAAGGAGTGTGCAGTATGGAACTGACAACAAAGCAAAAAGGCCGCGTTTGGTATCGGCGCGGTGGGCAAGGATATGGTCTACGCCTTGTCGGCATCCTACGTTATGTACTATTATCAGGATGTGCTGGGCCTGCCTGCCACCTTTGTCGGCCTGATCCTGATGATCGCGCGTGTGTTTGACGCCTTCAACGATCCCTTTATGGGGTGCTGGTGGCCAAGACCCGCACCCGCTGGGGACGGTTTCGTCCGTGGATCCTTAGCGGCACCGTCCTGAATGCGGTGGTTCTCTATGCGCTGTTTGCCGCGCCCGCGCTGGCCGAAGCCGGGATGATGGTCTATTTCAGCGTCATTTATATTCTGTGGGGCGTCACCTACACGATGATGGACATTCCTTATTGGTCAATGATCCCCGCCGTGACCCGCACCCCTGCTGACCGAGAAAACCTGTCAGTCGTGGGCCGCACCTGTGCGGGCGTCGGCTCGGCGCTCATTGCGATGTTTACCATGCTGCTGGTTGGTGCTTTGGGCGGCGACAGTGAGCGCACCGGCTTCCGCTGGGTAGCACTGCTCGTGGCTGTCATCTTTGTGGTTACCGAGGCAATCTGCTGCGCCAGCGTCAGGAGACCGGCAGCGCCGAGATAAAGACCGCCACCGTCGGCGAGATGTTCAAGGCGCTGTTCTCCAACGATCAGGCGCTTGTGGTCGTAGGCAGCATCGTTTTGATCAACTCGGCGCTGTATCTGACCTCCAACTTTATCATCTATTTCTTCAAGTACGATTTCGGCGGCACAGGCTGGAAGGCCAGCTACACGCTGTTCTCAACCATCGGCGGTGCGGCACAGATCCTCGGCATGATGGTCCTCTATCCGGTGCTGCGCAAAAAGCTCAGCAACACTGCCGTATTTACGGTAAGTCTGGGGTTGGCGCTGGGCGGCTATGCTGTGCTGCTCCTGCTCTGCCTGACGGGCTTTTTCCGGCAGTCTGGCACTGCTCTGCGTGCCGGGCGTGGTGGTGTTTGCCTGCAACGGCATGCTCAGCGTACTGACGACCCTTTTCCTCTCCAACAGTGTGGACTACGGCCAGCTCAAGACCGGGGCGCCGTGAGGAGAGCGTGATTTTCTCGATGCAGACGTTCGTCGTAAAGGCGGCGTCCGGTGTGGCGGTGTTCCTGACTGGCATCGGCCTGGATCTGATCGGCCTGGTCGGCAACACCGAGGAGACAGGCCCCGTTGCTGCCCAGAGCGCCGGTACACTGTTCGGGCTGCGGCTCATGATGACCGTTCTGCCCATGGCCGTCCTGCGGCGGCGCTTGTACTGTTCCGTCGCAGGTTCACCCTGACGGATGACCGCGCAGCCGAAATCAGCGCTGCGCTTCACAGGGAGGAAATTCAAAATGGCTGAGATGCAGTGGTATGCCGCAACAGACAGCGGCCGGTTTGACGGCACGGCAGCCATCACCCGCGCGCAGCGGTGCCGTCTGCCTGAGGGCAGAGCTGCCCGCCGGAGTGCTGCAAAATGCGGTTGCTGCGCTTCCGTGGACGATGGCGTGCGAAGAAAAAGATCCTCATGAACGGCTACCAAACCTGGACCGCCTGCCCGGAGCTGGGCAAATGGGACCGGCAGCACGGTGTTGAGCGTGTCCCGAAATTTCTTTTGGAGAAATACAGCTTTGACCGTTACGGCGATTATCATTTTGTTCCCTACAGCGGCAAAGAGGGGACAGGGCCACGGCTTCTCCTACTGCTATTTCCGGCGCGGAAAGACCTACCGCCTTTTGGCCAGCCTGGACGAGGCACCGGGCTATACGATTTTTTCCTATGACAGCCGCACCGCACAGCTGCGCATTGAACGCGACTGCGCCGGGGTACAGCATACCGGCGGCAGCTTTCCTGCGTTCTCCCTCTTTTTTGCCGAGGGCACCGAGGCCGAGGTCTTTGACGCATGGTTCGCGGCGCTCGGCTGCCGCCCCGCACTACAAAAAAGCTGGCCGGGTATTCCAGCTGGTATAACCGCTACCAAAACATTGACGAGGCCTCGATCCGGGAAGACCTCAACGGCTGCAAAACGCTTTTCCGCGCAGGGGATCTCTTTCAGATCGACGATGGATGGGAGCGCAAGGTAGGAGACTGGCTGGAGCCTGACCCTGCCAAATTCCCCCATGGGCTGCGCCCGCTGGCCGACGCTGCGCACGAGAGCGGCTTTCTGACAGGACTGTGGCTGGCCCCCTTCGTCTGCGAAAAGGAATCCCTGCTCTGCAAAAATCACCCGGACTGGCTGCTGCAGGTGGACGGTCAGCCCTGGTGCTGCGGCTGCAACTGGAGCAGCTTTTATGCGCTGGACATCGACCACCCGGAGGTACAGGCCTACCTCAAGCAGGTCTTTGACCGCGTCCTGCAGGATTGGGGCTTTGACCTTGTCAAGCTGGACTTTCTCTACGGCGCAGCACCGTTCGGCAACGCCCGGGAATCCCGCGCAGGACGGATGCAGCGCGCCATGGCACTGCTGCGCTCATGGTGCGGCGACAAGCTGATCCTCGGCTGCGGTGTGCCGGTCATGCCTGCCTTTGGCATCGTTGACTACTGCCGCATTGGGTGTGATGTAGGGCTGGACTGGGACGATGTGTGGTATATGCGGCTTTTCCACCGCGAGAGAGTGTCTACAAAGCAGAGCATCGGCAACACAATTTTCCGCCGCCAGCTCAACGGGCGCGCCTACGGCAGCGACCCCGATGTATTCTTCCTGCGCGAGGAAAACTGCAAGCTGACCGCACAGCAAAAGCAGACTCTGGCCCGGATCAACGCGCTGTTCAGCGGCATCCTGCTCACCTCCGATATGCCCAGCCGCTATACCGATGAGATGCGCCGCCAATACAACGCCCTGCGGGAATTGACCGACCACGCCGAAAACTGCACCGTGGATGCAGACGACGGTCTGACCGTACACTACACTTTGCACGGCAAGCAGCAGGCGATCAAAGTTTCTGACCGTACAGCCTTCTGCAAAATGCCACAAAATTTTTGCTGTGACCGCTGATAGAATTGCAATCGCAGGGCAGGGGATGGTATAATGTGTAAATAGGGTGGTATGCCCTTCCGCTTTGGCGGTACATGTTATATTGTAATAGGTTTTATCTGAGGAGTTGTGGAATGAAGAAAAACGATCTTTCCCCGAAGCCTTTCGCTTTGAAGGCAAGATGTCCCTGAAGCAGGCACTGCCGCTGGGCATGCAGCATGTGTTGGCGATGTTTGTCGGCAACCTTACGCCGCTGCTTATCATCACGGGCGCCTGCGGCCTGGCCGGCGGCGAATTTGCCGGCCTGCGCGTTACGCTGCTGCAGAATGCCATGCTTGTGGCGGGCATTGTCACACTGGTTCAGCTGTATTCCATCGGCCCCATCGGCGGCAAGGTGCCTATCATCATGGGCACCTCCTCCGGCTTCATCGGGGTATTCAGTTCGGTCGCAGCCTCGATGGGCGGTGGCGTACTGGCCTACGGCGCAATCATGGGCGCGTCCCCTAATCGGCGGCCTGTTCGAGACAGTGCTCGGCTTCTTTCTGAAGCCGCTGCGCAAGCTGCTGCCCTCTGTCGTTACCGGCACGGTGGTGCTTTCCATCGGTCTGAGCTTGATTTCGGTCGGTGTAAATTCCTTCGGCGGCGGCAACACCGCGCAGGATTTCGGCTCGGTCGAAAACCTGTTGCTCGCCATCTTTGTGCTGGTCGTCATCCTGATCTGCAAGCACCCGGCAGCACCTTTTGAATTCCTCCTCGATTTTGGTGGGCATCATCTGCGGCTACATTGCAGCGTTTCTCATGGGCCTTTTGTTCTGCCCACCACGGTGCTGAACGCCGAGGGCGTTGTCCTATACCAAGGCATGGGTGCTGAACTGGAACAAGGTGGCCGAGGCCAAATGGTTTGCATTGCCCCAGCTGATGCCGGTCAAGCCGGTGTTTGATATGCGCGCCATCGCACCGGTCATGATTATGTTTATCGTCACGGCGGTCGAAACCGTGGGCGATATTTCCGGCGTTATCATGGGCGGCATGGACCGCGAGGCCACGGACACCGAGCTGTCCGGCGGCGTCATCTGCGATGGTATCGGCTCCAGCTTTGCCGCGCTGTTCGGCATGTGCTGCCCAACACCTCCTTCAGCCAGAATGTCGGCCTTGTCAGCATGACCAAGGTCGTCAACCGCTTTGCGCTGGCCACCGGCGGCATCTTCCTGATTCTCTGCGGTCTGGTGCCCAAGCTGGGCGCAGCTCGTCTCGATCATGCCGCAGTCGGTGCTGGGCGGCGCAGCGGTCATGATGTTCTCCTCGATCGTAGTGAGCGGTATTCAGCTCATCACCCGCGAGCCGCTGACCCCGCGCAGCCTGAGCATCGTCTCGGTAGCGCTCGGTCTCGGCTATGGCATCGGTGCCAACAACGGCATCCTTGCACACGCACCGCAGATGCTCTCGCTGGTATTCGGCGGCTCCGGCATTGTGCCCGCCGCACACGTTTCGTTGCCATCCTCTTGAATCTGGCCATTCCCAAGGACGAAAACGGCTAAAAAGCTTTTCTCAATAGCGGGCAGTAAAGCGCACTGCCCGCTAAGATTTTTTGTTGAAATTCAAACGCACAAAGCACCTTTGTAGCACCCTATTGACATTTGGGTGCCAGACTATTATTATAAGACTGAAATATCGTAGAATTGTTGCCGGTGTGCCGTTTTGGCTGCGTGCAGCTTTTTTTTACGATCCAACGGTTAGATTATTCTAACGCGCATATACAAGCTTCCATGCTGCCGCCGGGCAGCTTTTTCAAATAAGCAGCAGTTAGTTGATGCAAACCAAGGAGTTGAGCATTACGAAAAAGAATTTTTGGGACAGAAATGCAGCAGGCTATGACCGCTTTTATGCGCAAGAACGCAATAGCCTATGATCAATTATATGCATTGCTTCGCCCTGCTGTGTGGCACAAAACCGTTTTGGAGGTAGCCACCGGTACAGGGCAGGTGGCAAAGCATCTCCTGCGTTCTGCTGATCACATTGAGGCTACCGACTCCTCCGCAGCGATGATTGCGCAGGCAAAGCGGGGTAATTTTTCCTCAAGCTGTATTTTTCCGTGCAGGATATGTTCCATCTGCCTTATGCTGACCAGTCCTTTGATGTTGTCATTGTCTCCAATGCGCTACACATTGTGCCGCACCCGAGAAAGCCCTTATCGATTTTCGCCGTGTGCTTAAAAACGATGGCACGCTGATTGCTCCTACCTTTACCCATGCAGAGAATTCCCCTTTGGGGAAGGCTTCAGGCCCTTGCGCTGAAAAATTGCAGGCTTTCCGCTGCACAGCAGGTGGACGAGTGCTGCGTATCTGGCATTTTGCAGCAAAACGGCTGGACCGTTTGCAAAAGTGTTGTTTTGCAGAATTCCATTCCCTTACCTACGCAGAGTGTAAAAAAAAGTTGAAAAGGAGATAAACGATGTCATTTTTTGAAAATACGAAAGAGACCCAAAAGGCTTCGGCGGCAGGCTGATGGTCACCATGATGAATCTTGCTCACACCCCGTGGCGCTGTGGGGGCTTCACTTTCTGGAGCTTGCTCCGGACGATAAGGTGCTTGACTGCGGCTGCGGTGGCGGAGCAAATATCCGACGGCTGCTGAAAAGGTGCCCGCGCGGCATCGTAAAGGGCGTGGATTACTCTGCTGTCAGCGTCGAAAAATCCCGCCGTCTCAATGCAGAGGCGATCCAGGGATCGCTGTGTCATCTGGCAGGGCAGCGTGCAGCGCATCATTTTTGCCAGCGATTGGTTCGATGCAGTCACAGCGTTTGAAACCGTCTATTTCTGGCCGGACCTTGCAAAATGCTTCGGGAGGTTTGGCGGGTTTTGAAGCCGGGCGGCACCTTCCTCATCTGCAATGAAGTCAACGGCGACACGGACAAAGACAAAAATGGACAGAAATCATTGATGGCATGACCATCTACAAGGATATTGAGCTGAAAGCATATCTTGAGCAAGCGGGCTTTTGTGACATTGCGGTACACAAAAAGCAAAACAGGCTGGCTGTGTTTGACCGCCGTAAAGCGAAGTGACTGTGGCTGCGGGAGGCAGGAGAATGAAGGTTTATGAATTTGGGGCGGATACCGCTCCGGTCATTTGCTGCTGCCCGGCACCCTGCCACTGGAAAAGCAACTTTGGCCAAGTGATCCCTCTGTTGCAGCGGGATTTTCGCGTACTTTGCGTCAGCTATGATGGCTTTGACGAAACAGAAAGTAACGAATTCCCGACAATGCTTGCAGAAACCGAAAAATCGAAGCCTACATCCTGAAAAACTGCGGCGGGCATATACGGGTCGCCTACGGCTGCTCTCTGGGCGGCTCTTTCGTGGGACTGCTGGCAGCACGGAAAAAGCATACATATGGACTACGGTATTCTGGGCAGCTCCGACCTTGACCAATGCTCCAAGCTCGCGGCCAAATTACAAACGAATCTTCTCCTGCCGCTGATTTATCCGCTGATTCGGGACGGACAGTTCAAGAGTCGCTTTCTGCAGAAGCGATTAGAAAAGTGCTCCGCGGAGAAGGGGACTATGTCCGCGCTTTTATGGCGATGTTCGGTGCTGCACGCCCCTATGTGACGATGCAAAGCTGTAAAAAACCAATTTTATTCCGACCTCATCACGCCCTTGCCGGAGGAATTGATGTTCCCGGTACGGAGATTCATATTTTCTACGCCCTCAAAATGGGAGCGAAGTATCGCGCGCGTTATCAGCAGCATTTGCGCACCCGTAATTTATGAGCAGGATCTGCAGCATGAGGAGCTGCTGGCCTGTTACCCACAAATGGGCACAGCTTGTCAAAAGCATCATTGAACAGGGGGTATAAAGTACCTGTGTTTTTGTGTATATACCATAAAAGGAGGCGACTTCATTGACGGAAACTTTTGGGGGATTCTGATTCCCTTTTTGGGTACATCGCTGGGTGCAGCATGCGTATTTTTTATGCGGCGCGCTCTGGGAGATCTAGTGCAGCGCTCACTTGCAGGCTTTGCCGCCGGTGTGATGGTGGCGGCATCGGTCTGGAGCCTGCTGATCCCGGCAATCGAACAGTCGGAGAAGTTGGGACGGTTCGCCTTTTTTCCCGGCGTTTGCCGGATTTTGGTTCGGCGTGCTGTTTTTGCTTGCCCTGGATCATCTGATACCCCACCTGCATGTCGGCAGTGAGGAGGCTGAGGGGCCAAAAAGCAGGCTGGGCCGCACTACGATGATGGTGCTGGCAGTGACCCTGCACAACATCCCGGAGGGCATGGCAGTCGGTGTGATGTACGCCGGCTTTCTCGCAGGCAGCGCGCAGATCACCGCGGCGAGCGCGCTGGCCCTGTCCCTCGGCATAGCCATCCAGAATTTCCCGGAGGGCGCCATCATCTCGATGCCCCCTGCGCGCCGAAGGGAGAGCAAGGGCAGGGCCTTTGCAGGCGGTGTGCTTTCGGGCGTGGTTGAGCCAATCGGCGCAGTGGTGACGATTTTGGCCGCGCAGCTTGTGATACCGGCATTGCCTTATCTTTTGAGCTTTGCTGCGGGCGCGATGCTCTATGTCGTGGTGGAAGAGCTGATTCCCGAAATGTCACAGGGACGGCACTCTAACCTTGGCACAGTATTCTTTGCTGTGGGCTTCAGTGTGATGATGGCGCTGGATGTGGCACTGGGGTAACAGGAGCCTTACAACGCAGAAAATGCAAACAACTTCACCCGGCCCGACACAAAGTCAGTCAGAAAAAGGTCCAGCATGGTATCCAGATACAACTCCTCGCGGACAGCCAGCTGATATTCCGGCTTGGTCAGGTAGTGAAGCAAAATAAAGGATCAGCGCGCACTGCCAAGCGCCGCCCCTCGATCTTGAATTGGGAAGCCCTCGGCAGGTAGGTATCCCGGATGGCCTTGATGCCGATAAAGCCGGGGTTCGCCATCGCTCGGGAGAAGCGATACCCGCCCGCTGCGCCGGGGGCGCTGCAGTAATGCTCTGGGCCGGGCAGACCCAGATTTTTTTGCGGCTGACGGCCTCATAGCAGGCTCTGCGTTCCGTGCATCCGAACCAGCAGCACTCATTGCAGAGGAACTCCACCTTGTCCTTCTGGGACTGGGGCAGCGCTGCAAGTCGGTCAAATGCTCGATTCAGCCGGAAATCCGGCACGACATAGCGAAACTCGGGCCGTGCCAGTTCCCGCTGTAAATCGTTGAAGTC
>VOFC01001226.1_pt1 | contig 72000 bp, 101 predicted proteins | sample 5384161 | NCBI WGS metagenome assembly VOFC01 (sample SAMN12384722, study PRJNA508395) | human gut metagenome | isolation source: healthy gut B | host: Homo sapiens
GCACAGAATTTCAGCTTGGAAAGATATATGGCGAAAGCCGTCCGGAAAACAACAATCCGGGGGGCTTTTGTATATACTCTACAAAAACCATATAAAATGGAGGAGAAGGACCAGAGAAATATAACATAATATGGAATAAAAATAAACTGCAGACAGATATAAAATAATGAATTATATCGAGAAACAACATTTTAATAAAATTGATAAAACATAGGCAGAGAATATTTCTGAAAAACAGAGAGAATAGGCAAAATAATAGAATGATTTCGGAACAAATCTGAAAAATAGCAATTCATAAAACAGGGGAATAAACAAGGTAAACCTGAGATATAAACCAAGAATAATCCTTTGAAAATCATGGGGAAATATCAAGAGACGTCAAACAAAGCAAATCTATTACGGAAGATGGCAGACAGAATATATTACAAAATAAAGATGCTTAGCAGATATAAAATCGCTTTTGACGTATCAGAAAGCAAGAATGTTAAAATAGCATTCACACGGCCGACAATGCTGCTGACGGTGATGTTTTCGGTCTTTCCGGGGACGCCGGGCAGCAGGCAGCAGATGCCGCGGGATCATCATTTCCACGGTAACGCCCGCCATGGACGCCTCGTGCAGCTTTTCGATGATGTCGATGTCGGTCAGCGAGTTGAATTTGAGCAGGATGTAGCCGTCGCTGCCCTTGGCGATCTCGCCGTCCATGAGCGACAGGATATTGTTTTTTTTGAGGCTGGTCGGCGCGACGAGCAGCCGGTTATAACGTCCGTTGAGGTTGCTCATGGCCATATTGTTGAAGAACTGCGCGGCATCCATGCCGATGGACTCGCTCGAGGTGACGAGCGAAACATCGGTATACTGACGGGCGGTTTTTTTCGTTGTAGTTGCCGGTGCCGACCTGCGTGATATAGCGCACGCCGCCGCGTTCCGGCGCGTGATGAGGCAGATCTTGGAATGGACCTTATAGTCCTCAAAGCCATAGAGCACCTTGCAGCCCGCATCCTCCAGCCGCTCGGACCAGTCGATGTTGTTCTGTTCGTCAAAGCGGGCGCGCAGCTCGATGAGGACCGTAACGTCCTTGCCGTTTTCGGCGGCCTGGCACAGATAGTCCACCAGCTTGGCCTTGCGTGCCAGCCGGTAAATCGTGATGCGGACGGAGAGGACGGACGGGTCGTTTGCCGCCTCGCGGATCATCTGGAGAAAGGGCTCCATGCTCTCATACGGATAGGAAAGCAGCACATCGCGCTGAAGCGCGGTCTTGAGCAGGCTCTGTCCGGCCGGGAGCATGGCAGGCTGCTGCGGAATGAACGGAGGATCACTTTCAGGCGGGAGCGTCGGCCGTCGCTCAGATAATCGCCCAGAGAAAAGGCGTAGCTCATGCGCAGCGGCGCTGTGCTGCGGGACAAGGAAGATCTGGTCGTCGGTGACTTCGAAACGCTTGTGGAGGCACTCCTTGAAGTGGGAGGACACCGGGCGGCTCAACTCGACGCGGACGACGCCCATGCGGCGGCGCTGACGCAGCATTTTCTCCATTTTCGGCGCAGATCGACCTGTTCCGAGCCGAACGGCTCATCGTCGAGCGGCACATCGGCGTTGCGCGTAACGCAGAAAACCGTCTTTTTCGAGCACATCGTACATTTCGAAAATACTCCGTCCGCGAAGGCGAGGAGTATGTCCTCGGTCATAAGATAGCGGCGCTTGTCGTTCGGCAGGAAGGTGATCGGCGGCAGGGAGGCCGGCACGGGGATCAGGCCGAGCCGCTCGTTCTTCTTGTGGCTGAGCAGCACGGCGATGTGCAGCACCTGCCCTCGAGGTGAGGGAAGGGGTGGTGCGAGTCCACGACCTGCGGCGACACAGTACCGGCGCGATCATGGTGTTGAAATACTGTTTGATATATTTCCGCTCGCTGCTGTCGAGCTCGTCCATGGAGGTGCGGCACAGATCCTCCTGCGCGAGGCGGGCGTCAACATCGCGGAACGCTGCGTCGCGCCGCGCGTACAGCGGCTCTACCGCCGCATAGATGCGGCTGAGCTGTTCTCCGGCGGTGAGACCGGACTTGGTGTCGCGGCGGTTCGGCTCGAGCGCCGCCATATCGGTCAGGCTGCCGACACGGATCATGAAAAAATTCATCCAGATTGCTGGTGAAAATCGCAAGAAATTTGAATCGTTCGAGCAGAGGAACGGTCTCATCCTCCGCCTCGGCCAGTACGCGCGCATTAAATTCAAGCCAGGACAGCTCTCGGTTCTGTGTATATCCCTGATTCCAGATCGCGTCTGTCATGGTCGAATCCCCTTTTCAAAAAGGCCGCAGAGCGGCATAATAAGTTTTGACTGACGTTAGTATACCGCAAGGATATGATATATGCGCGAATACTGTGTAAAGAATATAAAAAACCGCTCGTTTCATGGGAAAACAGGCGGTTTTGTGGGTGTTAGTAGTTGTATTTGCCGTTCAGCGTGCCGTCAATGAATTCGAACGACCATAGATCAAACTCCAGGTCGGAAGGTCTGCTGATGTCCACACAGAAAACAGAGTTCTTATAAGTATTCGCGTAGTTCAGCTTATAGTTCTTGATATTTTCTTCGGTGTCGTACACGGTATACGCGCCGGTTTTCGCGGAAATATGCACCAAGCAGACCGCGCCCGGAGTTATACAGAACACAGAATACTGAACCTTTGGTATCAGTAAAAGCAACGAAATCGCCTGTTCCATCGGTCAGACTCGGTACTTCTGCCAGCTTTACGATTTCGTTATAACGGTTTTGGAACGTGTCATACGTTGCGGTATCTTGGGCGTTTGTTACTTTTTTGCCGCTCTGGCTTGCAATCGTAAAAGATTACCAGACGGCCACTCTGACGAGCCATACGCTTCGCCTGCGGCAGTCTGGACGGCCTCGTGCAGCATACGGGTCTCCGCGACGACCTGGTCGCGTCTGGCCCTGTCGATATAGCCGGTGAGGGCGGGGATGAGGAGCGAGGCGAGTATCGCGAGAATGACGAGCACAACGATCAGCTCGACGAGCGTAAAGCCGCGCCGGTTTTTGAATATTTTCATGAAAACTCCTTCTTTTTGCTTTCGTTCAGCCTTATTATAGCAAAAACGAAGGCAGAAAACAGGGGAAAAGCGGCAGGTCAGCGGCCACGGGGCAGGATATTTTTATCCTGATAGTAGGCGCTCTTTGCCTGATACATACGGGTCTCCGCGATGCGGAGCAGATTTTCCATGCGCAGCGACGCAGTCTCGCAGGTTGCCCAGCCGAGAGCGGCGTGATAATCCTTCTGCTCGATGGCGAGGGAGAAGGTGCGCACCTTTTCGTGCAGCCTGTCCTCGGACAGGTCGGGCGCGAACGCGACATATTCGTCGCCGCCCATGCGGTAGGTCAGCTCGTCACCGAACTGCTTTTTCAGCTCGTCCGCCACCTCGCGCAGCATGATGTCGCCGGCCTGATGCCCCATGGCGTTGTTCAGCTCGTGCAGGCCGTTGATGTCCATGTAAACGCAGCTGAGCGTGCGCCGGCAGCGGCCGGGAATATCGTTCTGCTCGCGTTCGAAGGCGTTTCGATTGCGCAGGCCGGTGGTCTGGTCGTTCTCCGCAACGTAGCGGAGCCTGGAGCGGGTGATGAAATTCTGCATCATCATGTGCATGACATAGGTCGAGGCGATGATCGAGATGCAGCCGTATATGATGCCGTTGAGCATATCGATCTGGATGATCCTCGCATCCTTGCTGGCGGATACAAAGAGAAAAAAACAGCATATCCCAGATGACGACGCTGCACATGTTTTCGAGCGGCGGCATGATGAACAGCGTGGGAAGTGTGAGCAGAAAGGCGATGAATGCGGTTGCCGGTCCGCCAGGACTGGTCACGGTGCTGAGATAGATGCTGAGCGAATACAGCGAGCTCAGAAACAGAGAAAGACAGATCTGCAGACCGGCTCTGCTGCGCCGTCCGACATAAAGCGTGATCGGAAGCAGAAGGCAGGGAAATGCCGAGCACGATGAGATAGGCCGGGAGGTTGGGCGCGAGCACAGCGCTGAAAACCGCATAGACGGCGGAAATCAGAAGAAAGACGATGCTGATCGCGAGAAACGCGACAAGCCGGTTGTAATTGTAGAGATGCATCTCCTGCTGGACCTGGGCGAATTCTTCCGGGTTGCTCCGGCGTAGAGGAGAAGCCGCGCTTGATTTTTTTCCATAGTGAACAACCCTTCGAAGAAATGGTATTACAGCGAGGGGAGGGATAATTTGACCTTTATGGCGATACCGCCGCCGCTTTCGCTGTGCGGTATCACCTTATCATAGTATAACACAGGAAACGGCGGAGAAAAAAGAGAAAATGTAAAAACAATGACTGCGAAAAATTCAATATAAATAACGAAAAAACGCATAAAGGGCAGAAAAAAGGCGCCTCGTGCACGCTGGTGCATAAGGTGCCTTTTCCTCGATTCAGTCAATGCCGCGCATCGGAAAGCGCTGCGGCCGGGCCTTTTTTGCCTTCGGGCAGGAGCGCTGCGGCGAGGTCGGGACGGGCGGTCTCGATGAAGTTGACGCCGCCGCGGATGAGCGTGTCGAGCGTGCGCGGGTCGTTCGTCGGCAGACTCATGGTAAACAGCCCTGCGGCGCGGCAGGCGCGGAGCAGAGGCGGCGTAAGATGAGCCGGCGCGGCGCGCAGGCCGAACAGGCCGGTCGTCTGCGAGGCGTTCACGAGCGCTGCGATGTTGTCGGGAACCGCGGGCATTTCGCCCATGATGTGCAGGTCGGGGTTGGCCGAGGCGATACGCGCCGCCTCCACCAGTCCCAGACCGACAAAGACCGCGTCGTCCAGATAATCGGTCTGACGCAGGGTCATGCGCATCTGCGGCAGCAGGCTCGGGTCGCGCAGCGTGATGGCGATCTTCGACCGGCAGGGCGCGCGAGGTCGAGCGCCTGTCCCACAGGGAGCAGACGGGGCGCGACCTTGCGCAGCTCGGTATAAGTGTGGTCGCAGACGGCCACCGCGCCGCCGTTCGGCGCGAGAACATATCCGTCCGACGAGAGCACGGCGATGCCGTCCGAGGTCATGTCGACCGAGAGACAGCAGCCCTTTGCGCCCTCCTCATTTCCGGCGAGGCTGGAGTCCAGTCCGTCGCGGTCCGTACCCATGCAGCCTGCGGCGGACAGGATAAAGATATCAGCTGTGGTATATGGCAATACCGGTTCCTTCTTTCTCAAACAGTCTGTCCGCAGTCATCGTCCGAAGGATCAGACCTTCTCCGGCTCGTCGTACTCGACGCCCTGCGTGTCGACGGTAACGGTCTTCATGCGCTGGGTCTCGCGCGGACGGTCGTGCCAGTCGCGCTTGGTGTTCACGATGGCGTCAACAACGTCCATGCCATCGATGACCATGCCGAAGGAAGCGTACTCGTTGTCCAGATGCGGCGCGTCGTCGGTCATGATGAAGAACTGGCTGCCTGCGGAGTTCGGGTCTGCGGTGCGCGCCATGGACAGCACGCCGCGGGTGTGCAGCAGGTCGTTCTGGAAGCCGTTATGGGTGAACTCGCCGCGGATCTCGTAGCCCGGGCCGCCCATGCCGGTGCCGTCCGGGTCGCCGCCCTGGATCATGAAGCCCGGGATAACGCGGTGGAAGATGGTGCCGTCATAGAAGCCCTTGCTCGCCAGGGAGACAAAGTTGCGGACGGTGTTCGGCGCAACTTCGGGGTACAGCTCGGCGCGGATGATGCCGCCGTTTTCCATTTCGATGGTAACGATAGGATTGCTCATTATTTATCAACTACATAAAAAATTTTGCGTGTAGTCGCATTCTGTATTAGTATTGTAGCAAATTTCCCGATATACGGCAAGTGGTGTTTGGGGAATAAGCGGCCTGCGCGGAAAAACAGGGGAGAGGGGCGGCGTTCCCCGGCGAGTAATCCACTTTATCCACAGGGTTTCCACAGGCGTGCTGGGGATAACGTTGTGGATAAAGTGGATAACTTTTTTGTATAGGGCGGTCAATCTGCTGACCAGTGGCCGATTTGGCATTTACCGTCTGTAATATTTTGTCGAGCGGGCGGTGTACATAAAACCGGCGCGTCTGTGGAAAACTCACACAGACGAGAGAATTATCCACAGACGGAGAGGAGCGTATCCATGGCAGAAGAGATCACCGCCGTCCCGGCGCCCGAGCGCAGCAGCATCGCCGAGACCGGCTCCATCACCGCGCATACCGCGCGGGGGACCGTGCACTGCATCACCATCGTCGGCCAGATCGAGGGCCATATGGAGCTGCCGGCGCAGAACAAGACCACCAAAAGTACGAGGCATCTCATCCCGCAGATCGCGGCGGTCGAGCAGGCGGAGGACATTGATGGTCTGCTCGTGCTGCTGAACACGGTAGGCGGCGACGTCGAGGCCGGACTCGCCATCGCGGAGCTGATCGCGGGTATGACAAAGCCCACCGTTTCGCTCGTGCTCGGCGGCGGGCATTCCATCGGCGTGCCGCTCGCGGTAGCGGCAAGGCGCAGCTTTATCGCGGCTTCCGCCGCCATGACCATTCATCCCGTGCGCATCAACGGGACGATCATCGCGGTGCCGCAGGCGTTTGAATATCTCGCGAAGATACAGGAGCGCATCAGCGATTTCATCACGGGGCATTCGCATATCCAGCCGGAACGGCTGGCCGGTCTGATGCGCGAGACCGGACAGCTGACTGCCGACGTCGGTACGGTCATTTCCGGCCGCGAGGCGCAGGAGATCGGCCTGATCGACCGGGTCGGCACGCTGTCGGATGCGCTCGAGGAGCTTTACGGCATGATCGAGCGGCGAAAAGCAGAAAAAATAATCAGTTTTCCTCCAGATAGTCGCGGATGCAGTCGACGAATTCCACGCCGTAACGGCGCGCCTTGGCCTCGCCTACGCCGCGCACGCCGAGCAGCTCGTATTCGCTTTTCGGCTGACGCGCCGCCATGTCCGTCCGCGAGGGTCGCGTTCGAAAAAACGACATAAGGCGGCACGCCGGCCCGCTGCGCGACCTTGGTGCGGAGCGTGCGCAGCTTTTCGAACAGCTTTTCGTCCACATCGGCGGACAGCTCCTCGGTGCGGCGGACGGTCTCGGGCTTTTTCTCGCGCGGCAGGCGGATATGCAGCTCACCCCGGCCACGCATGAGGGCGTTGCCGGTTTTCGTGAGGAAAAGCGCGTTGTAGCGCTCGGGGTCGGCGGTCAGCAGGCCGCGCTCGAGCAGGACGTCGATGAGCTGCCGCACGCGCACGGCGGTCTGCTCGTGCATGATGTTGTAGGTCGAGAGGGTGTCGAGGATGAAACGGTTTATCTGCTCGCTTTTGCTGCCGGTGAGCACGGCGGCGACGACCGTTTTGCCGAAATGCAGCCGCCGCTCGTCGAGACGGTAGACGCAGGACAGAATCTTGCGCGCGTCCATCGTCGCGTCTACTTCTTCGAAATTCGTGTCGCAGTTTCCGCAGTGACCGCAGCAGACGGCGCCTTTTCACCGAAATAGTTCAGGATATACCGGCGCAGACAGTCGGTCGTCGTTGCGTAGAACGTCATCTGACGGAGGCGCTCCATATCGCGCTCGATGAGCGCACGGCGCGTTTTTCTCGTCGATGGAGTCGTCGTCATTCTCGTGGCGATGGAGTACGCACATCCTGCCCGTTTCAGCAGGTCCGCTCGCCGTCGCCGGCCTCCTGATAATATCTCTCCACGCTCTTGGGCATGTTGCAGTGGATGACGTAGGAGACGTTCGACTTGTCGATGCCCATGCCGAAGGCGTTCGTGGCGACCATGACGGTCTTGCGGTCGCAGAGGAAATCGTCCTGATTGGCCGCCGCTCGTCGGGGTCGAGACCGGCGTGGTAGCGCGCGTGGCGGAAGACCGCGGCTCAGCAGCATGTCGCACACTTCTGCTCGACCGTCTTGCGCGTGGCGCAATAGACGATGCCGCTCTTATCCCGCGCCGCTGCATGAGGTGGGCGAGCAGAGCGGAGCTGGCTTGGAGGACGGCTTTTCGACAGCGAAGTACAGATTGGGGCGGTCGAAGCCCGTCACGATGACGAACGGGTCCTGCGAGACCGAGCGCACGGATGATGTCGTCGCGGACCTCGGCGGTCGCGGTCGCGGTGAAGGCGGAAACGAGCGGGCGCTGGGGCAGGGCGGCAGAAAGTCGAGGATCTTCAGATAGCTCGGACGGAAATCCTGTCCCCACTGCGAAATGCAGTGCGCCTCGTCCACCGTCACCATGGAAATCGGCACGCGCCGCGCGAAATCGAGGAAAAACGGCGCGGTCAGGCGCTTCGGGCGCGACATAGAGCAGCTTTGGCGAAGCGCGTCCGGCGAAGTACAGCGCGTCGCGCATTTCCTCGAAGGACATGGCGCTGTTGATGCAGGCCGCCGGGACACCGGCGCTCGTTCAGTGCGCCGACCTGATCCTTCATCAGCGAAATCAGCGGCGAGACGACGAGCTCCCAGGACAAAGCAAACTGATGTTCGTATAAATGGCGTTTCCGGCAGTCTCCTGCCGGTTTACAAACCGGCGCGTGCTGTGCTATACTATATCATTGGATTAGAATATACACACGAATTTTTATTTCACAGGAGGAAATATCCATGCTTTTCTGCCCTATGCAAATGTTCTGCCGTTCTGCGGCGCGCCCGTTGAGCAGACCGGCGTGAGCGACGAGACCGAGGTGTTCACCACGCTGCCAGGAGCTGCGGAACGCAGGCGGCGCCCCGGCGGACAGCGGCATCGACCTTTCGGCGTTCGATGCGGCGCGCAGACAGAGCCGGCAGGCGCTCGAGGATGCCGAGGAGACCATGGCCATCGATCCGCTCGCAGATACATCGAACAGCCGGCGGCAGCGCCCGCGATGCCGCAGCAGCGCCGGAAGCCCGCCCTCGTCCGACGCAGGACGCACCGCGCACGACCTATTACGGCGGCCGTCCCGACCCGGATGACCGCGTATACCGCAAGCCGTCAAGGGCAGGCGCGCAGCGATCGTGACGCTCGTCGTGCTGCTCGTCGCGGCGCTCATCGGCGGCGGCGTGTGGTTCTTCATGAACCATCACAAAAACGACGCAAATCTGACGCTTGCGGAGAAGTATATGGACCGCGGTGACTTCGACAAGGCGCTTTCGTACTATGAAAAAGGCGGCGGAGGAGGCCAGGACCCGACCGCGATCAATGCGGCGATGCAGCTTATCCGCGACTACCAGAATGCGGAGGATTATGTAGATAACGAGCAGTACACCGAGGCCATCGCGGCGCTTAAGCAGCTGCGCGACCGCGTGACCGACAAGGACTCCACCATGTACAAGTCCATCGAGGAGCTGCTCACCAAGGCGCAGAGCGCACAGGCGGACAGCGCTTTTGTTTGCCTCCGACCTGAACGAGGCGCAGGGCTATCTGGACGACGACAAGCTGGACGCCGCGTCCGGCAAGCTGGATTCGCTCGAACAGGATTCTTCGCTGACCGACGAGCAGAAAAAGCAGGTCGAGGACATGAAGAACAAGCTCCAGTCCGCAAAAGACAGCGCACAGCAGCAGCAGGAGAACGAGCAGAAGAAATCCGAGCGCAGGCAGGAGTTCTCGAGCGAGATGGACGAGCTGGAGAATGACGATCTCAAGATCTCTTCGGCAGCGAACGCAGAGGATGAGCTGGCCATGACGGCAAGCTCGTTCGAGCAGTGGGATGAGCTGCTGAGCGAAATGTACGATTATCTGGCGGGCGTGCTCAACGCAGACCAGTATGCGTCTGAAGAGGAAAACTACAAGCAGTGGGTCGCGGAGCGCGACAGCGGCGCAGAAAATGCCGCGGGCGCGACCGAGGACAGCACGCAGAAGCAGCTTGCGTCGTACAGCTTCAAGCAGAGCTATACCAAGGCGCGCTGCTATAAAGCTGCTCGACATGATGTAAAGAGCCTGTCGCGAAACTGACGTTTCGCCGACAAGGTGTGTTCTGACTTCGCAGAACACGAGTCGTCCGAAAGTTCCCATGCGGAAACTTTCTCCCTCAAGTGTAAAGAAAACCGAGGCGCATGTCCTCGGTTTTCTTGCGTTTGCGCAGCAAACGCTATTCCATGCGCGCTGCCGCGCGGCTGCGTTTGCCTCGTGAGACAAAACTTTATCGGCAGAGTAATGTATTTTTATTGTGGATGTTGGAATTTCATTCAGATTGTGCTATAATAAATAAAATATTGCTGATATATGCGAATATACGGCGTGCGGAAAGCAGCAGTATTTACAAAACTATGAGAGTGAGAGATGCACTATGAGTATCACGCGAGTATGGATCGCGGGTGCGGGCGGACGGCTCGGTTCTGCGCTTTATCACCGGTTCAGCGGCAACACCGACTATAAGCTCGTCACGAGCGACCGCGACGTCCCGATCGAGGACGCACGCGAGGCCGGCCGCTTTGCCGACCTCAACCACCCGGATGTTATCATCAACTGCGCCGGTCTGACCGATGTGCGCGCCTGCGAGGAAAAGCCTGAGGAAGCGTACAAGATCAACGCCATCGGTGCGAGAAACCTTGCGGTCGCAGCGCGCCGTATCGATGCGAAGCTCATCCAGATCTCGACCGATGACGTATTCGACGGCGACGATGACGCGGCGCTGTGCGAGTTCGACGACGCGCATCCGACCACTATGTACGGCAAGAGCAAGTATGCCGGCGAGAAGCTCGTTCGCGAGCTGACCGACAAGCACGTTATCGTGCGCTCCTCGTGGCTGTACGGCGTCGGTTCGTATGATTTTGTCGACCGCGTGCTCGACAACGCGAAAAAGGACGGCAAGGTCGTGCTGCCGGAGGACGAGATCTCCTCTCCGACCTCTGCGGACGCGCTGGCAGGCTTTATCGAGTGCCTGATGCACACCCGTGAGTTCGGCCTGTATCATGCCTCCTGCGACGGCTCGTGCTCGCGCGCGGAGTGGGCGCGCGAAATCCTGCGCTTGAACGGCATGGATAATATCCCGGTCATCTCCGCGGCGGAGAACACCGAGCTGCGTCCGCGCTTTACGCTGCTCGAAAACATGATGCTGCGCATCACCGGTCTGTATCAGATGCCGGACTGGAAGACCGCGCTTGCGGAATATTTCAGAACGAAAAAGGGAGGTGCGCACAAGTGAGCAGAGCGAAAGAGAAAAAGAAAATCGGTCTGACAACGCAGATCTTTATCGCGCTCATTCTGGGCGCCATTCTGGGCATCGTGCTGCACGTGACTGCGTCTGACGTGGATTTCGTGCAGAATGTATTGATAAACGGTGTTTTCTATGTCGTCGGTCAGGGCTTCATCCGTCTGATGCAGATGCTTGTCGTACCGCTGGTTTTCTGCTCGCTGATCTGCGGCGCGACTGCGATCGGTGACAGCAAGACGCTCGGCAAGGTTGGCGTCAAGATCATCGGCTTCTATATCTTTACCACCATGAGGGCGGTCGCGGTAGCGGTCGGCATCGGCCTGCTCATCAAGCCGGGTCTCGGTCTGGATATGTCGCAGGTGCAGCAGGTGGAAACCGGCATCGAGGGCGGCCAGTCGGTCAGCTTCGCGGAGACCATTCTGAACGTTATCCCGAAAGAACCCGATCGGCGCACTGGCGAACGGCGAAATGCTTCAGGTCATCGTGTTCGCGCTCATCGTCGGCATTATCCTTGCGAAACTGCAGGATAAGACCCAGCTCGTCACGAACTTCTTCCAGCAGGGCAACGACATCATGATGGAGATGACCATGATGGTCATGCGTCTGGCGCCGATCGGTGTATTCTGCCTGATCGCAAAGACGTTCGCCGGTCTCGGTTTCTCTGCGATGGTCCCGATGTTCAAGTATATGGGCGCGGTTCTGCTCGCGCTGTTCATCCAGTGCTGCGGCGTATACCAGATTCTGCTTGCGCTGTTTACGCGCCTCAATCCGCTGCGCTTCCTCAAGAAGTTTGCTCCGGTTATGGGCTTCGCCTTCTCGACGGCTACCTCCAATGCGACGATCCCGATGAATATCGACACGCTGGAGGAAAAGATCGGCGTTAACCGCCGTATTTCGTCCTTTACCATTCCGCTCGGTGCGACCATCAATATGGACGGCACGTCCATCATGCAGGGCGTTGCGGTCGTATTCGTCGCGCAGGCGTTCGGCATTACGCTGACTCCGGCGGATTATCTGACCGTTATCGCGACGGCGACTCTCGCATCCATCGGCACCGCAGGCGTTCCGTCTGTCGGCCTGATCACGCTCGCGATGGTATTTCGATTCGGTTGGTCTGCCGGTTGCCGGCATCGGCCTGATCATGGGTATCGACCGTATTCTTGATATGGCGCGAACTGCGGTCAACATTACCGGCGACGCGGTCTGCACCACGATCGTTGCACATCAGGACGGCGCGCTCGATAAATCTGTATTCAATAAAAACTGAGACAGCACCGTACAGGGAAAAAGCTCCGGCACTTTGCGGAGTTCGTGCGGCGCCGCGTGAAATCGTTTTTTGCAGTGGGCACGGTTTGACAGACCGTGCCCATTCTGTTATAATAAATACACGCCGCCATGGCGGAACTGGTAGACGCAGGGGACTTAAAATCCCCGGAGTTAAACCCGTGCCGGTTCGATTCCGGCTGGCGGCACCAGAAAAAGCGCTGTATTCGCAAGATACAGCGCTTTTTGTTGCAAATTTTGAGTGTCCGGAAAGTCTTTCTAACAGATTTCTAACAAATCGAATTTCCAGTTAATCATTGCGGGTGTAGAACGTGGCGCGGTCGGAGCCGTGGCGGCTGATTGCGCCTTCCTTGCTCCGCTGACGCAGAGCGCCCTCCACAGAGGTTCGGCTGATGGTCGGGCAAAGCTCTAGCAGCTCATTGTCGTTGGTGTGGTCTTTCAGCCGAGGATAGTTGAATGACCGTATTGCGCTCACCTCGTGTTTTTTCGCTCATATTATACCCTGTTTTTGAGGGATAATACAATGCGGGCAGCTGTCGTAAAGCAGCGTTGTTTCAACGCCGTTATCACGTTTTCTGCCTACGGATATAGTCATCGATATCCTGCACGATATAATGGTCACCCATGGTATGCAGCGACTCAAAATACTTTGTGATATATCCATAGATACCATATTGCTCAAGAGCTTTGCCGCATTTGCACCGGAAAGACCTTTGAAATAGCGGTATCGTTCCAGACAGTAGATCAAAAGTTGGATTCTTTGCTCATTTCTTATGCCTCCTCCGGATAATCATAGGAGCCTGTCAAAAGTTCGTCTTGATACATAGTGTACAGCGTCATAGGACCGTAATGCCACAGCTTCGACTGTTCGTCCGAAAGATCTTGATAGAGCTTGGACTGATAAAATCGAGAGATTGCTTTTTTCGTCGTTTACGTTGCTGTTTTTGGTAATCTGCTCAATAATGGGCGGCACAATGATAGCTAGCATCGCGCTAAATTGATCTTCGTTCATACAAGCTCACTCCCTTCAAAACGCAGATACTGCAGCGACTTTTCCGTTGCAGATACCAGCTGATTGAACAGCTTTCGGATTTTGAGCGCAGCCAGCGTTTGCTCCTTATCCAGAATCCCTGTCATGTACAGAGTGATCGTGCGGTACACATCATCATTTGCCACAGCTCCGTAAATCAAGTCATGCTGCTTGCCATGATAGGTTCCCCTGACGGTTCGCGGCTACAAAATCAAGCCATGCCTCATCTGGGCTGTCGAAACGCAGCAGACTGCATTCGCTGAACGCTGCCGTTTCTTCTACCGAGTAGATATTCAGTATAGCAACGCCGGTTTTGCGTCGGTCGGTGACCTTCTGCGCAAAATTCACTGCCTGATCGCGGTTTGTAGTAGTATAAAATCCGAAACCGAAGTCCAGATAACGATTTTGTCGGATAAGTTTGGGGTGGTCTACGATAACATTGTTTCCGTGATACAAAATCATTGCAACTATCTTCCCGATTTGGATAGGGTTCCTCTTTTGCGAACTTCTCATTATAGTTTACTCTAAAAAGTGAATAAAATCAAACAAGTTGTGGCTAGATAATGGTTATTCCATTATACCGTTAGCGGTTTTAATTAATACAATATATTTCCGTGTTTTTGAGCGTTTCTGCTCAAGCGGTATCTTAGAAATGTTCATAGAACTGAACTTCATTGAGCTATCTCAATAGCGAATTTATATTTTATCAGTTATAACTGATAAAATATAAATTTTGACAAGAAATATCAGATATAAATTTGATTTATAGAATGCACATACTCCGATACAGAAAACACCTGTAAAACTAAGCGGAACTGTGGTATACTCAAATCAGATTATCCGGAGGACTTATCTCAACTCGCATAGATGACCAAACACATATACCATAACCTTTGAAAGGAGCTCCGCATAAAATGGAAGAAGTCGTAAAGTTCTTAAAAGAAGCAGAAACATACTATTTAGCAACCGTAGAAGGGGATCAGCCGCGCGTACGCCCGTTCGGCACGGCACACATTTTTTTGAAGGCAAGCTGTATATTCAGACCGGCAAAAGAAGGATGTTTCCAAGCAGCTGCATGCAAACCCGAAGGCAGAGCTGTGCGCATTCAAAGATGGCGAGTGGATTCGCGTTTCCGGCGAGCTGGTAGAGGATAACCGCATTGAAGCAAGAGAATCCATGCTGGATGCTTATCCGGGACTAAAGAAGATGTATGCCGCAGATGACGGCAATACCGAAGTATTCTACTTTAAGAATGGTGTCGCTACCATCAGCTCTTTTACGCATGAGCCGAAGGTGATCAAGTTTTGAGGACATTGCTGGGTGATTGGCTTGATAATTTAGCATATCTGTGGTAGCATAAGCAGGAGGTTTGCTTATGAATGAGCAGTTACTGAAAATGAATGGCTTATCAGTGGAAATTCTGGATGCATTATCATTTGAATCGCATCTGGGAATTCCGTTGAAGAATAATTTGCATTATTTTAATAAGGACGCATTAATTGACGAGTTGACTAAGCTGACAGAGTGGCTGGATGAACAGGAAATTCTTTTTAGATATTGCGTTAGATTACAGAGTGAAAAGTGTTGATTCCATACTTTTAAAATATAATCGCTACTATCCGGATCATCAGACACGCAAGGTGTTTAATGATATTTTAGGGTTCCGGGCTTTTTGTGATAGCTACGAGCCAATATTGGAAGGAGAGTCTGCACAATTCCGAATCGCTGATATGACAAAGGGAAAAGCAGAGGATGATGGTTACAGAGGCGTTCATGTATACTACCAGAAAAGCGGAAGACATTATCCTATAGAAATCCAATTTAATACGTTGTTTGATAGGCAATTAAATAACTGGCTTCACGATTATCTGTATAAAAAGAGTTATCCCGTGGAAACAGGGAAGATAATGCGCGAAAAGTATGAGAGTGGATCGATTCGGAATGAACATGAATTTAAGGAGGTGCTGAATAATGTGCTATTTGGTAGCGAAAGATCGTGATGCACATGGCTGTTTTGCGTCTGAAAACAACCCATGGAAAGCATCTGGTAGAGTTGAAAAGGGAACTGAACAAAGCAGTTGGCTATCAAGGAGTACAACTGGTAACAATCAGTCGACCGACAGCATATGGCGAGTATGCACCGTATCATTTTGTGGATACAGAGCAAGAGTTTCAGACTCTTGTAAAAGGACTTCGTCCATAAAAACTTGCTGCATATAAAGAGAAATCGCCCGGTTACATACATAACCGAGCGATTTTATTTACCTGTTTTTGCAGTTGTCGCAGCGCTTTTTGCAGCGTTTGCCGGACTTTTCGCCAAAAAATTCGCGAATCATGCCCCAGCGGCATTTGTGATTTTCACAGGCGTAGTCATGCAGAGCCTCGAGCGCATGCAGACGCTCCTTGAGTTCGGCTCCTTTGAGTTCCAGCTGATTTTCCTTGATGAGGCGGCGGTTGATGGTAAAATCGTACTCGTGCCAGAGCAGCAGGGCGGTGGATTTTTTGCCGTCGCGTCCCGCGCGACCGGCCTCCTGCGTATAATCGTCCAGACCGATAAGCGGTGCATGGTGAATAACGAGGCGGATGTCGGGAATGTTGACACCCAGACCGAAGGCGTTGGTGGCCACCATCACCTTTACCTTTCCGCTTGCAAAGCGCTCCAGACGGGCAGGCTTGTCCTCACATTTGCCGTGGTAAAACTCCGCCTTAAAACCCTGCTTGCGCAGGTAGCGGCACAACTTTTCCACGCGGTCGATGGTGTTAGTGTATATAATGACGCGATCGCCCCTTGTGCTGTCGGAGCTTTTTGCAGAGAATCTCGCGCTTGCGCAGCTCAATGAGGTCAGAGGCCTTGCGGCCGCCCAGACCGTGCCCGACCTCGATCACACGCAGCTCGATGTTGTCGCGGGTCACACCGCCGCGAATGACATGTGCGCCCTCGATGCCCAGCTTTTTCGAGAATGTACTGCTCGGTGGTCGGCGTGGCCGTTGCCGTGAATGCGCCAGCGACCGGAGGCGTCGGGAGGCTCTGTACAAAGTCGCGAATGCGCAGGTAGTCCTCGCGAAAGCCGGGGCCCTGCTTGCAGATGCAATGCACCTCGTCGATCATGACGCCTGCAAGGTCGGATTGGCGGAGTGCCGTCTGCACCTTGCGGTTCTGCAGCATCTCGGGTGTGATGAACAAGAGCAGCAGCTCGCCCTGCTCTATCTGTGCGAGGACTGATTTGCGCTCGGCCGAGGACTGCAAGCTGTTCAGGCAGGCGGCGGCAACGCCCTTCCCTGCAGCTGCCGAACCTGGTCGAGCTCGAGCGCAAGGTGTGGTTCGATGACGATCGTCAGGCGCTCCTGCACCATAGCGAAGGTGGTAAAGATTAACGATTTGCCGGCTGATGTCGGCATCAGCGTCAGCAGGCTGCGGTCAGCAAGCAGGGTGTTCAGGGCCTCCTCCTGGAAAGGACGCAGGCCCTCGATGCCGAGTATGTGAAGGGCGGTTTCCAATTGCATATTTCATTTTCTCCTTTATCTTAATGATAGTACAGGACTGACGAACCGATTAAAACGGCTTCACAGCTTCACGATCTGCACGCGCGGCTGAAAGCCGCAAAGCTGCTTTTTGAATCGGTTTCCTAATTTTTAATAGGGGTAAAATGTTTCGATTTTACGATGTGAAGCGATTATTCGCCTGCTTCACAGCCAGTTGACAGACAAATCAAGGCGTGGGAGATGGAATCCCGCGAACGACCGCGGACGTTCTTCGAGACGGTTTTCATGATGCCATTCTGGACCAGGTAGCGGCGGAACTCGACGGAGTCACGTGCCCGCAGACCAAGCCGCCGCGTCATAAATTTTGGAAAATCTTCTTTCAGCTCGAACGCAATGAAGGTATCTCCCTGGCTGTCGGTGTACCGGAATGCCAGCTGCTCCGGGGTCATCTCCGAGGCGTCCGGCGCGATGAGGGAGTCGTACTGGGCGGTGTCGCGAACGATGTCAAGCGCCATGGCGAATCGGCGCTGACGCTCAGCTTGCTGATCCTCGCGAGTTGCGACAAGGCGCTGCGCCCAGTCGGTCAGGGGGCCAGTATGTTCAGTGACACCGAACAGCGCGTCATCCAGCTCCCGAGCAACGACCCACAGATACGCCTGCCCGTACTGAACACCGTCGAGGGAAAGCCGCTCGATGTGTCCACTGATGAATGCTGCCAGTCGCTCGGCGTTCTTCATCAGCGCCCCAAATGCATTGCGCAGGACAGCGACGTGCGCGGGATTGACGTTCTCAAAAGCCGGCCAGTCCAGCGCAAAAATCGTGTTCTCAGCGGGCAGGGCATCGCCGACTATAATCGGCAGGGTATTGAGTGGGTGTTTGGTGATGCCACTGTCGAGAAGTTCGCAGTGGCTGTTTTGAACTGCGCGCGTCAGCTCGCGCTGAACCGGCTCACTGTCCAGATTGACCAACACCGGCAGGCCGTTGACCTTCTCCAGCGTCTGGATGTCCTTTTTTCTCCTGAAGTGTGATTTCCAGAAGGCGGACTGCACTCTGACCGTCACTGCGGCCGAAAGTAAAACCACTGAGAACATTACGGAGCAGATCACGCTGCATTTGAGCCGCTGTCTCGTTCTCGCTGAGCCGCAGAGCTGGGTAGAAGAACGGCTTGGCATCGTCCTCCAGCAGTGGCATCAGTGACGCCAGAACCGCGGTGTGCATCGCCCACACGATCGCGGTGGGCGTTTCGCGGAGGGCGGCTGCGACCTGATCCACAGAGGGAGGAACGAGGAATCGGGTGTTTCCGCTGAGTTGGGTTCGCCACTGGGACATACGGTCTACATAAATTGGATTTTTCAGGAAATCGAGAGCTGTCAGCTGACGCGCAGTCTGAACGAGGGCGCGCTCCTTGCCGGAGAGATTAACACCGGCGATACCAACGCCGTTCTCGCTGACCGCTGCCTGAACAGCCGACAGAAGGACCCCTTTTTGTACGCAAAAACCTCAATTTCGTAACGAATCAGGCATTTGTCGCACATGACGATGATGTTGGGCGCCGGAAGCGGCAGCATCTCGAAATAAGTATCGCCGTGGTCAGCCAGTCCGTGCCTGTCAGCGTGCAGCTTTTCGGCGGCGTTGATCTGACCGCGTACAGCGGCCTTCCAGTCGTCGATAACCTCCAGCTGGTCGTCAGCGAGCATGTCGCGCGAAAAGTTGCGCGTAAAGGACTTCGGTGCCTCGAAGACAAATGATTCGCGGTCGAAGATTTCTTCGAACAGTTCCTTCATGAGTCTCCGTGCGCTTTCGGTAACTTTTTTCTTCATTTTGATCTTCCTTTCTGAGAAAAAAAGGGAGGAATGCTCCCTTTTAATTGTCCTTGTCCACATTCAGGACCGCGCTCATGATCTCGAGCGCGTGCTCCGTTGCTGCGGGCATCGATGTGCGCATAGCGCGTGGTGGTCAGGTAAGAGGCGTGACCCAGGTAACTCTGGATCTCGCGCAGACTGCATCCCTCGTGGAGGAGCAGCGTAGCGCAGGTGTGTCGCAGGTCGTGAAAACGGATCTTCGGCAGGTCGCTGTGCGCAATTCGCCAGCGAAAATGGTCAGACACATACTCGGGCGAGAGCAACTGACCGTTCGCATCGACGAATACGTACTCAGCATCTGCGGTCCGGTATCGGCGCTTTTTCGTTCGGTTTTCCTCGATTTGAGCCTTGCGGCGTTCCAGCCGCTGACGGATATCGTCCGACAGTGGGAATGCGCGGCGGCTCGCCTCGGTCTTGAGGTCGTTGCTGCGGACAAGCTGGCGCTTGCCGTTAATCCGGACTTCAGCGACCTTGTGCCGGATTTGGAGGGTGCCGGTCTCGAAGTCGATGTCTGACCAGCGGAGCCCGAGGATCTCGCTGCGGCGCAGGCCGTAGATGACTCCAATGCGGACGATATCCTCAATCGGGTCGCCTTCGAACAGCCGGAACAGCTGTCCGATCTGTTCCACCGAGAGCGTTTCGCCCTGGAATGTCTCAACACGAGGCGCTTTAACGCACTTTACGGGGTTTAAAATGGGCGCGCCGTTGCGGATCTCATCATTGAACACCGACTTGATTAGGGTTAGATGATGGTTCACAGTATTGGCGGACAGGCCTGCATCAAGCAGGAACGCGCAGTAGCTTTCCAGGGCGGTGGGCGATACCTCGTTCATAGTCAGGTCGAGCTTGCGGAAATACGGCAGCAGGCGTGCGGTAATATGCTCGTAGCCCTCGAAGGTGGAGGGTGCCACCTCGGGCGCTTGCGCGTCATCCAGCGGCGGACGACCTCGTCGAACGGTACCTCACCGACTTCGGCCACAGCCCAGCCGGCTTGGCGGGAGCGGCGGTCGTAGTCCGCCTGCAACTCAACTAACTTCGCGTCGAGCAGCTGCTTGGCGCGGCGCTGGTTGTCCTGCACCGGCAGTCCGGTGCTGACCCATTTCTGGTGCAGCTTGCCGGTGCTGTCGGGAATGCGGAGCACAAGGTAGAACTTACCGTTCTTCTCTTGGAGCGTGCCGGTGACGGCTGATTTCATGTGTCTCATTTGGTTTTTCATCTCCTTTACAAGTGACAAAAGTTATGATAAACTGATATATATGAAAAATCTGGCCAGATTTGTTTGTTTATTGTACGGATATCATACCACGCAGTGGACGCTTTGACGATGCAGTTTTAGGGCGTTCTGGTTACACACTCACGGGGATTTATTGAGACTAGTATTAGACAAGAGAAACGGCCGCAGCCCGAAGGGACTACGACCGTAAATGACGATATTTTCCAGAGCGAGCAGCACCGAGGGGTACGCTTGGTACTGGATCAGCTGCATACTTTTTTTCACGGCATGCGAGCTGATGGACCTGCCGTTCGATAATCCGTTTGCGTTCTTTGTAAAACTCGATGACATACTCCACCATCCGGACAAATTCCGCTTGGACGGCAAACCGGCAGACCTGAATGAACACCGATTTCTCCCCATGGGGGTACTGCTGCTGTATGCGTGCTACAGCAACGATCTGTTCGCGTTATCCGATGCGGCGCATGACGCTCATTTCAGTACATTGTGGCAGCAGCTCTCTTTGCAGTATATCGAAGAAGAGTTAGATCGGCTGGGTATTAAGCAGACGATCTGCCGACTTGTTGCGCGCACAGAGCGGAGAGATATTTATAGGCTTTATCCGGAGCTGGTTCAGTTTAATAAAAGTAATACCTATTTCAGCCTGCGCAACGGTACATTACCGCTGCAGCATGTTAAGCATAAGTGCAGAGGGGAAATGCCCGATTTTTTTTCGCTCAGGACTTGTATCACCTGTTTCTCTCCTATTACGAAGCGCAACATGGCGAAACATGCTCTATTTCCGCGGAGGCGAAACTCCCGGAGGCGGCACAGCAAATGACGGTGTATATGGAAGGACTGCTCAAGCTGCGTGCTTTAGAACGAGATGCAGTAGAAGATACTGAACAGCTATCTAAGCATGTGGTGAAATTACTTGATTTAGCCAAAGCTTATCCTTATTTGTTCCATTCAACGGCATGCTGTCCGTTACCGCCTTGCTCTGAACTTAAAAAGTTTTATACGCAGGTTCATAGTGATAAACCTGTTGAAACTAATCGGCTTGGCAGTAAGAAAGCACGGGATACAGCATTAGCCAGTCTGGCAAATGCAATCAGTCCGTTTTCGAAGGACCAATTCGATGGATTGGTTAACCGGCTGCAGCAACTGCTGCACAGCTATGCAGATAACCCGGTATTTCATTTTATTGATACCGCATACAAACAGATAGCAGTTTTCCGGCATTTCGGAGAATAGCTCCGGCATATTTCTGGAGACTGTTCGTTCAACACGCCGATTCTCTCTATAAACAGAAAACATATCTGGTATCGGATTCGCCCAAAGCCGCCGATTTCTCGCTCGCGCCATTTATTCGGCCAGGTTTTGCTAATCTGCAGAGCGCGGAACGCACATCCAATAAACGTGCAGAGCATCAATGCAGACTGTATGAGGAATTAGTGAAGTATTTCGAAGAGCACAGCAAAACGGTCATACCTGGTGCGGATATGGCTGAAGAGATTGAGCCATCAGTCAGTCTGCATTTCCTGCAAAAAAGCACTTGCTCGCGAACTTCGATATTTACACAGACACGGGTATTACCGGTGCAACGCTGTCGAATGAGGTTCCGCTTTACCGCTTGTTTAAGCCGCTGTACGATGCGCTGATTTCGATGGACGGCGAGCTGTGGAAACAGATGCCGTACAGCGCATCATCTTCGGCCACGATTGAACAGGCGGATAAGTTCTACTGTAGGAAACGCAGTGATACCGATGCATTGAGTTTCCTGCGTGAGTCAAAGGGGCAGCCACCTATCGAGCGAAAGAAGAACTTGACGCCCCAGCAATGCTGGAGCTTTGTAAATGCGGCCTTGATAGCCAAAGACGGTTCGCTGACCGAGCGCATCAATACCTATATCGCAGAGCATAAGGAACTGTCCGAGTATGCGGAGCAATCCGAAGAAAACCGCAAGATTCTGCATTGGACGATTTACCGTATGGCGTTGGAACGCTGTGCGTACTCGCTTTCCCGCTCGCTGATGAAGCAGTTCATGCAGATATTCGATAAGTGGAGCGGTGAGCAGGATCTCGAGAACCTGTGGACTATGTTTTTGAAGAACACAAGGAAGCATTCGTATGGAATACGATAGCAGACAAAATCCGATTTGGCCCTGTGCAGATGTATGGGCGTATTCTGGGTCAAATTGATTTGCCTGCGGCTCAGCTGCCTGCACCGCAGGAGGTTGCAAGGGACTGCGGCATGGTGCTCCTCGGCGGAGAGAATGCTGACAGTCATGCGGCGTACATCGCTGAACTGGAGCAAAACCATGTTCTGGCAATGTACAGACTGAAAACGCTCGATAAGGACTGGTCGGAGGAAAGCACAAAAGCCGCCCTGCTGGCTCAGCAAAGCGGCTTTTCGGGCACTGTCCTTCCGGCGTATACCTTATATAAAGAACTGGTGCAGGATACAGATGACGCAGAATCTATCCATCTGAAACTCTGGGCGCAGTATCATATGCAGTATATGGCAGCGATTCGAGGTATCGGAGTGGAATGCGGTAACGATTTCGCCATAATCGGCGAGGTGGACTGTCGGGACAGTGAACCGGTGACACTGAACGCGCTCAATGTCATCAGCTTCTGGCTGGTGCAGGACGGTGCGGATGCAGTCATTGTCCGGTATGACGGTTCGCTGACTGAGCAAGTTGTCAACCATATAGCTGCGTTGGCTGGGCGGCTGGCCGTGCCGCTGTTCCTGCAATCGGAGACCATGACCTTTGAGCAGAAATGCAATCTGCTTGCCGAGACCGCCATCTTTGGCTATGCGCAGCCGCTGCCAATCAGCTGACACACGCAAGTGCCTGCTCGAGCCGCTGCAGACTGCGGGCGTTCTCGCTGATTTCCGGGTGTATGTAGCGAGATGTGGTGATCGGATTGGAATGCCCCATATAAGCCTGAATATCCGTCGTTTCGCAGCCTCGCTGTGCCAGACTGGTCGCGCAGGTGTGGCGCAGATCGTGAAAGCGAATGTGCCGCAGGTCATGTTCCCTCAAGAACTGCCGGAACTGCGCACCCAAACGCTCTGGATGGAGCGGAAGTCCGTAGCGTGCTGTCATTACCGGACCGGACGGCCTGCGTGGCTGACGCTGACGCAAAAGCTGTTCTACCTCCGGATGGAGAGGAAAGGAACGGCAGCTAGACTGGGTTTTTAGCTTGTTGCTGCATATCATGCGGCAGCGCCCGGATTCGTCATGGACTCGCTTAGCACTATGCCGTACATGCAGTAGCTTTTTCTCCCAGTCGACGTCCTCCCAGCAGAGACCGCAGATCTCGCCGATGCGCATGCCGTACAGGAGCGCCAGTAGTACGGGAAGATGCAAGTCTGTTCCGTTCAGTTCCTCCAGCAGCTTTTGCTGCTCTGCGGCAGAGTACGGACGCGGAATATTGCGTTCCACATGCGGCAGCTGCACGCCACAGATTGATTGCTGCGATTGAGTCCGCAGCTGCAGGCGGCAGTAAATGCGGTCTGCAATAATTTAAAGTGCATCTGTACCGTGCGTGCGGAATAGCCATGCGAGAGCATTGCATCGCGGTATTCCTCCATTGCCATAGGGGAAACGCGGCATAACGCTAAACCCTTTCGTCAAAGAACTGGCAGGCATGGCGAACAACGGCGGTATAGCGCACAAGAGTGCTTTCCGCGATTGAGTCGCGGCAATCATCGAGCCAGCGTTTCAGCCATTCGGATACCGGCTGATAGCGCAGCTCTGGTGAGATGTCCCACTTTTTCGCACTGCTCGTCCATGCGGTTGATTTCGTAAAGCTCGGCCAGAACACGGCGGCGAGCCTGCTCGACCTTTCTGTAAGACTGATCGATTTTCAGACCGGTGCTTTGCTGATAACGGACACGGCAGTTATTCTCGTCATACTTGACGCGGAGATACCAGTATCCGTTTACGCGCACTGCGCTGACGACGATATTTGTTTTCATGATAGGAACCTCCTCTGATAATGCATTTACAGGATACTGGAATCCTCGATTTTCTGCGATGCAGTTACAGCGCGGAATGGATACACACTTTATTTACGGGCAAGCTGATAAAACATTGTTCGCTTCATCCCGGTTCGCCGCATGGCCTCTCGTGCGGTGATTTTGCCGGCTTGCCAGAGTGCAAGGACTTCCTCCCAGTTGTCCGGCAGGGAAGTGGAAGGCCGCCCGAGGTGTTTGCCTTTGGCTTTCGCGACGTCGATGCCCTTCGCGCTGCCGCTGATGAATAGTCAGGCGCTCCTGCTCGGCGATCGTGCCGAGGACTTCAATCAGAATGTTGTTGACCATCTCGAATACCCATTCCTGCCCCGGCGGCAGATCCATCATGGTGGTCGGAAGGTCGATCACCTTGAGATGGATGTTGTTCTGCTTGAACCATTGCAGTTCGCTGTGAATGTCGGCCTTGCTGCGGCTGAGCCGGTCGAGCGACTTTACGACAAGCGTATCGCCGGAGCGCAGCATAGCAGACTTGAGCGCCTGATAGCCGGGACGGTCAAGGTTTTTGCCGGACTCCTTATCCGTGATGATTTCTCGATCATCTGCGCCGAGCGCGCGAAAGGCCTCGAGCTGACGATCAAGATTTTGCTCGCGCGTGGAAACGCGAGCGTAGTAGAATGTTTTGTGCATTTTGCTCATCTCCGTTGTGATTTCATATTTATTGTGATAAAATAACTTTTACTGAGACAGGTAGGTGAAATGGAATGAAACCTACACTTACAGCTGAACAGAAACTCCGGTGTCTGCACGGTACTTTTGCTGCGGAGGGTATGCAGATTCCCTCTAAAACGAGGACTGCATTGCACCGACTGGACTCCGGTAAAGCAACAATGGATGAGTTGCTTCGTGAAGCGATTGCTCGCCATAACAGAAAGCAGTGATATCGTGTTTTCAAAATACGAAGTGTATTCCACCGCGCAGTCTCTGGATTAAGACACTGGTTTGATATTTCAAAAAATTAGCAAGTTGATTTGGAAATTTGCGTTTATAGAATAACAAAAGTGTCCGGAAAGGTCTTACGCTTTCCGGACACTTCCGTTTATTAAGCTGGACCTTTTCGGACAGGTTTTTGCTGCGGATTTACACTGTCCGAAAAGGTAGACCTTGTTGGATACTTAGTCGTCATCGATAAGGTCGGCGAGCAGGCCGATAACGGTCAGTACGCCGAGAATGACTTTTCCTGCGTTCATCTTTTTACCCCATTTCAGCTGTCAGAGAAATTTTCGACGGCCTCGATAATCAAATCGACCACAGCGCCGACGGCCTGAAAGATTGGGCCTAATGGAATCATAAGCAACGCCTCCTTTCAATTAATACGCATATAGCAGCTCACCGGTCATTTCATGCAACAGAGTAGGATCGTAGAGTATTTCTTCGATCTCCTCCTCCGAACAGCCGTAATCGAGAAGTGCTTGCACCTCATCGGCGGTTACGCCGAATGCCTTCGCCACACTAAACAGGTCATCATAGCCTGTCGGCGTGTCCTCATAATAGCTGCGATAGAAGGGATATTTGCGCCACCAGTGCTCGAACGTCGTGTGCGGTGTGAAGATGCCTGTAGTGATACGGCCATTGCGGTCAATCTTCAAAATCTCGCCCTCCTTTGGCTCCAGAATGTCAGAGGGTGTGTTCAGCTTTAACTTCTTGATGGTCTTGCACAGGATTTCCTGTGTCGAAGCGTAAATCAAGAAGCCATCATAAAACATCACGCACAACGGGTTATCTCCAACTGCGAACCAGATAGAGTTGTCCTTATCCAGAACAGTAAACACAAATGAACCCTCGACTGCTTCAGCCATGGATTGCAGGCTGTCAAAGTCGAGGGCTTTATTTTTTCTCTAAGAGTTGAACGGCAACATAGCTGTCCGTTTCAACACTCGTGATCGGCAGATTCTCTTCCATACGGAGTTCTTTGTCATTCCAGGGAACGCCGTTGTGAGCGAGGGCAAAGCTACTGCCGTCAACATGACCAAGAAACGGATGATTGTTCTGGTTAAACTGCGCATTGCCCTGTGTGGTCATGCGCGTGTGACCCATCACGACGTTTACGTTGTGGGGCAGGTGGATTTTCACTTTCCGAGCGGGAAGAGGGCGCTTGTAGATGCGCATACGACCATTGAAGTTGTACGCGATGCCGGTTGCATCGGTGCCGCGCACTTGGCACTCTCTTGCAAGAGTATTGAGAATTCTATTCTTCATATGGGTGCTCAGGCACTCCTTAAAGTCGATTAAACCGAAAAGACTGCACATATTATTCCTCCTCGCTTGCGTTTACGGGTTCGTTGACATACAGGCGGCGCTCCTTGAGGTACTGGATAAGCTCCGACTCCTTGATTTCGTCGAGGAAGTCAAACCAGCTCATGTCCTGCACCTGATAATCGGACAAAGAAACAGCCACCTCGACCAGATGGTTGACCATCTGCAAGGTGGCTTTGAGCGTATTGAGTTTGAGCGTGCCGCGAAACATGCGGATTTCAACCGTATCTGCATTCGTAAGGTTGACCGCCGTATAGCGCCCGGCACAGGAATTTTTCGCGTGGTTCATCTGCTCGGACGGGGTGAGGCGGATACCATACCGCGCCGCCCAGCGATTCATCTGGGACTGTGTGCGGCGGCTGAATCGCAGCAGTTCGGTCCAGAATTTCTCAACAAAGTAGAGCAACCGCGCAATTGCAGCCTCCTGCTGCTCGTAGGTACAGCCGAATGCCAAGCGGGAGATGTGAACGTGCAAGCCGCAGGTTCCGGCCGCGTGGCTGAGATAGCCCATGCTTTGCGCCTTGCGAAGGACTTCCGCCCACGGCATTTCGTTCAGCTGATATTCGAGCGTCATCGGGTGAGTGACTAACTCAAGTCCTTCATCCAGACTACCGTCTGTCTTGATGTACAGGTTCTCGGCATCCTTGTTCGCAATATCAAGCAGCTTCTGAGCGTTGCTGTTTACCGTGCCGCCGTCATCGATTTCGAGCTCCACGCCGAAATGCCGCAGGCCCTTGCCATGAAACACAAGATCCGGTGTGTAATTGTACTCGTGTATAATGTTACAATGCTCATCCCAGCAGGATGCGCAGTAGGCGTTGTCGTCATTATCCCAATACGCGCGGTCACGATGAATAATGCGGTTGCAGTCTTCGCAGCGGACGTAGTATTCATCAAAGCAGTGGTCGCAGAGTGTGTGGGTATCGTCCTCGACGGCGTTTTCCTCGTAGACCCGCTCGGCACAGTGGTCACAGATTACGGTCAGGCGGTCGGCACAATCCTCGCAGAGCCAGTCGCCTTCCGCTTGATACATGTCTTCAATTGGGTATTCTGCACCGCAGTTTGCACAAATTCTCGTTTCGCTCATTGTCTGTTCCTCCATTTCGTTTGGTAAAACTTAATACTCTTCGGCAAGCAGCATAGTAGAATGCGTCAAATCGTCGATGACGAACACCTTCGCGTTTACGGCATCATCACACGGCACATCAAGCTCGTAGCGGTACGGCGGCTGCTCCTGCTTATGGACGATGTGCTGACCGGTTGGCGTTTTGGTAAGGATAAACACTTGCAGGTAATCCTTTCTCGGCACTTCCATCGTCAAAACCATGTGCCACATGAGGTTGATCAGCCATGAGGGAATCTCAGCCATCACGTCGCACGTCAGGAATTTTTGATTTTTGAACATGTTTCTTCTCCTTTCAAACAAAAAATAGGCCACAGGGAATTACCCTGTGGCCCTCATGAATATAATATATATTTTATCTGATTGGAAAAACGGACAGTACAAGCTCTGCTGTTCAAGAGTAATATCTACAGTCAAAATTTGAATTTTGAATATAGATAAGTGACTTTTTGTTTCTTATTATGATATGCTGTATCTGCATGGGATAGAGGATCAATCGGATATGCACATAGCTGTAATGGTCTAGGCGTTTTGATTTGAGATAGGTTGTATTGTGAATTGATTACGAGCGTTGGAAGTACGCTGTCACGCGGAAGTCTAAAACTACTATGGCGTTCGCAATCTCGAGCTCTTTTTATAATATAAGGGATTTAGTCATATGATTCATTTAATCGCAAGTGATATTGACGGGACGCTGCTGCAAGGCGGACAGACCCGATTAGACCCGGCGCTGTTTGACGTTATTGAACGGCTGGAACAGCACGGAATTCGTTTTGCGGCGGCGAGTGGCAGACAGTATACCAATCTGCGGCGGCTGTTTGCCCCTGTCGCGGACAAAATCGACTATATCTGCGAAAACGGCAGTCTGGTCATCAGCGACGGCAGTGTGCTGTATAAGCAGGTGATCGACCGGGCGCTCGGCACGAAGATTCTGCGCTGCATGCTGGAGATGGAGGGCTGCGAACCGCTGCTGAGCGGAGTCATGCAGTGCTATGTTCAGCCAAAAGAACCCGGCTTACGCGGACCATATGCGATATTTTGTGGGGAATGATGTAGCGGTTGTAGAGGATCTGACAGCGGTGCCGGAGCCGTTTCTGAAAATTGCGGCGTATTTCCCGGACGGCGCCACCGGAGAATACCGTCTGCGTATCGCGCAGGCTGCGGGAGGGACGATGCGGCCTGTGGTTTCCGGTATGGCGTGGGTGGACCTGCTGCCGCAGGACTGCGATAAAGGCACAGCGCTTGCGGTTTTGCAGCGCCATCTTCATATCAATCGAGAAGAAACGATGGCTTTCGGGGATAACGAAAATGATGTGGAGCTGCTTCGGCAGGCGGGACTGTCCTATGCGATGAAAAAGGCAATCCGTGCGTTCTTCGACTGGCAGACCGTGCGGCGGATGATGTCATATCCGAACTGAATATGCTGCTGAGCGAATTGGAATAAGACGATTTTGATCAGAAAAAAAACACCACCCTTGCGGGTGGTGTTTTTGAAGAAAAGGAGAATTAGGATTTTGTCGTGAGCTTAAACAGAACAGCGCCGGGCGTATCGATCGAGCATACAATGCCGGAGGAAACGACAGCATCGGGCTGGTCGCCCCAGAGGTCGTGAACCGTGTATTCACCGGACAGACCGAGCTTGTCCAGCGTGATCTCGCGCTTTGCCGGAAGATTGCCGAGATTGAATACGGCAAGGTAGGTGTTACCCCTGCTCATCTTCAGCCTGCCATGCAATCGTGTCGCAGACATTCAGAATTTCGCGGGCGTTCCGGCTGTCCTTCAGCAGTGCCAGCACTTCCGGGTTGGTAATCAGGCCGAGCGTCCATTCATCCAGATCGGTCAGCTCGCAGCCAAGCATAAGCGGCGAACGGAAAATCGACCACAGCGTCAGCATGGTGCGCTGCTCAGGGCGGGTCAGAAGCGTGTTGCGCTCGAAAACGCCGTGCTCGCAGCCGCGAATGGAGATATGGCCGACCGGAAGCATATCGCAATCCGGGAAGCAGCCGTTCGATACGTAAGGACTCCAGTTGCGGCAGCGCATGAACATTTCAGTAATATCTTCCCAGCGGTCCCAGAAATCGTTGGTAATGCGCCACATATTGGCGTATTTGCGCAGGTGGTCCGCCTGTTCCACCATGGCCGGTCCGGGAGAAAGACTCAGCACAATATCGCGGCCGCAATGCTGAATTGCTGCGGCGATCATTTCGATTTCTTCTCTGCCGGAATAGTCGTAATCCTGATTGATACGGCGGTAAACCACGCAGATGTCATCTACCTTGACGAAATCGACGCCCCACGAAGCGTACAGCTCGAACAGAGAGTCGTAATAGGCCTGTGCGCCGACGGCAACGGGATTAAGACCGTACATATCCGAGTTCCAGGCGCAGATAGAAGCCGTGTGAGCAATATCACGCGCATGAACATCGGTACCCTTGATGGGTACGTTCTTTGCAACCGCCTGACGCGGAATGCCGCGCATGATATGAATGCCGAATTTCAGTCCCTTGCTGTGAATGTAGTCAGCAATCGGTTTGAAGCCTTTTCCGTCTGCGGCGGAGGGAAAACGATTTGGGGAGGGCATCAGACGGCCGTATTCGTCCATGCAGAGCTCAGCAAAGGCGTGATAGGCGGTAGAATCTGCGGTCGGCTCCGACCACTGAATATCGCATACAACGTATTCCCAGCCATAGGGCTTCAGATGCTCTGCCATATAATCCGCGTTTCGGATGAGGTCCTCTTCCGTAACGGAGGCACCGTAGCAGTCCCAGCTGTTCCAGCCCATCGGCGGATTGACAGCAAACAAGTTCTTGTCCATAATTACCCTTCTTTCATAAATCATGTAAATCTGAAATTGTATGATCAAATCCGACTGGTTTGTCTTGACAAATTGGATTATAGCACTATTATAAAAAGTATCAAATGACTTAAAAAGCAAAAAATATTTTTCTGCGATAAAATTTATAAAATTTTATTAGATATGTTTGATAAAGTCAGCTCGGAAGGGACGGACCGACATGGTAGTATATCTTTTTAATTTCAACACCTGCCAGGATCTAGCGCTGCTGGAAATCGGCGATCAGCAGTGTTCGCCGCTGTATGCCTTTTGGCCCGAATATTCGTAATGAATACATTTTTCATTACGTTGTATCGGGAAAAGGTGTGGTTATGCTTCAGCCCTCCGGCGAAAAAGGACAGAATATTCTCTCCGAAACGATTGAAGTCAAGGCGGGGAGAAGGTTTTCTGATAGAGCCGCATACCGCGCATATGTACCGTGCTGATGAGAACGACCCATGGCATTATATCTGGATCGTATTCACCGGCCTGAGCGTACCGTCGTATCTCCGTGCGTGCGGCCTGACGCGGAATAATCCGGTTTTTACCCCCAAAGCTATGCGCATGCGGTATCTTCCCGCGTCCGGGAGCCGCTTCGTCAGATACTCGGCCACCCCGATGCCTCAAAAGCGTTCATTATCGGGCAACTGCATCTTTTCTTTGACGGACTGATGGAAAATACCGCGGTACAGTCAAAAAACGTTACGACGGATATCAATATCGCCAATGTCTACATTGCGGAGGCGATGCGCTATATCGAATCGCGCTATGCGGATATTCGCTCGCTGGATGAAATCGCCGGTTTCTGCAATGTCACCCGAAGCCATCTGGCAAGGCTGTTTCGCAGCACGCTACATGTCACATTGCAGGAATATTTGATCAATTATCGAATGGATAAGGGCCAAAGAGCTGCTGGTCAACACCAATCTGCCGATTTATCAGATTGCGCAGCAGGTTGGCTATGAAGGCGCGCTGCAATTCAATAAAGCGTTTAAGAACAGAATGCAGGTGCCGCCCAGAACGTGGCGGCTGCAGAACCGGCTCCGGCTGAGCGGCGACCCTGACAGAAAAAATAGATATGCAAAATTGTACGTACATTTTGTTTACAAAAATGAAAACATACGTTATAATAGGAGATGTAATAATGATCATGGCAAATCAAGGAGAATGAGATATGGCACAGCCCAAATATCAGCTGTTACAGCAATGGCTGAGGGACCAGATAAATAGCAGAGAATACACTGCGAATCAGCAGATTCCAACGGAACTGGAGCTTGCTGAGCAGTTTGGATACAGCCGGCAGACGATACGGCAGGCGATCAGCGGCCTGGAGCAGGAGGGGCTGCTGAAGCGGACGCCGGGGCGCGGCACGTTCGTATGTCAGCAGAATGCCGGCCGGGTGAACCGCAGCGAATCCCGCACCCGCAGAGTCGGTGTGCTGACCACGTATCTGGACGATTATATTTTTCCCGGCATCATCAACGGCATCGAGCGGGTGCTGAGCCGTCATGACTATCTGTTTACGCTGGGACTTACGCACAATAAAACGCTGGACGAAGCGACGGCGTTGCAGAAGCTGCTGGCGGACGGTGTGGACGGACTGATCATCGAGGGCACCAAAACGGCTCTCCCTACGCCGAACGAAGGTATTCTGCAAAGTTTTCGCGATGCAGGCATCCCCATGGTGTTTATCAACGGCTGCTATGACGGCGCAAACGACAGCTACGTACTGATGGATGATGTACAGTCGGGCGAGCTGCTCACGCAGCATCTGATTGACCAGGGGCATACGCAGATCGGCGGGATTTTCAAATCCGATGATATTCAGGGCGTAAAACGCTACGAGGGCGTTGTAAAGGGAATGCAGAAGAATAACGGGCATATCAAGGATGACTGCATTCTGTGGTACACGACAGAGGATGTCCGCTATCTGTTCGAGGGCTCTATGGATGAAATGATCCTCAAGCGTCTGGCGGACAGCACAGCGGTGGTATGTTATAATGACGAAATCGCCGCAAAGCTGATCGATGTGCTGCGGTGCGCCGGAAAGCGCGTTCCGGACGATCTGTCGGTTGTCGGCTTCGATAATTCGCCGTTCGCCGGCTCGCAGCTGTACAATCTGACGACTGTGACCTATCCGGCAGCGGATATCGGAGAAACTGCCGCAAATGTATTGATGCGCTGTCTGGAAGATCCGGAGCATAGAGAACATATTAAAATCAAGCCTAATATTGTTGAACGCGGTTCTGTACGCTGCCTGAAATAATACCTTTTTGGATAATATGAATAAAAAAAAGACGGGAAAATTCAGTGCATTTTCCCGTCTTGCTTTTTTTGTACGTACAATTGCTACAATAAAAATACAAAAGATACTTACATATCGGTGAGTACAGCAAAAAGAAGGTGCGTACAAATGAGCATGACGGAACAATTCAATGTACAGCCTGCGCCGCAGCGCAAGGTGCTGGGCATTGAATTCGGTTCTACACGAATCAAGGCCGTCTTGACCGACGGACATGGTGCGGTCCTTGCAACAGGAAGTCATACATGGGAAAATCAGCTGGTCAACGGCATCTGGACCTATCCGCTGGAGCAGGTATGGAACGGCCTGCAGGCGTGCTACCGCGATATGGCGGACCGGTACCGGATGCGGTACGGCAGTTCGATCACCGTTCTGGATGCAATCGGCTTCAGCGGCATGATGCACGGCTATCTGGCATTTGACCGCGACGGCAATCAGTTGGTTCCATTCCGTACATGGAGAAACACCATTACCGACCGGGCGGCCGACCTGCTGACCAAACAGTTTTCGTTTAATATTCCGCAGCGCTGGAGCATCGCGCACCTGTATCAGGCGATTCTGAACGAGGAAGCGCATGTTTCCTCCATAGATTACCTGACAACGCTGGCAGGATACGTACATTGGCAGCTGACCGGAGAACGCGTTCTTGGCGTCGGCGAGGCGTCTGGTATGTTCCCGATCGACAGCGCCGCGATGACCTACGACGCCGATATGGCGGACCGCTTTGACCGGCTGGTTGCCGGGCATCATTTCAGATGGAAGCTGCTGGACATTCTTCCACGGGTTCTGCCCGCGGGCGTACAGGCCGGCCGGCTGACACCGGAGGGTGCACAGCTGCTGGATCCGACCGGCGAGCTGCAGCCCGGTACACCGTTCTGCCCGCCGGAGGGCGACGCCGGAACGGGCATGGTCGCGACAAACTCGGTCGCCGAGCGCACCGGCAATGTATCGGCAGGCACCTCCATTTTCGCAATGGTCGTGCTGGAGCGCCCGCTCAGTCAGGTATATCCGGAGATCGACATGGTGACGACGCCGGATGGCAAGCCGGTTGCCATGGTGCACTGCAACAACTGCACCTCGGAGATCAACGCATGGGCAGGCATGCTTCAGGAGTTCGCACACTGCATCGGAAGCGATCTGAGTGATGACAGACTTTATTCGCTGCTATATTCCAAAGCGGCGGAGGGGAAAAAAGACGGCGGCGGCCTTCTGTGCTGCAACTATCTGTCGGGTGAGCCGGTCGTTGACATGGAGGAGGGACGGCCTCTTCTGGTACGCCGTCCGGAAAGCCGCCTGACGCTCGGAAACTTTATGCGCGCTCAGTTGTATTCTGCTGTGGCAACCCTTAAAATAGGAATGGAGCTGCTGACCGAAGGAGAATCCGTCAAGCTGGATCGACTGATGGGTCACGGCGGTCTGTTTAAGACACCGGAGGCGGGCAGAAAATCATGGCTGCTGCGATAGGTGTTCCTGTATCGGTTATGGAAAACGCCGGCGAGGGAGGCGCGTGGGGTATCGCGCTGCTGGCGGAATATATGCTGAGCGGAGAGGGAATGACACTGGCGCAGTACATGGAACAGAACGTCTTTACGGATATGCCAATCATCGAAAAGGATCCGGCTCCCGCGGACATTGCCGGATTTACCGCTTATATGCACGCATATCAGGGACTTCTGGCTGTTGAGGAAACCGCAATACAGGCGGTATGAAAAACGCAGGGAAAAACAGAAAGGAAGATACCGCATGGCACTGAAGGATTATGAATTTTGGCTGATTGTAGGCTCTCAGCATTTATACGGTGAAGAAACGCTCCGTCAGGTAAAGGAACACGCGCAGATCATGACGGAGGGAATGAACCGGTCGGGCAGGCTTCCCTGCTCGCTGGTATTGAAGCCGGTAGCAAAGACTCCGGATGAAATCACGGAGGTAATGCGAGCGGCAACGCCGACAGCCGCTGCGCGGGCGTGATCGTCTGGATGCACACGTTTTCGCCTTCTAAGATGTGGATCGGCGGACTGTCGGTGCTCCAGAAGCCGTACTGCCACTTCGCAACGCAGTTCAACCGCAACATTCCGAACGAAGGCATCGACATGGATTTCATGAACCTGAACCAGTCAGCGCACGGCGACCGCGAACACGGCTTCATCGCAGCGCGCATGCGTCTGCCGCGCAAGATCGTTGCAGGATACTGGGAAGATGCAGATGTACAGGGAAAAATCGGTAGCTGGATGCGTGCCGCAGTAGGCGCGGCCGTAAGCCGCGAGCTGAAGGTCATGCGCTTTGGCGATAATATGCGTCAGGTCGCGGTGACCGAAGGCGATAAGGTCGAAGTACAGATGAAGCTCGGCTGGCAGGTGAATACCTATGCAGTCGGCGATCTTGTTGAAGTGATGAATCAGGTAAGTGAGCAGGAAATCGACAGCCTGATGAAGGAATATCAGCAGAATTACGAGTTCGCGACCGATGATATGGAAACCGTCCGCTACCAGGCGCGCGAGGAGATCGCCATTCAGAAAATGCTGGATGAGCACGGCTGCGGCGCTTATACCAATACCTTTGAGGATCTCTGGGGCATGGAACAGCTGCCCGGCCTCGCGTCCCAGCACCTCATGGCGCAGGGCTACGGCTACGGCGGCGAAGGCGACTGGAAGGTATCCGCGCTGACGCACATCATGAAGCAGATGAGCGAGGGCGTCCCGGGCGGAACGGCCTTCATGGAGGATTATACCTACGACCTTGAGCCGGGCAAGGAGCTTTCGCTCGGTGCGCATATGCTGGAGGTCTGCCCGTCTGTTGCGGCGGAAAAGCCGCGCATCGAGGTACATCCGCTGGGTATCGGCGGCAAGGCTGCACCAGCACGTCTGGTCTTTGAGGGACATCCGGGCAACGCCATTGTCGTTTCGCTGATCGATATGGGCGGCCGTCTCCGCATGATTGTACAGGATATTGAATGCATCAAGCCGATTTACGAAATGCCCAATCTGCCGGTAGCCCGCGTTATGTGGAAAGGGTATGCCGGATCTGAAAACCGGTATCCACGCATGGATCATGGCAGGCGGCGCGCATCATACGGTGCTCTCCTATGCCGTTACCGCTGAGCAGATGGAAGACTGGGCAGAGATCATGGGCATTGAATTTGTTCATATTACGAAGGATACCACCATTTCGGCACTCAAGCAGCAGCTGCTCGTGTCCGATCTGGCATGGAAGCTGAAATAAAGGAGGGAGAGACGCTATGCTGGAACAGCTCAAGCAAGAGGTGCTGGAAGCCAATCTCCTGCTCCCAAAGCACAAGCTCATCACATTTACCTGGGGTAATGTATCCGGTATCGACCGGGAAAAAGGGCATGATCGTTATCAAGCCGTCGGGTGTGGAATATGAGGACATGACGGCGGATGATATGGTCGTGGTCGATCTGAACGGAACGGTTGTCGAAGGTTCGCTTCGCCCGTCCTCGGACACCCCGACGCACATCGAACTGTATCGCTCCTTCCCGGATATCGGCGGCGTCGTACATACGCATTCCCGCTGGGCAACGACTTTTGCGCAGGCCGGCATGCCGATTCCGGCGCTCGGCACGACGCCGGGAGATTATTTCTACGGCGAGATCCCCTGCACGCGCGAAATGACGCCGGCAGAGATCGCGGGCGAGTACGAGAAGGAGACCGGCAAGGTGATTGTCGAGACCTTCCGCGATAAAAAACCCGAATCAGGTCCCGGCGGTCATCGTTCACAGCCATGGCCCGTTCACCTGGGGCGCGACGCCGAAAAAGGCGGTAGAAAATGCCGTTGTGCTGGAGGAATGTGCGCTGATGGCATGGCAGGACCTGCTGGTTTCCAACAATACCGTGCAGCCGATGCAGCAGGAGCTGCTGGACAAGCACTATCTCCGCAAGCACGGCAAGAACGCCTATTACGGTCAGAAGGCCTGAAAATAAAAAACGCCGTCGCCTGCTGGACGGCAGCGCATAAGGAGGGCGGAATAAGCAGCAGAGAAGTAGAGTGGAAGAGATAACAGGACAAAAACAGAGAAAGAGGTATGAAAAATGAGAAAAATGTGGAAAAGAGCTCTGGCAGGCGTGCTGACAGCCAGCATGGCACTTTCGCTGGCGGCATGCGGCGGTTCGTCTTCTAACGGCGGCAGCAGCGCAGACGGCAGCACGACGCTTGAGGTCTGGTCGTCCAACCTGTCGGATTCGCAGCGCGAAAAACGTAAAGAAGCTGGTAGCACAGTATGAGGAGCAGACCGGCGTCAAGGTCAACTATACCGAGTTCTCCTATGACATGCTGCATGACAAGATCCTCTCCGCGGCTGCGGGTGGCAATACGCCGGACGTTGCGTGGGGCCTGCCCGAGTGGACCGGCGAATTCCACAGCATGGGCATTCTGGAGGACCTGTCCGACCGCTACGCAAACTGGGACGACGCTTCCGTACTGAGCGACGCGGTCATGAAGGGTATGTCCATCGGCGATGAGATCATCGGTGTGCCGTACGAAATGACGGTTCGCGCTTATCTGTGCCACGAGAATATCATGGAAAAGGGCGGCGCGTCCGTACCGGCTACCTGGGACGATGTGCTTTCCATGACGGATTTCAAGGATAAGACCGGCACCTATCCGTATGCGCTGGCCTGCACGGGCGTGCGTGCTCCGCAGGAAATGATCGTTTATCTGGCGCAGAAGGGCCTTGAGATCTGCTCGCTGCAGGATGACGGCATGTACAAGAATACCTGGAAGGATAATGCAGACCAGCTGGCCGCAGCGGCAGACGTGTTCCAGTTCTATAAGGACTGCATCGACAGCGGCGTTGTCGATCCGAACTCCAAGAGCTTCGGCTATGAAGAGACCGACGACAACTTCGTCAACGGCTTCTCCGCCAGCTACGTAACCGGCAACTGGCTCCAGGAAAAAAGAGGACGCCAATCCGGAAGTGATGTCCGATGTTACCGTAGAGCCGATTCCGGTACCGGAAGGCGGCACGCCGGCAACCTACATGGAGCTGAAGCCGCTGTTCCTGTTCAACACCAGCAAGAACAACGACGCAGCATTCGACTTTGCGACCTACGTATGCGGCAAGGAATGGCAGCAGGACGTTTACTCCAGCGCATCTCCGCGTTCCGATGTAACCGTTCCGGGCAAGTGGACCGAGGACTTCCAGGCTCTGTCCGATAACGGCGTTGCATTCCGCCGGTAACGCTGGGCAGCATTTTTCATGCTATGATCGATTCCATCGCTAAGGTCCTTCAGGAGGGCATGACGCCGCAGGCAGCAGCAGAGTGGCTGGCCGATGCAGTCAACACCTCTCTGGAAGAGTCCGGCGAGCTGAGCGCTTCGTAAAAAGAAAATGGTGCATACCGGAGCGGAAGCCGTTCCGGTATGCATACTCTTAATCCTGGAGAAAGGTGGAGAAATATGCCGGAAAAGAAGAAAAATACTTAACACGCGACCAAAGAGACAACCGGACAGCCTGGATCATGCTGGCGCCCGCTCTGCTGTTTCTGGCGGTAATGATTGCCTATCCGCTGGGCAAGGTAATCCATGATGCGTTTTCTCAGGTAAACCTGATAAAGCCCAATGTTTCCGGATTTGCAGGTCTGGATAACTTCAAGACAATTCTCAATGATGAACACTTCTGGAATGATGCGAAAAACACCGTAATCTGGACAGTGTGCTCGGTAGCCGGTGAGTATATCGTCGGCATGCTGGCAGCTGTTCTACTGAATCAGAAATTCAAGGGTCGCGCGATTTTCCGAACCTGCGTCTTTATTCCCTGGCTGGTTCCGATCATCGTTGCAGGCATGACATGGGACTGGATGCTCAATACAGATTTCGGCATTGTAAACTACCTGCTGACTCATCTGCATATCGTCCAGGCTCCGATAAACTTCCTCGGTGACGCCAGATTTGCTATGGCGACAGTCATTTTCGTAAATATCTGGCGCAGCTTCCCGTACTACACGATTTCTTTCCTGGCTGCGATGCAGTCGATTCCCGGCGACCTGTCGGAGGCAGCGGCGATCGACGGCGCGGGCATGTTCACCCGCTTCTTCCGCATTACGCTGCCGCAGCTGAAGTCGGTATCGCTGGTTATCGTATTCATCCATGTCATCTGGACCGCGATCAACTTCGACTTTATCTGGGTCATGACAGAGGGCGGTCCGAACTACGCTACCGAAACGCTGCCGATCATGATCTATCGCTATTCGATGAAAAAGTTCAATGTCGGCGCAGCGTCCGCGCTGTCTACTATGATGTTTACGGTCATGACGATCCTGTTCGTATTCTATTACCGCAAACGAGAAAAAATCAACAGCCAGGCAGGCTGAGAAAGGGGCGGAAAAATGGGCAGTAAAAAACAAGGGCGGCTGTTTCCGCCGTTACCTACATTCTGATCAGCATTCTGGCGGTCATCTGTGTTTTCCCATTCTTCTGGATGCTGATTTCTGCATTGAAACCGAAGGATGAGATCCGTTCGGCAGTTCCTTCGCTGCTGATCGACAATCCAACGATCGATAACTTCCGTCGCGTGCTGGTCGATAACGGCTTTCTTACCTATATTAAGAACAGCTTTGTCGTTTCTCTCGCCGCAACGCTCATCTCCATGATCATTGCGGTGCTGGCCGGCTATGCGCTGAGCCGTTACTACCGCAAGCGTATCGTGAAGGCTTCGAACTTCATGATGATGCTGTCGCAGATGATACCGGGCGTTCTTCTTCTGGTACCTCTGTATATGATCATGCAGCAGATGCATATGCTGGAGACGCACATTTCTCTGGTGCTGGCATACACCACGTTCGTCATTCCGCTCTGCACCTTTATGATGAGCAGCTTTTTTGACACGGTACCGATCGACCTGGAGGAAGCCGCCGAGATCGACGGCTGCTCCAAAGCAAAGACGCTGATCCGCGTCATTCTTCCGGTTTCGATTCCCAGTCTGATTTCGACCGGTCTGTATGCGTTCATCAATGCGTGGAACGAGTTCATGTTCGGCTACGTTCTGATTTCGTCCGATAAGCTGCGCACGCTGACGCCGGCTATCATGCTTTTCAAAGGCGCGAACCTGGTAGACTGGGGCGGCCTGATGGCGGCATCCGTCATTTCGGTCCTGCCGGTCACGATCATTTTCCTGTTCCTTCAGAAATACTTCCTTGCCGGTCTGATGAGCGGTTCGGTCAAGGGGCTGATGGAGGTTTGCCATGAAGCGTATCGCAATCAACGAAAACGGTATCCATATGGTCTTTGAGGTGCGCCGCGATAAGGTCCGGCTGATGCATTTCTCCGCCCTTCCGCTGGACGAGAACACACTCGTCCGGCAGGGGAGAAAAGGACCTGTATTTCCCCTCTGAGATACAGGTGACCGGACGCAATCGCCCCAGCAACTGGCATGGTGCGAAAATCGTAGAGACCTCGCCCGGATATGAAATGAAGTATCTGGATTTCCGCGACAGCCGGAATGACACCGGCCGCAAGCTGGAATGGGAGACCGTTCACGAGGAAACCGGACTGCATCTGACCATGCATTATCAGTTTTATGACGGCATTCCGGTCGTCCGCAGCTGGACCGAGGTAACCAACTGCGGGACTGAAGCGCAGGGGCTGGAAGCGCTCTCCTCGTTCTGTCTGATGGGACTCGGCAAAGAGGGCCTGATTCGACCGGATCGCAAGCTGCGCCTCAGCGTTCCGCACCACTCGTGGAAACGGGAAATGCACTGGAACAGATACAGCTTTTCCGATCTGGGCTTGACCTTCACGGCCGGTTCCGATCCGGAAGCCGAATCGACGCAGGTCTTTTCGGTGAGCAATACGGGCAACTGGTCTACCAAGGAGTATCTTCCGATGGCGTATCTCGAGGATACGGAAGCCGGCGTATCGCTTTACTGGCAGATCGAACATAACGGTTCGTGGCACTGGGAGATCAGTGACTACGAAGGGCAGTATTATCTGGAGCTTGGCGGTCCGGATGAGCTGCATAACCACTGGTGGAAGCAGCTGATGCCGGGCGAGACCTTTGTTTCGGTTCCTGCCTGCATCGGTGTAGAAACCGCAGGCATGGATCGCGCTATGGCTGCACTGACCGAATACCGGCGGCGGATACGCCGCCCGAATCGTGACAATGAGCAACTCTCGGTCATTTTCAATGACTATATGAACTGCCTGTCCGGTGACCCCACGACGCAGAAGGAACTGGAAATGATTCCGAAGGCGCGGGAAGCAGGATGCGAATACTTTGTCGTAGACTGCGGATGGTATGCGGACGGCGCATGGTGGGACGGCGTCGGTGAGTGGCTCCCCTCGGAAAAGCGCTTTCCGGGCGGCTTCAAAGAGGTCATGGATGCCATACGCGACGCGGGCATGATCCCAGGCGCATGGCTGGAGCTGGAAGTCATGGGCGTCAACTGTCCGCTGGCAAAGCAGCTTCCGGACAGCTGGTTCTTCATGCGGCACGGCAGGCGTGTGCGATAAGGGGCGCTATCAGCTCGATTTCCGCAATGCGGAGGTTCGGGACTATGCCGAGCGGGTGATCGACCGCATGGTCAATGAATACGGCGTCGGCTATATCAAGATGGATTACAACATCGAGCCGGGCACCGGTACCGATCAGCAGGCCGACAGCACGGGTCAGGGTCTGCTGGAGCATAACCGGGCGTATCTGGCATGGATCGATCATATTTTTTGAAAAATACCCGGAGCTCGTCATAGAAAACTGCTCAAGCGGCGGCATGCGGACGGACTATGCGATGCTGGCACGGCACAGCCTTCAGTCCACAAGCGACCAGACCGATTACCGGCAGTACGCGACTCTGGCCGCCAATGCACCGGCGGCGGTCACCCCGGAGCAGGCTGCGGTGTGGTCCTATCCGCTGACCGACGGTGATGAAGAAGAAACGATTTTCAACATGGTCAACGCAATGCTGCTTCGCATTCACCAAAGCGGCCATCTGGTCAATCTCAGCCCGGCTCGGTTCGCGCTGGTGAAGGAAGGCATTGCATGCTACAAGAGCATCCGGCAGGATATTTGGCGGGCGGTTCCGTTCTGGCCGCTGGGTCTGTCCTCGTACGGGGATTCGTGGGTATCTCTCGGACTGAAAGCCGGAAACAAAAACTACATTGCGGTATGGCGCAGCGACAGCGGAAACGATACCTGTCTGCTTCCCATTTCGCATCTGCGCGGAAAAGACGCAAGCGTAAAGTGCCTCTATCCGCAGAATGCCGCGTGCCGCTGCGCATGGCACAAGGAAAGCGGCGAACTTGCGGTCGAGCTGCCGGTGAATATCTCGGCACGACTGTTTGAAGTAAGTGCAAACGAATAAGGAGGAATCAAGGAATGGCAAAGATTTCTTTACAGAATATTAGAAAGGTATATCCCGGCGGCGTTGAAGTAGTGCCGAAACTTAATCTTGAAATCGCGGACAAGGAATTTGTCGTGCTGGTCGGCCCTTCCGGCTGCGGTAAATCGACTACGCTGCGTATGATTGCAGGTCTTGAGGAGATCACGGACGGTGATATGTATATCGGCGAGCGCCGCGTCAATGACGTTGCGCCGAAGGACCGCAATATTGCGATGGTTTTCCAGAGCTACGCGCTGTATCCGCATATGACGGTTTACAAGAATATGGCGTTCGGACTGTCGCTTCAGAAGATGCCGAAGGACGAAATCGACCGGAAGGTTCATAAAGTAGCTAAAATTCTGGATCTGGAGCATCTGCTGAACCGCAAGCCTAAGGCGTTGTCCGGCGGCCAGCGTCAGCGTGTCGCACTGGGACGCGCTATGGTGCGCGACCCTGATGTATTCCTGCTGGACGAGCCGCTGTCCAACCTGGATGCCAAGCTGCGTACCTCGATGCGCGCGGAGATTGCCCGCCTGCATAAAAGACTGGGCACGACCTTTGTCTACGTAACGCACGACCAGACCGAGGCGATGACGATGGGCGACCGTATCGTTGTTATGAAGAGCGGTATCATTCAACAGGCCGATACGCCGACAAACCTCTACAACAAGCCCTGCAATATGTTTGTAGCCGGCTTTATCGGTTCTCCGCAGATGAACTTCATCGACTGCACGATCGAAAAGGGAAAAGAAGGCTACGGCGTCAATTTTGCCGGCAAACTCATCCCTCTGCCGCAGGGCAAGTTCCCGGACAAGCTGATGGCGGAATACGCCGGAAAGACGGTGGTTCTCGGCGTCCGTCCGGAGGACTTCCATACGGAAAGCGCATTCCTGGAAATGAGCGAGGACAGCACGGTAGAGGCCGAAGTTGAAATCGCAGAAATGATGGGTGCGGAAATTTATATCCATGCTGTATGCGGCGGTCAGAAACTTATCGTGCGCGCACCGTCCCGCGTGCAGGCGGAAAGCGGCGACCATATTTCGCTTGCTATCGATAAGAACAAAATTCATCTGTTTGACAAAGAAACCGAACAGGCAATCAATATTAAATAATTTATTCCTATTAAGCCACCTCTCTCTTCTAATATGGAAAACTCCGTATGGCTGAATATACGCCATATGGAGTTTTTCGCTCATATGAGCACACAACACATCGCATTTGATGCAAGATTTTGCATTCATCTTAGGATGTTTATATGTCAGTAACATATCTGTTTCTCAAAAACTCCACAATCCCCCGCTTTCAGCACTCTCCACTCCCGGCCGACCTTTACGGCTGGGAGTTCTTCGTTTACGATCATCTTGCGCACTTGCTGGCGCGTGGTTTTGAGCAGGGCGGCGGTTTCTTTAACCGTCAGAATTTCGTCATTTCTCATGCCCAGGGGTCCTTTCTCTGTGTCTGCGGAGCGGAAGAAAATTCGTTGTTCTTCTGCTCTTTGTAGATGTAGTTGTGCAGTTTGCGAACCAGGACCTTTCGGAAGCCGTGGTTGCCATACAGGTCTTCCTGCGGGGAAATACCGTACTTTTCAGAGTAGTACCGCAATTCTTTCTTGTCCATCTCGAATAAATGACAGACCTCAGCAATGGTATAAAACTCTTTCATGTTGCGATAATCGATATATTTCATCGAAAATCAGCTCCTTGATATGGATTTAGATAGTGAAAACGCATTTCACCGCAATTCATGCTACCTTATACTTATGTTAGTTCAGGGTCGGACGAAGCTTTTTTTGCTTACGGAAGCAGCCTGTGCATAATTTTTGCAGTCGGAGCTTTTGACCAGCAGCCGCATATTCTTCCTCGTACGGTTTCTCAATCCGTGCCATACAGTCGGAATACCGCACAAACGGCAGATTTGCGTGCAGCTTTTTCCATATAAGAACGAATGGTGTCCTCCGGACTCATCCATGACAGTTTTCAGGATTTTTTTGTTGCTGCCCTTGACCTTCATCGGACAGTCCGCGCTTGAACTTTGCGCCCGAGCGGGACACCTCGAATCGCAGCATTGGCGCATCATAGTCCTCGAGCAAATCCTCCTCCATCAGCTGAAATGTCTTGTCATAGACCGTCAATGTGGTCGTTTTGCAGCAAATCCGCCACGAATGTGCATTCTTTTTCTTATGATTGGAGAAAGTTTTATCGAATGTACACAGCTTGTACTGCTTCATGTACGGACTTCGGCGGATGACACGCAGTGCCTCATCGACCCATTTCTGCGACTCGGGGAAGTAGTCCAGACAGCAGTCAATGCGTGAAAGCGTCAGCTGCTCAAAATCGCAGTTCAGACCGATTTTATGCAGCAGCTTGGTCATTTCCGGTTATCAAGCGATTTCAGCTGATTTTCTTTCGCGGTGGAATACTTTCTTTGGTGAATATTCTCCGCGCAACAAAGTGTGGGGATTGAGACGAAAATGAATAGAACAGGCGATATTTTTGCTTTGTTTTGTTCTTGCTGCGCACCTGCTGGTACAGATAAAGTACGACGCCCTGACCGCAGTACGAGGTGCAGATATACTTCGTCGAAGACCTTTCTCGGAATGATATGTCGTGTCCGGGTAAAACTGCCAAAATTCAGACTTTTAGATGCTGAAACACCTTGTTGAAGCTCTTCTTAGACACTCTGTGAAACAATTCAATCGTATGGATGCCATAGCGAAAAGTCCATTTCACTCACCGTCCTTTCGCAAAGCAGCCGATGACCGCATCGTGCAAATCGTCCGACGACTCGCAGATTGCATACAGTTCGTTTACGGCATCAATTGCGCGTTCATCCGTATTGGAGATGATGTCAAGGTTCATCTGAAAATCAGCGTCATTCCAGAGCAGCAGCGCCTTTGCGCGTTTGCCGTCGCGCCCGGCTCTGCCTGCCATCTGATAGAACGACGCTGCGCTGAATGACAGCTGAGAGACGATAATCAGGCGAATATCCGGGAAATATTCACGCCCATACCGAACGCAGAAGTTGCAATCAAAAGGGTATGACAATTAGCGATATCGCCGCACATATGCACATATCTAGGATATTTGCGGCGTAGACGTCTCTGATACGACCGTAAGCCGTATCACGGATAAAATTCTGCCTGTCGCAAAGGAATGGCAGCAGATTATTCGTGTTTTTACCGTTGACGACTGCCTTTGCCAATACAGCGGTTACAACAGCCTGGGGATTGCTGTGGGGCCTGTTATTCTTTCATGAGCAGATTACGATTGGAAAGATCGTTGGTGTTGCGCTGGTAATTAGCGGTGTTATACTATTCTCCGCAGCGGATACGGAGGCTGTGAATGACTAATACGACATTGCTTTATGCAGGTATATTGCTGATTGGAGTATTCCTCAGTGCCATCTCTCAGGTAATGCTGAAAAAGGCAGCAGCACGACAGTATGTTTCTAAGCTGAAAGAGTATCTGAATCCGCTGGTTATCATTGCGTATACAATCTTTGTCGGAACGACGCTGCTTAGCGTGTATGCCTATAAAGGTATTCCGCTGTCTATGGGACCGGTATTGGAGGCAACAAGCTATATTTATATTACGATATTTGGTGTATGTATTTTTAAGGAAAAAGCTAAATCCTAAGAAAATAGTCGCTCTGCTTCTAATTGTTGGCGGCATATTGGTGTATTCGCTGTTGGGATAAACATACAGAGATACATTGACATCGCCCATAAATCGTGATATAACGAAATCAGAGATTATTAATTGTTTTCTTCGGAGATATAACAGGATAGGTGGTAAGTTTGCCATGGATAAGGAAAATAAAGTTTACATCAGACGGCAGCTAGGTGCCTCGCCGGAGGGGAACAGGACGGGCAATATATCGCGCTGAACAAAATCAGCAGGTTGCATTGGGATGACATAACAGGCGGATTTCAGAAGCGGACACCGTATCCGCAAATTATGGGATACGTTGATCCGGCAGATGCGCCAAAGGTTCGCTGCAGTGGAAGACATGATTATAGCAGGTACGGAATTAAAGTGTGTTTGATACGCAGCAAAAAACATCGCCAGAAGTGTGGGAAAAATTGCTGCAAGTGGTGCCGGAATGTCCGTATGTAAAACTACCGACATGCACAAAAACAATTCTTGAGATTTTAGGAAACTATCCGGAGGGATGACTCGCAAGTCTCTTCTCGAGCAGATGCTGCAAAAAAGGATATCCGAGTTATCGAATTCGGAGAGCGATAAAGACAATGGGGAAAGATGGCCGAATCACCTTGGAAGGCAGCAATTTTTCGCCCAATCAATTGGTTCGCCAATCGGCTGGCAAAGAAGGAGATTCCTAAAGAAGAATCAACAAAAACAGAGAACAATAGAATAGGTTTAGTCCAGCTGAACTGGGGTCGCTGAGTTTGTTTGCTATAGTTTTAGTGGCTATAGGCTGTGTTCTGTTTTGCCCGTTACAGGGATATCTAAGCAATCTTGCTATGAAATATCAGGAGGAAAAGTCTATGAAAGCTAAAATGATAAAAGTTACATTGATACGGCGCAATCCAGCAGCTCTGGAAGCATTGAAATCCAGGCTCAAAGTGCGTCATATGCAGCCGGTGGAGAAACTTATGCTGCTGCTTTTCTACCTGAGAGCCGAGCTCGACAAGCTGGCTTTCCCAATCCTTAGATTTGGTCAGTTTAGTGATTTTCAAACGTCCAAACCGCAATTCCAGTCGAAGAATATGCTCGTCAATCTTGATATCATGCCGTTTCTCAAGTTCATACGATTTATCATAAACCGAGAAAGCACAGCTTTTAGACTTATTCTCGATTGTCCATGAATGCTTATTGTCTCCCTTTGAATTCTCATCGGAATTTGAATATTTACCGAACTTAACCGCGTTGTAATGGGGGATAGGAAAGGATTTCTTGAAAATATCCAAACGATCTTGAATATCGGCCTTGCGTTTATAATACAGATTGCAGGTCAAGTCACACCTCGACAGCTTGAACTCTTTGAGCCGCCGATCAATGCCGATTTTATCAAGGATATTCCGCAGGCGGTGCTTTATCTGCTGAACAGACTTTTCGTCAGCTTGAAATAATGCGGTCGGTTCATAGGTACCGGCGAACAGGGAGGACGGGTTGATAATCAGTATCAGCCAGCACGGATGCGTAACAGACTGACCAAGCTGTATCTCAACACCAATGTCCTTGAACTGCGGTATCTGGTAATACGACGAAAGTCCTAATTTCCCTTTGCCGGTACAAATGCACTCGTTTTGTTCGATAATATTCTGGATTTCGGAATATTTGCATTGTAATTTCAGTGAAAAGGTGTGAATACCGTACTCGTTCGTAATCATTTGCTATTCCTCCGTTTCTGTGCGCAGATGGTGCATTTCTTGCAGGTTTTCGTTTCGTGTTGACCTTGATAGTCCAGAATGTCGCAGGTCATACAGTTGTTGCTGCAAATGAACTTCTGCACCTGTTTCCATTGTTCTTTTTAGCTTTTAACGGATTTTCTCGAACTTTTTTCAGCTTTTCGGATGAAACTGTGAACAATCCCTCATCATCGCCATTCTGCTCATAGAACAGAACGCAGTGCGCTTTTCGTCCATCTCGTCCCGCTCGACCGATCTGCTGAATGTAGTCCGTCATGCTGAGCGGCGCGTTGAAGTGCACGACAAGTTCAATGTCAGATACATCAATTCCCATACCGAAAGCCGAAGTTGCGACCATAATCTTCTTTCTCGCCATGCAGAAAATCGTGCAGAAGTTCCTGCTTTCGCCGTTCAGGCTTGATACGCGCATGGTATCGAGTCACCTCGTTCGGATAGCAGTCGCTCAGAGCATTATAGAGCGCGTCCACATACGCCGTTGTTTGCGCAAAGATCAGCACAGAACCATCTTTCCGGTATTTATCAATGGTTTTATTTAACTTTTTGATACGAAATGCGAGTCGCTCCTCAAGCGTGCGCTTAGAACACGTAACGTCTTTTTTTGAGCAGAATCAGGTTGTCGCGTCGTAAATTACTGCGCAGAACAGCAGGCTCATTCATATGCAGACTATCACGAATAACAGTAAGAGATTGTTCCGAAATCGTGGCAGAACAAGCGCAAATAACGGGTTTGAACTTTAATTTTTCAACGAATTTACCGATACGCAGATAAGCATCTCGGAAGGTATAACCCCATTCGGTAATGCAATGGCATTCATCCACAACGGTCATAAAAATATCAGAATGCTGCATGGCATCAACGAAATCACGGTTTTGCAGTCGTTCCGGTGTCACATACAGGAAGTTCAGCTTTCCTTTGCGAGCTTTGTTCAGTATCTTATCGATATCCTCTTTCGAGCGGGTCATATCAATATAATCGGCAGAAACGTCATGCTCCTGCAACGTCTGCACCTGATTGTAGATCAGTGCAAGCAATGGTTCAATCACAATCGTCAGCCTGTCGGAATGAGCAAGACCAACGGTTTCGTAGATGACCTGTTTGCCGGAAGACGTGGCAGCAATCACGATCGCATCCTGTCCAGCATCAAGTGTATTCATCGGGATGATCTGCGCCTTGCGAGGCTTGTCAAAGCCAAGCTGTTTGAGTGCAGATTTCAAGTGTCTTTTCATATCCATAGAGATAACCTCCAATGTGTTAAGATTATCTTTATGTTATCGGAATGTAAAAAGATAATGCCGAATAGTGAATATTTCTCGAAAATAAATTACATTTTTCGATTTAATAGAATTTCTTTTCAAAGGCCTTAACAGAGGAGTTTAGGCCTGAATATGGCATTGTAAATGATAGAAAGTGTAAAAAGGTTAGAATAGATAAGTGCGATTTTCACGAAAATCCGTACCTAAGGCGAATATACTGCGGTGAATAATGTCGGTGAAAATTCACGTATAAAAGTGAAAATTCACTACATAAGGTTGTAAAAGTGAAAAAAAAAACGGTGTATACTAAATAGTAAGAACAACAGGAGGCGTACCATATGCAATACGAGAGCGAACGCATTGAATATAAGTCTCAGTTAACGGATGAAATTTACAAAGAAGTCATCGCTTTTGCGAACACAGACGGCGGCATTATTTACATTGGCGTTGACGATCAGGGCAATGCCACAGGGATTGACGATGTGGACGGAACCTATACTCGTCTGACAAATGGTGTTCGGGACGCAATCCGACCGGATGTAACCATGTTTGTTCGCTATGTGCTGCAGGATAATCAGGTCATTCGCATTGAAATCGGTGAGGGCAGCTACAAGCCGTATTATCTGAAGGGTAAGGGCTTGAAGCCAAACGGCGTTTATGTACGGCAGGGAGCCAGCAGTGTCCAAGCCTCTCCTGAGCAAATCCGACAGATGATAAAGGATTCTGACGGTGACGTATATGAGCAAATGCGAGCCTTACAGCAGGATCTGACCTTTGAAGAGGCTGCGGCGGCATTCAAACGCTATAAAGTAGAGTTTGCAGAGGATAAATACCTCGCTCTGGGTATGCGGAACGTATACGACGATCAGTACACAAATCTGGCGCTGCTGCTGTCAGACCAGTGTCAGCATACGACGAAAATTGCGGTATTCGGGGATGCGGAGAACATCACGTTCAAAGATGCAAAGGAATTTGGCGGCTCGGTGTTCAAGCAGCTTGACGACAGCTATGCCTATCTTTCACTCTGCAATCGCACTGCCTCGACGTTTGAAGGCCTGGAACGTATTGACAAGGTGGATTATCCGGAAGATGCAATCCGTGAAGCCCTGCTGAATGCGCTGGTTCATCGGGACTACAGCTTCAGCGGCAGTATTATTATCAACGTCAATGACTCGTGCATGGAGTTCATTTCAATTGGCGGATTGCTGCCCGGCCTGTCTGCGGAGGATATTCGCAGTGGTATTTCTCAGCCGCGCAACCGCAATCTCGCAGAGGTATTTCATCGCCTGCGCTTGATTGAATCCTACGGCACGGGCATTCGTAAAATCTATGCACTGTATAAGAACTGCCCGGCACAGCCGCGCATTGAGGTAACGCATAATACATTCAAGCTGATCTTGCCGAATATGAATGCGACTGTCGAGGAGAAGCACGAAGAAAAAATCCGCAGAGCAGGCAACGAATATTACGCCGCAGATGAAGATCGTTCTGGACTATCTGAAAGAGTACGGCGAAATGAATGATGAAGATTTGCAGGAACTGCTGAATATAAAAAAAGACGCGTGCCTATATGCTGACGCGTCGAATGAGTGAAGAGGGATTGATTGTAATCAGCGGCCGGGGAGCGACGAAGAAATTCAAGCTGAAATAAGCGCCGCGGGGAATGGCTGTTTTCTAACAAATTTCTAACAGAACCGAAGAAATTGCCGAGAATTGCAGTTGGACCTTTTCGGACACTGTGGTTAAAAGTTCTGTATTTTTGTTGATTTTGCAGATATAGGTGTGTAATCTCCTGCAATTTGTAAATCAGAAAGTGACCGGAAAGGTCATGCGTAATAAATGGACACTGTCAGGGGACTTAAAATCCCCGGAGTTAAACCCGTGCCGGTTCGATTCCGGCTGGCGGCACCAAAGATTCCTGCACTTTCGTTTGAGAGTGCAGGAATTTTTTTGCCTTTTTTATCGTTTTCTGCAACTTCTCTGAAAAACCTTGTCCCATGCGTGTTGGCAGAAATTTTTCGTTTGCCAACAATTTGCCAACAAATCAGCACCAAAACGTGCTTCGCGCGGAAGCGTAAACAGACCTTTTGTGAATGTTCATGTGTTTTTGTGCATAATATTCAAAACCATATCAGCTGCGGCATTGGCTGTATTCATCTTGTCGCGGTAGTCCAGATGCGTATAAATGTCCGCCGTGGTCTGATAGGTTGAGTGATCGAGCCAAAGCTAAATGTCTCGCAGTGAAATCTTTTTGACGGCACAGCATTGTTGCACAGGTGTGGCGCAGGTCGTGGAATCGTATCCGTGGTAGCCCCGCCCGTTTCAGCACCAGCTAGAGCATATGCAACACGCTGTCCGGTGACATAGGGGCCTCCGCTTGGCGATGGGAATACCCATTCGCTGCTACCCGTTTTTCTCCTTTGATGCATCAGAACGCTTATCGCGTCTGCCGACAATGGCAGGGTGCGGTAGGCGTTTTGTTTTCAGCGGTGCTTCGACCACCTTGCTGTTCTGCCGTGATATGGCCCGCTGCACCTTGACCACTCTGCGGTCGAAATCTACATCCGTCCATTTCAGCCCCAGCAGTTCGCCCCGCCGCAGTCCGGTGGCGAGATCAAGGTAGTAGAGCTCGTACACGCCGCTGTCCCTGGCCTCCTGGAAGAAGGCGCTGAGTTGGTCGGCAGTCAGGGTTTTCATTTCCTTGTGTTCGACTTTTGGTAGGGCACAGCCCTGTGTCGGGTTGCGGGTTACCAGCTTCTGCTCCCTAGCGAGATTATACGCCGAGCCGATCATCTGGTGGATGTTCCGCACGGTCTTTGGCGCTAACCCTTTCGGCTTTTCTTGGCCTCAATGCTCGAAAAACCTTCCTGTAAAGTTCGGCTTTTCGTCCAAAACCGTTCCCGCAAATATCGTCCAAAAGTTACCATCACAACGCTGTTCCAAACCGTTTCTCATCCCGCCTTTCAACTTCTCTCACAAACGGCCCACGTTCGCTCTCACTCCCGAAAGTGGGTACACACTCGGCCTTCGGAGAAAAATTGCACACAACGGCTTACGCGGCGAAGCAGGGGCGTTTCGGATGGGGTGCTGTCACTCTCGGCACGAACCGCACGTTTCCAAACCTCCCTGGCCGGGTATCAGAACGGCAAACTTTGCCGCTTTTGGGTCTTGGTCAGGTGTACTCCCGAAGCACGCAGAGAGCCTGCGGAACAGTGATGCGCTCATGCGCGTCGCGGCCCCGCTGGGTTGCGTGATCTCTTTTGCTTTTATCGAAATTGCAGCTTGCGTCCTGCGCTTAGGGCTTTCTGCGTATGCGAGGTAGGGATGGTATCACTACCCTCGGTGTGCTCCGCGTGTTGCCAAAGCGTGCCGTGCGCAGGTGTCAAAACGGCTAATTTGCCGATTTCTGAGGTCGGGTAGCCATCATTGATTCCAGCGGCACAAAATATGTCCCGTTTTTTTCCGGAATAGCAGCGGCTCACGCAAAACAGCCCCAGTTCCCTGCGAAAGGGACCGGAGCTGTTTTTCGTCACTTCATGGAGCGATACAAAAACGCCGCGATCTGCGCTCTTGTGCAGGCGGCGTCGGGGTCAAAGCGACCGCCGCCGACACCGGAGGTGATGCCATGCTCTACAGCCCAGGCCACCGCCTGCGCGTAGTAGCTGTCGGTGGGGACGTCGGTGAAGCTCGCCGCGCTTCCCGCCGCAGGCTGGTCCATGGCGCGCCACAGCATCGTGACCATCTGGGCACGGTTGATGGCGCCGTCGGGGTCTGTGCCGTCGGAGATGCCCTTGGCTTTCGCCCAATTCTGTGCCTTTTCATACCAAGTATTACCGCCGCTCAAATCCGCGTCATTCTGCCGTGCCAAAATCGTCCAAAGCTGGGCGCGGGTGGTGGAGCTGTCGGGCGCGTAGGTGCTCTCGTTCATGCCGTTCACGAGGCCGCGGGCGCTGACAAAGTCAATGGCGTCCTTAGCCCAGTGGTTCCGGGTGTCGATGAAATCCTTAGAATTATCAACGATTTTGACCGCCGCGCCGCCATTGACCGTTAGCTGGATGCCGTCCTCGGTGGGCCGGGAGTTCTTGACGATCTCCTCGGTGCCGTCCGCGTGGACGAGGACTGCCACCGTGCCGGAATTTGCGTTGGAAACGGGGATCTCCACCTTGGTTTCCCCTGCCCCCTTGGGCAGCTCGATGCTCACGGTGGGGGCGGTGCTGCTGTTGCGGGTGGCCTCGACCTCGACCGGAGCCTTGACCGCCTCGCCGTTCTTCTTTGCGTCCTCGATGGCCTTGTCGCTCAGCTTGGCCGCCGCCTCGGTTTTGCCGTCTTTGTCGGTCTTGACCGTGCCCGTGGAGCCGTTGGGGGCGGTGCTCTCCGTGACGGAGCTGCCGTCGGGCTTGGTAGTGGTTTCGACCTTGGTGCCGTCTGGCTTGGTGGTGGCTTCGGGTTTGGTGGTCGTCGTGCTGCTGAAGCCGCCGCCACCGCCGGAGGAAGAACCGCCGGAACCGCCGCCCGCAGAACCGCCGGAACCGCCGCCCGCAGAGCCGCCGGAACCGCCGCCCGCAGAGCCGCCGTCCGGGGTAAAGCGCCACGTTCCGCGGAACACCACGGTCGTGCCCTCTAAGGTGCCGCCGTCCCAGCCGGAGAACGTCCATGTGCCGGTCAGGTCGCCGTTTTGCGCGTTGGAGGTCGAACCGGCGGTGAAGGTGGTGTCCACCGTGTCCATCGCCTGCTCCACGCTGCGATAAGCCCTGCTGTCGGTGGGCAGCTTTCTGTCGGAGGGGCTTCGCCCCAGTCATAGCGCACCGTGTAGGTCTTTACCTCCGGCTGCTCCGGGGTCTCCTGATAAACGAAGGTGACCGTGGAGCCGTTGACCTCCTTCTTGACAAAGGCGTGGCCGTTCAGGGTCTGAGGCGGCTGCCAGTTCACGCTTGCGCCTGTCGGGACCGGCAGAACGGAGGGCGCGGTGTTGGGCATCGCCGTGCCGTCCTCCAATTCATATTGAATGGTAACGTCGGTGTAGGACTGATTTTCAGTGCCATCGTTGGCGAGGGTATTCCCCGCCCCGTCCACCACCTCAAAGCCGATGGTATCGCCGCTTTGCAGCTGGGCGTTCTCCGGAATTCGGTAGACAAGAGAGCAGTTAGCAAGGCCGGAATCAAAGTCACTGCCGGTGTATTCCAGCGCGCCCTTGGGCCAGAACTTGGACTTTTCGCTCCAGACGGGAACGGTAAAGCGCTGCTCCGCCAGAATTTCTTTGCCGTCTGCCGTGACCGCCCGGCTGCCGTCAGCGTGCTGCACCCACAGGCGCAGCGTCACGGTCTGCTCCTCGGTGTCGGAGAGGTTTTGAACGATGGTCCGCAGCTCGATCTCCTGCCCCGTCATGTCCGGAGAGAAGCGGTCTTTATGGATGCCGCTCAAAGGCGGTTCTCCCGATCTGTTTGATACTTCCAATAGCCGGAGGAATCCGCCTGCCGTAAGCCTCGGGGTTCTCGGAGGGATTTTTATAGTCGCCGATGTACAGCTTCACCTCCGGTACCGCCGCATAGAGGGCGGGCGGGTCGGAGATCAGCTGGCTCATGCGCTTGGTGCCCTGAAGGGTACACACATCGCAGAACTCGTTTCTTCTATTCTCCCGCATGAGGCACTCGAAGCTGGAATTGTACACATACGAATTGTCAGTGTGCGGGCAGGAATAGGTATTACGGAAGCCCAGCATATTCTTCCACTTTACCTTCATGGGGTCTGCCGTGTGAGAGATATTCAGCGAGGCGCTGTAGGACGCCTCCCCCACGGGGGTCGAGCTGGTGGCGTACTCGTCGCCTAAATGAAACAGTGCGTGTCCCAGCTCATGGCGCAGGATAAACTTGGAGAAGCTATTTTTTGCGGCTGCCAGGATATAGTGGATACCGCTTTTTTTATATCATCGTGGGAGCCGCCGAAATATTCCCCGCTGTTCGCCAGCACAACGAACTGATTGATGTGCTCATAAACGTAATCATACTGGCTGTAATCTTCGTCCTGCGGCTTGGTCGTGTTGGGGATGTGCGCGTCATGGATCTTTTCAAGGAAAGACGTGCCTATGATGCGCTCGAAAATGTGGTTTCTCCAGTTTCCGAAATTGGTGGAAATGCCGTCGGTATTCGCCCGGAAAAACGTGTTGCCGCCAAAGCCCTCTTTCGACGCCGTGCAGAGTGCATAGACATTAAAGCGATCCGCCATGCGGCGGTACGGCTCCGTGTTCAGCGTTGCCTGCCACAGCTTCTGAACATCTTGGATGAAATCCGCCTGCTGGCTTTTGGTGTAGCCCTCGGCGCAGTACACAATCACCATGTTCTCTTTATCGCTGCGAGGCTTCTGGATCACATACACTGGAATGGTGGCGTTGGCGTATTCGGGGTCTTTCGTGTAGTAGTCGCTCATCTCCACCTGAAGATACGTCTCGGTGTCCACGTCCCAGTTTCCGTCGCCGGTGTCCCGCTCGGCGGGGAGAAAGGGGGGTGCTGTCCGCCGGCTTGTTCGGCGCGGTGCCAACATAGGGGTCGGTCTCCGTGCCGCTGCCGGAGGTCACGGCATAATACGCCGTGTCCAGATAGAACGCCGGACGGACACCGTAGTAGCCCCCTTGCAGGGCGCGTCGCGTCCGATGCTCCCCTGCGGGCTTACATAGCGCATATCGTGGTTGCAGTCCGTCACCGGCGTCCGCAGCCAGTAGCTCCAGTTGACGCCGTCCCGGTTCTGTGCGATGTAGTAGCTGCCGAGGTTTTCATAGACGGTACAGAGCTGCTTGACATCCAGCAGGAACACCTTGTCGGTGATGTTCTCGTAATGTGCGCCCTCATAGCCGTCTGCCACCGAGCCGATGTCGGTGTTGTAGGGGGAGGTCGGTCCCCGGCGCGTCGATGTAGCCCGCGGTATACTCCGGATGGGAGACGATAGAACGCTGCGTCACCGTTTTGATGGCGGCGGCCTCGTCCCTCGTAAAGCCGTTGAGGAAGCCCGCCTTGCCGTCATACGCGCCGCCGCCCATGATATAGCCGTCCTTGGGCGGGTTGCCGCAGAAGCCATTTCACCTGTCCGGCTTCGGCGTCGGAATTGAGCCACGAGCGCATATCGCTGTCGCGCCAGTGGTTGGAGCCGTATTTGCTCCGGTAGCCGCTGCGGTGGTGAGAGCCGCTGGTGGAATTCTCGCTGGTCTGCGCGTCATAGGGCATAGAGTCGCACAGTACCTTGTCTGAGAGCATCAGCGGGCCGTTTTCGTCCACGCTGACGCAGCGCCACAAAATCGGCTCGCCGTCGTAGCTGCCCAGCCGGATGTAATCACCCAGCTGAACGCCCGTCTCCGCGCCCGCGGCCCTGACCGGCAGAGGGAGCAGGCCCAGCATCAGGACGACGGAAAGGAGCAGAGCCATCACTCTGCCGCTTTCCTTGTACTTCTTGTGCTTCATGTGTTGTCTCCTTTGCGTTGAGATTTTGCTTTTGTGGATCGCTTTGGGAACATTACTTCATGTAACGATACAGGAAGGTCGCGATCTGGCCACGGGTACAGGTGCCGTTAGGCTCGAACCTTCCATTGCCCACACCGGCGGTGATACCGTTCTTCGCCGCCCAGGCAGCGGCCTTGGCGTAGTAGCTGTCGGCGGAAATATCGGTGAACGCGGACGCACCCTCCACCTCTGGGCTGCCCGCTGCGCGATAGAGCATGGTGACCATCTGGGCGCGGTTGATGGTGCCCTCGGGAGCCGTGCCGTCGGAAATGCCGTTGGCCTTAGCCCAGGTCTGCGCCTTTCCGTACCAGCTCCCGCCGCCGCTCAGGTCCGCGTCGTTCTGCCGCGCCAAAATCGTCCAGAGCTGGGCACGGGTGGTGGCGTTGTCGGGCGCGTAGGTGGTCTCGCTCATGCCGCTCACAAGGCCGCGGGCGCTGACAAAGTCGATGGCATCCTTGGCCCAATGGTCCCGGGTATCGGCAAAATCCTTCGAATTATCCACAATTTTGACGGTTGCGCCGCCGTTGACGGTGAGCTGGATGCCGTCCTCCGTGGGAACGGAGTCCTTCAAAATCTCCTCCGTGCCGTCGGGATGGACAAGCACCGCCACCGTGCCGGGCGTCACGTTGAAACGGGAATTTCCACCTTGGTCTCGCCGGGTTTCTGGGCAGTTCCACCTTCACCACGGGAGCGGTGCTGCTGTTCTTGGTGGCCTCCACCTCCACGGGAGCCTTGACGGCCTCACCGTTCTTCTTCGCGTCCTCAACGGCCTTGCCGCTGAGGGTGGTCTCCGCTTCGGTCTGACCGTTCTTGTCGGTTTCACCGTGCCGGTGGAGCCGTCAGCGGCCCTGTTCTCGGTGACGGAACTGCCGTCCTTCATGGTCTCGGTCTTGACGGTGGTGCCGTCCGGCTTGGTGGCGGTCTCAGGCTTGGCGGACGCTGTGTCACCGCCACCACCGGAGGACGAACCGCCGGAACTGCCGGACGAACTACCGCCACCACTGGAAGAACCACCGGTATTACCGCCCGTAGAGCCGCCGGGCTGAGAGGGCTCGGGTTTCGGCTCAGGCTTGGGAACAACGGGAGCATCCTTAGCCGTGATCTTGACCGTGATGGTGCCGGTGGTGTCCCCGTGGGTCGTGCTGGTGATGATCACTTTCCAGCTTGCGGTCTTGCCCGCGTCTGCCGGGGTCAGGCCGTCCGCCAGCTTGAACGTGGTGCTGGTGAAGTCCTCGGTCGAAATGATGTGATCGGGATCTACCATATCACGAACGCCGTCCTTGATGACCGCATCCTGAACCTGATCGGCCGGAACGAAATTATAAGCGGTGATTTCCTGAACTTCAGTGATGTGATAGTACATCTGACAATCGTAGTCGGCCATCTTAAACGCGTCCGCCTTGGCCACGGTAACCTCCTCGGACTTCAACACGCCCGTGCACTTCTCGGCGGAAACCGCAACATGGACGCTCTTGCCAATATCCTCGGCCGTGGGCGTGTACGTTTCCTTGATGGCACCAAGGATCCTTTCATCGTCGTGATACCACTGGTAGGTCAGCTTGGCACCAGCAGGCGTGAGATTGGTGACGGTCGCTGTCAGGGGCTGGTTGTACTTGGGCGTGCCGATGATGGTGACGGCGCCCTCCAGCTTGGGCTTTTCGGGCGGGACGGTCTGTGCGGTCTGACGGTAGTAAAGGCGAAGGGCAAGCCCCCTCCCGCTCCATCCGAACAAAGGCGTGTCCGCCCACCGTCCGGGGCCCACTGGCTGATAAACGGATCGCCGCACCCCTTGGGCAGGAGTAACTCTTTGGTGAAGGTGTTGGGGATGGACTGTCCGTCCTCCAACAGATAGTCCACCTGATAGGTGTCGTATTCCGGCTCCTGATAGGTGGCCAGCACCTCGCCGCTCTCCGCGTCCCGGACCTCTCCCACCAGTCGGTCTCCAGCTTCAAAGTTCGTGCTCTGAATGGGATTAAAAGTCAGGGTGGGATAAATGCAGGCATCCTCCATGTTCCCATTCTTCGTCAGCGCCGGGACGGTAAAGACCTCTTCCTTCAATGGCTCTCGCGGCTCGCCGTCCGCCTTGACCACGCCCAGCACCAGCTTCACCTTCCGCTCCCGGTCACTGAGGTTTTGGATCACCGTCCGCAGGAGAGATCACGGATATTCGGTGCTTTTTTTTCAGCAGGTTTTCCTGCGTGACGCGGTAACGCTCGCTGTCCTCAGTGTTGTTGTGCGCCGTGGTGACCTCCGGGTCCGCCACATACAGCTCCATGCCGTTTTGGATCTTATCCGTGGCGAACATCCGCCGCACCAGAGCCAGACGGCACACCTCGCAGAAGGGCTGATCCGACTGGTACATATTGCACTTGAACGCCGTGGGGATCAGCACCCTGCCGTCGTTGTTCTCACATGCGATGATGCTCCGGTAGCCCATCATCTTTTTCCACTTGATGTCGCTCCCGGTGGAGACGTTGGGGAACCTCGTGTCTATGCCGTACTCATCCCCAGCTTTCCCACGCTGTGGGAAAGCTCATGGGCCATGGCGTAGTCCTTGGCCCCTCCGGTGGAAAAGGGTAGATCCCGCTAGCGGAGCCGACATCCGCGTTTGTGTTGACGAACATATGGATGTTGTCCACAAACGCCCCTTCGTCCAGACACCGCCGCTCCAGATCGGCACGGATCGCGTTCACCCTTGCTTCCCCGTCCGTATCACTCCTAAAGCCGATGCTCTTTGTTTCGAACAGGGTAGTAAGGCCGAAATAGGTGTCCAACTTGGTGTTCTCGGTGCTCAGTCCCGCCTCGTTGGACACGGCGGGCACGGCGTACACATTGATCCGGTGGGCAAGGCGGCTGTAGGGCTCCAGGCTCATCAGGCGGCCAAGCTGTTCCCGCGCCTCCTGAAGAAATTGCGGCTGCTGATCCTGTGTAGCCGTCGCCCAACAGCAGCAGCACCAGATTTTCCCGGTCGTTCCCCATTTTTTGCAGGGTGTAGACCGGAAGGCCCGCTGCCTCAAACGCATCGGCGGCGCCCTCCTCTGCTGCCGCCGTCACCTGCGTCGGCAGAACGGTCTCCGTGGCGGACGGGCCGCTGATGGGGACGGCCCCGGCGTGCAGGGGGAAGCAGGGTCAATGCCATGCAGGCGGTCAGCGCCCACGCGGCGATCCTCTCTCTCCTCATATCTGTTCTCCTTCTGTTCGCGTGTAAGCCAGCGGGGTTCATCCCCCGGACAGGCCTTGTATTTTTTATTATACATGCCGCCCCTTTTGCAAGGCAACCTTTTTGTGAAAAAACAAACAAAAATCCTGCGGATTTTCCCCGTTTCGCCCACCCTTTTTTTCATTTCAGAGGTCTTGCGCTCGCTGCCCGCATGAGCCACGCGGCTTTCGCTATCCGCTCGTCCTGTTCTCGTGCCTGTTTGGCCCTAGAAGTGCGGGCGTCCGCCGCGCGCATGCGGTGGATCAACTATAATCCGCCGGCCCCTGTTTGATATGCGGCCCAGCTTGACGCCTACTGCCCCAATAACCCGGATGCGGAGGCACCGGATACGGATAATCCCGCGCAATTAAATACTAAGAAATCTAATACTCAAAAATCAAATACTGATCTATCAAGCACTCATTCACTCTTTCTGCCTGCGGCGGACGGGTTTGAGAAAAAAGCGGAGATCAGAGACCAACAAGTCAAACCGTGGAAAAACTGCAAACAAAGAACAATGAACAATACCGTGGAACTGCTGATTCCGCTCAAGGATAAAGTTGAAAAGTACCTTTTCAATAAAGGTGCGGTGAAACAACGTATCGAAAACGGGAAACTTGAGCCGGAGGCAAGAGTTGACCTCACGAGAAATACAGACCTGGAAATAGTTACAACCTACGATGTAGAAATCCGTGGACTGTGTAATTTTTATTTCCTTGCGAGTAATTATCGGAGCTTGAACTACTTCAGCTATCTGATGGAATACAGCTGTCTGAAAACCTTAGCATGGAAACATCGGTGCAAGCTGTCAAAAATTTATGACAAATACCGGATTGGTGCAAAACGCTGGGGTATTCCCTATGAAACTAAAACAGGCAGGAAAGTACGTAAGCTCACAAAATTTAATGAGATTGATGGAAAATGTTGTGACGATGTGATACCTGCCATCATTACCATTATTGCAAAAGGGCGAACTACAATCGACAGCAGACTGAAAGCGTATCGCTGTGAACTGTGTGGTTATGAGGGAAAAAGACAGGAAATATGAAGTGCATCATGTAAACAAGGTAAAAAATCTGAAAGGAAAAGAGCCTTGGGAAGTAGTTATGATTGCAAAGCGCAGAAAAACGCTGGTGTTATGTCGTGATTGCCACCAAAAGATTCATCATGGATTTTAAAAAATATAATTGAGCAATACAACGGCGAGCCGGGTGCATTGAGAGGTGCACGCCCGGTTCTGTGAGGGGACTGCGCAAACCTGCCATAGTAATATGATAAGGCGGCGCTTTCCTACTCTACCCGATCTCTTATGCGAACTTAAATTAAAGATATTGGCAGTCCCATTTCTACAGCTATGGGAGCTTGCCGTAAAGGAGAGTGAACGATATGAATCCGAAAATCATGAAGCTCCGTGGGAAGCTGGGAGAAGAACAAAGGCAAAATCTCCGATCTGCAAGGCCGCAACCGCGAGCTGGAAAAGCAGATTCGTGAGCTGGAGGACACCGATTGATGAAAAAGAGCTGACCGACCTCTGGCAGCTCCTTCTCGGCAGCATGACGGGCGGCAGCGACGCGCTGACACCGGACGGCAATCTGACGCTGATCGACGATATTGGCTCCAGCACCAAGGCAGGAAAACAGTTCATTACGTTGTAAAGCAAGAATGGTATCACTGCCGCCATTCCGAGGCGGACGTAGAAAGCCGCTGCCACAAGATGCGCCTGAACGCCGCGGAGCTGGAACAGGCGGTATTCCTGACGCTGAAAAAGCAGATGGAAGCCGCCGCGCCGCTTGCCCCGGACGGTACGCTTCGGGCAGGTAGCTCCGTGCCGGAACGCACCGAATATGAGCAGCAAATCGAGACACTTCAAGACGGCAAGCGCACACTTTACGAACACTATCTCATGGGTGAGATCGACCTGAACACCTACAAGGCGGAAAAGGCTGCGTGTGACGAGCTGCTGCTGAAAACGAAAAACGCCTATGCCGCAGTATTGGCACAGGCGAAACAGAAGCAGGACGAACAGACGCGACAGGACAGCCGCAAGGAAGCGTCCAAAGCGATTTTCAATGCTGACACGCTGACCACCGAGCTGGCCGAGCTGTTGATTGACCGGGTACTGGTGTACCCCGATAAGCGCATTGAGATCGCATACAAAATCCAAGACATTTTCGATTGAGGTGGCAGACATGAAAATCGCTTTCTATTGCAGAGTGGACGGACAGGGCTTCGGTTTTGTCCTACCCGAAGAAGCTGACAAGCTCCGCGAGTTTTTCGCCGAGCATCAGGATAAGCCTGCGCTTGAAAATCCATCAGGCGCAAGCTAAAAATTTTTGTCGTGTGCTTGACATACGGGTGCCGGAGATCATGCACTCGAATGACTTTCAGGTTATTCCTCTGGAGAAGTTCCTTAAAGTGACGGGTAATATAATCTGGCTTGAACAGCGTTCCCATGTCATTGACAAACACGAAATCCAGATAGTTTGTATCATATGATTTGCGGTACAGCTTCTGATTTTGCATTTGTTCCTCACGACGCTGAAGCAGCTCTTTCTCGATTATCGGGACCAGCGGAAGGCGGCGGCCGCAGCAGCATTCTTCGGTTGAGAGTGTACCCATATCACCGAGCATATATCGTAGACGCGGCTGAACATAATTGGTCAGATCAGTGATCGCAAGCACACCGCTCTGTCCGTTCGGCACCGGTTCATATGTGACAGGGTCAAGAACTTCTAGGATACAGTTTTCTGCAGTGATGTGAATGCCGCCGGACGGACAGGTGTAGGCGAGGATACCGGCATCACGCGCACCGTATTCGTTTGCTACCGGACAGTCGAATACACGCGCAATCAAATCTTCCTGCCACTTTTCGAGCGTTTCTGAGGTGGAAACAACTGCTTTCAGAGAAAGCTGCGGTTTGATGTTTGCGTCATCAAGCATTTTTTGCAAAAGCAGTCAAAATCGTTGCGTAGCCGTATAGGTATTCGGGCTTATAGCGCTCAAGAAACCGAACATGCTTAGAAAGGTCACGTTCCGTCAGATTGTAAGCGGACAGGATACGGAGATTTTTTCAGCAGACTTTCCTTGATACGGTTTTTCAGCTGAGCCTGCTTGCTGATCTCGATCGGACTGCCCCAGAGCATGACACTGCGGCTTCCCGGGGTGATGCCATACCAGCTGAGACCGCGCCATCGTGCCGCTTAACGGCGAAAATGCAAGTCAGCAGTATTTAAATCAATGATCGGCTTGCTGTGCAGGCGAGCAAAACGGGCGGCATTGTTAATTTCTGCAGATGGCATATCAGATGCAATAATCAGACAATCCGCTTGCTCGAGAAAACGCCGTTTTCCCGTCTGTAAATTCAAAATTCCGCCATAAAACTGTGGTTTTTATCATTTTTCACTAAAACAAACAAAAACACGGCAAAAAATTTCATCGTTTTCAACGCAATATTCCTTGTGGCGCGGCACGGGAAATATGGTATAATATACAATATGAATAATGAACTTTTTATGCACTTTCGGGAGGTGTAACTATGGATAAGAACATGAATAAGGACGATTTTATGAACGATCTGTACGATTACCTCTGGATGCCGGAGGATGAGCAGGGGAGCGCTGTACCTGCATCAGAATATCCTGTTCGGCCGTGCAGCTGACGAGGAGAAAATTGCCTGCGCAACTCTTCCGTATCTGTTCCGGCTCGGCATCACACCGCAGATGCGCGGTTATGAGATCTTGTGCCGCGCCGTTATCCTGTACCTCCTTGACGGCATTCAGAATTCGACCCACCTTAGCCTGCTCATGACGATCGCTGTCGAGCGCGGCACCTCGCTTACCTCTGTGGAGCGCGCCTGCGCCGCCGCGGTCGATATGCGTGGAACGAGGGTTATATGTCCGCAGACGATGAGTGTCCCGATGCCATCACGTTCCGCGAAATGCCGACGGTGACACAGTTTATCGACCGTCTTGCAGCGGCTGTCCGGAGCAAGCTCGGCGACGAAATCAAGTGCTAAACGGGCAGTAATGCGGCGAAAACTGCGCTTTATCAGCGGGCAAAACCCGTCCGCAGGCCGCGCATGCCCTATACTTCAGCATCGTTTAATTTTGCAGCTGCCTTTCGGCAGCTGCTTTTTTGCGCAGAAAAAGCTGCCGTTTGGACATAAAATGGACGTTATTTCCCGCTTTTCGGCGCTTAAAGACCGATTGCCGCGCCGTATACGAGCCGGATCATATCCGCAAACGCCGTGATGCAGCCCTTGTTTGTCGGCTTGCGGCGGAATGTTAGAAGCGCCGTGCACGGGTCGCCCTTTATGCCGCGCAGACCGCCGTTGTTCCATGCCGCGGCGATTGCATGGCGAATCGCGCGCTCCACCGCGCTGACCGTTGTACCATGCTCCAGAGCAATCCGGGGATAAATCGTTTTGGTTATCTCCCGCATCTCCGACGGATTGAGTAAAAACTCGACCACCGCACTGCGCAGGTAGCAGTATCCCGTAACATGCGGCGGAATACCAAGCTGGTAAAGATAGGGCGTCAAGCGAAATTCAATCTCCCGCGCAAGAGCAGAGTGTTCTTTTTCGACAGATTCCGCTTTTTCCACAACAACTGCATCATCCATCATCAACATCATAACCACGACCTCCGATAAACAATTCTCTTGAATATGGTATGCAGAAAGGAAATTTCCTTCTTTGATTCCCATTATATCATGAGAAAAAACAGGAAAAAAGAAGAAAAATTCGATGAGTTATCCATAATCTTACTGCTGCGTCGAAAATCGAGGCGCTGAACAGCAGCAGGTTGCACAAACGGACGCGGAAAATCCCTCTTTTCGCGCTAAGATCCCGCTAACCGGAAGAATGCAAGGCCGTCTGCGAATGCGCCGCTGGAAGCCCCGGCCGCCCTCCGGATGAACGACCGCTTAACCTGTTTTTCACGCTGCGTGTCAGTATTGTGCGAGAATACTTCAAATTACTGTAAAAAGCGTCGAATTGCACGCTGTACGGTTTGAACTGCGCTCTTCTATGAAATTTTATATAAAATGAACAAATTCGACATGAAACGACAGGATACGGCATCACCGGACCGCCGAAGTGCGGCGCGCGAAGCAGAAACCGTTCTTGACCTTTACAGCGTTTCATCTTATAATAAAAAGATGAATAGTTACCCTTTTAAAGCACCCGTTAAACGGTATCAAACTCTGGGGAGGACGAAATAAAATGGATATGAAAAAACTTGCAGGCGATAAGGCTGCCACTTATGTAAAGGACGGCATGGTAGTCGGTCTGGGCACCGGCTCGACCGCTTACCACATGGTAAACGCGGTAGGCGAAATGGTCAAGAACGGTCTGAAGATTCAGGCGATCCCGACCTCCAAGGCTACCGAGGCGCAGGCGCGCGAGCTGGGCATCCCGCTGCTCACCATCGACGAGCTCGACCATGTTGACCTCGCGATCGACGGCGTAGACGAGATCGACCCGCAGTTCAACGCCATCAAGGGCGGCGGCGGCGCACTGTACCGCGAGAAGGTTGTCGCTTCCATGGCCAAGGAAGTCATCTGGATCATGGACGAGTCCAAGCTCGTCGACAAGATCGGCGCATTCCATCTGCCGGTCGAGATCGCGCAGTACGGCTCCAAGCAGGCGATGGAGCGCATGGCCGGCTACGGCTGGAACCCGGTTCTCCGCGTCCGCGACGGCAAGACCTTCGTCACCGATAACGGCAACTATATCGCAGATCTGCACCTCGGCGCAGGCTTCGACATTCAGGACGTTTACTCCAAGCTGACCGGCATGCTCGGCGTTCTGGAGCACGGCCTGTTCCTCAATATGTGCAAGCGCATGATCGTCGGCCACTCTGACGGTACGGTCGATGTCATCGAGAACCCGTCCAAGTAAGACGGGCGGCATCCCACAGCAGGAGGAATGAACATGGATTATAACGAGCGAAACGGTTCGTACAGCGACGACGAGCTGCTCAGCCGCTTTTCGCGCCGGAGACGCCGCACACGACCGTGCAGGACGATATCCCGGACGACCCGGCCGCGCTTCGCCGAGACCGCGGCCCGCGCCCCCGGCATCCGCATGGCGAGCGGCCGCCCGATGCGCGGCATGAAAAATGCAGCGCCCGGCAGGACGCAAAGGCGGCCCGAACTACCGTGCGGCGCTCTGCGGCGCAGTTCTCGCGTTCTTCGTGATCGCCCTGCTGTTCTTCGTCCTGTTTATGTCGCGCGGCGGCAAAATCAAGGAGCTGAACAGCCAGATCGACACGCTGGGTCAGGACAAGCAGTCGCTTTCCGCGCAGATCACCTCGCTCCAGCAGCAGGTCGACACCCTGACCGCGAGCATGACGAGCGCTCTGCCTGACGCGACCGTGGCAGACACCAACACTATCGCGGACCTCATTCCGCAGCTTGCAGACGGCAGCACTTATGTCGTACAGAGCTCGGCCTCGCAGCTCCGCTATATCAAGGTCCCGGAGGGCTATCTGAGCGACAAGCTCGGCGAATACCGCGACAACTCGTCGGCTTACGCCGCAGCACAGGGCGACGCGCCGATCTGCACGTATTATGTGCTGTTCACCGACCGCGTCATCGGCCTTGCTGAGGGCAACGTCGGCTTCGTCAGCATGGACAGAGCCGCGACCGGCAGCACGTCCACCACGCCGGACGGCTTCTACGATTTCGTCGCATCGTTCTTCAAGTAAACAGCAAAGGCAGCTGCTTCGCATCGGCTTTCCGACGCGGCGGCTGCCTGCCTTTTCGAATAGAAGGGAGAAAGGGGCGATTTCTTATGAGAACACCGGAGGAACAGCTGGTGGATGCCAGCCTGGAAATAGGGAAGGCGCTGCTGCTCGCCGGGGGCGAGGTAACGCGCGTCGAGGGACACCATCACGCGCATCCTGCACGCCTACGGCATGCGCGAGATCGGTGTATTTACCATCACCTCGCTCATCGAGGTGACAGCCTGCACACCGGACGGCGATGAGATCGTAAAGGCGCGGCGGATCGCCGGCAGCTATGCAACCGACCTCGACCGTGTGGAGCGGCTGAACGCGCTCTCGCGCGAGATCTGCGCGCAGTGTCCGCCGCCGCAGACGCTCGCCGCCCGTATTGAGGCGATCAGGCGGCCGCGTACCGAGGCGGCGTGGATCAGCTATGCCGGCGCGGTGCTGACCGCGTGCAGCTTTGCGGTGTTTTTTCGGCGGCTCAGCGGCCGATATCCCCGCCGCCGCCATACTGGCCTGCCTCATCTGCTGGATGGACCGCAGAGTCTTTTACAAGAAGGCAAATCAGCTGCTGTTCTATCTGCTCTGCTCGATGCTGACCGGCTTTCTCGGCTGCGTGCTCGTCCGCATGGGCGTAGGTGTCCACCTCGATAAAATCCTCATCGGCTGCATCATGCTGACCATACCGGGCATCTCCATCACCTACGCGATGCGCGATATGCTGCTCGGCGAGAGCATTACCGGCCTGTTCCGCTTTATCGAGTCGCTGCTCATCGCCGCGACCATCGCGGGCGGCTTTCTGCTGTCCACCGTAGTGGCAGAGGGGGTACTGGGATGAGTCAGATCATTGCAAGCATAATCGGCAGCATCGGGTTTTCCATCGTGTTCGGCATCCGCCGGGCATATATGCTCCCCATCGCCGTCAACGCAGGCCTGTCCTGGGCGGTGTATCTGCTCGTGAACGGCTTTGCCGGGGACTTTGCCGCCAACATGGTCTCCGCCATGTTCTGCAGCCTTGTCGCGGCGCTGATGGCGCGGCGGCTGCGCGTGCCGACGGTCGTACTGCAAATGCCGGCGACCGTCCCGATGATACCCGGCGGCAGCCTGTACTACACCATCTACTACGTCTTTGCGGGCGATATGCCGACCGCGAAGAGCTATCTTTTTCTTCACCGCACGCGCTGTTTTCGGCATGGCGATCGGCTTTGCGGTCGTGAGCGTGCTGTTCAAGACGATCGACGCAAGGAAAGCCGCACGCTGACACGGATTTTCAATAAAAAAAGCAGGGAAACCGAGGCAACTGTCCCGGTTTCCCTGCTTTTGCTTTATATTAGAGGTTGTGCTGGAGCTTTGCCGCCTTGAGCGTATTCTTCATCAGCATGGTGATGGTCATCGGGCCTGCACCGCCCGGGACCGGGGTCATATAGGACGCCTTGTCCATTACCTCGGGCGCAACGTCGCCGCAGACCTTGCCCTCGGCGTTGCGGTTGATGCCGACGTCGATGACGACCGCACCCTCCTTTGACCATATCCGGGGTGATGAAGCCGGCCTTGCCGACGGCCGCGACCAGAATATCCGCGCGGCGGCAGACCTCAGCGAGATCCTGCGTGCGGCTGTGGCAGATGGTCACGGTGCCGTGACGGTGCAGCAGCAGCATGGCCATCGGCTTGCCGACGATGTTCGAGCGGCCGACTACCACGCATTCCTTGCCCTTGGGGTCGATTTTGTACTCGTCAAGCAGCTCCATCACGCCCGCCGGGGTGCAGGGCACGAAGTCGAAGTTGCCGACCATGATTTTGCCGACGTTTACCGGGTGGAACGCATCGACGTCCTTCTTCGGGTCGATGGCGTCGATGACCGCCTGCTCCGAGATGTGCTTCGGCACCGGCATCTGGCACAGGATCCCGAAATCTGCGGGCTTTCGTTCAGCTGCGCAATCAGGCCAAGCAGCTCTTCCTGCGAGGTCTCCTCGGGCAGGGCGTACTTTTTCGCTGTAAAGCCGCACTGCTCGCAGGCGCGCTCCTTGTTGCGCACATAGATCTCGCTGGCCGGGTCGTTGCCGACGATAATGCCCGCGAGTCCCGGCGTGACGCCCTTCTTTCTTCAGCTCCTCGGTCTCCGCGAGAATGCTGCCGCGCACCTTCGCGGACAGCGCCTTGCCGTCCATTCTTACTGCACTCATGCTGTTTCTCTCCTTATGATAATAATTATTCGCCCTTGTTTTCGTCCGTTTCGGGCACATAAAACGCCTTTGCTACCTTAATTCGGTGATACTGCCGCGCGAGCACCGCGACCGCCGCGATACAGCTGATGATAGCGAGGAGCTGCGAGACGCGGACCGAGCCGATATACAGGCTGTGTCCGTGCGCAGGCCCTCGATCCATGCGCGGCCGGCGCCGTACCATGCGGCATAGAGCAGCGCGATCTCGCCCTTGAACCTGCGTTTTTCGAATAGAAATGCAGCAGGACGAAGCCGGCGAGGTTCCAGAGGGACTCATAGAGGAAGGTCGGGTGGACCATGCTCTGGCCGTCGATGGTCATGCCCCAGGGGAGGGTCGTCGGGCCGCCGTGGGCCTCGCCGTTGACGAAATTGCCCCAGCGGCCGATGCACTGGCCGATGAGCAGGCCGAACGCCGCGAGATCGCACAGGCTCGCGAGCGAGAGCTTTTTGACGCGGCTGTACACGAACAGGCCGATGAGCGTGCCGATGATGCCGCCGTAGATAGCGATGCCGCCCTTCAGATGGCGATGATCTCGCCCGGGTGCTGCGCGCGTAGTAGCCCCATTCGAAAACGACGTAGTAGATACGCGCAGATGATGCCGAGGGGCACGCAGATGATGAGGCAGTCGGTGAGGTTATCCGAGGTGATGCCCCGAAGTCCTTCGTCCGGGAATTGACGTAGAGCGCGGCGAGGATAAAGCCGGCGCAGATGATGATGCCGTACCAGTAGATGTCCTTTCCGAGCACGGTGCAGGCCACGCGGTTGAGCGTGAATTCCAGACCGAGGTTCGGAAAACCGATAGTGTGTTCCATGTTTCGACCTTCCTTTAGGGGTATTGATGCGAGGGGTGCACGGCGCGCCGCCGCGCAGGGTAAAGTTTCGCCTGTGAATATTATACATGACTCCGGCGCTTCGTGCAATGTAGATTGCGTGTATTTTGGACGGCGGAAGGCATAAGAAAACCCCCGAGGTTTCCCTCGGGGTCTTGCTTTTGCCTTATGGCAGGCTTAACGGAGAACCGTTAAGATTACCAAGCAGTGATGTCGTGCTGAACGTCAACTACGATAACAGTGATCTGGTCGTCAGAAGCGCTGTCAACGAATACGCGAACGTTCGGTACTGCATCCTCGGTCAGGGTGTTGTCCTTATCCTTTGCATCAACTGCATCCTTACCGAAGATCTGGATGTCGTTGATAGCCGACAGCTTGCCCTTGCTCCAGAAGTCGGAGTCGAAGGTACGAGCCAGGTCGATATCAGCCATGGTGTAGCCAGTCTCGCCCTTGCCTGCGTCGGAGTCAACGAACAGGATTACAGTGTTCTTGCTGTCAACAACAGTGTAAGCGTCTATCTGCATCCTTGCCGCCTGCTGCAACCCACTTAGCATCCTTGCCAAGGTTGTACAGGGAGATGTCGCCAGAAGCGTCATCGTAAGCGGTTACGTAGTAGTCAGCCTGCTTGTTCTCGCTGTACTCGATGTCAGCCAGAGTATCGCCAGTTGCAGAGTAAGAGAAGATGTCGCCCTTGCTCATGTCAGCAGCCTTGGAATCATCGGTGGTAACGGTGATCTGCTCAGTGCCATTCCAAGCGGTGATGATGTAAACGGTGCCGTTAGCGGTGCCGGTCTTCTTCTCAACGTTCTTCAGAACAACTGCGTAGTTGTCGGAAGAGCCGCCGGTGGAGTCCTTGCCAAGGTCGATGAATGCAGCCTGTGCGTAGTAGCTGTTGCCGGACTTGTTAGCAACTGCTGTTGCTGCACGCAGGGTGCGATCGTAGCCAGAAGCGGTCTTGCCGGTTACTACCTTGTAAGTCGCCGTCGTCGCCGTTGTTGTCAGCCTTGGACTTAACGAATACAACGCCGGTTGCTTCGTAGTACAGACGGAGATGGTGGACTTGTCAGACAGAGTTACAGTGCCCTTGATAGAGCCGTCGGTCTTAATGGAACCAGCAGTTACGTACTCGTCGTAGCCGTTGGTGTCAATCTTCGTAGCGTTCTTATCGTCGGTGTTCTTGAAGCCCAGACGAGTCAGGGTGTAAACGTCCTTGGATACCTCGTAGGATACGAGCATCGGCTGTGCCTTGGTAGAGGAGTTGCCAGTGCCAATAGTCTCCTTAGCGTTCGGGTTCTCGTCGTTGCCTTCGTGGAACTCAGCGATAGCCTTGCCGTCGTCCTTGTCGTCCCACTTCTTCTCGATCTCGACAACCTTGTCGGTGCCGTCTGCGAAGATCATGCGAGCTTCCCACTTGGAGTTTACGCCGCCCCTTAGGAGCAGCCTCAACCAGAAGTGCAATGTCGTCGATGGAGCCAGCGGTGGTGTCGGTGTAGTAAACGTAGCCGTTTACAACTACCATCTCAACGTTGGAACCGGTGTTCGGGCGGGTTACCATAGCGGTCTTCTTACCAGCCATCTTGTACCACTCGTCGCCGATAGCAACGCCATCGTCAGAACGGGTGCCGTTTACCTTTGCCGGTAACAACAGTAGCCTTCTCAACGAGGCCGTGGTTGGTGCCGTAGTTGCCAGCAGCAGTCAGAACAACGTAGTCGTTCTTCTTGACGCCGTCGTACCAATCCCAGTCGTCAGACTCGAGCTTGGACTTGGAAGCGATGGTGTTGTCGCCCTTCTTGAAGGAGACGTTGATGTAGTCAGAGCCTACAGCGGTAACCTGAGCTACTGCGAAGGTCTTAACGTTCAGGATGGAGTAGTTGGTGGAGCCGTCGGTAGCGAGCAGCTTAACCTCGGTCGGCTGGAAGTAAGCCTGATCCTGATACTTGGTGGGCAGAATCGTCGCCGTACTTAATGGAAGTCTTGATGTCATCGTTGATCTTGTAGCCGTTTACGTATACGGAAGTGGTCTTAGCCAGATCGTACTTGGTGCCGTCCAGCTTAACCTTCTCGCCGTCCATCTTGAGATCCTTCAGGATGCCGGTCTGCTGGGTGTTGTCCTTGGTAGCGTAAACGCCGTAAACCTTGGACTTGTCGTTGTTCTTGTACAGAACGGTAACCATCTGGTACTTCAGGTTGGAGTAGTCCTTCTTCACGTCGGTGAAGTTGAACAGAGCCTTGTTGAAGTCGTCGGTGGTCTTGTTGGCGTCGTAGGTCTTCTCGTTCTTGTCGAGAGTCAGCTCGAAGGTCTCCCTTGCCGGAGGTCTTGGTAACGTCCTCCAGAACAGCGGTGGTCTTCTTGAGGTTCATGAACTTCTCGCCAACGGTCTTGTTGTCGTCGCCAAGCAGAGTTACGTTGGTGTAAGCATCGTCACGCCATACAACGGTCGGGGGTATCGATTGCGTTGTAGATCAGCTGTGCAGCGTACTGACGCGGGCACGGACCGGTGAAGGAAGTGTTAACGTCCTCCAACAGGCCATTCTCGTCAGCCAGTGCGTTGGTCTTGGATGCCCAGTTGATGCCTACCAGGCCTGCCTTGTTAGCGTCGTAGCCGAGGGTTACGAGCAGCATCTTAGCAGCTTCCTGAGCGGTTACGGTCGGTCCGGTGCAAACTTGGTTGCAGACTGGCCAGCGATGATGCCGACAGACTGGCAGTACTTGATGAAGCCGCGGCCCAGTGGCCGTTGACATCGGTGAAAGCTGGTCTTGTCGTCGTTGTACGCAGAAGCATCAGAGTTACCAGTGCGCAGCACGTAGATCATCTTCGCCATCTCCGCACGAGTTACGGTGTCATTGGGCTTGAACGAACCGTCGGTGTAACCGTTGATTACGCCCAGCTCAATGAGAGTGTCCACGACTTCATTCTCGACCTTGATGTCGGCCTGATCCGTGAACGCCGCACCGGCAAACATAGTGAACGCGCAAGCGAACGCCAGTACCAGTGCGAG